>Ga0129302_1000824_pt1 | contig 23057 bp, 27 predicted proteins | sample BlaSprsedimmetaG_FD_94476 | JGI IMG/M metagenome (GOLD analysis project Ga0129302, IMG submission 94476) | Hot spring sediment bacterial and archeal communities from California, USA to study Microbial Dark Matter (Phase II) - Blank Spring... | ecosystem: Environmental > Aquatic > Thermal springs...
CCGCCGACCGTCTGCACCAGGCGGCGGATACCAGACAGAGCAGGAATAAAAAACCGAAAATCCAGACAAAAGGCTCGGCGAGCCATTTCAGCGACACCGCGGACAGGGCGAACGTGATCATCACGGCAAGAATCCATTTCAGCATTTCGATTCCCCTATAAAAAGCCGGATCAGTCCAGCACAAAGGTCTCCCGCCAGTCCTTAGTCTCTTCCCATGGCTTCTGGTCCGCCTTGCTCAGCAGAAAATCCCCCAGAACCAGATAGTCCATCTCGGTGCGCATGAAACAGCGGTAAGCGTCTTCCGGAGAGCACACGATCGGCTCTCCGCGAACGTTGAAACTGGTATTGACGATGACTCCGTATCCCGTCTCTTCCCTGAATGCCTGAATCAGTCTCCAGTAGCGCGGATTGGTTTCACGGCGAACACTCTGTATGCGTGCGGAAAAATCAATATGGGTAATGGCCGGCACGTCGGAACGCACATGGTAAAGCCGACTCAGCAGGTCCATGGTTTCATAGCCCTCGGGAAACGGCCGGCGTCTGGCTTCTTTTACCGGCGCCACGAGCAGCATATAAGGTGAGGGACGGTCCATATCGAAAAAATCACCGATGCATTCTTCCAGAACCGACGGGGCAAAAGGCCGAAAACTCTCACGGTATTTGATCTTGAGGTTCAGTTTCTTCTGCATCTCCGGATTCCGCGCGTCGCCCAGAATGGAGCGGTTGCCGAGGGCCCGGGGTCCGTACTCCATCCGTCCCTGGAACCATCCGACCACATGCCCTTTGTCCAGAAGCCCGGCGACCTTGCGGGTCAGCTCGTCAAAGGATTCCCAGCGTTCATAAGGTGCTTCAAAGCGCTGAAGCGTGTTTTGTATCTGCTTCGGACTGAATTCCGGCCCCAGACAGGCTCCCTGCATGGCGTCACCGCCGGAAGGCGTCCTCTTTTCACCCATAAGAATATGCCAAACCGCCAGGGAGGCCCCAAGAGCGCCTCCCGCGTCTCCGGCAGCCGGCTGAATCCAGATATCCCTGAACAAGCCGCTTCGCAGAAGATGTCCGTTGGCCACACAATTCAGAGCCGTTCCTCCGGCCAGAACCAGATAATCGGATCCCGTCAGCTTGCGGGCCGTGTCCGCGAGTTTGAGAATGATCTCTTCCGTGATTTCCTGAATGGCATAAGCCAGATTCATGTACGGTTCCGTCGGAGCGGACTCGGGATTGCGAGGAGGAATGCCGAACAGAGCTTCCCAGCGCCGGTTATGACACATCGTCAGACCCGTGGCATACTGAAAATAATCCATGTTGAGAAGCAATGACCCGTCTTCACGGATATCCACCAGATGATCCCGGATTTTCCGCACGAATTCACGGGTCTGTTCGGATTGAGCATTGCCGTAAGGAGCCAGCCCCATGAGCTTGTATTCACCGCTGTTGACCCGAAATCCGCAGTAGAAGGTAAACGCGGAGTAGAGCAGCCCCAGGGAATGGGGAAAATCCAGTTCCCGGTGAATGCAGATGGTGTTTCCCCGGCCGTGCCCGATGGTGGCCGTGGCCCATTCACCCACCCCGTCTACGGTGAGAATGGCCGCCTCGGAAAACGGCGACGGATAAAAGGCACTGGCCGCGTGCGACAGATGATGCTCCGGAAAATAGATGGGAGGTTTGCCGTCTCCCAGCAAAGCCAGGGATTCCCGAAGCATTTTTTTCATGAACAGCTTTTCCTTGATCCAGACGGGTATTGCGGACAGAAAACTCCTCAGCCCCAGAGGCGCGAAAGCGTGATACGTCTCCAGAAGCCTTTCGAATTTCACATACGGTTTGTCATAAAAAGCCACGGCGTCCAGATCTTCGAGATTCAGTCCCGCCTCATTCAAAACGTATCTTGCCGCATCGAGCGGAAAGGAGGAATCGTGTTTTTTCCGGCTGAACCGTTCCTGCTGGGCGGCGGCGATGATCTTCCCGTCAATGAGCAGGGCCGCCGCGCTGTCATGATAAAAAGCCGATATACCAAGTATTCGTTTGGGCATCCGTATATCCCGGCTAAAAGAGCGTGTATATGAACGGAGCGATAGCGCTTCCGCTGGTGAGAACAATCAGAACACCGAACAGTAAAAGAAGCAGGATAACCGGCATCAGCCAGAACTTTTTGCGTACTTTGAGAAATCCCCAGAGATCCCTTAAGAATTCCATTGTTTTCCCTAATATGGTTTCGTGATATCTTCCGCGGTAAAGACATGATCACGCGGTTTTAAAACCGATTTGCCGCTTTGTTTCCACTCCCTGAGTCTCAGCGAGTCGCGCCTCAAAAGACGCCTGAAAAGGCCCATGGGTGTGACCACCAGAAAAAAGATAACAGAGAGCAGAACCCGGGACACAACCGTTCCCAGCAGATGGGAAAGACCGTACCAGATATAGGCCAGAGGTCTGTACAGCCCGGGCACGATCATATTTATGGCCAGCAGCGCCGCGGCCAGAGGAATCAGCCGGTCTCTTCCGGTCATCAGATGGAAAATGAGACAGAGAAGCACCATGGCCATACCCGTGTCTTTGGCATGGCGGGGGGTGATCTCGTCCGGAAAAAACTGAAAAGCCTTTCGCTTGATATCAATCAATGATGACTCTCCGCCGTTGATTTCAATAATACGTTTTCTTCTTCGGAATGTTAATTGTAACGAAAAACGGGGTCAATTTCAAGTGAAAAATGGAAAGAATCAAATGCGTGCTTCATTTCCTGCACAGGGCCAGAGTCCGGTAAAAACAGGTTCTTCGGCCCGTATGACAGGCGGGACCGGCCGGGTCGACATGAAGGATGAGAGCGTCTCCGTCACAGTCAATGTCAATAGCGCGCACTTCGAGCCGATTGCCCGAACTCTCGCCCTTGGTCCACAACTTCCCTCTGGAACGGCTCCAGAATGTGGCCAGTCCATCCCGACAGGTTATCTCCAGACTCTGTTTGTTCATATAAGCCAGCATGAGGATCTCACGGGTTTGAATATCCTGAACAACGGCCGGGATCAATCCCCTGTCATCGAATTTGATGCAGGCCTTCATTGCCGGATCGCATTCAGGTCCGGCGCACGGGAATTCCTCTTTCATGCATCCACTCCTTGATTTGACTCACGGTGTACTGTCCTCTGTGAAAGATCGACGCGGCCAGAACCGCATCCGCCCCGGCTTCAAGAGCCTCGGCCATGTCACGGGGACCGCCTCCTCCCCCGGAAGCAATGACCGGAACCGGAACAGCGGAGGACACTTCATGAATCAAATCGAGGTCATACCCCGACTGCGTCCCGTCACGGTCTATCGACGTCAGAAGAATCTCGCCGGCTCCGCAATCCGCCGCTCGCCTGGCCCAGTCAACGGCATTCAGATCCAGCACGCATCTCCCGGCCCTGACAGCCACTTTCCGGTGCTTTCCCGTTCCGGCGGCGTCCACGGCGACAACCACGGCCTGGCTGCCGAAACACCGCGCGCAGCGCTCAATCAGGGCCGGATTCTCCACAGCCGCCGTATTGAGGGTGAATTTGTCCGCTCCGTTTTCCAGAAGAGCGCGCGCATCATTTTCATGACGGACTCCGCCACCCGCGCTCAGCGGCGTAAACAGATGCTCCGCTGTTTTTCGAATGCTTTGAATGAAGACCGGACGTTTTTCAATCGTGGCCGTGATATCCAGAAAGACAATCTCATCGGCTCCCTGACGCTCATACTCCAGAGCCAGAGCCGCCGGATCGCCCGATTCTCTCAGACTGAGAAATCGCACCCCCTTGACAACCCGTCCGTTCCTGACATCCAGACAGGGAATAATCCGTTTGGCCGTCATCCCCGGTTCTCCAGTTCTCTGACGGCGGCCCAAAGGTCGATCCGTCCCTCAAAAAGACTTCGTCCCAGAACAACTCCCTCGAGAAAATTCTTCATTTTGAACGCCTGAATCAGATCATCGAGATGGCGGATTCCTCCTGATCCGATCACGGGCCGGCCGGCAGAAAGCGCCGCGGATTTCCAGAGCCTCAGGTTGGGACCGGAAAGAGTTCCGTCCCGATCGATGTCCGTGACAAGAAAGTGACGGGCTCCGAGCCGGGCCCATTCCCCGGCCGCATCGACCAGGGACAACCCGGTCTGCCGGGTCCAGCCCTGAACCGCCAGCCGTCCCCGGCGGCCATCCAGCGCCACGACCAGTTTTCCGGAACCGAAAATTCGAAGGATCTCATCGACCAGGTCGGGCCGTTGCACCGCGGCCGTGCCCAGAACCACACGCTTCACGCCGGAATCGAGCCATCTGCGGGCGGATTCCAGAGTCCGTATGCCCCCTCCGAGTTCCACGGAAATGGACAGGACCGATGCGATCCTTTCAACGGTTTTTCGGTTTTCTCCCTGCCCGGTCAAGGCTCCGTCCAGATCCACGATATGCAGCATGCCGGCACCCAGGGTTTCCATTCGAAGCGCCCAATCCACGGCGTCGCAATCGTACGCCGTCACCCGGCCGGGATTACCCTTTTTCAGGCGCACGACACGACCGCCCAGAAGATCCACTGAGGGTATGATTTTCATCTCTGTTCACCATGTCATAAAGTTTTCGAGCACACGCAAACCATAATGCTGAGACTTTTCCGGATGAAACTGAACACCGACTGTCCGGCCCCGGACCGCAGCCGCGACAAACGGACGGCCGTGAACCGCCGACCCCAGAATATCTTCCTGAGAGAAAGCCGGAACCGCATAGGAATGCGCGAAATAAAAACAGGTTCCGTCCGGAACGCCGCGCCAGAGAACATGGTCCCGAACCTGTTTGACCGGACTCCAGCCCATGTGGGGAACCCGCAGAGGCGGTTGAAAGCGGACGCACACACCGGAGAACCAATCCAGACCCGAAGTCTCGTCCTCTTCACAGTGCGTGAACAGAAGCTGCATGCCCAGACAGATTCCCAGCACGGGAACCCCCTTCGAAGCGGTCTTGTGTATCGGTTCCCATAAACCGAGACGCCGCAACGTTCGGGCGGCACTGCCGGCGGCTCCCACTCCAGGCAAAATCAGGCGTTTCACGCGTTCGAGATCGCGCGGCCGCTCGACCAACAAGGGACGCCCTCCCAGTTTTTCCACCGCCTTGCACAGGCTGAAAAGGTTCCCCGATCCATGCATGACGATGCCGATCATAGAATTCCCTTGACCGAAGGAATCCGGCTGCCGCGGCCCAGGGCAGAGGCCTGACGCAACACCAGGCCCAGCCCTTTGAAGGACGCTTCCAGGGCATGATGGCGGTTTTCGGCATGAAGAACACCCAGATGGAGCGTCCATCGGGCCGCCCTGGAAATGGACCGGAAAAATTCCAGCATCGTCTCCCCCCTGGAAATCACCCTTTCATCCGTGAACAGGTAAAATCCGCTTCGGCCGCTCAGATCCAGGCTGACACGAACCAGCGATTCATCCATGGGGCACAGACACCATCCGAAGCGGTTGATTCCCAGGCGGTCGTTTAGAGCCTCGTTCAGGGCGGTTCCCAAAGCGGTCCCCGTATCTTCGATGGTGTGATGCCGGCTTCCCGGATCTCCCTCCACTTTGAGGTTTCCGTCAAATTCGCTGAAGCGGAACAGAGAATCCAGCATATGATCGAAGAACCCCAGTCCGGTGCCGCCTTCGAAACAGCCTGTTCCATCCAGATTCACGGATACCCGTCCGCCGGTTTCGCCCGTGCGCCATGCATATGTCCCTGTTCTGGAAACCTCACGATTGTCCGTATTCATGGCATATCCTTTTGAATCGTGTTCACGGCTTCGAGAAAGAGCGCGTTCTCCTCATCCGTACCCACGGTAACGCGAAGGTAATCGGACAGCCCCGGGTAATCGTTCATGGGCCTTATCAGAATGGACCGTTTTTTCAATCCTTCGAACAAAGCATCAGCCCGTGCAGCCCGAAAGAGAATGAAATTGGCCTGACTGGGTACAACACGGATTCCCGGTATCCGTTTCAGGGCTTCGGCCAGGCTGTTTCTGGACCGGACGATCTTTCTCGTTTGCAGATCGATATAGGATCCCACTTCCAGCAGGCGGCGGGCCGCCAGCAGACTGAACACATTGACATCAAAGGGCATCAGAAGCTTTCCGATTTGTTTCGCAATGGTCGGATGCGCCGCCAGAAAACCGACACGCAAACCCGCCAGACCCAGAGCCTTGGAAAAAGTACGGAGTATCATCAGGTTCGAATATCGATGGATCAGCGAAACGGCACTCTGTCCCCAGAATTCCGCATAGGCTTCGTCCCACAACACCAGGCCGGGTGTGCGTTTTAAAATTTTTTCTAAAAGAAAAAGATCCATCACCGTCCCCGTTGGGTTGTTGGGACAGCAAAGAACCGTGAGTGCGGCCCCGGCGGATTCCCGAAGAAGCGCTTCCGCATCATAATCAAAAGATTCAGTCAGAGGAATCTCAACCACGCGCGCACCCTCCATCAGGGCCGTTTTCCTGAACAGGCTGAACACGGGACGGCAAATCAGAAGCGGATCACCCGGTTCCAGAATTGCGCGAAAAACCGGTCCGATCAGCTGATTCGATCCTGAACTCAGCAGGATAGATTCCGGAGCAAGGCCCAGACGCCTTCCCAGAGGTTCTCTGACGGTCATGGGATTCGGCTCGGGATAACGGCACCAGGGAATACACAGAGCCTCACGCAGAATATCCTCTTTCAGAGTCCGTGGTATATCAAAGGGATTTTCATTCTGATTCAATTTGATTTCAGCCGCCTGTGGCGGCACCCGATAAGCCGGTAATTTCCGGACTTCCGGCCGGATTCGATCCGCCGTTTTCTTTACAGACCCGGCATCGAACGGCATTGGCGTGCGCATCAAGACCCTCCATCTTCGCGAGTTGTATGATTGCGTCTGCATCCTTCTCCAGATCCTTTCTGGAAAAGAAAATCAGACTGGACCGTTTCATAAAATCCTCTGTTCCCAGAGGTGAAGCGAACCGGGCCGTGCCCTGTGTGGGAAGAACATGGCTGGGACCGGCCCAGTAATCACCCACGGTTTCGGGCGACCAGCTCCCCAGAAACACGGCACCGGCATGATCGATTCGTTCGAGCCGCTCCCATGGATCCTTCACGTGAAGCCCCAGATGTTCCGGGGCCAGTCGGTTGACCCAGTCCTCGGCTTGCTGCGGATTCCGGGAAAGCAGGATGCCTCCCCGTTCTTTCAGAGAAACCCGAATGATATCCAGGCGGCTCAAGCAGGCAGCCTGGGAGTTTACGGACTCCTGAACAGCCGAAGCCAGATCACGGCTCCAGGTCACCAGCACCGAACCGGACCGAGGATCGTGTTCGGCCTGAGCCAGCAGATCGGCGGCCACAAAATCCGGATCGGCTGTTTCATCAGCCAGGATAACCACTTCGCTGGGACCGGCCAGCATATCAATATCGACGCGTCCGTAAACCTGTCTTTTGGCCTCGGTCACGTACGCGTTTCCGGGCCCCACCACTTTATCGACCCGTGGAATACTCTCCGTGCCGAAAGCCAGAGCGCCAACCGCCTGGGCTCCTCCCGCGCAGTAGACACGCTCTATGCCCAGAATGCGCGCCGCGTTGAGCACGGCCGGTGACACGACTCCCCCGGCATTCGGAGGCGACACCACAATGATATCTTTTACGCCCGCGACCTGAGCGGGAATGACCGTCATGAACAACGAAGAGGGATAGGGAGCGCGCCCGCCTGGCACGTAACAACCCACCCGGTCGAGCGGCCGGATCCGAACCCCCAGGCGGCTTCCTCCGTTTTCCCGCTCAATCCAGCTGCCAGGCAGATGCCGTTCATGATAACGGCGTATCCGGCCGGCAGCCTGTTTCAGAACAGGTTCGATCTCCCGAAAAGCCTCTTCCGCCGCTTTCATTTGTTCAGCCGTGGATTTCAGCATCTCTCTGTTCATGATAACCCCGTCAAACTTTTCCGCATACCGGCAGAGAGCCTCGTCCCCGCAGGTCTGAACATTTTTCAGAATGTCCGAAACATTCTTCTCAATGGTGGATGAATCCGGATCTATTCCGGCATCGAGTCTGGAAAAGAACGAATCCACATTTTGTTTTTCGTACAAATACAGCATACAGGCCTTCCCTCCCTGGTCTATGGAATGACTTTATTCAGCGGATATTCAATAATATCGCGGGCTCCGCACCGTTTCAGCTCGGGAATCAGCTCACGCACCCTCTTTTCTTCGATGATAATTTCAACCGCCACCCAGCCGGGATCGTATAAAGCGGATATCGTGGGTGTTTTCATGGCCGGAAGACACCGAATCACGTGGCTGAGCGAATCTCGCGGAATGTTCATTTTCAAACCGACACGTCCCATGGCCATCACTGCTCCCTGAAGCAGGGTAACCAGGTTTTCGATTTTATTCCGTTTCCATGCATCCTGCCAGCTCTTCGGGTTGACAATCAGGCGTGTGGTTGATACCAGAACCGTTTCCACGATTCTCAGACCGTTCGCCTTGAGAGATCGGCCCGTCTCCGTAGCCTCCACAATGGCATCCACCAGGAGCGGCGTTTTGACCTCTGTCGCGCCCCATGAGAATTCAACTTCTGCCCGTACACCGCACTCCTCGAGAAACCGGCAGGTTGTTCGGACCAGTTCAGTGGCGATTCTTTTTCCTTCCAGGTCCTGAACCGTGCGTATGGAGGAATTCTCCGGAACGGCCAGCACCCATCGAACCGGACGCAGTGTTTGACGGGCATACAGCAGATCGGCCGCCTCGACCACACGGGCTTCATTTTCGATGATCCAGTCTTTTCCGGTCAATCCCGCGTCGAAAACACCGTCTTCCACATATTTGGCAATTTCCTGCGCCCGCAGAAGAATACCCTCCAGTTCACAATCATCCAAAGAAGCGTTGTAGGATCGGGGTGCCAGAGCCAGCAGAAAACCGGCTTTTTGCAGCAGCTGAAACGTCGCCTGTTCCAGACTTCCTTTGGGCAGCCCCAGTTTTAATTTTTTACCGTTGGGTTCGGCCATTTTTCCTCCATACTGATCAGACCAAAAAAAAACCCGCCGTTTCCGGCGGGCTTGAATGTGTTCATGTTGATTTACTTTCTAAAACAGACCTATCCCACCACCGGAATGAAAGATTGCGGATGCGTGATGATGGTGATGATGTCGGTAAGCCTGAATCATGAATTGAATTCTCCTGACCAATTATCATTAAAATATCACTATTCATGGAAAATGTCAAGTAATATTTTCGAGTTGAAGGAATATTTTTCTCTTTTTCAGCACATCGCGAACCGAAGTCTTCAATTCGAGTGTCAAACGAATTCCGACATTTGAAATTTCCGGTTCCATTTGGCCTGCGGTTAAAAATAACTTGCGTATTTCGTTATATTACATTAAATTGTAGATTAAATTTTTTAATTGGAGCCATGAAAACAAAACTGGACAACCGAGTCCTGGTATTAAACCAGAACTATGAACCCATGAGTGTCTGCAGCGCCCGGCGTGCGGTGATTCTGCTGTATCTGGACAAGGCGGAGATGATCGAAAAAAATCATCAGACCCTGCACAGCATCAGTACCAGTATGCCGCTGCCCAGCATTGTGCGATTGTCCCGATTCATTCAGGTCCCCCGGAAAAGGGTTCTGCTGAACCGGAAAAACATTTTAAAACGGGACCATCATCAATGCCAATACTGCGGAACCACGGAAGGATCGGTTACCGTGGATCATGTCATCCCCCGTGTCCGCGGAGGCAAGGATACCTGGGAGAATCTGGTCTGCGCCTGCACTCGATGCAACGCGAAAAAGGGGAACAGGACGCCCCATGAAGCGGGCATGAGACTGCTTCGCCAGCCCAGAAAACCGGGTTATCTTTACTTCATACAGCATCTGGTGGGGGTTCCCGATGACCGGTGGAAGCCCTATCTTTTCATGACCTAGCAGGACTGTCTTTGAAACGGAAAAAAAGAATTCTCAGCGGCATGCGCCCGACCGGCCCTCTTCATCTGGGCAACTATGCGGGTGCTCTGGAAAACTGGATCAGACTGCAGAACGACTATAAGAGCTACCACATGGTGGCTGACTGGCATATGCTGACCACCGATCTGGAACACACAGACCGGGTTCGCGAAGACAGCATTCGAGTGGTGACAGACTGGCTCAGCTGCGGGCTGGACTGCAGAAAAAGTCCCTTGTTCATTCAATCGCATGTCAAGGAGCATGCCGAACTGCATCTCCTCTTTTCCATGCTGGTGAGTACGGCCCGGCTTCAGCGCAACCCCACGGTCAAGGAACAGGCCCGGGACCTGGGTCTGGAAGCCAATATGTCCTACGGCCACCTGGGATATCCGGTTCTGCAGGCCGCCGATATTCTGCTTTACAAAGCCGACGCCGTTCCGGTGGGCGAAGACCAGGCTCCCCATGTTGAAATCACGAGGGAAATCAGCCGCCGTTTTAATTATCTTTTCGCGCCTGTCTTTCCCGAACCCGAAACACTGCTCACACCCTTTGCGCGCATGCCCGGTCTTGACGGCAGGAAGATGAGCAAGTCTCTGGACAATGCCGTTTACCTGTCGGATTCACCGGAAACCATACAAGAAAAATTGATGACCGCTTACACGGATCCAAAGAAAATCCGTCTCAAAGACCCGGGCAATCCGGACGGCTGCGTAATATTCGCCTATCATAAAAAATTCGATCCGAAAACCGCCCCGCAGGCCGAATGTGACTGCCGAAAAGGCAGCCTGGGCTGTGTGGCCCATAAAAAGGCCATTGCCGCCGTGATCGCCGATTTCCTGGCTCCCGTTCGCGAGAGACATCGATACTATGAATCCCACAGGGACGAAGTGCTCGATATCATTCAGGACGGAGACAAGCGGGCCCGTGACACGGCCGAAGCGACAATGAAAGAAGTCCGGGAGGCGATTCATATGGGGTAGCAATGCCCGAACAATGGCAAAAAAAAGAGGGATATACCGTCTCTCTTCCCAATTTCGAAGGTCCCCTGGATCTGCTGCTCTACCTGATCAGAAAGGAAGAGATCGACATTGTGGATATTCCCATCGCCTCCATCACCAGCCAGTATCTGGAATATGTGGAACTGATGAAGGAACTGGATCTGGAAGTGGCGGGTGAGTTTATTCTTATGGCCGCCACTCTGATACAGATCAAGGTCCGCATGCTGCTCCCAAAAACCGAACCGGACGGCGATGAGGAGTCTGAAGATCCCCGTGCCGAACTGATTCGTCAGCTTTTGGAGTACAAGCGCTTCAAGGAAGTGGCCGAAACGCTCAACGAAAAAGAGGATCGTCAGCGGCGTTATTTCGCCCGCTGTGATTTTGCCTGGGCCAAACAGTACATACCCAAAGAGGAGACCGCTTCTTTTGACCGGGGTTTCATGAACGACATTTCACTCTTCGATCTTTTAACGGCCTTTAAAACCGTTCTGGACAACGCCCCCAGGGTCACAAGCCATCAACTCTCAGCCATCGGGGTGACGGTTCAGGATCAGATTAACTATATACTGGGAATGCTGGAGAAAGAAAACCGAATCCCCTTTCACATTATGATGACCGATCTTCAGGACCGGCTGACGATCATCGTCACTTTCATGGCGATTCTTGAATTGATTCGCACAAAACGGCTGCACGTACAGCAGGCCGGGACGTTCGGCGATATCTGGCTCATTAAACAATAGGCATCCTGTGACGAAAGAGAGAATACATGACCAAACAACACGTGTCATCGAAGCGCTGATCTTTGCTTCGGATGTGCCCATTACCGCCGCTCAACTGCATCAGTATTGCGAAGAAGCCGCTCCTTCGAAAATCAGGAAGGCTGTAAACGCCCTGAACCTGGAATACACGCAGCAGGACCGGTCCTTTCACATCATCGAAGTGGCCGGCGGTTATCAAATGGTGACACGTGAAGCCTACGCTTCATGGATCAGAAAACTCTTTCACAAGCGGCTTCGCTCGCGCCTGACCCAGGCGGCCCTGGAAACCCTGTCTGTTATCGCCTTCAGGCAGCCCGTTTCCAGGCCGGAAATCGCAGCCATTCGCGGGGTCAATTGCGACGCGGTGATCAAAACCCTGCTTGAGCGCAAACTGATCACTTTATCCGGACGGGGTGAGGGCCCGGGAAAACCCCTGCTGTACAAGACAACCCGGGAATTTTTACGTTATTTTGGAATCAATTCCATACAGGATCTCCCCCGGCCGAGAGAAATCGAAGAGCTTCTGAAAGAGGATGAAGACCGGCCGGACGATGCAATTGAATAGATACATCGCCCAATGCGGCGCCGCGTCACGGAGAAAGGCCGTGACGCTGATTCGGTCAGGCAGAATCACGGTCAATGAGATTGTGGTTCTGAATCCGGGATACCGGGTGGATCCTGAAAACAACACGGTTCGTCTCGACGGGAAAGCCGTCATGCTTCCGCGTCGCTATAGAACGATACTGATGAACAAACCGGCCGGTGTATTGACCACCGCAGAAGACGATCGAAACCGTGCGACGGTCATGGACAGACTGGACATCGAAGAACGGCTCTTCCCCGTGGGGCGGCTGGACATGGACACGACAGGCGTACTGCTGCTGACCAATGACGGAGAGCTGGCGCATCGACTGGCGCATCCGCGGTATGCGATCGAAAAAGTTTATGAGGCCCGGGTCAGAGGTACGGCGGATCCGAAAATTGTTCGAGCTCTGAAAACCGGAGTCGATATCGGCGGCGGGACGCACGTTTCCGGAGAGGCGCGTATTCTGGAGCAGTCCGGCACGTTCGCAAGAGTGGAAATCCGCATTCACGAGGGGAAAAAACGTCAGGTCAAACGCATGCTCAAGGCTGTCGGACACCCTGTGATCCATCTGGAAAGAACCTGTTTTGCCGGCCTGAAAACCGGAGCGCTGCGGGAAGGCCAGTGGCGTGACCTGACGGAAAATGAAATTCAGAACCTGAAACGAATGACCGGCTTATTGAACGATCAGGAATAGCATGAGCCCAAAACCAAAATCTTCCATCGTTGTCACCATCGACGGACCGGCGGCTTCGGGCAAAAGCACCACCGCGCGGCGCCTGGCCCGTCTGCTGGGATGGATGTATCTGGACACCGGAGCCATGTACCGGGCGATGACGGTCAAAGTGCTGGATCATCACATTCCCCTGGAAGACACGGAGGCCATCAGCCGGTTGGCCGAAACCACGGAAATCAACCTGATCTCCACTTCGAATGAGACACGTGTGTGGATCGACGGAATCGACCGCACCGACGAGATTCGAAACCCGGCAGTGGACCGGGCCGTGGGTCCGGTTTGTGAAGTGCCGCGTGTTCGGGAACTGATGGTCGGTTTTCAACGCCGCCTCGCTGAAAAACGCTGCCTCATCGCCGAAGGCAGGGACATGGGAACCGTGGTTTTCCCAGGGGCCGACCTGAAATTCTTCATGGTCGCCTCTGTCGAGGAGCGGACTCAAAGACGGCAAAAGGACATGCTAAAACAAAACATACAAATATCTCTGAAAGAACTGGAAGCGGAGATAAGAAAGCGTGATGAAAGGGACAGCCGGCGCAGCCAAAGTCCATTGAAACCGGCTGAAGATGCCGTTTTGGTGGATACAACCCGTCTGACTCCGGAAGAGCAGGTCGACTTGATTCTGAAACACATTCAGAACATCACAGCCGGCATGGAACATTCCGGCCCAAAATAACGAAGGAACCATCACCGATGATTATTCATATCGACGACAGAGCCAGGCCCTGCCCGGGCGTGGAACGAGCTATATCCACAACCGAAGATATTTTGCGCCGCGGTCAGGTACTGTTTGCTGCCGGAGAATTGATTCATAATGAGAGAGAAGTCAGTCGGCTTTGCTCCATGGGTCTTGAAATAGTAAGCGTCGACACACTCCTTCAGGCAGCCACGGATTCTCCTATGATGGGGCATTCATTTCTGGTTCGCACCCATGGGGAATCTCAGGCGATTCTTGACGCGGTTCACTGTCTTCAAATGCTCGTCGTAGACACGACTTGTCCCATTGTCAAGCATTCGCAGAATCTGGTTCGGGAACATGTTCAGTCTGGATGGCATATCATTATCGCGGGCAAGAAAAATCATCCCGAAATACTCGGGCTCATGGATTTGATCAGTGGGAAAGGGCAGGTGCTCTCTTCAAAAGAAGCCGCCCGTAAAGCCGAACTGGATACACGAAGTTTGTTGATGGCCCAGACAACCGTCTCACCCGAACTGTTCGCCGACATTCGAAAAATACTTCTGGGACGCTGTCAATCCTTGAAGATTTTGGACACCACATGCCATTTCATCCGCAACCGGCAGAAAGATATCAGAAAATTCGCCTCGAACCATGATCTGATTCTGCTGGCAGGCGGTTTGCGCTCCTCGAACTGTCAGCTCCTCTGCGACACGGCCAGGAAGGTCAACCCCAGGTCCTATCATATCCAGGCTCCTTCGAATATTGATCCATCCTGGCTCAAAGACGTGCAATCCGTCGGGATTACAGGTGGAGCTTCCACGCCGCGCAGGCAGCTGGAGGAAATCAGATATTTTCTGGAAAACTATTTCAGCGAAAATAACCCGAAAGGGTTAAAAAATAGAAAAGGAGGAAAACGTTTATGGTGGACGTTGAAAAACCAGAACAACAAGAAGAGATGATCGGGCCGGAAAACCCGATCGAGAAAACGGAAGGAGGTGATACAGAGCAGGATACTCCCCGGGAAGAAGCCCAGCCTTCTTTGAAGCAAACAGCACCTTCTTCCCCGGCCGGCATCGACGAGGCCGACAGGGAGTATTCCGAAGAAGAATATCAGCGATTTGTGGAGTTCTACGATCGAACTCTCAGCGAAATCCGACAGGGCGAGATCGTTGTGGGACGGGTCCTGGCAGTTTCGGATAACGATGTCCTGGTGGATATCGGTTTCAAATCCGAAGGCGTCATTTCCATAGAAGAATTCGGAGATCCTCCCAGCGTGAAAGTCGGTGACGAGATTGAAGTCTATCTTGAAGATCTCGAAAATCCGGACGGCCAGCTCATCCTTTCAAAGCGCAAAGCCACTTTCATGCGGCTTTGGGATAAAGTGGTGGATATCTACAATCAGGGAGGCACCATCGAAGGAACCTGTGTCCGCCGGATCAAGGGCGGCATGGTCGTGGACCTGATGGGCGTCGACGCATTTCTGCCGGGCTCTCAGATCGATGTCAAACCCGTTCGTGATTTTGATTCACTCATCGGAAAGACCTTTACCTTTAAGGTGGTCAAGGTCAACCGGCTTCGAAAAAACATCGTGGTTTCCCGGCGCGCCCTGTTGGAAGAGAGTATGGCCGAGGAAAAGAAGGAGGTATTGGCCACACTGGAAAAGAATCAGATCCGCGAAGGCACCGTGAAGAACATCACCGATTTCGGCGTGTTTGTTGATCTGGGCGGTGTCGACGGGCTGCTGCATATCAACGATCTTTCCTGGGGCCGCATCAACCATCCTTCCGAAGTGGTCAAGCTGGACGAGAAAATCAAGGTCATGGTTCTTGATTTCAACGACGCCAAAGACCGTATCTCTCTCGGATTCAAACAGCTTCAGCCGCATCCCTGGGAAAAGATCGATGAAAAATATCCAGAAGGAGCCGTGGTCACCGGCAAGGTGGTATCCATCGCCGATTACGGAGCCTTTGTCGAACTCGAGAAAGGGGTCGAAGGTCTGATCCACGTATCGGAAATGTCCTGGACCCGACACGGAATCCATCCTTCCAAAGTCGTCAGTGTTGGAGAAACCCTGGAAGTGAAGATCCTCTCCCTGGACCAGGAAAGAAAGCGCATATCACTGGGTCTGAAACAATTGACCGAAGATCCGTGGGAAAACATCGAGGAAAAATATCCGGTAGGTTCGCATTTCAAGGGGCGTGTCAGAAACATGACCAATTTCGGCGCCTTCATTGAGATGGAAGAAGGAATCGACGGTCTCATCCATATTTCCGATCTTTCCTGGACAAAGAAAATCCGTCATCCCAGTGAAGTTCTGAAAAAAGGAGAAGAGGTCGAAGTTGAAATTCTGGATGTAAATAAAAGCGAACGCAGAATTTCTCTGGGATACAAACAGCTTACGGAAGATCCCTGGCCGGAATTCGCCGAAACGTATAAGGTCGGGACCGTTACGGAAGGCCGGGTCGCCCGGTTTGTCGATAAAGGCATGGTGGTCGAATTGCCTCTGGGCCTGGAGGGATTTATCCCCTTGTCGCATCTGGAGGAAGAGACCGTTGCCAAGGCCGGTAAAAAGTATCAGGAAGGCGATTCCATAACCGCTGTTGTCATTGAATTCGATCGAAACAACAAACGCGTCGTACTCTCCTCAAAACGGGTCAAGGATATCGATCAGGAGCAGAAAACCGGCGAAGAAAAAGCCGACGTAAAAGCCTACATGAATGCTGAAAAAGCGACCACCCTGGGCGATATTGCCGATCTGAAAAGCGAAGAACCCGAGAAGGACAAGGATGACAAGGCGGCCAAGTCCAAAAAGGAAAAAACCAAACCGAAGTCCGGGCCTGAAACCGGATCAAAACAAGCCAAAGAAGTAAAATCAGAAGACAAAGAGGACGAACAGGGAGAAGAAGAACCCAAAGAATCCGGGAAAGAAGCGGATACGTCCTCATCTGGCACCGAAGAGCACAGCGATTCCGAAGAGACGAAAGAAACCTAGATTCTGCGAACACCGCGATTTCTCTGCGGAAAAGCACGGATTGATCCGCAGGCCGGTTTCGTTTTTTCGGAAACCAAATTTTACAAAGAACCTACGCACGAAGGAAGGCCGGCCCGGATCCGGGCCGGCCCTTTTTGCCATGCCATCTGTTCTGTTTTTGACATTCGGCTGCAAGCTCAATCAGGCCGAGACTGCGCAATTGAACCACCTGTTCACTTCCGAAGGGTACGAATTGGCCCGGTCCGCCGCGCAGGCCGATGTGGTGGTGGTCAACACCTGTACCGTAACCGGGCGCAGCGCATCCAAATGCCGTCAGGCGATCCATCGAACCGTCAGAGAAAATCCCCGGGCCGTTCTGATCGCCGCGGGATGCTACGCCCAGGTAAATGCTGAAGAACTCGCCGCCTGTCCGGGAGTGGACTATATATTGGGCACGGATGAAAAATATCGAATATTCGATTTCTTAAATGACCTGGAAAAGAAAAAGACGCCCTGTATTCAGATTTCCAGGGACTTCCCGAAACAGGCAAGAACCGGCACGGCCTGTTTTCCCGGACATACCCGCTCTTTTATCAAAATTCAGGACGGGTGCGACCGGGCCTGTTCCTACTGCATCGTTCCCCATGCACGCGGCCCTGTTCGAAGCGTCCCCCTGCACGCGGTGCAAAAACAGGCACGGTATTTTTCTGCCCGGGGCGTGAAAGAGATCGTGCTGACGGGTGTTCACATCGGCGATTACGGCAAGGACCGGGACGGTCAATCCCATCTGCCTGAACTTTTGGATTGCCTGGCCGATACTCCGGTACGGATTCGATTGAGCTCGCTGAACATCGAAGATCTGACCGACGCTCTTTTTACCCGCCTCGAAAAACATCCGCGGATATGCCGTCATCTTCACATTCCGCTTCAAAGCGGGAGCGATACGATTTTACAAACGATGCGGAGATCCTATACCGCCCGGGAATTCCGCGAGGCGGTCCTCCGTATTCAGGACCGTCTTGGGCCGATTGGTCTGGGGACCGATATCATCGCGGGATTTCCCGGTGAAACCGACGATCTGTTTATGGAAACCCTGAATTTCTGCCGGTCCCTGCCATTTACCTATATGCATGTATTTCCCTATTCACGCCGCCCGGGCACGGAAGCCGCTGCCATGAAGGAAACCGTCTCACCCGCCATCCGCCGCGAAAGAGCCCGCCGGCTTCGGCTTCTCGGCGAGGAAAAATCCAGCCTTTTTCAACGTTCGATGCCGGGAAGAACGGTGGAAGTCCTCTTTGAAAAACAGACCGCTCCGCACCGTTTCAACGGTCTGTCTTCGGAATATCTCAGAGTGGAAGTATCCGGCGAAGGATTGCACAATGCCCTGCGAACCGTCGTCGTCGAAGAATGCGAAAACACCGTACTCAAAGGCCGTCTGGTCGGCGGACCTGCTGAACCAGGATGCGGCCCTTAATCACGAACCATTGAAAAGCCGCGGTCAGCCGCCCGCGATCATTTCATCCAGCCTTTGGATCACTCTTTCCGCGTCTTCATCGGATTGGGTGATGGCCAGCACCGTGTCCACACTGGCCAGCGTGCCCACAATTTCCGGCCAGCCGATCTCATCGAGAAATTTGGACAGCCCGGAAGCGTTTCCCGGAACCGTTTTAAGAACCACCAGGTTATGGACGCGCACTTTGTCCCGCAAAAAATCCATGATTTCACGCCTGAGCATCAATCCGGCATGAAAAACATCCCGTTCCGTGGTCTGGACGAACCGGAAGCGTCCGTTTTTTGCCCGCACCTTGATGATACCCAATTCCTTGAGGTCCTTTGAAAGAGTCGACTGACTGACCTCGATTCCTTCTTCCAGCAGTGAATCGAGCAGATCCTGCTGGGATTCCACATCCGATTCGATCAATCGTAAAATGGAGAAATGACGATTTTTTTTCGGCATATTTTATCCTCCGGCGGAAAGAACAGATCCATGGATACGGTTTGCCGATCCGGCTCCCCGGCCGAAACCGACAAAAAAAGCCGGCCCTGAAAACAAGGTCGGCTTGTCGAGTCGGAATCAGGCATACAAAGCAGCCTCGTCACATCAAATACGTGAGGCTGATCAGGATCTTGGCCGCTTTTATTTTCTCCTTTTCAATGACTTCATCCCCGACACCATCCCATCCGGTGTACACATAGGCGCCGTCCAAAATCAGTCGATCCGAGATCATGGCACCTCCGCCCAGAGAGATATAGGTGCGGTTCCATGAAGACAACGCATTCTTGAGAGGCGAATGCACAATGCCCCATCCCCCCCGAAGACGAACGGGAGTGGCGGGTATATGGAATTCCGCACCGATTCGGTAATCCATGGTGTTTTGAAAATTGCGCCGTATATCCAGATTGGTATCCGAAAAATCCGATCCGGTCTCGGCCGGATCGGAAGAATATCGGATCTGGGTGTAATCCGTCAGCTGTACATCGCCGGACAACAGCAGGGGACCGAGACTCAACGCTCCTCCCAGACGGATTTTCCAGGGAGAACGGACAGAATACTCCCACAGACCCGAATCGGTCGTATCCTGAGTGGTCACCCCGTCATCCCATCGGGTCTTTTGACTGTATTCCCAATCTTCTGAAGCGTTTAAATTGACAGGTGTTTCGACAACCAGTCCCAGCCGAAAAGTTTCCATGACTTTATAGAGAAATCCGGCGCTCAAGTTGACTCCGACAAAGCGTGTTTTGATAAACGTGGTTTCATGAAATTCGGAAAACGTGTAGAGATCGTAGGGTTCATCGAGTTCGGTGAAGCGCCAGGTATACTCATCGACTCCGTACCAGAAATTGACCGACATACCCAGAAACAAATCCGGCGCCATCTCAATGGATCCGCCGAAAGAGGCCTGCCTTAACCCGCCTTCTTCCATCTCGTCGTACTGCCAGGTCACCGAATCTCCGGGAGTGTTGATGACCCGGGTGACGAACAGGGATTTATCGTAATCCTGAACCCTGTGAATGCCGAAACCGAGTACAAGACTTCCCGAGACTGTGGGCAAAGGAATAACAGCCCCCAGATCGTTGAGTTTGGTATAGGCGCTTTTCTCGAGATTCTCACTTCCCAGAAATGTCGCCCGGTTCGAGTACAGCAGATGTGAAAACGTCCAAAAAATCTGAGACTGATCGATCTGACCCAGCCCCGCAGGGTTGTAATACAAACCGGAATAGTCATCAGCCAGGGCCGTATAAGCGCCCCCCATGCCCATGGCCCGGGCGCCCACTCCCCATTGATGCCCCCATGTAAAAGGCACACTCTGTGCGAAGACAGGTACACTGAAAAGGACTGCGAAACACAATATGAGATTCAAAAACCGTTTCCCTGCCATGGATACCTCCGCGAGAATCCTGGACTTCTATTTCTTTTCACGCCGTCCGGATCCGCTCGACCGGCTTGACGACGAAGAGCCGGAAGACCCGGATGACGAACCTCCGGATGACGAACCGCTGCTTGAACCGGATGAAGAAGAAACACTGCTGCCGCCTCCGCGGCGCGAAGAGGAACCGCTGCCGGAGGATCCGGAACGCACGCGCCGGCTCGATGAGGCGCCTGTACTGCTTCGGCTGCTGCTGGCAGGCTGCCTGACTGTCCCTGATGTGCTTCTGACACGACGAGTTGATGACGATGAGGACGGAACGGTGCGTGTCACAGCGGTATTCTCGGAAGCCGTCGTCCTTCTGACACGGTGATCGGAACCGGCGGACGATCCACTGCCCAAACGCCGTGTGACTGCGCTTCCTGCGTCATCGCCGTTGTCATCCACACGGTGTAACGCCGTGCGCCGTCCGAAAGGTCTCTGTTTCTGCGGTGCCGCCGAATAGTAGCTTCCATAATAGTACCAATAGGGATCGTAGTACCGGTACCCGTACCCGTATCCACCGTATCCGTAATAATAGGGATAACCGTATCCATATCCAAAACCGTACCAGGGTGAGTAATAGCCGTGATAAATCCACGTATCCCACCAGGGATCCCACCAGTTCATGCTCCACATATACCGGCGCCAGCTCAGTCGGCTCCACGTGGGATAGTACCACCAGTAGGAGGAGGTCCAGTAGGGATCAAAATACACGCCCCCGGGCCATAAATCTCCGTAAAGATAGTGCTCATGGATAACGCGCTGGGCGTCACCGCTCTCCTCCATGTCCTCATAATACCCGTCATATTCGTCGTAAACAACGACATCATCACGAACCCGTTGATGAGTCCGGCCCGGTATCATGACAACCGTATAACAGCCGATGAGCAGCATGGAAGCAGGCACCAGGCATGAAAACAGGATTTTTCTAAACATTTTCATCGCCTCCTTTCGGCGTTGTTATCCAATAGTATTACGATTTATTCAGCGGTACGGTTCCAATAAAAAACACAATCCGAGGCTTCACATGCATTGTACAATGAATCGAAATCAATTGCAAGAGATATTTCATCGCTCCTGATAATAGAATTAAAAAAGGCCGTCCACAGACTGAACGGCCCTTTCAACAGATTGTTTTCGTATTTACTGATCAATACTGATGAATTTCCGGTTGCCGCGTTTTTCAAACCGAACCTTTCCGCTGATCAGGGCAAAAAGCGTGTCATCCCCTCCCCTCCCGACATTTTGACCGGGATGAAAACGGGTGCCATGCTGCCGAACCAGAATGCTGCCTGCCTTGACTGTCTGGCCTCCGTATCGCTTGATGCCCAGACGCTGCGCATTGCTGTCCCGGCCGTTTTTGGAACTTCCGACGCCTTTTTTATGTGCCATGGTTTAATTCTCCTTCTTGCCGGCCGGTTTCGCTTTCGGTTTGGCCGGAGCCTTCTTTGCCGTTTTATTCGTGGACGGGGCAGGCTTTTCCCCCGATGCCTTTGAACCGGCTGACGATGAAGAAGTCGGTTTGGGTTTGGCGGATTTTGTTTCGACTTTTTTGGGTGCCGGTTTCTTGACTGTTTTCGGTCTTGCTGGGGTTTTTGGGGTTTTCACGCTGTCTTTCGCCTTTGAGACGGGCTTGTCCGTCCCGACTTTCTTTGAAGAGATTTCGGATTTCGGCTTGTCGCCGCCTTTGCCCAGACCCACCTCGTCAATACGGAGAAGCGTAAAATCCTGCCTGTGGCCTTTGGTGACTTTATAATTCTTGCGCCGCTTCTTCTTAAAAACCACGATTTTTTTCGCACGCCCATGTGACAGAATTGTAGCCTTGACCCTGGCCTCTTCCACAACGGGTTTACCCAGCATGATTTCATCTTTATCGACCAGAAGAAGCACGCGGTCCAGTTCCAGAGAATCTCCTTCATTGGATTCGATTCGGGGAACACGGACAGTATCTTCCCGGCTGACTTTATATTGATATCCGCCTATTTCAACAATGGCATACATAGATTAAACAATCCTCCTTAAGGAACCTTGTTTACAAAGATAAGAAATATACACATTATCCTTTACGGAGTCAAGACGAAAATGAGTAGGAATCGAATTTTTCACCCTTGAAAGAGGCCAATTCAAATTCCTCCTCGCGCAATTCCGGTTTGGCCTCCACCCGCAATGTGACAAAAAACTTGATCATCATAAGACGAACCAGACTTCTCAATCCGCTTGTCATATATGCCGCCATTTCCGGATGCAGATAAAGAATAAACCGCCTCTGACCCGTTGTGGATTTGATCCGGTGTATGCTGCGTTCGATTTTGGTCACCAGCGTGCTTCGGGCCGGTACCCGTCCCATTCCGCTGCAGCGGGGACAGGGCTCACTGTACCGGTACAGAAGACTGGGCCTCACTCTCTCCCGCGTGAGTGAAACCAGACCGAAATCATTCATGGGAAGCACATCAAATGAAGCCCGGTCTTTTCCCAGTTCCCTCTTCAGGGTATCAACAACCTTGCGTCGGTTGGCCTCCTTTTCCAGATCGATGAAATCGATGACAATAATGCCTCCGCTGTCTCTGAGACGCAACTGGCGGGCAATCGTGCGGGCGGCTTCCAGATCGGTTTGCAGCGCGTTTTTCTCATGATCCTTTTCCCGTACCGACCGTCCGCTGTTGACATCGACAACCATCAGAGCTTCGGTCTGGTCAAAGATAATATGCCCTCCCCCTTTGATCCAAATTTTTCGGGACAAACTCTTGTCGATTTCATCTTCAATGCCCATCGCGTCAAAAATGGGTTTTTTCCCTTTGTACAGATCCAGCTTGGAAACCAGTGAGGGAGCCACATCTTTCAAATACTTGCTGATCTTGGCGTATTGATTCCGTGAATCCACCAGAAGCCGGTCGATATCCGGAGAGAAAAGATCCCGTATGACACTGGAGGCCAGACCCATGTCCTTGTGTAAAAGTCTGGGCGTCTGACTGCTCTTTGCTTTCTCCTCGATGCGCTGCCA
>Ga0129302_1000826_pt1 | contig 23007 bp, 24 predicted proteins | sample BlaSprsedimmetaG_FD_94476 | JGI IMG/M metagenome (GOLD analysis project Ga0129302, IMG submission 94476) | Hot spring sediment bacterial and archeal communities from California, USA to study Microbial Dark Matter (Phase II) - Blank Spring... | ecosystem: Environmental > Aquatic > Thermal springs...
GGGGAAAAACCGGTGTCCGCAGAAGCGGGCGAGAAAAAACAGGCCGAAAAGCCCAGGACGGCGAAACCCCGTCGGGAAGCCGACAAGTCGGAGCAGAAAGCTGCCGAAGAACCGGCGGTTTCAAAGAAAAAACCGGTAGAGCCGGAGAAAAAGGCGGCTCCTCCCGAGGAAGAAAAAGAAAAAGAGAAGGCGCCTGCCGCGGAAGAATCAGCTGCGGAGGCCGCGAAGAAACGAAAGCGGCCGGTTGCAGTTCCGGTGGAAGACGTTTCGTCCCGGAAGAAGGCCTTTGTCAAGCAGGTCGTGGAGCGCAAAGAGCGCCGGGGCAAAAGGGAACGGGACACGGAAAGCGTTGTGCCCTGGAGGGAATCCAGAAAACAGGTAGTGGTGGCTCCCAAGAAAACGGAGATAACAACGCCCAAGGCTATCAAGCGGCGGATCAAGATGGATGAAGCTATACGGGTGGGTGATCTTGCGAAAAAAATGGGGGTTAAGACCAGTGAAGTGATATCAAAACTGATGTCGCTGGGCATGATGGTCACTATTAATCAATCCATCGATGCCGACGTGGCATCGCTGGTGGCCGGCGAGTTCGGCTACCAGGTCGAAACAGTGGGTTTCGAATACGAGGAAGTACTGCCCAAAGCGGAGAAAACATCGGAAAAGCTGCGTCCCCGGGCTCCTGTCGTAACGGTCATGGGGCACGTCGATCACGGCAAGACATCGCTTCTTGACGCCATCAGACAGACAAACGTTATTGAGGGTGAATCGGGCGGCATAACCCAGGCCATCGGCGCCTATCTCGTCCGCGTCAACGATCGTGACATTGTTTTTCTCGACACGCCGGGCCATGAAGCGTTCACGACCATGCGGGCCAGGGGCGCGAAAGTAACCGATATCGTGGTGCTGGTGGTGGCCGCCGACGACGGCGTCATGGATCAGACCATCGAAGCCATCAATCATTCCCGAGCTGCCAACGTGCCCATCATCGTGGCTGTGAATAAAATCGACAAGGCCGGTAACGATCCGGAACGCATCCGGCAGCAGTTGTCTCAGCACGGACTCGTACCGGAGTCGTGGGGCGGAGACACCATCTTCGCCGAAGTATCGGCCAAACAGAAAATCGGCCTGGAAGAACTGCTCGAACTGATTCTGCTGCAGGCGGATATGCTAGAGTTGAAAGCGGATCCTGACCAACCAGCAAAGGGCGTCATCGTGGAGAGTAAACTTGATAAAGGACGGGGACCCGTGGCGACGGTGCTCATCCAGAAAGGCACGCTCCACGAAGGAGACGCCTTTATTTCAAAAACGGAATACGGCAAGGTGCGCGCCATGATTGACGACCAGGGACGACGGGTCGCCGGGGCGGGGCCTTCCATGCCTGTCGAAGTCATTGGCTTTTCGAATGTTCCATCCGTGGGGGTGGATTTCGTGGCTGTCGAGGATGAAAAGAAGGCGCGGGGAATCGGCGAATACCTGAGCCGGAAGGAACGGGAAAAGAAACTGTCCTCAACGTCGAAAATTACCCTCGAACAACTCTACGAAAGGATCAAGGAGGGGACGAAGGAACTTCGAGTAATACTCAAGGGCGACGTCCAGGGATCCATTGAGGCGCTGTCCGAGGCGCTCACGAAACTCAGTACGGACGACATCACGCTTTCGATCATTCACGCGTCGGTCGGAGCAATAAACGAGAACGACGTGATGCTGGCATCGGCATCCGAGGCGGTGATCATCGGATTCAGGGTGCGTCCGGACGCCAGGGTCATCGACCTGGCGGAACAGGAAGGAGTGGATCTCAAGTATTACGACGTGATCTATGAAGCCATAGCGGAAGTCAGAGACGCCATGGAAGGCTTGCTGGAACCGGTCTACGAAGAGGTGCGGGAAGGCGCGGCCGAGGTACGCGAACTCTTCAGGATCCCGAAGGTCGGCGTGATCGCCGGCAGTTACGTGACTGAGGGCAAGCTGGCGCGCAACCAGCTATTGCGGGTGGTTCGAGACGGAGTTGTTGTACACAACGGCAAATTTTTGTCGCTGAGACGCTTTAAGGATGACGTCAAGGAAGTGGCGGCGGGCTATGAATGCGGTATCGGTGTCGAGGGGTTCGACGATCTCCGGGTAGGAGACATAGTGGAGGCGTATACGAAGCGGAAAGTTGAAAGGACCCTGGACAAGCAGCGGGGTTGAAACATTCAAGGTGGTTGTGGGAACAGGCGTTATAAAACTTTTTATTCCCGAATGCAGGTCGCTCAAGGAAAAACGGGCCGTCATCCGCCGTGTGATCAGCCGGGTCCGGCATAGTTTCAATGTTTCGATGGCCGAAGTGGGAGAGAACGACGCCTGGAAACGATGCACCCTGGGCTTTGCCATTGCGGGCAACGACCGCGGCCATATAGACGCGACGATGAGCGCGGTCATGAAGTGCGTGGATTCATTGCGCCTGGCGGATATCATCGACGCGAAGATGGAAATGATCAATCTCTCGGTTGTCGGAGGCGACCAGTATCTGCAGGAAGGCAAATTCGATGAGCCATAGGAGAGCCGACAGAGTGGGAGATCTCATAAAGGCCGAGCTTTCCAGGTTGCTGATACGTGATGTGGCTGATCCTGCGATACAGCACGTGACCATCACGGGCGTGAAGGTGTCCGATGACCTGAGGTTTGCCAGGGTGTTTTTCGTCCGTCTGGGCGAGGAAGGGTGTGCCGATGAAACAGTCGGCGGTCTGCAGCGGGCCTCTGGATTTTTAAAGCGTGAGCTGGGGAAGAATCTCAAGCTTCGCTACGTGCCGGAGATCGAATTTTCCTTCGACGCGTCTTTCGATTATGGAGATCGCATCGAGCGGTTGCTCGCCGAAATTCAGGAAGAGGAGGATGCCGGCGATGCTGGGCAAAATAGCTGACGCCGTTCGCTCCGCGAAAACGCTCCTCCTGGTATCGCACGTGCGACCCGATGGAGACGCGCTGGGATCCAGCGTCGCCTTTTATCATGCGCTGAAAAGCCTTGGGAAAGAGGTGGTTGTTTTTAACCAGGATAAAATTCCCGATATGTACCGGTTTTTACCGGGTTCGGAGGCGGTGGTACATACTCTTGGTCCGGTTGAGCGTTTCGATACGGCCCTCCTGCTCGATTGCAGTGAACTGTCCAGGGTGGGTGACGAAGCCGACCGTATCGCTTCGATCGGGACGCTGATCGCCATAGACCACCATCTTTCGAACGACGGGACCATTCCACTTTCCCTTGTTGATACGAAGGCGAGCTCCACGGGGGAAATACTGGTCGATCTTATCGACAAGCTCGGAGTGGAGTTGACACGAGACATTGCCGTCAATATTTATACGGCCGTCGTGACCGATACGGGGTCCTTCCGTTATTCCAACACGACGAGAAAAACGTTTATGCTGGCGGCACGGCTGGTCGAGGCCGGAGCAGATCCGCGGGTGGTGTCGGAACAGGTATACGAAACAAAGCCGCTGGTCAGGCTCAGATTGATGAGCCGGGCCATTGAGACACTGAACATCAGTCGTGGCGGCGAGGTTGGTTCCATAGTCCTGGATCGGCGTAGTATGAAACAAGAAGACGCCCTTCCGGAGCACACCGAAGGACTGGTGGACATGGTCCGTTCCGTCCAGGGCGTGCGGGTAGCGGTATTTTATTACGAAATGCCCGACGGCACCTACAAGATCAGCTTGCGTTCCAAGGGTAACGCCAACGTTGAACAGGTAGCGAAAACCTTCGGCGGCGGAGGACACAGAAACGCATCAGCCTGCAGGATGCAGGGAAACATTAAGGACGTTCAGGAGCAGATTCTTGCCGCCGTTGATGTTATCCTCAGGGAAACGGAGTAATAAGCATGACCGGCCGAGCGCGGGATGATAACGCAGCCGGTTCCAAAGAATTGCATGGCGTGATCGTTGTGGATAAACCCGCGGGATGTACGTCATTCGATGTTGTCCGAAAGGTGCGAAGAGCACTGAAAGTACGGAAAGTCGGCCATACGGGAACACTGGATCCTCTCGCAACGGGTGTTTTGCCGCTGTGCCTTAACGAGGCGACGAAAGCGGCTGGTTTTCTTGCCGGGGATGACAAGGAATACCGTGCCGTCATGGAGCTGGGTGTTGCAACCGATACGCAGGATATAACAGGGACCGTTGTTATGAGACGGGACCCGCGGGGTATTACACGATCCGACGTGGAGACTGCGGCGCAATCTTTTCTGGGAACGATACGGCAGAAGGTGCCCCGGTATTCGGCGGCCAAATACCGGGGACGTCCTTATTACCGATGGGCGCGGCAGGGTGTCGACGTCGATACGCCGGAGAAAGAAGTAACGATCCACGAAATAGAAATTGAATCGTTTTCGTTTCCTTCGGCGACGTTCCGGGTACTGTGCTCGAAGGGAACATACATACGGGCACTCTGCGACGACATAGGCGAGCGGCTTGGCTGCGGGGCGGTGCTTACCGGTCTCAGGAGAACGAGAAGCGGCGCTTTTCGGGAAGAAGACGCATTGCCGCTGGACCGCGTCGCTGTTGCCGCGGATTCAACGCTCGTCAGAAATATAGTCATTCCTCTCAAGAATCTTATGGGGGAATATGCGGCTGTTCCCGTCGACCGGGATTCGGCAAGAAAAATCAGGGACGGTCGGCAACCGACACGGGGGTTTTTCGAGGGTGCCGCGTTTCCCGAGGTCCAACGGGGGGAGTTGGTGCGGTTGACGGCCGAAGATGATGAGATCGTCGCCGTCGCCCGCGTGCTTCTTTCGCCGGGGGAGTTCGCGGCAGCAGGAGACACGGAACAGGTTCTCAGGCTTGTTCGCGTGTTTAACGGGGAAAATTAAGCGGTATTGATGAGTGATATGCGAAGAGAGGAGTAAGGGCAGTGTTAGACGAAGAAAGAAAAAAAGACATCATCGAAACGTTCAAAAAACACGAAAACGATACGGGTTCGCCTGAGGTACAGATCGCACTGCTCAGTGCCCGCATCGAGTACCTGACCGAACATTTCAAAGTACACAAAAAAGATCATCATTCCCGACGGGGGCTTTTAAAACTTGTCGGCAAGAGGCGGAGATTACTTGATTATCTCAAAAAAACAGAGATAGACCGCTATCGTGACATTATTCAACGACTCGGATTGAGACGATGACCGTAACTGCCTTAAGGAGGTATGAACGACTATGAGCACCGTATATTCTGCGGAATTTGCAGGAAAAGAAATATCAATCAGGACAGACTACGTGGCGGCACAGGCGAATGGAAGCGCCTACGTGCGCTACGGGGATACGATTGTTCTGGTCACCGCCGTCTGGCAGAAGAGCAGGCGTGAAGACATCGATTTTCTTCCTCTTACCGTTGATTACCAGGAAATGACGTCCGCGGCCGGGAAGATTCCCGGAGGATTTTTTAAGCGCGAAGGACGTCCCAACGAAAAAGAAACCCTTACATCTCGATTCATTGACAGATCCATCCGGCCACTGTTTCCGAAAGGATGGCATAACGAGACCCAGGTGATAGCCACGGTGCTTTCCTACGACAGCGACTGCGGTTCCGACATTGCCGCAATGCTGGGTACGTCGGCTGCGCTCGGTGTTTCCGATATCCCCTTCAACGGGCCCATTGCGGGTGTCCGCGTGGCCAGGCGTGACGGAAAACTGATTTGCAATCCCACGATGGAGGAACTGGATGAGAGCGATCTCGACCTGTTCCTGGTGGGACGAAAGGTGCCGCGAGACGGTGACGAGGGCGCATTTGACGTAAACCTCGTCATGGTGGAAGGCGGCGCCAGCGAAGCCGACGAAGATTCCGTCGTGGAAGCCATTAATTTCGGTCTTGCCTCCTTACCTCCGGTTATTGAACTGCAGGACAAAATCCGGGAGGCGCTGGGAAGAGCAAAGCAGGCCGTCGAAACCGTCGAGATTGACGACGAACTGTCCCGGTCGGTGACGGAACGGGCTCAGGAAAAACTTGCGTCGGCCTACCAGATCACAGCAAAACTCGAACGTTACGAAGCCATCAGGGAAACCCGCCGGGAGGTACAGGAAGAACTGGCAGGGGATGACGCGACGATTGCTTCGCAGGTGGATACTGTACTCGACGGAATCGAGCGATCGATTCTTCGGGGCATGATTCTTAATGAGAATACGAGGATCGACAAACGTTCTCCACGGGATATACGACCCATTACCTGTGAGGTGGGCGTTTTGCCCAGGACTCACGGATCGGCTATTTTCACCCGAGGGGAGACGCAAGCCCTTTCCATCATGACACTGGGAACATCATCGGACGAACAGCGCCTTGACTGGATCGGAGGCGAGGAATTCCGCAGGTTCATGCTGCACTACAATTTCCCGCCCTACTGTGTAGGTGAAGCAAAATTCCTGCGCGGACCGGGTCGCCGGGAGATCGGCCACGGCGTGCTTGCCCGGCGGGCCCTTGTCCCGGTAATGCCCTCACCGGAAGATTTTCCTTACACGATTCGCATTGTTTCGGAAATTCTGTCGTCAAATGGTTCGTCATCCATGGCGACTGTCTGCGGAGGATCCCTCTCGCTGCTCGACGGCGGTGTCCCGATCAAGAGCGTCGTGGCCGGCATCGCCATGGGTCTGCTTAAGGAAGGAGACAAGGTGGCCATTCTTTCCGATATTCTGGGCGATGAGGATCATGCCGGCGACATGGACTTCAAGGTTTGCGGCACCCGCAAGGGCGTCACGGCGATGCAGATGGATATCAAGATAGACGGCATAACTGAAGATATTCTTCGAAAGGCGCTCCAGCAGGCGCGTGAAGGGAGATTCCATATTCTCGATATAATGGAAAAAACCATTGCATCGCCGAGATCCGAAATGTCCCGGTACGCGCCCCGTATTACCACCATTACCATCAATCCCGAGCGCATTCGTGATGTCATCGGAACGGGTGGAAAAAATATCCGCCACATTATCAGTGAAACCGGCTGTTCTGTCGATGTCGAGGATGACGGGACCGTCACCATCGCGTCGAGCGAGCAGGAAGCATCGGAGCGTGCCATTGCCATGATACGGGCGCTTACCGAGGAGGCTGAGATAGGCAAGATTTACACGGGAACGGTCAAGAAAATCGTCGATTTCGGCGCATTCGTGGAAATACTTCCGGGCATCGACGGTCTTGTCCACATCTCGCAGCTCGAAAACAGGCGCGTGACCAAGGTGACGGACGTGTTGCAGGAAGGAGAAACGGTTTCCGTCAAGGTCATCGATATAGACAAAAACGGCAAGATTCGGTTAAGCAGAAAAGACGCCCTCGAAGAAGGCGCATAACGAATCCGGCGGGCCGGAGAAAGGGTTGTTCTATGCCGGAGCGACCGGTTCCCGTGGCGGTTCGCAGAATCGGCGAGACGGGGGATATCCCGCTGCCGCGATATATGTCGGACGATGCGGCGGGTATGGATCTTTACGCCGCAGTTGAGGGGGAAGAGCTGTTGCTGCCGGGAGAACGGAAACTCGTTCCCACCGGCATCGCCGTGGCGCTGCCCCGCGGTTACGAGGCGCAGATCAGGCCGCGGAGCGGACTGGCTCTCGACCACGGCGTGACCCTTCTTAACACGCCCGGAACAGTCGATGCCGATTACCGCGGCGAGATTCGAATCGTCATGGTGAATTTAGGCGATCGACCATTCCTCATTCGGCGGGGCGACCGGATAGCCCAGATGGTGATCCACCGGGTCAGCCGGGTCGCCTGGCGGGAGATAGACATGCTGGATGTCACGTCCCGCGGTGAGGGCGGATTCGGACACACGGGCGTGTGAACGACGGGTCGCCGGGTCGTTCGGCGGGCCTGTGATTTCTCCAGTCACGGGGGTTGCGTTTTTTCTTCCTTTGGCATATCCACAACCCGAGACGGAGAAACGTTGAAGAGGGATCCGCCATGAAACGTTACAAGGTGTCGAAAACCTACCAGGAGATAAACAGGAAAATAAAGGAAGGCACCGCCGTGGTGGCGACTGCCGAGGAAATCATCGATATCGTTGAACGCAAGGGCGATGTCGAGGCGGCCCGGACCGTGGACGTGGTCACGACAGGTACATTCGGCATCATGTGTTCGTCCGGGGTCTTTCTCAATTTCGGGCACACGGCGCCTAAAATAAAGGCGTCCCGTGTATGGCTCAACGATGTCCCCGCCTACGGCGGAATTGCAGCGGTCGATTGCTACCTGGGAGCGGCGTCCGTTGTGGAAGACGATCCCCTCAACAGCATTCATCCGGGAGAATTCAACTACGGCGGCGGTCACGTCATACAGGATCTGGTCGCGGGCAACATGGTGAAACTGCATCTCGAGGGATACGGGACAGATTGTTACCCGGCGAGAAAATTCGACAAAAGCATCACCCTGCAGGATCTGAGGAACGCCACGCTTTTCAATCCCCGCAACGCCTACCAGAACTACAACTGTGCCGTAAACATGTCGGACCGCACCATCTATACCTACATGGGCGTCCTGCGTCCCCTCATGGCCAACGCCACCTATTCCACATCGGGACAGTTAAGCCCGCTGCTCAACGATCCCTATTTCAGGACTATCGGCGTCGGGACGTCGATATTCCTGGGAGGAGCGCGCGGCTGCGTTGCCTGGAATGGAACCCAGCATGAAACGGATGTCCTGCGGGGCGAAAACGGCGTGCCGCGGGAGGGAGCCGGGACACTCGCGGTAATCGGCAATCTTAAAGAAATGAGTCCCCAGTGGCTGGTGGGTGCCAGCGTTCTCGGCTATGGCACGTCGCTCTTCGTGGGCATCGGTATTCCCATTCCTCTCCTCAATGAGGATATCGCCCGAGCCGCCGCCGTCAGGGACGAAGATATCTATGCGCAGGTCTACGATTACGGCGTCGATTATCCCAGTGGTGCAGCGCCGAGTATCGGTGAAGTAAATTATAAACAACTTCGCAGCGGCACCATTGAACTCAATGGAAAAACAATTGACACGGCGCCCATGTCCAGCTACTATAAAGCCCTTGAAATCTGTCATGTTCTTAAGGAATGGATCGAGAAAGGCGAGTTTTTGCTGAGTGAGCCGCAACGGTCACTCTACACCGGGCAGTCCCGGCCGACATCGGGATAAGAAGAATACAACCGTCGGCGCGGAGTAATTGTCTCATGACAACGGGAAGGCTTTTCACCGTGGTTTTCCTGGTCCTTGTCTGCCTGATTGTTTTCAGTGACAAGGGCTTTGTGGGGTTTCGTGAGAGCGGACGGAAACTCGAATCCCTGCAGATCGAGAACAAGCGGATTGACCGGGAGAACGAGCGGTTGCGTAAAGAGATTCTTCTACTCAGAAGTGATTTCGATTACATCGAAATGATAGCCAGACGAGAACTGGGTATGATCAGGGACGACGAGATCGTTTACCGGTTCAGAGAGCAGTGACAACAGGAGAGGATCTCGTATTACAGTGAAAAAAGGGCTATCCGGCTTTCTCCCGGGGAAGAAAAACATCGTAGGCATCGATATCGGATCAACCGCCCTGAAGCTGGTTGAAATAGCCGAGACGTCAAATGGTTACGAGCTTGTCGCCTGCGCACAGATTCCCATTGAGCGGGGCGTCATCTCGAAAGGGCTCATGACCGACGGCGCCGCCGTGACGCGGGCCGTCAAGGAGCTGCTCAAAATATCCGGCACGTCCGCCAAACTTGCTGCTACAGCCCTTTCCGGGTTTTCCGTACTCGTCAACAAGGTTAGTTTCAAGGACATGGGGGAAGATGAAATCCGCCAGCTCGTCATTGACGAAGCAGGCGAATACATGCCCATCGACAGGGTGGAAAACGTATACTTCGATATCCACGTGCTCGGCGCCAGCGACAACAACCCCCAGATGATCGATGTCATTATAGCGGCGGCAAAGAAGGATATTATCGCGGAATACCGCAGCGCGGTCGAAAGCGCCGGCCTGCGGCTCGTTCTCATGGACGTGGATTCCTTCGCCCTGGAGACGGCATACGAAGAAAATTATGAGTTCTCCGACGATGACGTGGTGGGGCTGGTTCACATCGGCGCCGGCATAACCAATATCAATATCGTCAAGGGCGGCCAGTCGGTTTTCACGCGGAACGTGCTCATGGGGGGCGACGTCATCACCGAGGCGATCCAGGCGGAACGGGGCATTTCCTTTGAAGAAGCGGAAGTCTGGAAAATCGAGCGGTCTCAAGAGGAAAACGCGGCCGAGCCGGGTGAATACGCACAGGAGCAGAGTCTGCTGATCCTGGCCGATCCCATATTCGCCGAAATCGAGCGTTCCATTGATTTTTTTATATCATCCGTGGGCATGATATTTCTCAACAAGGTGCTCATCAGCGGGGGGAGTTCGCGCATTGCCGGCATAAAGGAAGCGCTTTCACAACGGTTGCGCTGCGATGTGGAATATTTTGATCCCTTCAAGGCGGTGAAGTGCGACAAAAAATCTTATCCTTCTGAATTTATAAGAGAAATGGCCGCCGTGGCACCCATCGCGGCGGGGCTCGCACTCCGGAGGCCCGACGAACTATGATCCGAGTCAACCTGATTCCCTACCGCGAAGAGATGCGAAAGATACAGGCCAGGCGGCAGATTATAGCCGCCGCCGCCGTCTTCGTTGTGCTGGTGCTCGTGGTGGTCCTGTTTCATACGTACGTGACCATGTCGGTGTCGGCCCTGGAAAAGCAAGTTGCCTCCTCGCGCGCGGACCTTGAACGTCTGAAAAAGATTACCGGCGACATAGAAAAATATCGCCAGGACAAGGAACTGGTGGAAAAAAAACTTGAGGTCATCAACAGCCTGGAAAAAAACCGGGACGAGGGATACAAGCTTCTCGTGGAGTTTTCCAACACTGTTCCCGCGGGCGAACTGTGGCTGACCCTTCTTTCAAAGCGGGACGGTACGCTTGGCGTCGAGGGTATCGCCAAGGACAGCCTGACCATCGCCGATTTCATGTCGCGGCTGGAATCATCACCGGAGACCGAATCGGTCGATCTCGTGGGTATCCGTCATATAGAGTATGGCGGCCAGGAGCTGAAGGCGTTCAAGCTTTCCGGAACATTATACCGCAGGTGATCAATGGCCATAACCGCTGACGACATCAAGAAACTGCCCACCAAGTATAAAATTTTACTCGGTGTCGGCGCCGTCCTGTTGCTGGGTTATTTTTATTATATGTTCTTTCTTCAAGCCGCCCTGTCAAAAAAACAATCGTTGACCGACAACCTTGCCACCCTGGAGACCCAGATTGCTCAGCGGCGGGTGGTGGCCCGGCAAATCGAGCAGCATCGGCGGGAGATCGAGCAGCTGAACGAAAACCTGAACATCGCCCTGGCGAAACTGCCGGAAAAGAAAGATATTCCCAGCCTGTTGAGCTCGGTTGCCGGGGCTGCTATGAGCGCGAATCTGGAGATTATGCTCTTTGAACCTCTGCCGCAGGCGTCGCGGGAGTTTTACGCCGAACTCCCCGTCAGGATCTCCGTCAGCGGAGGATTCCGGGATATAGCGGCATTTTTTGAAGACGTGGCGGAGCTTCCCCGGATCGTTAACGTGGCGGAAGCGATGATTCGTGGACCGGCAGAAAAAGACGCCGTTCCGCCCATTATTCTGAAGGCCGAATGCCTGATGAAAACCTACATGTTTCTGGATGTAAGCAATGAGAAAGCAAACGAGAGCCCCTGAAAGAAGGGACGGCGTAAAATCCGCATGCGAGTGCAGATCGGTATTCCGCGCCGTTCTGACGGTTCTGGTCGCGCTTATTCTGCTGTCGCCGGCCTGGACCCGGGGAGAGACAGATGGATTGCGAAGCACGACCGACGCTCGCATCCGTTCCATCAGCGTCGATCCCTTTGTGCCGTTCGTGGAACCGCCGCGGGAAGAAGAACCCGAGGCTGCAGGCGCCGTCACGGAGGCGAAAGAGGATACGCGGCCGGCGGAGCCGGAATTTCGCACGCCCCTTGAACGGGTGACTGTCAAGGAGCTCCGGTTGGCGGGCATCGTTATAGGAGGCGGCGAAAAACTCGCTGTTGTGGAAGATGCGAGGGGTACCACGCACGACCTGTACGAGGGAACGGCGGTAGGCATGAACAACGGCCGCGTCGTGGATATTTTGACCGATCGGGTCATAATAGAAGAATATAGAGAGGACGGTACGGATGCCGCGCAGGCGGAACGCACCACCCTGAAAATCGAATGACGTAACGACAGAGGGAAGCTATGAACAGGCGACGAAGAATAAGGTGTACCATTGCTGCCGTGGCAGTCATCCTGTTTCTCTGGGGCTGTGCCGCGGGAACAGGCCGCATTGCCGACGACCGGGCGAATGACCGGCCATCGGGTGAACAGGAGACGACAGGGTACATCGAAACCGCCGGGAATGAACATGACGGGCGATCCTTCCTGGAAAATATTTTCTTTCGACGTGGAGCCGGGACGGAAGAAGTTGTCCTGGCCTTTTCGGCCATACCGGACGACATAAATCTCACGCAGCCGGTAAACAATGTCGTCGCTCTCGCCCTGCGAAACACAGTTCCGAGTGAGAATGCACGGGAGCGGTACGTACCCGAGGCGCTTTCACAGGTTCGATCGGTGTCGCTTCGGCACGTAGTCAAAGCCGATAATCCGGCCCTAAATGTCGACATAGAACTGGCAGAGATTGTGCCCTACCGCATGAACCGTTCCGGTTCATCGGTGATCGTTGCTTTCGACACGGCCGCGGGCGTAGCGGCAGCTTTGCCAGTACCGGCAGGCGAAGAACCTCCGCCGACCGATCTGACGCGGCAGGAAGATCCTGTCAGGCTTCACCTAGAAGAGGAAGCGTTACTGATTGAGGAAGAAGAACCGGCGGAGTTCAGGGGGGAGCGCCTTTCCATCGTCTGCCAGGACGCGCATATAACAAGTGTGTTCCGCCTTATATCGGAGGTAAGCGGGTATAATATCGTCGCCGACCCGGAGGTTGATCAGAAGCTCACGCTGCACATGCGGAACGTTCCCTGGGACCAGGCACTGGACACGATTCTGGAAGTCAACGGGCTGGGCATGACTACCCGGGGCAAGGTCATAACCGTCATGCCGTTGGCAACGATGGAAGAAGCCGAAGAAAAACGCCAGGAAAAAAACGTGTCGGCCGGCCGGGTAAGACAGCTTTCCATCGAGGCCAAGATCGTTGAAGTGAACACCAGCTTTGCGAGAGAAATAGGAGTTCGGTGGGGATACGGTTATCTGGACACCTGGGGAAAGCGCGATATCGGGTTTATGTTCGGCAGCTCGGCATATGCGAAGGACAGCACGGAGTTGGCCAAGCTTCCCCACGGTATCGGCATCTCAGACAGCAACATAGCCGTTAATTTTCCTTCTTCCGCATCAATCGTTGCGCCGGCGTTGGGCATTATTGCGGGTTCAAGCAAGTTTGTTCTCGACGCCAAGCTTGAAGCGCTCGAAACCCTGGGTGACGGTAAGATCATATCGTCTCCCAAGGTAACCACAGTGGAAAACAAAAAGGCGATTATCAGCCAGGGTGAAGAAATCCCATACGTGATCAGGAAAGAGGAAGGCGGGACGCCGACCACTGAATTTAAAGAAGCGGCCCTTTCTCTCGAGGTGACGCCACAAATCACGGCCGAGGGTAAAATTTCCATGATTATCATCGCAAACAACAATTATGCCGACTGGCAAAAGGTTGAATCGCTGGGCCTGGAAACGCCTCCCCTGATAACGTCCAGGGTGGAGTCCACGGTGGTCGTCAATGACAGTGATACCATCGTTCTCGGAGGTGTATACAAGAGTACGGAAGTGTCGGGCGAATCGGGCATCCCCTGGTTGTCCCGGATTCCCGTGCTGGGGTGGTTGTTCAAGGCACAGTCGGTTCAAAAGGATCAAAGAGAATTACTTATCTTTATTACACCAAGGATTCTCGGTGATACCTTTGCCCGTTGACGAGGATCCGGACCCCGGGGGTAAGCGCGTAACGATGCCCGCAACGTAACATAAAGTCGGCTTTCGGAGACACAAAAAGCGAAGGAGAGTATACACATGAAACGGACTCGCTTTGTTCGCGCCATCAGGATTGGCATTCTGCCGGCCATGGTGATATTTTTCCTTATTTCATGCGGTGGCGGAGGAGGAGGCGACAGTACAACACCCGCAACCGGCAGTAGCGGAAGTAGCGGCGGGACCCCCGCTTCGACGGCGGCTGTTATAAAACTCAGCGCGAGTCCCCTCTCCGTTAAATCCGACAATTCCGACAGTTCCGTTATCACCGCCACGGTGCTTGACAGTTCGAACGCCGTTGTAAGCGGCGCCACCGTGCAGTTCAAGACCGACCACGGCCAGATAAGCGCTTCGTCAGCCGACACCGATGCAAACGGGGAAGCCACGATCACCTTTAAATCGGGTACGATAGATCCCAGCAACCAGGTTGCCACCGTCACCGGTTCCGTTTCCACCCTTTCATCGATTGTTCCCGTCCAGATCGTGGGATCGACCGTCCAGATGGCGCCCACGACACTGACAATTCGTGATGACGGCAGCGTGACGGATACGCTCGTCGTCACGGTTCGCGACGCGGCGGGGAATCCGGTGAGCAGTGCGGACGTTGTTCTTGAAACGGTCGCCGGTTCCACGGGCAGCGTCGCGATTACCCCTTCATCGGGGACAAGCAGTGTCACGGGCACGCTTACTGCCACCGTGGCGGGCACGTCGGCAGGCGCCGTGACGGTGAGGGCGACGGCGCTCAACGCGACGGCCTCGAAAACGTATACTGTCGTCGCCGCGGGGACGCCGGTGTTCGGTATAACAAGTCCCGCCGATGATCCCCACGCCATGTCCACGTCCGACCCGCCCCTTTCCATTACGGTGACCGCTCCGGCACCGACAGCGACCGTGCGATTCGCGACAACGCTGGGAACCCTCACCAACACGGCGTCAGATAGCGGTTCGGTCGTCGATGAGCCGGTCGCGGGCGGTACGGCGACCGTGACTTTTACATCGGCCGAAGCGGGCCTGGCCACGATCCAGGTGTTCGATCCCGCCGATCCCGCCACGATGGACACCACTACCATCACGTTGACGGCGCCCGCCACGGCAGCGGCCTTGATTACCGTGCAACCGAGCGCCTCCGTGGTGGCGCCGAGCGCTACTAATGTCACTAACACAGTCACGGTCAAGGCCACGGTCAGGACCACCGCGGCTACGGGAGACCAGGTGGTGGGAGGAGCACCCGTGCTCTTCTCCATCGAAAATCCCACCGGCGGAGGCGAACAGGTATCCCCGGTGATTGTCTTTACCGACGGCACGGGCGAAGCGGAAACGACTTTCACCTCCGGCCAGCTCAGTTCTATCTCGCCGGTCATTGTGGCGGCACAGGTCGTCGGAGAGGGTATCGCGGGGCCTTTACCGAACGTCTTTTCCTTTAATGACAATGCGCCGGCGGCCGATACCATCACCCGGGGCGATGGCGGATCGTTCGTGACCGACGATTTCGAAGCGGGCGAAAAAATCAGGGTAAGGGGATCGCAGAACAACGACGGCACCTATATCGTCGACGCCGTAGCGGCAGGCGCGCTGACGCTTAAGGACGGGGAGGTCCTAATACCGGAGGCTGCCTCAGCGGCCAGCACGGTGACGGTTCTCGCCGTGGCCGACAGCACGGAGATTAGCATCGGCGGAACCGCGAGATCGGTGGTGATAGGCGTGGGAACGGTCCTCGAGGCGCCAGACCCGACGTGCTACAAATTGCCCATGGCCGTACAGGTGGCTGACAACGCCGGCGGCGCCGTGGCGAACGCGACGGTGTCTCTGAAACTGTGGCCCGCCTTTTACCGGACCGGCGGGTGGTATGATAAAGATCCGGACCCTGCGGCGATCTCGTACGAAATGTATACTTCGGGAACGTTCCAGAACGAAGACGTAAATGAGAACGGCATCAGGGAACCTGGCGAGGATGTGAACGGCGACGGCTTTTTGACGCCCCCGAGCAGCGCCGGCGGCAGCATTCCATCCACCGTCACGACCGATGAAAACGGCGTGGCCACGTTCGATGTCGTTTATCTCAAGAGCTACGGAGGCTGGATAACCGATCGCATCACGGCGACCACCATGGTGTCCGGGACAGAATACTCCGCCCGGCGTTATGTGCCACTACCGGTCATGAGGGAGGACGTGGAGTCCGGGAATCTTCCGGCGACAGCTCCCGACTCCCCCTATCCGCTGAGCTTCAGGGTTCCCGCGGGCGGGACGACCGCCCCCTATGCATTCCCCCCGTTTCAGGGGACACTCGATGCCACGCATTTCGACACCTACACGGCGACCCTGGGGACAATGGTCGGCAATAGTTATACGTTCACCGATCCGGGGACCTACAGCAGCGGCGATGTCGAGGGGGGCGAGGTAGTTGCTATTTTAGGATGGGTGCTGGACGAAGGCGTGTTCGCAACAGTCGACCACAGCGAGAAGGTGTGGATTTATATTGAATAACCATGCTGGGAAGAAGGGTTGCATAACCCCTCTTCCCGGGTGTATCCGAAAATAGTAACGACTGATTGCGGGGCGTTTCACGTTCTGTCTTCCGCCGTTTCCGGGCTGATACGGGACGGTGAAATGGGGGGCATGCGCGGCGGCCGCCGAGCCGCATCTCATTGAATGTGCTGAAATGAAAAAAGTTATTCCTGTAATAATTATTTTCCTTGCCCTGTTTATGATATTGCCCGCGATCGCCGATGCCGCGTGGCGGGTGGCGCTTAAAAACGGCGGCGAGTTTATAACGTCCCATTACTGGAGCGATGACGGCGAGATCCTGCTTTATTCTCGAGGGTGCGTTATCGGTATTGAACTGCACAGCGTCAAAACAATAGAGAAAACAAAAAGTACCCCACGACTTCACGCCGTAGCTCCCGCGGCAGATTCGGTCCCGACCACCGCGAACCAGGAAGACGTCGCGATAGAAAAAATGGAAACGAAACTGGCGGAAAAGGGTGCTGCGACCAAAGAGGAAGAATTTGACATCGTGGCTTGCCAGGCAAAAATGGAAACATTGAAAAAGGATCTTAATACAACGCTCACGATTATCAGGCAGGCGACCATGGAAAACGACACTGTCGCCAAGCAAAGGGCAACGGAAGAGAACCGAAGAATTTCCAAAGAGATGTATCTCTTGACGGATCATGTAAAGGAAAACAACGACGGCCAGCTGCCTGCCGGATGGTGGGATGGCATAGGACGAGAAGAATCACAAACGTAGTGAATCTGAGAATCTCTGTTTTGCAACTCCTTATAACACGTCTTTCCACGTTTTTAACTGCACCACATGAAGATCATTCAGGTTGGCCAGATTTGCGAGAGCTTCGCTGCTGTAAAAGAGGTTGACGCTGCCCGTCACATCGATCAGTTTACTCTCGTGGTCAATCGTGATGGTTGAACCGAAAATGTTGCCAGTGCCGCTGCCGGACATCTGCCCGGTCCCCCGCAGTATGACAATGCCTTCGAAGGTAAATGTGCCGTTCAAAACCAATTCGCCGCCGTCTTCAACTATCAGAATGCCCGCGTAGTGTCCGTTCCCGTTCAAGGTAGAACCGCTCGGTACTCTCGTGACGGCGGGATTGTCCCGAGTACCAAAGGTATTGTCCTGATACAGATTTTTTTCAATAACGTAATTCACGAACGCCTTCCATTCGTCATCTGTGTGTAGGCCCCCTCCGAGTGTCTGTGAGGGACTTCCTCCTAGGTGGGCGTCCACGTCGCCCTCGAGGTCGGGAGCCATTACCGTGTACAGACCGGTTGTGGCGCCGGTGGCGCCAGCCGTCGTACTACAACCGCCGCCTGTGCAGGGGCAGGCTGTCGGTATGGGGTAGTCATGGCCGTCAACATTATATCCGCCGCCACCACCAACCTTAAATGCCACGGCGGGATCCCCACCGTACATGGCAACCGCACCGTCCGCTCCCTGGGGATACAGAGGCTCTCGCTCGAATTGCACCTCCAGTGTTTTTGACGCGTTGTTTGCGCCCGTGCCGGTCATTTGAAACCGGTAACGGTCTGAAGAAACATAGTCGATTACAACGGACGTGTTGAATGAAAAACCCGCGGGGGTGCTGACGGTAATTGTCGTTGAGGGATCGTCCGATGTAGGATAGCTCACATCATTAGATTGCAGGTACGTGATGACTTGGTCGACGCCCGTCTCTGCATTATTCAGGGCGACCCTGTTCTGGAGATAATTACCCGATATCCTGATGTCCGTGGATGTCTGTAAAATCGCCGTGGTTCCCAGTGCCATGAGAACGGCAATCAGGAGTATGACCGTGACGAGAACTATGCCCCGTTCGTCCGAGGACTTCCATTCGGGGGATGTGCGGGATGGGTTCATGACTTCACCTTTGTCATAGCTTCAGATTGCGGCAGAGAACCTTTGTTTCCAGCGTGTAACGCCGATAGTGATCGTTATGAACGGGGTGCGTATACGCAGGGTCCGGCCGCGCTGTCCTGCCCGTCAGTGTGACGGTGATTTCGCCGTTGTCGTCGTAGGGAGCGGGGGCGAAGGTTATGCTGTCAATATTTTCCACCACGGGCTGGTGTGTCCCGTCGTCGACGGCCCGGCCAAGGTTTGTCGTGTTGCCGCTCTCGTATATGTCGTAGGTTATGGTTTTCAGTTGCAGGTCGTCGGGATCGGAGTCGTCAACGTAGGTGAACTCGATACTGTCCGATGCGATACTCACGATGCCGGCCCCGAGAGATCCGTCGGGATCGTACCCGGCCATACGGATCTCCCGTACCATCATGTCCATGCCGGCCCGCACGTTTTGCTGCATTTCCGCGACTTGTTCCTGTATTTTCAATGACTTGTTTTGTAGCGTGAAAACGCCGTACATGGCGGCGAGTAAAATCAGTCCCACGGTCATGGCGATGATCAGTTCGATAAGCGTGAACCCGCCCTCTGCGTGATATAGTTTTTCTGACATTGGGTCTTGACGTACCATGCCTGACCTCGTGCTACTTGGACCGTATCGTCGCGATGCTGACGGTACGGTTTTCTCCCTTCCAGGAGAAGGCAACCTCCACCTCGACAGTGGCAGCGTCCGTTGAAGGAGAATCAAAGGTTACGGTCCAGGTCCTGTCATAAATGGAATTGTGCGTGTCGCTGCCGGAGGTCATGTCCGAATAGGACGCCCCCCGGAGTTCTTCCATCTTATCCTGCGCCAGCGTCGTCGCCTCGGTCATGCGGTTGCTGAAGGAGTTGCCCTGGATCACCGTTGCCGTCACGGCCGCTGTTCCCAGCAGGGCCGTCACTAGGAGAAACATGGCGATCAGCACTTCGATGAGCGTAAAACCGTTCCTGTCTGCCGTTTTTTCCATCAGCATCGACTCACTCTATGCGTACCCGGCCCGCCATCGAAACAATGACCTGTTTCGTGCCCTTCGAATTGGTGAGCGTCACCGTCCCCGCGGCGGTGACGGTGCCGTTGGGCCGGTATACAAAGTCCTGGTTGCTTGTCATCGTTACATCGAAGTACTCGTCCTGGATGTTCCGCGAACGTCGAACGTCGCTGTCGTCGGTACGCATGACGCTGTAGCTGTTGCCCGAAAAATCCACCGTGAAATTGGCGTTTTCCGTCGCAGCCTGTGACCGGGCGTACATGAGATCGGTCATGACAAGACGCGCGGCACCGTTCAGACGGTTCTGTGCCATGTAATCCCGGAATCCAGGTGCGGCAATCGCGGCCATGATTCCCATCAGGGCGACAACGATCATCAGTTCCACAAGGGTGAATCCCCCGGAAACCGGGCGCTGGCAGGTCAGAATGTCGCTTCGCCGGTTTGTCATCATCCTTGTCCGCCGTGGGAAAGCGGGCGTCTGTCGGGAAAACGTCCGCCGTGATCAGCCGTACATGTCCCTCCACCATCCGTGCTCGTATACTTCTCCCTCGATACACTTTCTTTCAGTATACTCGCGGCCATATCGACAGTCAATAACAAGGGTCATTTGCAGCCAGTGAAAGTGCTCACATTTCGGATGGAAAGAGGCACTTTTTGTTCCGCCCTTCGGTCACGTTCCTGAGTACCCGCGGTCTATGGAACACGATGCGTGATCGTTTTCTGACAGTTCCCGTTTTCAGGGATGACGGACGGTTACCGTGGTGTAGATGCCGCCCCGGACATTGAAGTGTCCCGTGACGACCGCCTGTTTCGGCTGGACGGCGGCGACGAAATCCCGCATGATGCTGTTTACCGCCTCTTCGTGAAAAATGCCGCGGTCGCGGTAACCATTGAGATAGAGTTTCAACGATTTCAGTTCCACCAGGCGTTCGCCGGGGATATATTCTATGATGATTTCGGCGAAGTCCGGCTGCGACGTCATGGGACAGAGGCAGGTGAACTCGGGGAACCGCATGTTGACGGTATAATCATGTTCCCTGAACTTGTTTTCTATCGTTTCCATAATACCTCACAAGCAGATAGCAGAATGGTGTATCGAAGATGGCGATACCCACCTTGACCAGGTACTGGCTTCCGATCATCACCGCTATGGCGGGCCAGGCGTAGAGCCCGCCGAAGGCGATTAAAATAAAAAGAACCGTGTCGATTCCCTGGGAAAGCACCGTGGACGCGATGTTTCGTATCCACAGATGCCGCCCTCCTGTTTTGCCCCGCCACCAGTGAAAGGCCCACACGTCGTGAAACTGGGATGCCAGGTACGCGATCATCGAGGCCATGACGATCCGCGGCGTCGCCCCCAGTACCGTTTCGAAGGCTTCCTGGTGATGCCAGAAGGAAGCCGGCGGCAGCACACGGGCGACGACAATCGAAACGACCATGACAAGAGACATGTAAAAACCGGCCATAACCAGGTCGCGGGCGCTCTTTTTCCCTTCGATTTCCCCCACCACGTCGGTCATGAGAAACGTGAGGGGATAGAGAATAATCGCCGCGGGCAGCAGGAAGCCACCCAGAACGACTATCTTTGACGCCAGAATGTTCGAGAGCAGAAGCGTGGTGATAAACAGATATTTCAATACTTGAATATTCAAGCCCGTCCGTCTACTTTCCGGTTGAAAGAAATAAAAAAATTGTTTTAATGGATTGATGATACACTTTTCATTACCCATTGGTACGAAGTGATTAGCACCGCTGCCGGAAGATAGTCAACGGTATATTTTGAAACGCCGGTTCAAAGGGAACGCTAATGTCATTAATGGACGAATCATATCTTGAAGAGCGGGAACGATTTATCGAGGAGACGGGAGCCCTGATCGACGAGGGACACATTGAACGGGCCAGGGAAGCGGCGGAACGTCGATGCGCGACGTACCCCGGCGATGTGGACGCCTGGCTGGCGAGGGCCGCCTGTGCCGTCCGGGCATCCCGGTTCGATGACGCTTTGTCGATTTTGCGGGATCTCGACCGGATCCTTCCGGGATGGCCCCGCATCGCGGAATGTATCGGTGATATCTACCGCGCCCGGGGCGTGGCGCCGAAGGCCCTGGCGTCGTACCGGGCCGCCGTGACGCCCGACGGTCCGCTGCGTGACCGGATCGCGGCGAAAATCGCTGAAATCTCCCGGGGTGTTGTTTCCGGAGAAGAATCAGCCGCCGGCGGAAAGGCATCCGTTTCGTCGCATCGCCATTTGCTGGCCCTAGTCGATGCGTACCGGAAGGCCGGTTTTACCGACAAGGCGCTGGATATTTTGAAACATCTGCTTCGCGACGATCCCGCCAATGCCGAGATCGCGAGGAAGATAGGAGAAATTGAGTCGGCGGCGACCGGAAACGCCGCCGTCGCGGCGGAGTTGTCGCGATGGCTTGCACGGCTTGAGAAACGGAGGTACGGACATGGATGAAGAATTCGATTTCGAAAGCAGGATCGAACATCTTCGATCGCTTACAGCGGCGGAAGAAGTAGACAGCCTGTTGATAGTCGATCCCCTGAATATCCGGTACCTGAGCGGTTTTTCCGGAGGCGAGGGGTTTTTGTTCGTGGACGGGGAGTCCGCGACGCTTGTCGTCGACGGCCGCTACACGAAGCAGGCGCGGGGAGAGGTACAGGGAACGCGCGTACTCGAGTATGCCGATAAAGTTGAAGGTGTTCTCGAAGTCATTTTATCAGGCGACCGGCGGAAAATCGGTTTCGAAGCGGGCGCGGTAACCTATGAATTGTTCACAAAGATCAGCGACGGTATGCCCGACTCGTCGCGGTTGGTCCCATTGAAGAAATCACCGGCTGTGCTTCGGGCATGCAAGGACGCGGGCGAACTGGTTCGCATGAAAGAAGCCGCGAAAATCGCTACACGGGCCCTGCGGAAAACCTTTGAAACACTGACAGAAGGAACGCTGGAACGGGAATTCGCCCTGTTGTTGAACTGGCATATGGCCCTTGAGGGAAGCGAAAAGCCGTCGTTCGACACAATCGTTGCGTCGGGAGCGAACGGCGCCCTTCCCCACGCGCGTCCCGGATCGCGCCCGTTCAAACGGGGGGATTTTATCGTCATCGATTACGGCGCCGTCTTCGAGGGATATCATTCCGATGAAACGTACACCGCCTGCCTCGGCAGGGCGACGACGGAACAGCGCCGCGTTTACGAGACAGTGCTGGCGGCCCACGACAGGGCGCTTGAAGCCGTCAGGCCCGGTGTGTTATGCAGGGAGCTCGACGGTATTGCCAGGACGTATATTGAACAGGCGGGATTCGGGTCCTATTTTGTGCACGGTACCGGTCACGGCGTAGGCCTGGATGTTCACGAAGTTCCGACGATGTCACCACGAAGCGAGGATCGGCTCGAAGAAGGCATGATCATCACCATCGAGCCGGGTATTTACCTGCCGGACCGGTTCGGCGTCAGAATCGAGGATATGATACTGGTAACCGGCGACGGTTTTGAGGTGTTATCGGAAACTCCAAAAAATTTCGTTGAGTTATAACTCAACTTTCGGGATTAGCATTTATTGAGAGCAAGTGTGTTCTTTGGCAGATTAACGTAAGCAAGAGCCTCCTCCATTATCGTATCCAGGAGAGATCGTGCTGTTTTTTCACAGAAAGA
>Ga0129302_1000827_pt1 | contig 23000 bp, 25 predicted proteins | sample BlaSprsedimmetaG_FD_94476 | JGI IMG/M metagenome (GOLD analysis project Ga0129302, IMG submission 94476) | Hot spring sediment bacterial and archeal communities from California, USA to study Microbial Dark Matter (Phase II) - Blank Spring... | ecosystem: Environmental > Aquatic > Thermal springs...
CTATGACATAATTGAAATGGATGCCCCCTACGGAACAACCGCGCGGATTGGGATGTCCTCAAAGAAAAAGAAAAACACAAACGGCACTATCTTAAATAGCTAGCGTTGGTTGGGTAGCAACTTGCATCTGGTGATGTGATTGTTTTTTTGATACCCCGAATTGGTAACAAGAATAAAAGTCTTGGCCAAAAAGACATACCCATCTGAGGTTGTTATGGTAGGTTGACTCGTATAAACGAAAAACCATTCATATGGGATGAATGGTGGAAGTTTTTTCTACAAAGACAACAAGGTGGAAAAAAGTTTAAGAAAAAACTTAGAAATGGAAGATCAGAAAGAGGACTCGCTGTTAGTCAGGCCATGCTTCAAGTCTCTAGTCGAGAACAATACGCGGAGAAAAAGTCAGTGTTTTATAGTATGAGTCTCCTCAAGCACCAGTACCTAGACTTAAAACCTACAAAGAAACAAAAATCTATTTGACTTATCCGAATATGTTGACTTTTTACTCAAAAATACACCGAACGCGAAACCAATTTATGGCATTGCAAATATAGACTAAATTGGTACCCGTTTTTCAGAAGACGGTATTACCCTCAACGAAACAAGATTACCTTCTAAGCCTATTGAGTTATATATAAGATTACTTTCTGTCATTCAGTCAGCAAAAAACATCGATTATTTTAATTCTGTACGGGAGGGCAGTGACAATGCGGCTATCGCTGTGCAAGCATTAGGTACGGATGCTACAATCGTGAATAATGGTCTTGCTGGATTTGTACTCTCTCTTATACTTTTAGGTAATATGATAAGTTCACAAACATATATTTCAAAAGGAGCAAAAAATGGCCGAACATGTTTTCTCTAGCAATGCGCTGTCTGTATTGGAGGCTCGATATATCAAGAAAGGAGCGGACGGCAACCCCATAGAAACAATTCCCCAAATGTTTGAAAGAATTGCATTTCATGTCGGGGACGAAACAAACCGAGACGTTTTCTTTAAGTTGATTTCAGAAATGCAGTTTGTACCTAATTCACCAACATTCACTGGTGCAGGAAAAGAAAAGGGGCAGCTGGCCGCCTGCTTCGTACTTCCCATAGAAGATGACATGGGGCGAAGAGATGGCGGCATCTTTAACTCTTTAAGAGATGCATCTTTAATTCAACAGTCTGGTGGCGGAAATGGTTTTTCGTTTTCTAGACTACGACCAAGCGAAACACTTGTATTGAGTAGCATGGGGAAAGCTACAGGCCCTCTTGGTTTCTTAAAAGTCTACGATGCAGCATTTGGAGAAATAGCGCAAGGAGGATCTCGACGCGGTGCTAACATGGCCGTACTGCGTGTTGATCATCCTGACATTATGGAATTTATACGGTGTAAAGATACGGAAGGAAACCTAACAAACTTTAATATCTCCGTTGGCATTACTGATGCATTTATGCGGGCCGTTTTGGAAGACGCTGATTGGGACTTAGTTTTTCCTGACGTAACAGACCCTAAATACAGAGATTTCTCAGGAACCATAGAAGATGCTATAGAACAAGGTATTGCAATAAAAACTTACAAAACACTAAAAGCCAGAGATGTATTTGCAGCGATAGTTGAGCAAGCATGGAAGAATGGTGAGCCTGGTTTGCTATTCCTGGATACTGCCCAAAGAGACAATCCGACTCCTTCGCGCGGGAGATATGAATCTACTAATCCATGTGGCGAACAACCACTCTTGCCGTACGAAAATTGCTGCTTAGGGTCTGTTAATCTTACTAAGGTACTCACCAAGAATGAACAAGGTGAACCCAGTATTAACTGGAAATTACTGGCAGAAATAGTACATAAGGGTGTAGCGTTCTTGGATAGTGTTGTTACTCGAAATGCTTATGTGGATACCGTACCCAAACTGAGGGAGGCGGCAATGAGCACGAGAAGAATTGGACTTGGAATTATGGGGTTGGCCGACGTTCTCTATCATATGAGAGTGTCATATTCATCGAAAGATGGTAGAAACCTTGCTGCTCAAATTATAGAGTATTGTAGGTATCACGCGATGCTTACAAGTATAAAATTGGCCAAGGATAAAGGGGCGTTCCCTGGTATTAAAGAAAGTATCTACGATCCAGACAACCTTAAGTGGACACCGCCGCAAAAGCCAGAGTGGTTTGATGGGGATTACCGTTTTGATAAGACGTGTCCAACCCTAAATTGGGATATTATCACAGAGGGGATTCGTGAACACGGTATCCGTAACGCAACTCAATTAACAATTGCCCCTACGGGAACCATAGCCACGGTTGCTGGTGTTGAGGGGTATGGATGTGAGCCTGTGTTTGCACTAAGTTATAAAAGAAACGTAAGTACTGAAGATGGAGAAAGGTCGTTGCGTTATGACAGCCCTCTCTTTATAGCCGCTCTAGAAGAAGAAGGACTAAATAAAGATGAGATAGAAAGAATTATGCAGGAAGTTGCCCAAAGAGGTAGTTGTCAAGGGGTGGATTCAGTTCCACTCAAAATACAAGACGTTTTTGTGGTTTCAAGTGACATCTCTGCCAAAGATCACGTCAGGATGCAGGCGACTTTACAAGCATTCACCGATGCGGCTATAAGCAAGACTATCAACTTTCCTCAGGACGCAACACGTGAAGATGTAGCAACAGCATTCAAGCTTGCTTGGAGCCTTAAGTGCAAAGGTATCACTGTATATATCGCGGGCTCTCGCCAATCTGAGGTTTTGGAAGTGAAGAAAGAGCCAGACACAGAGATGAAGACTGACGAAGTGCCAGGCGTTATGACTGCACCCACGAAAGTGAGGACTAGACCTCAAGTATTAGAAGGCAGTACTTATCGAGTTAGAACACCTCTTGGTACTGCTTATGTTGTAGTTAATGAAGATGAGGCGGGTGAACCTTTTGAAATGTTCCTAAACATTGCCAAGGCTGGATCCGATACTGCAGCCGTAGCAGAAGCACTCGCAAGGCTTATCTCGCTACTGTTGCGCATACCGTCTGCTATGACACCGACAGAAAGACTTGAAGAGATAGAATTACAATTGGCAGGTATTGGGGGAGGTAGACCCTTAGGGTTCGGCCATAACCGCGTCTTAAGTTTACCTGATGGGGTAGCTCAGGCTATAAAACAACATCTCATTAAATCCGACACAGAGAAGGAAGTTGAGACAGAAGAACCGCAGTCGGTGATGTTCGGTGGAGATTTATGTCCCAGTTGCGGTCAAGCCGCGATGGTTTATACCGAAGGGTGTTCTCGCTGCTATTCTTGTGGACACAGCGAATGCTGACAGTTACGTACAAGAAAACACGCACTCATTGAGTGCGTGTTTTCTTGTATTACTCTGACACAATTGACACATCAGCTGTTCGGTAAAACGTCAGAAAGTGTCCTCTACATTCAGTTATTGGCAAATGTATCGGGGTTGTTCTTAGAAAAACATCATGCCGCCTCTTGTCTCTATTTTGGTAAATCACGCGAAATATCCTTTCGGATGTAACGCGGTCTGTGAAGACCAGTTCTTCCCGCACGTAATGGCGAGATGCTTGTGTTGTGGTTTGCGCTATTACACAAAACTCATCACCAACTGGCGCGCGACTTAGTTGGTTATATCGCGATTCAAAAAGTAACGAGAGACGGAAATACAGTCTCTCGTCACCCATCTAGGTTTAGAAAGTGCCATCTGTCTTTTTATTTGTATGTTCCATCAATCATCATTAATGCGGCAGTCTTTCGTTCTTTACATACAAACCTAACGGGAGAAGCGTGTAAGTAACTAGCCCATAAATCAAAACCACGTCTCATGTGTTGCGTTGCAGATAACACGGATTGCTCTTTTAAATAGATTTTTTGTTTTTCATAAATCTCTATAAGAATAAGATCATTTACTCTTTTTATTGTGACACCCATTGTTTGGAATGGAGAACTTGAATTCAAGATAGTTTTAATGTCGCGGATTGGTACCCTTATATAGTCATCTCTGTCCCAATTCCAAACGTGTTCTGTGCTAACGAAGGGAGCTATTTTTTTCATATGGACAGTGCGAGTTGGGCAATCCACCTCTACTTTATAACCACCTGGCTCGATGTTCTGTGAAAAGTCAGGCTTGTTGATCCTGTATATAAACGTTGCATCCTGGGATATACTTTCCACGTAGTCAGCCGACACTTGCATACCCCTAAGATTAGACGGCGCGCTATGTGGCTTTAGATCTTTGTTTTCTTCTAGTGTGTTGTAAGGCTTCTGCACCCACCGAAACATTCGGTAATCTTCTCTACTTAAAACAAAAGTGTATTTCATCGTCTACCTCATTCTTCCTATGATAAACAGACAATTATAATAAATGGTATTTATTTAACATGAATGTAGTGTATTATATTAACTAAAAAAGGATAAGGAAAAACGAAGTATGATTTCGTTTGTAGTGGGAAATGCCACGCAAGTTGTTAGTGCGATAAAGCAAGCCTGTATCGTTGATATTTACGAATTTGGCACGACCGCAGCAGTAACCACTTTTTCAACAACAAGAGGCGACCCACCTACCATAGTATTTAACAAGCCCCATCTCTACCTTCTATTGGACAAAAGTAACAATATCATATTCATGGGGCAATATGTAAAATAAAGACGGACACCACTAAGGTTTGTCAGCATTCAGCCACAAGTCTTTGTGGTGCTTAGCCAAACACCCTAAAAAAAAGGATAACAGAAGATGGGTAAAATAAATACAGGCTTGATAACCGATTTCTTGATGGGCTATGTTTTTACAATCAAAGAAAAAAAATGAGAAAAACTACGTAACGATAATCGTTGACGAATCAAACAAAGAAGTAGCTATGCACCACACGCTTACGCACATTAAATCCACAACTATACCTCACCCAAGAGAAGCCACATGGATAGGAAGTTGTAACTCTACCCATGAAAGAAGGCCAAGTGGAGAACTGTATTCGCTTTTGGGAATGTCAACAGATGACATGCGTAATTGGATCATTTCTGTCTTCGGTCACTGTTTCAGAGACCCAATTAATGTTAATGTGCTATATTATTTACAACAACCAGTATCCAGAAATTCAGATTATGGCTATTTAGTGAACATAGGCGAACCAGAAGCCACACAATACAAGCCGTATAAACGGCTAGTACTAAAAGGACACAGAACACTTTATATACGTGACCTGGATTTCGATGATTTGAAATCTTACAAAATACATCTTATAACCTCCATCTCTAGAACATTAAAAGTTGATGCTTGTGAGGTAGGGCACTGGTTGTATTCTATTGGTGGTGATAATACACCAAATTTATGGGTAGTCAGGTAGGAAAGTAAGGACATTAATATGAAATGGCGGGCAGAGCACATTGTTATTCTTACAGGTAACAGGAGAAAGACCACACTCGCAAAATATACTGGCACCTTAAAAGAGATTGGTGATTACGAGCCTCTATTTTCCAATTTGCTGGAATTAGAGCCGTCTGACGAGAACTTCATAGCCGATATACGTCCAGGCGAACATCTCGAACCGCGTCTGTCAAAAACAATTAAGGGGGGGCAACTTGAATAGCATGGTGCTATCTTTCATCAAGAACCATTTAGAAAATGGCCGCTGTGAATCATGGACAATGTTTATGGGGGGGGTGGGGAAATTAGCACCACATTCACGTCGAGAAGTACGAAAGTACATACGGGCATAGATGCACACCCGTGAACCCTATCTAATCACCAGGAACATCCGTAGTAATAAAAAACGAGACAAGCCTTAACGTACTTCATTTTTACAGACAAATCGCTTTAACCTAAGATGCCAATAGTAGCTACTTTAACATAGTAGGGCGTCTTCTGTATTAGAAAGGAATATAAATGACTAAAAAAAGAGTTTTGCATGTAATTCGTCACACAAATGGAGGGGGTATACCCCAGATTACAGGTAAGGTATACCAGAAGTTTTCAGGGAATATACCTATAGAAAGTTGTCCACAAGAGGTGTTGGGGATTTTATCGGCACCAGAATCTAGAACTGTGCTTATCCTTTCAGAGGGAGAATATGGTAGTTATTGGGATATGTTTCAAGTAATAGGGCCTAAGAATGAGAATACGGTATCAGTACTTAACGTGCCGTGTGAGGGATAGTGGCAAAAATAAACGAGCAAGCAGCGGTGTTAACTAATGCTCTAATTGATGTTTTTTTGCTTGTTGGCAACTACTGAATCAATGTGAGAAACACACTTCCGCAAACGAGCCAATTTAATCTATTTAAGACGCAATCGCCCACGACCAGGTTTGCCCCATCGCTAGTGGGCTAGCCTGTTAGCGATGGGACAAACCGCCGGTAGCATTGCAAAGTCACTATTAAGGAAAAAAGAGATTGAAGGCCATAATACAGCCCAGGCAAATCAAAATTAGCATCAACACGCTACCCCATACCCTCATCACATCAGAGGTTGCTAACTGAAGCAAAATCTTGACTGTGATGAGGAAAAGATAAAGAACAAAAAGCGAAAGTACCACAAGTAGTGCCTCTTGTGCGTACACAGCTAACAGTAGGGGGGAAATTATCCCCATCCCTATAACAATAAAGAACCGCCAAACCCTTGCGTTCATATTGCCCCCATTTTTAATGAATATAACTAAATTAAAAAAACGTCTTCAATCACTTCTCTTTTATTGCAACTAGTGCAGCGTTGCAGTATCCAACTCAATAATACACCCAATTCGATATTTATCAAGGGGCGCTGTAACCGTAGACATAATTAGTGGGTCTTTGTACTCAAGGTGTAGTAAACAGAAAAGCTCTTACCTTAGTAAGGTAAGAGTTTTCTGTTTAGGTTTTATTGGAATGATTAACGAATATGTGGTAATCCACCTTCGTTTGCTTGTGGTGGGGCTGATGGTCGGGATGATGGGCGTTCGTAGGTATCCACAATTACGAAGCGGTATTTTAACTCTCCTAAGAATTGTGGGTTAGTCAACTTGGTAGCTTTATCATATTCCTGATAAGAAATACCACCAACTCCGCCTACTGCTACTTGCTGGGAGTTGAGTGATCGTAATCTTGCCGGGTTCGCTTCTAGTCGCCCAAAAGTGTCATACGACACTGCTTCTCTGAATTTTTCTACATAAACATGAAGAACTATTAGGCCGTTGTAACGCTCGTCTACTGGTCTTGCACCAGGGTGGAACGCCGCCTTCGCTGCAACGAGTTTCCTCTGCACGTTGGCTGGCCTCTCAATTGCGAATGGGACACCTGGTACTAATCGGAAAGTCCCGATGTCTACACCGCAGAATTCAATTCTAACATCCATATTGTTGTAATAAGACAATCTTTGCAAATTAGTCAAAACTAATTTGATGTCTTTTTTACTTTCATGAGGCAAAAAAGGTAATTCGATTTGACCGTTTGGTAGAGGAAAATAATCGTATCCATCCATTCGTATCGCAAACCTTACTACATCTTTAGCACTTGTTATCATATTAATCTCCTTTTTTGTTTTACCATGGCATCTGTGATAGGCTCTTATATAGTTTCTCCCAGTCCATCGCCTGAATAGAAATAGTCACGTCCTACCACAGTAATACGAAACTTTCTTACGAAGACTATTGCTACGCTTTTTACAGATCATCACTATATTTATGCGTCTTGCATTACCCAGAAGTAACTGTGGTTCTTTCTGACTTCTAACTGATGATCCCATCTAATGATGGGCTTCTGAGGAATTATTAAAACAAATAAATCCAGTGCGATATACCCTAGCTGTTCACATGAAGCCTTTATATCAATGTGGTTCCAATACTGCTTACTTGACTCAATAATATCTTGACACTGTGCTAAAGGGAAGAGACAAGCAGTCACACACTATCTGCATATTTCTGTTATAGGCATCTGATGTTGTCACATCATACTCTGTCATGTCCACATTGCGCCAAAAAACACCACGCCCATACGTTGCATCCCATATCTTATCTCCATACTCCGAATAAAGTCGGAGAATCTCCGGAAATAAGTTCGCGTTTGTTCCCATCATACTTGCAAGTATGGGTCTCTTTTTAGCCCCTTTCTTTATCGCCTATTTTCCTTTCTTCCGTAACATTTATATTCCTCACTTTTTTATTATACCGCATTAAAAAAAAGGGGGGCATGTCGGTTTTTAGAAGAAAATAGTATCTACTAAGAATCTCCATATAATAGCTCATAACACGACAGTGTTTTTGGAAAGGATCAATAGTGAAAGGAAAAGGTTACTACTTACTTGCATCTTTGAGTTACATTGTGCCAACTAGCACAAGTCTTGTGAATATACTTAATCCTGTCACGCAAAAACCTTACATAGGAAAGGAAATCAAAATTAGTGGCAAGGTGATGCTTTATTCCGCTTGGTGTTTTTTAGAGATGCTTACCTCGACTCCTCCTGATTATAGGGGATGTTTAATTGAGGTAACGGGGACATTTGGTAAAGAGTGGATTGGTTGCATGGAGGCAACGTCATTTAGAGTTGATAAAGTTATTGATTCTTGGAACAATAGAAGATTAAGAGAAGTCGAGTTAGATTGTACCATTGAATTAATTAACCTGTTGAAGAATGTTCCTGAATTTAACGATCCTGTCGTAATCCAAAAGATAACATCACTTCTTTACGCAGCATATATTCATTCCGTTACCGGTAGTGGCGGGCAGTTAGATATTAGAAGTGAAATAACTACATCATGTACGATGAACACCAACAGCATTTTTATGTCGATGTTGATGAATATTGTCGATCTGTCTTTGACTTCTGAAGCAAAGAGGGTTCCTAATCTTATGGTCATTGATTACATCTTTAGGTTTCTCAACGATATGAGAGTAAACACAGCGGAACAGCATAAATACAAAATGTATGTCAGAGAAGTTCTATCAAGAACTATACTTGATTCATAAGGCAATAATGGTTTAAGTGTTTATTTAAGCCGTCCAGCGAGTCACCAACTTGTTTTAAAAATGCTGTAATTTGAAACTAATTGCACCCAACTTCACTTTTTTTAAATTGCGTTTTACATTGCCAAAAATACAGCATCTTGTTGAATTATATTGAGACTTAATTTATCTGAACAAATCCGGAAAACAAAACCTAACAGCAAGATGCTGTATTTTTAGTAATGAAACTTGCATTTAAAAAAATTAAAATACAGTTTACAGTGCCAATAATACAGCATCTTGTTATTTTTTTTGTTGCAATTTAATTCAATCCGAATAAATCTGGAGATAAAAGAAGATAACAAGATGCTGTATTTTTGGCAATACTTCTTGCATTTAAAAAAATAAAAATTAAGTGTTATTTTGTGAAAAATACAGCATCTTGTTAGTTTCTTTTGCTCTAACTGCAATGGTGTTTCTTGCAACACGGTTTACCAGGCCAGTCCTCAATCATGCATAGAACAAAATGTAATCCCGTGAACTTGCCAAGACTCAATAAATGAATGCGTCTTCCGTGTGAAAGCCTAACACCTCTTCTACGCCAAGTTCTTTCAATTCTTTAGCATGATCGCTATCGTTCATACCACCTAACCCATTGGTCGCTTGAACTTGAGTTACAAGAAAGTATAACCGGCCAGCAATCATCTTTTCTGTTCCTATCTTTATATTCCCTTTTTATACTTCTTGTGCAATAAATTTCCTAATGTAACACCTTAAATCATGTTGTGTGGACATAAATACCCCCTCTTTGAGCGTACAAAAACCATATTGAGTTTTGTCACTATTATAGCTAACGTCTTTCTAAAAACAAAAAAGAGCAAGCATTAACGCCTGCTCTTTTTAATGGGTTACGTTGATATTTTTTAGACATCCATATCTAACAAATCGGGATACAACTCTACGTAGTGGTAAAGTGCGTCACCAAATACAACAGGAGAAAGAGGTGCAATGAGATTTAGCATACGCCAGGCAACTCTCCTGATTTCCCATTGCGCGTGAGGGGACAGTCGCAGTGAGAAGAAGTTTAATAGAGAGCGGTAGTTCATGGTACAAACAATCTTTGTTTGAGAAGCGTTAGGTAAAACAAATCTCGCGTCTTCCTTTTTTACACCTAATTTTCGCAGCTTTTCGTAGACATCAGAAATGGAAGTCATGTGTTTATTCCAAATTTGCATAGCCTTATCGTTTTCCGCGATGCTTGGGGGGACAGAAAACTCTGGATCAGACATGTCAACGTATCTTTGTGACTCTTGAGAATATGACGCAATCCGGTGCCTCACGATCTGATGAGAGCAGGCACGGCTTATGCCAGAGATTTCAAACGTAACAGATGCGTGTTCCAATATGCTAGTATGACCATCACGTATCCTAGCTCTTAAGAACGCATCTCTTTTGCCAGGACGTGTATCTGAACGATAGCACACCCTGGCAGCACGTTCAATCAACTCCTCCGGTTCACCAATCTCTCTGTTTTCATCAATGTATTGCGTAAGCCCGATAATCTTTACTTCCATATTCGTCTCTCCTTTTTAGAAACAGTTACCACCACTTATCTTTTCTATGATTTCACAAAAATCTTTTACTGTAAGTTTATTGGGTTCAGTTATCCGGTTTTTCGCATCCAATATGAGCCTTAGCCTCTCTTGTTCGTACTCGTCCCACACCGTTTCAGCGATAGCATAAGGTGGGCCAATGTGCCACTTGCCTTGGATTATGCTTTGCGATAAAGGTATGGCTACTAATGTTCTACTGCCAACATCTGTAACTAACCACAGGCCAGTAGCAGACGCGACTACGCATCCGACCTCTAAATCTTGGATATTTACACCACTATCATATACATTCATTGTCAATTAACCCTTTTGCTATTTACAAAACTACAATAAACTACAATGCTATTGTAAACGAGGTGAACGAATTGGGGAATGTAATGAGTGTTATTCAACATGTATTATCATTAGGAGTCATTGTAATACCAGCCATATTGGTGCACGAGTTTGGGCACCTGCTTATGGCCAAGGTTCATGGTCTGCACGTCAAAGAATTCGGTGTTGGCTTTCCACCAAAGATACTTACCATGTTCAAATGGGGCGAAACAGCTTTTACATTAAACGCTTTGCCCTTGGGCGGTTTTGTGAATCTTGATGAGAAAGGTGTCGATAAAGAACTGGAAGGACGTTTTCTGGAAAACCAAAGCACCTGGGTTAAAACATTAGTCTATCTTGCAGGTGCCACTGCCAACATTGCCTTTGTTTGGCTTATATCTGTTACTCTTTTCCTGGTAGGTGCTCCTAAGACCCCATTTATTGTAACGGGAGTAACCGGCGAGTCAATGTTCCAGATGGGAGATGTTATTCTTGCTATGGATGGCATTGAGGTCAACGCCTTTACCAGTAACTACACTTTTCCAAATATAAACACGAGTGATGGTAGTGTGGATTTTATGATTGAAAGATACGGGGAGAGGTTGTCTTTATCAATTCCCGCTCTCTCTGATACGCTTAGTATAGAAGACCTCAATGTGGTTGTGTCGCCACTACCAAACTTACAAATAGTGGAGATAGACGAGAATCAAAGAGCTTACCAATCTGGGCTGAGAGTAGGAGATGTAATAACCCACATAGATTACAGGCGCGTTGTGGGTTCCGAGGAATTATCTCTCGCTACATCCTTACTCGCGGGAGAAAGAGCGGATGTGTCCTATTTGCGAGATAACCAAAGCTATACCATTAATATGATAATACCAGACCAAAAGGCCAATGAGTATTGGGGAGCTGTTTTCTCAAACAGCTATCCGACACAAAGGTATTCTCTACTGGAATCAATTTCAAGAGGAACACAATACTTCGCGTTTTCCATAAGTGAAGTCCTATCCTTACCAGAGAGCACTATTAGCGCGGAGGATGAATCTATGAGACCAGTTGGTATAATAGGGTTGGGACAAATAAGTGTTCGTGTCGTAGAGCAGTCAATCGCCACAAGAAGCTTGTTCGGAGTACTAACACTAAGCATAGCTCTTAATGTTAGTTTAGGGATTTTCAACTTACTCCCTATTCCTATTTTGGATGGGGGAGAGATTTTATTGATTTGGACAGAAGAATTAATGGGGAGAAAGATGAGTGAAAAAATTAAATCTAGAATTAAAATGGCATCAGTTATTGTTTTATTAGTTGTGTTTGTCGGTATATCTTTACTGGACATCTTTGTGCCAGTATTCAATTAAAGGGAGTAAAGGTTAAATGGTTAAGACAGAACCCGTAAAATTAGATGGCGTTGTCCAAGAAGCAATCCCTGGTGGAAAGTTTGTTGTTTGGTGCGAAGAACCAGGGATTGAAGTTATTTGCTATCCCTCTGGTTCAATTAGAATGAACAACATCCGAATTATACCAGGGGATAGGGTTGCCATTAGGTGTGACGCAACAGACTTAACAAAAGGTAGAATTACCTTTAGGTACAAGGCTTAGCTAAATGTATTCTAATTTCTTTATAAACACGCGCACATCCTTTTCATCAATATAGGGTTCTTCAACTCTACCATTCGCAACATATCGTTCTATAAAGTACCAGAGTTGCTTTTCGACAGAAGCAATATCCCGTGGCAACTCTTTTGGTTTTCTTGGTATCTCGTTGTGTACTAACGACTGTATATCAGCAAGAAAGCCTCTGGTCTCTGTCGTTAAGAAGCGTGTTGGAATTTCCGTAAGCCTTTCTAACGCCTTGGCAATTGCGCCCGTATGAATAAGTCCATATGCCGTTGTTAGATTTACGAAGCTATAAGGGTAAGCCATGAGGCGCTCCCTATCGTCTTTCTCTTTTCTAACAGGAATATGTATTTCGGTTCCCGCATTACCTTGATGGATTTCAAAAGAAGTACCAGGCCGGAAAGAGATACCGTGCTCACTCAAAAAAGTGCTCATTTGTTGACCAACATCTTTCTTTAACTTACCCGTTAGCCCAAATTCCGCTAATACAGTATTTAGGGGATCTTCCGAGTATTTTTCCATAAACTCCAATAAAGGAGCAAAGGTTTTAGGATTTGGCATTACTATCACTATCGATACTTTTGTCTTCATAACTTGTACCTACCTTTGATATATTGATATATTTATTATAGTAATTACTTTCCAAAAAGAAAGGGCAAAATGAATCCGTTGTTGAAGTGGCTTGGAAACAAGAGACAAATAGTATATGATTTAATATCTCGCTTTCCAGAATCTTACAAAGATTATTATGAGCCATTCTTGGGAAGCGGTACTGTTTTTTTTAGTATGACTCACAGTGACAACCACAAGTATTACCTTAGTGATAAGAATGAAGAACTTATCTATTTTTTTCGTGGTTTACAAGAATGTCCAGAAGAGGTAATACGTCTTATCTCAGACTTTAAATTTCGCTATGCTAAAGCAGACATGGAAGAAAGAAAAAGAATGTATTATGACCTAAGAAACATGGATCGTAGCCCATTGTTTTCACAGATGAGTATTGCCAGTCGTGCAGCGCGGATGTATTGCTTAAACAAAACATCATTTCACGGGTTATATAGAGTCAACTCAAAGGGTTTGACCAACATGGCCTTTGGGTACAACGAAGTACCCCCTATAGATATAGACTTGCTAAATCGTTACGTTGATCTTATATCTAAGGTCAACCCCGTTTTATCTTCTCACGACTACAACATCATAAAACCTGTGAAGGGGGATTTTGTTTATCTCGATCCGCCTTATATAGAAAAAAATAATAAGACGCCAGCAGTTAGATATGTTAAGGAAGGTTTTGACCTTGAAGAACAGCAGTCTCTTTTTGATTTCTGTTATGAATTGGATGATAGAGGCGTGCTGTTTCTAATGTCAAATACAGACAATGAATTAGTGAGAGAGGGGCTAAAACAGTTTCGTTTAGAAACAATAGAAACGAATAGGGTTTTTAGACCCAGTGTAATGTTTAAATCTCAAGAGCTAATCATTAGAAATTTTTAGAACAAAGCACTGAACTATTTGCTAAAATCAATCCCCAGATGAATTGTGTTTTTTAGAACATGGTATAACAAGCGGTAGGTTTTTTACAAAGGGTGAATTATGACCAGAAGAGCAGCAAATGACATAGTTGCTGAAATAGAGGCAACCCTTGCTCGACAAGGTGCAAGGGAAACGATGACTTAAGTCATCATTCCACGAATACTCGTGAAATTAGTAAATGTGCGATCCATTGTGTAGAAGTATTGAGCGCAGATGTTTGTTCCTCCGTTAAGTGGTTCAACAACTTCGGCTTTAAAGAGGCTGAACGGGTGATAGGTATGAAGAAAAAGATGTGGCGTGGCTTAGATGTTTAACAGACATAAGAATGTGGAGGCAATGATGAAAGCGATTGGTAAATTTGAAAACTAAGTCGAGGTGTGTGGAAGAGTATTTCCGATAGGAGACAGTGGGCATATAGTCATCACTCATAAGGGAAGCGCTGGGAGAACAATGTGGTAAGGTGACTACATTCCAGAACACGGATATATATTTCTCTCTTTATCCCTCTGTATTGATTCCATCTGCACTAAAAGCCAAGATGCTACCGTCATTCCTAACGAAAAAAAAGGGGTAGCACACCCTCATCCATAGACATTAATAAGAGTCAGTAGTTGTCCGGTTTTAATTTATTAGTGTTGTCTTATGATTCTGTGGCGGTTTTCAAAAATAGGCACATTCCCCAAAGATATTCAGTGAGGGATTTTTGGGAGGGGGGTAGACTGCCGAACTTGGTAGTAGACTGCACCGCGATTTACAATAAGGAAGTATAAAATAAAACCGTTATCACGGGAAAGGGGGGTACACAAAAAGTATAATATCTCACAAAAGGGAGAAGGGCGTAGATTAGTACCGCTAATTCAACCTTCACGTAAAACGATTGCCCCCCCTCCTTAATTAATTGTTACCCTTAACGTCTTGTAATTTATTTAATACCCATTCTTTCATGTCGTTATACGGTACATGTCCCCCTTCTTTTGGCATAGTAGCGATGAAGCGCCACTTAAAGTCCTGGTAGATAGATAGGGCATTTTCACAACAGCTGCCCTTAAACAGTTTAACTTCAGCCCCAGTCATTCCTAAATCTCTCACTATAAAATCGCAGACAAGCAATGCTAAGTCATCTGGGCCAGACCCGCCATGGCCCCACTCAACACCCTCGCCTGAGTTACGGTGGCGAAACACCCTTTCGATGTTACAAACACCTTCACCATTAACCCTTTTACAAATTAGTCCTTCCTGTTTAATTGTAGTCATTAATACCGCCTCCTAATTAAAAAGTTTTGTAACTATCGTTATCTACAATTAAGAAACATTTTATGTAAGGAGAATGCCATGAACTTAAAAACCAGATTGTCCTCATTAGAGATAGGTGATGATATTATATATGTGTGTATCAAGGGTGCTATTGATTTAGTGCCTGGTTTGCATGAAATAAAAACCACTTTACTCCCCCCCAATATAAAGCCAAGAGAGATTGAAATTAGATCGTTTAGCAGGGAGAGTGGTTTTCGCAATCTACCAAAAAACAATTACTTTCTCGAAGGTGAGTACACCCACGATTTCAATAACGAGGAAATTGAAGAGTACAGCCTTCGCGCAGCATCTTTAAGATCTAAAAAAGACGACTTAATTTCCAAAATAGAAATGTTAAAGGCCGTCAGAAAAAGCTTTAGGGAATCTCTAAAATCCGATGTTCTACTACGCGCCTTCACCAATGGAGACATGACTTTTGAAAAGTACAAAGAGTACGTTTACTCCATTGGCAGAGAAATTCACTCACTAGCCAATGAAATACAAGGGGCAGCGGAAGACGCAGCAACACTAGAAGAGGAAATGAGAACGTTAGAAATTCTTATCGATAACCTTTTGAATAAAGTTTCGCAAGAAAGGACAACCATAGGATTCTACTATCCTAGTGATCGAGAGGAAACGGTTGAATTTTACATTACTTATCAAGTGTTACGGTCTGATGAGCAGGTGAATTATGACCAAGATGAATTTGATGAATACATAAATATGTATAGCGAGAAATAGCCCCCACCCAAAAAAGATTGAATTAATCTATCTTCCTATCGTTGACCTGTTTAATACAATTCCAACACTAGGAACAAGTTTTCTTAACCTGTTCCTAGTGTTTATTTAAGCGTTATTTACTGACACTCGCCTTAAACTCTGGTATTAAACTCGCCGTGCGCTCTGATGCAATAAAAACAAACTTGCTCCCTTTAATCATAGTATTAAACATATGTAATTTATATATGTTGTTCGGATTCCTTTTGTCTATTTTCCCGATAGCTTTATTTGCCGCCTCCCTCGCATAACGGGATACTGCGGGTAATAACAAGAATGCAACAGTACCAAAGCCCTTGGACGCCTTGGAAGCTAGCGCAGACATCCGGTGCATATCCAGCTCTCCCCCATACTCTATCTCTAAATATGGCAATGAAATGTCAATTTTCTTTGAAAAAAGAGGAGCCTTTATGGGAACCAAGGCGGGCACCCCTTTTTGTGATACATATCTGCAAATGGCCCCATATCCGTCTGCAAGCACGAGTACACCGGATCCTTCAAATAATTCCGGCATATAATCCATCAAAAATTTCTGTTGTTTTTTTGGCATTTTTTCCCAATCCATCGCCACGCTGTCTGGTACTTGATACATTATGTAAGCTGTAGCTTCTCTGTTTCGCCTATTCATTACTAAAATCCTCCTATTTTTTATTTCTTGTAAATTGTTTTAATCGTGAAATGCCATCTTCCTCGTTATCGAAATATCCATTTAGTTGTTCAATATAAAGGGTTCTGAGCACTTCGCCTATTGCGGGGCCTCTTAAATCTGTGTGTTGCATTACGTGATTACCATTGATTATTCTGGGTGGCATCCCACTATTGGCTTTGAGTTCTTTGCTTAAATCATAAGCTCTTCTCGCGTTACTAATTCGCCCTTTCTTACGGTCGAGCTCACCACAATCAGCCATAACAAGAGCGTACCAGTCTTCCATATTTGCGGGGTCTAGATCGCGTATCAATTTACCAACCCCTCTTTTAGTTACCTCACCAGATATAAATCTCATGTGGGTTTCTACCAATCTTTCTACAGCCTGAATGATAGCGCTTTTATCTTTGCCGATGAAATTAATACCTATTTGTTCCATAAACGGCCTGACATAATGGATGCTATTTTTTTCATGACCGTGAGATACTATCTTTCCACCTTTAACTCGCGTTGCTTCGTATTTACCTGAATCGTGCAACAGAGCAGCAAACATGCGTTTTATCTTTACCTGATTGTTTTGATTTTTAGATAGAACGGCCATTCTGCTAACTACTTCTACTATATGATTCCAAACATTGCCTTCTGGATGATGCTTTGCATCTTGAGCGATATACGGTAATTCCCTTAACGCTGGATACAAATATATCCACCCAGACCTCAAAAGAAAGTCAAGTCCTTTTGTGGGATAATTGCTTAACGCCCACTGACTCCAACTGTACCAAAGTTTGTCCACACTTACGCTCGGTATTTCCCTTATAGCACCTTTCGCTAAGTCGAGCGTTGACTTATGAGGCGTGAGGTCGAATCTCGAAGCTAAATGCAATCCCCTAACTATTCGTACAGGATCATCAGAATAGGATTGACTGACGTGTCGCAATACTTTATTTTTTAGGTCAGTTAATCCCGCGTATGGGTCTACCAGATTACCATCAAGAGACAACATCATTGCGTTAATGGTGTAGTCCCTTCTTAGTAAAGCTATTTCTTTTTTCATGTTGGGATCAACTGTTACACTGAACCCTCTATAGCCAGATCCGCTCTTTGTTTCTATTCTAGGTAGCGCAAACTCGTGTACGTTGCTGTTTGTTCGCAAAACTACTACAGGAAAGCCCGACTCAAAACCGAGTTCACCGAACCTACTTAGTATTGATTTCAACTTATCTATAGATAGGTGATACACCTCAAAATCAAAATCTTTGGGGGCAATTTTGAGAAAATGATCCCTTACAGCACCCCCCACCAAATAAGGGTCTCCACCACGTTTCCTTATTTCAAGCAGTATTTGGTGTAGATACCCTGGTATGTCTAAATGCGTTGTGTTCAGCACGAAATACGCACCTCCTCGTTAATGTACCCTCATGTTACTTATGATATTTTCTTTTTCCTTTTCTACAAACTCTTTCAAAACAACAGTGCTAGATATAACGTATTGATATGTCAATTCCAGAGCCAACCTCTCTTCTATACTGTGAAGGTTATTTAATTGCCCCGATATTTTTAAGATGTTTTCCAAGCACAAGACCTTCTTAGATAGACACCTTAAAGCAACTCTTGATTTTTCAACACCAATTCTATCTGCTTATTTTACGGTGATATGGTGCGGATTATTTTTACTGAAATCACGCATAAACACCGCGCCTGCTCGCGTTAGGGTTGGCTCCACAACAGTCGAATAGCCATCGCAGGAAGAATTCAGTGATGTTTTTTAGCACTCTCAAATACTTCTCTTGTTCCATTTCTATCATTAATGTCTAAATAGATTCTCCTGTCTTTTTCCTTATATTATGTATTACAATATTATTATTGTGGGTACAATCTTACATTCAGAAAAATAATCACTGGCAATCATTATTATAATTAATTGTGTTTGTAATAAGACCGGGAGAGTACATGAAAATATCATTAAACAAGATAGGCATAACCAAGAACAGCCAAACTTATCGTGTGTTAGAAAAAATAGAAAGACAAGGCGGTAAGACTTACGTTGTGGGAGGAACAATAAGAGACTACTTCTTTAACGCGAAGTCCAAAGACCTTGATATTGAAGTGTTTGGTATCTCTGCCAGGAGAGCGAGTGATATATTGAGTAGTGTCAGCAACCAAGTAAAGGTGGTTGGAAAATTCTCTATTATTACGGCGCGTCTTGACAATGATACCGTTGAATTTAGTTTTCCCAGAAAAAGCAGGGTTCCTGGCCAGACGGTGGCACTTCCCGAGATGGTAGCTGATATGACAATAGAAGAGGCTTGTATGCAAAGGGATTTTACCATGAACTCTATGGCTTTATCTTTTGATGGAACACTTATAGATGAATATGGCGGTGTACGCGACATTAAAAATAGAGTCTTGCGCTACACCTCTAAACACACCTTTGCGGATGATCCAATGCGTGTTATACGAGCTATGCAATTCCTATCTCGTTTCTGTTTGACCCCCGACAAGGAACTGATACAACTGTCTCGCAATTTATCTTGTAAGTATTCTGGCCTAGATAGCGATAGATTCTTAGCGGAGTGGCGTAAGTGGGCCAAAGGCAACTGTCCTGCCAGTGGAATAAAATTTCTACACTTATCCGACTGGATGGTTCACTTCCCGTTCGGCGAGTTGGGTTTTCCTGTCAAGCATATTGAATTCGGAAGAACACAAAATCCATTAACGCAAACTCTTGATTCATTAACTAGAATAACACCCCACCTTTCTGGTTGGGATAATGAGAGAAGACTTATTTTGTTGATAGCTACACTATTCCAGAATGTAGGTAAAGTCGCATCAGTAGCAAATTCGGGGGGCGCAGTAGCTACGGTTAACTACGACACGGCCTGTGTTAATAAGGCAGAACTCTTTATGAAGAGTGTTCACTTTAATAAGAGCTCTGCGAGAAGAGTGACAGCATTGCTATTGTGGCACGCAAATTTACGCATGGGTAAAATAGATGATACTGACGTGATAAGGATGGCAAATGATTTGCACCCTGTTACTATAGATGACTGGTATTTATTTGTCAAGAACATCTATCAGGATCATCCAAACGGAGACTACTACCTCGCCTTAATTGAAAAAATTTATAAGGTAGCCCAAAATAGAGGGGTAAACAAAAACAAGCCCCCCGCCTTATTGAAGGGGCAAGATTTGCTTGATTTGGGATTCCCCCCGGGGAAAGAACTAGGGGGCGTATTGGATATGTTTAGGGAGCGACAATTGAATGGTGAAATAACTAACAGGGAGCAGGCATTATCTTTACTTAGAGATTATCTTGCGGAAAGAGGGTGATTACGCTTGTGATGTATTTGAATCATACGTTTTTTCTATTATCCACGCTATCATTGCCGATATTACAAGTGACTGTGATACGTGGTTGAGATCTGATTGTATTCGTTTAACATAGTTAAAATCTTCTTCATCCGCCCGTATGGTAAGCCTTTTGGGTTTACCGCGAATAAGAGAATGTATATAACGCTCTATTTCGGCAGAGGGTGGTCTCAGACTGGTTGCAATACGAAACCACGTACTGTATCCAGCCCGTTTGAGCGCAACCCGGTGCTCTGCGGGAAACTTTAGCAAAACTGCTTTGTCTATCATAGTAACCTCTCTAATTTTACAACAAGAAAGCAGACCTGACTTGTTCAGGTCTGCTTTTGGTGAAAGTATATCTTCCAGTGCTCCGGCACGTTCCCATCCAGCACCAGGTAATCAACCCGGGGAACCTTTGGTTCCCACAAAAGATTCCAGTTGAGTTCGTGGTTAAACCTGTCTCCCTTCAGATTGTTGCACCACCTGCAAGAAGTGATGGTGTTCGTAAAGGTAGACTTGCCACCCCTCGAAACCGGATGAATGTGGTCAATGGTCATGTCTGACCTTTGTACCACCACGCTCCGGTTGTTCTTTGTAACTCTTGCGCCAGGAGATACACCGCAGTATCCGCAAGTGTATTTGTCACGAGCCAAGACAGCTTGGCGCGACCAAGTTGCATTCAACTTGGGTACTTGCACGAACTTACGCAGACGTAGCACGTCTGATAGTTCGTATACCGTACTCACGCCCTTAATTTTAAGGGTTCGTGATTCTACGGCTTCGACGCAGTCTCCTCTCCAGATTAAAAGAAAAGCCTGGAACTTGTCCACAACGCTGAGTGGACGAAAGTCTGCGTTCAATATTAGCACTTGTGACATTGCTATACCTCCTGTTGCACCCCTGGTAGGACTTGAACCTACAACTCTCTGGTTCGAAGCCAGATACTCTATCCAATTGAGTTACAGGGGCATTTAGTGAGGGCTACAGGATTTGAACCTGTGACCAAGAGATTAAAAGTCTCCTGCTCTACCAAACTAAGCTAAGCCCCCAAACGATCTTTATATTGTACTGATCCAGTACAACTTTAATGTAAAAAATGGCTGAAGATGGGAATCGAACCCATAACCCTCCGCTTACAAGGCGGATGCTCTACCGTTGAGCTACTCCAGCGAGTTGGTGCGTGAGGTGTCCATTGTTAAAAAATTTGGCATCCATAATGGACACCTCATCCCTGACACCAAGAGCTGAAGGAGGGAATCGAACCCTCAACCTGCCGCTTACGAAACGGCTGCTCTACCGATTGAGCTACAACAGCACTACTAAGTCGAGGGTCGGATTTGAACCGACGATAGTGCTTTTGCAGAGCACGGCCTTACCACTTGGCGACCCCGACACATTCGAGTTGGTTGGAATCGAACCAACAAGTGTTCCTCTTCAAATACGGAAGACAACACCAACTCGCGAATAGAGTGGAGCCAAGCAGAACTGGAATTACAGTTCTGCACTGCGGGAAAATTGCAGGCCCACTCTTTCCGCAGGCGTTTTGTCGCGATCAAAACACCTTGTACCCTTGGTAGGACTCGAACCTACAATATCGGGTTTAGGAGACCCGCGTTCTATCCAGTTGAACTACAAGGGCATATTGACAGTGGATCTGACTGGACTCGAACCAGTAACCTGCCGGTTATGAGCCGGATGCTCTGACCATTGAGCTACAGATCCATTTAGTGCTACTCCTCGGACTTGAACCGAGACGACCTTTCGGTCACTGCGCTCTGAACGCAGCGCGTCTTCCAATTACGCCAGAGTAGCGTCTTGCGTATTAGTGCCAACGCTCGGAATTGAACCGAGGACCAATAGATTTTCAGTCTACTGCTCTACCGGACTGAGCTACGTTGGCGTTTTTAAGTATCTAATACATTGTACCACAATGGTACAACTTGTCAAGTCCTGCCCCCACTACTGTGGGGAAGTGTATTTAATTCGCGCTCGCGTCGGGACACCCCCCTTTGCAGGGGGAACTTCACTTATTATAGAACTGTATTTGAAAAAGAGATAACGCAAAAAAGAAACACAATTACCTATAAATCACGCTCCTGAAGAAAGTCTGTTTGTTGTTTTCTCTCTTCCATTCACTTAATGGATAATAATAATGTGAGTATAATGTTGTTAGGCTCTGTGGGGTAAAAGGCGGCTTGTTTTAGAGAGAATGTTCAGAACGCACATTAATAGCCGAACCCAGTGTTTTCACGGAAAACCGTGATAGCATAACTCGCCCCACACTATGGGCATTGATTACTCGGTTTCATGATTTATTGTATCCCTCTCCAGAGTAACACCCCAGGGGGGAGATGCGAGAGAGACATCCTTAATCTTCAACAAATAATACGTAGTGTAGATGTTCTAAATGAAAGAGCATCTAAGAGTTTATCTGAGTAGCATCAGATGTTTGAAACGTAAATAGACAAAGAGGAATTATGGCTAGTAAAAACAAGAACCTACACAGAGCAAAGCGAGCTAAGAGTGACGAGTTCTACACTCAACTTTCCGATATAGAAGCCGAGCTGCGCCACTACCGAAATCACTTCCGTGATAAGGTCATCTTCTGTAATGCGGATGACCCCTACGAGAGCAATTTTTTCAAATACTTTGCGCTGAACTTTAATTTCTTGGGCTTGAAGAAATTGATTACCACCTGCTATGCCGGTTCGCCGGTGGCCGGGCAACAACTCAGTCTCTTTGACGTGACCACTATCGCCCCCCAATCTGACAACAAAAGACCCTATAAGGTCGAAATCACCCACGTCCCCGATGCTGACAAAAGTGGGGCGATTGACCTTACCGATGTCCAACACCTGCTTAAATATGGACAGAATACTCTCTCCCTTCTGAGTGGGGACGGGGACTTTCGTTCTGAGGAATGTGTCGAACTACTAAAGCAATCCGATATTGTTTGTACGAATCCCCCCTTC
>Ga0129302_1000829_pt1 | contig 22985 bp, 20 predicted proteins | sample BlaSprsedimmetaG_FD_94476 | JGI IMG/M metagenome (GOLD analysis project Ga0129302, IMG submission 94476) | Hot spring sediment bacterial and archeal communities from California, USA to study Microbial Dark Matter (Phase II) - Blank Spring... | ecosystem: Environmental > Aquatic > Thermal springs...
ACAATTTTAAGAGTTCACTTGAAAAAGGGTGTTGCCAATGTTTTGGAAAATTGTGATATAATGGCAGACCAGATTCGAGCTGTTGATAACAAACGACTATTAAAAAGAGTTGGCAAATTGCCTGATAATTTAATTAAACAAGTTCAAGAAAACATTAAGATTGTTCTCGACTTCGATTGATATAAATGTGCGTTGATTTAAGCATAACGATTGGCTGCTGCGGACTCTGCGCGAGGGGTTTGTTCCCAACAAAACCGTCATGCTCGCTGATGAGACAACCGGTCAGCACAAACTGGAAACACATTTTAAATTCATCGCATCTATAAAACCCGTGGACGGCAAAGCAACCGCATATGTCTGCAAAGGCGGGGATTGCAAGCCTCCGGTCACTCATCCGAAGGATCTGCACGCCTATCTTGAACAGGCCTGGCGTATCGTCCCTTAAATTATGGAGCAGCAATAGAAATGAATACATCTGAACAACTCGATCGCGGACGGTTTTTTCTGAAAGACACAATCAGGCAGCAGACGGATTTTTCCAACACAGGGCAGGCGCGGCAACTGCCGCCACCGTCACTGCAAAAAGCCTGTTCAGAGGATACTGTGCGTGTCAATCTGCCTGACGGTTCCGCCGTGTTGAAGCGATTGGCGGGAATGCCGCTTGCGGAAGCCATTCTAGGTCGTAAAAGTTCACGCAAGTACACGACTGAGCCGCTGACGTTGGCTCAAGTGAGTGCTTTGCTCTGGGCGACGCAGGGCGTGCGCGAAATTCTGAACCCCGCCTGCGCCCTGCGAACAGTCCCATCCGCCGGTGCCAGACACGCATTTGAGACCTACCTTGCGGTGCCCGAGTAGAGGAGCTAGAGTCGGGGCTTTATCGTTACTTGCCGTTCAATAATCAATTGGCGCAGTTGCGACCGGACCCTAATATCGGAGTGAAGGCGGCGTACGCCTGTCTCAGACAGGCTTTTGTGGCGGATGCCGCGGCAACTTTTTTTTGGACCGCGATTCCGGCACGGATGGAATGGCGTTACAGCCTGGCTGCCCATAAAGTGATCGCAATTGATGTCGGGCACGTTTGCCAGAACCTGTACCTGGCATGTACTGCGCTCAATGCCGGCACTTGTGCCATTGCCGCTTATGACCAGGAGTCCTGCGACCGGCTTCTCGGAGTTGACGGCAAAGAGGAATTCACAGTTTACATCGCCCCTGTAGGGAAAGAGACAAGGAGCGGCTCTTCGCAATAGATTTCCCAGCCATGCTGAAAATGAAAGAGCCGTACAAAAGGAAGAAAGAAGATGAAATAATGCTAAAGCATAAAGATGGCAGCCCATATAAGAGTCTTCGAACTTCGGCTTCCAGATTGCGTTCTCAGCATCCAGCCTCAGATCGGTCTTCACAAAGGAAAGACTGCGTGCCGTCCTGCCCGGTCGATGACCCGACATTTGTGCGGTATTCTGGCAAGAAGCCGCTTTGCAAAGTGTTGTCAGAGCATTGCCGTTGAGAAAATCTCAGGGTGAAACCCCGGTAAAATCATGCTGAAGAAAAAAGAGACAGGGCTGATTGGCTGCATTCTTTTTCTTCAAAATTGGATGTTGCCATTTTAAAATAAATCACTAAATATTAAAGAACAGGAACTGATCCTGCAAAATGGATTGGGATGATAAAGAACTGTTACAAACGATCCAAAGAGGTGCCCCATGAACATCCTTTCTTTTTTTCGGCGCTGCAAATTGGTTCTGGCAGTGGTCCTGCTGTGTGGTTTCGGCCATCTGCCGGGCCAAGAGGGTGATTGGTCAAACCAGGAGATGGGATACTGTTTCGACGCCGCCTTTCATCCTGAACAGGAGCGTTTGTTTGTTGCGGCCGGAAGCAAAGGTCTGCATGTTTTCAATGTTCAGAGCGGACACCTGGATTTTGTAACCACCTTCTATGATGAAGGATATTACCGGAACATCGACATTACTCAAGACAGGGCTTTTATCGCAGACGCCAGAAGAGGATTGGTGACGCTGGACATATCAGGAGAAATCCCGGTTGTCACATGGAGGTGGAAGGAACCTGAAACAAAAACTCCCGGCATGGGAATTCATGTAAACGGCTCGCACGCATACCTGGCCGTCGGGAATGCGAACGGATACAACAGACCGGGAGTGTATATTTTCGACATTTCCCGCCCGGACTCGCCGGAGCCGGTCGGTTACGCAAACACGAAAAACGCCTGGGATGTATGGGTCAAAGACACGGTTGCCTTCGTGGCAGACATGAGTGAAGGTTTAACCGTACTGGACTTGTCCGATCCGTCTTCACCGCGAACAATTTCCAATGCCCGTTGGGACGAAGAAAATTCCATGGCGGAAATCATTCGCGGAGAAGGAAGCAAGGTCTATATTGCCGCCGGCAAACATGGCCTGATCATCGTTGACATTCATGACCCCTTCAATCCCGAAGTGGAGGGAAAATTCCGGTCCGGGCCTCAGGGATTTGCCGAGGGTTTGCATGTTCGAAATCAAATCGTCTTTTTGGCCAACGGTCACCAAATACTTACCCGAGAAAACGGACTGTTTGTCATCGATGCAGGCAATCCGAAAGACCCGAAACTGCTGGGAAAGCACACCTTTCCGGATTGGGTTGAAGGCGTGTGTCTGCGCAATAATGTTCTCTTCATCACCAACACCTATTCCGGCGTCAGATCTGTGGATATCAGCAATCTATCTGAACCGACAATTATAGACCATTTCGGCCCGGTTCAAACAAAACTGTCTATCGCTGAAAAAATCCTCACAATCATTGAAGATCAGGGCCTGGAGGCAGCCGTCACCCGATATCGCAAACTGAAGGAACATGAACAGGCTGCCTATGAATTTGATGAAAAAGAATTGAACCGCCTGGGTTATTATCTCCTGAAAACCCGGAAAATCGACGAGGCCATTCGAATTTTTGAGCTCAACCAGGAGGTTTTTCCTCGATCCGAAAACACCTTTGACAGTCTGGGTGACGCCTATCTTTATAAGGCGTATTGGTATTACAACAAATCTCTGGAGCTGAATCCGGATAACGAACATGCGAAGAGCATGATTCAACGCATTTCGGGAAAGTGATTTTTAAGCCGGTGACTGTTTTTGAATGAAAAGCGATCGATTAACCGCCTTCGAATTTTCGGTCGCCTAATAGATCAGATGAAATTCCGTCTGCCGTCCATCCAGATAGATAACTTCCGTCCCGTTGAATACCGCATTCTGTTCCAGACCGATTTGAACGGTTCGTCCGTTCCATTCCGGAATGTCACAGCGTACATTGAGCTCGATCGCATAGCAGGTGTTGGGATACAGCACATAGTCTCCGGCACCCGGAATGGCGTGCTGCTGATCCCACAACCCGATGGTCGGGCCCGCGCCGTGCCCGTGAAAACCGAGCGGATGCGTATAAATGGATCCGTTCAGGCCTTCTTTTTTCATCCGGTCCAGGGCGGCCAGCAGAATTTCATTTCCGGTCCTTCCCGCCTTAAATTCCGCGGTCAAAATATCCTGCAGCCGGTTGCCCTGCTCCAATGCGCGTTTGAGCCCTTCCGGCGCGCCGGTCTCTCCAGGCCGGCACACATAAGCATGCTCCTGGGTATCGGTACACAGCCGAAGATACACCACACCAATGTCGCAGTGCAGCAGATCCCCCCTTCGAATAATCAGTTCATCCACACCTTTCAGCGCGGCTTTTTCCTCCCTTTGAATGGAGACGCTGGGATGAAACCAGGTTTTCAGCCCCAGATCATGAATGCGCTGCCTAATCCACCATTTTACATCATCGACAGTGGTAATACCCGGTGTAATGACCCGGTTCGAAAACGCTTCGCGAATGATTCCATGGGCGATGCGTACGATTTGATGATAGGTTTCCAACTCCTGCTCATGGCGGGTCTCCAGCCAGCCTACGCATAGATTCTCCGCGGATACCAGCCGACCGGAAAGATCCTCACCCAGCGCTTGCTTCAGCTTTTCCCGCAAAGACGCGGAAAGTCCGTCACCAAAGGCGAACGTATCGGAAACATTGATTCCGATCCGTTCGGGATTCCTCTCTTCCACAATCTGCCTGAGACGGTCCCACTGATTCGTTTCTGCATCATTCCAGACGCCTCGATACCACTTTCCCATGCCGTATTTACTGACACTCAGTCGCTCCAGTTCCTGGCCCGTATCGTATATCACCAGAATGGTCAGCCGGCGCGAGGCCATGGTGGGCGCGGGCATCAGCGTCAGAAAAACCGGGTCTTCATTGTATTCCCGGCAAAGTATCAGCCACATGTCGATCTTTTCACGCCGCATCAGTTCGGGCAGCACCTGTTCCAGCCGCGCCTGAAGCCAGCGATTTTCCACCTCGGCCCGATCGCGCAGGGGCATGATTTCCGGCATCTGCGCCCGTAAAATGGTGACGCCCAGAACGCAGAGAATCAGAAGTGTTATTATGCGTTTGTTTTTCATGGCAACCCCCGGAGTTGCTTCAGTTTCTTTTTTCCCAAAAGTCATGGAAAAAGACCTGGCATCCATTTCAAATGATAGCCGCTCATTCAAACAATAATGACCCGGACAATGCCTGATCTGGATTTCGGATTTCGATTGTTGTTATCTATTTGTATTTCTGGATTTGCAGTTGGTTATTGACTGTTTCGAATCACGAAGAAAGGCTCTTTTCCGCTCTGCGCTTCACTGGATTCTCGCTTTCGCGGGAATGACATGCAAAGGGTCAGGAACTAACCTGAAGTGTCTTTTCCCCTATGCTCTATACTTTTATTACGCTGCTTCTTCCACCGGCTCATCGCTTTCGTCGAATTTGACGGACACCACCTTGGAAACCCCCTCCTCCTCCATGGTGACTCCATACAGAGCACCCGCCGCTTTCATGGTCATCTTGTTATGCGTCACGATAACAAACTGTGTCTTCTGAGCGAACTCTCTGAGCACCCGCGTAAAGCGCTGGATATTGGCATCGTCCAGCGGCGCGTCGATCTCATCCAGAATGCAGAACGGACTGGGTTTGACCTGATACAGCGCGAAGAGCAGGGCGATAGCGGTCAGGGCGCGCTCGCCTCCGGACAGGAGAGACAGGTCTCTAAAATGCTTTCCCGCCGGCCGCGCGATGATCTCCACCTGGGCTTCCAGTGGGTCCTCACCCTCACCCAGACGCAAATCCGCTTCACCCCCCTGGAAAAACCGGCCGAATGAATCCCTGAAATTCTCCCGGACTCGATTGAAAACTTCCACAAAACGCTTTCTGGCCGTCCGGTTGATTTTCTGAATCGTTTCTTCCAGATTCTCCTCCGCAGAAAGCAGATCGTCACGCTGCTGAATCAGGAAATCCAGCCTCTCTTTCTGCTGATCGTACTCTTCCAGGGCCATCATGTTGACCACGCCCAGACCTTTCATTTTCCGCCGAATTTCTTCGATCTGAATTTCGCATTCTTCCGGATCGAGAGGTTTTTCGGGCTGCAACCGGTCCAGGTCCATTTCATACGTTTCCCGGATCCTTTCCCGAATGGTCTTTTGTTCATGCTCCAGCTCGGTGATTTTCATTTCCAGCTGATGAACATGCTCCGCCGCCGCATCGCGGTCCCGCCTGACTTTTCTGACCTCTTCTTCTCGGGACCTGACCTCTTCCACGAGAACCTGATAGCGGGATTCCTGCGCCTCTAAACGGGCTTCCCGAGCTTCCTTCTCTCCATGTTCCTCTTCCAGCGCCCGGCTGTTGATCTCCAGTTCGTCCTTCTGCCGGGCAATAGTGACCCGGGCCTCTTCGATCTCGCGGTTCCGCTGATCGATGGTCTCCTCCACCTCTTTGACCAGTCTGCGGGAATGTTCGATATCATAATCCAGGCTCCTGGCTTCTCCATTAAGCCGCACCACGTTTAAATTGAGCCGGTGAACCTCCTCTTCCATGACGGCTTCTTCTCCTTCCAGACGGTCCAGCTCACCCTGAATCTGCGCAGACGCTCGTTCGAGGGTTTCCCTCTTTTCCAGCATGGACTCCATGCGCGGCCGAATGTTTTCGAGCTCCTCACCCAGGCGTTCGATCTCTTCCAGAAGCTTCTGCCGCTCTTCCGCATTGCGGCTCAATCCCCCTTCCGCCCTCTCCCTCTCAAATTGATTCCTGGCCAGTTCTCTGTCCGTATCAGTGATCTTTTCAGTCAGCGGCAGCAGTTCCGACTCCAGCTTCTGAAGCGCTTCCTCGATCGCGATCTGTCCCCTATGCGTCTCTTCTTTCCGGTCGCGGGTCTTGTCCAGCTGTTTTTCCAAAGCCCCGGCCTGTTTCTCCAGTTCCTTCATTCGCTGAAGTCGGCCCACCATGAGTGCTTCACTGTCCGCCTTCCGGTTCTGCGCAATTCCCCATGGAGTCAGCACCTCCCCGTTCAACGTGACGATACGGATGGAACTTTTCGAAACCGCGTTCATCACCTGAGAAGCCGTTTCCAGATCTTTGACGATGAGCGTGTCTCCAAGCAGATAACGAACGACGGGCCGAATCGCGTCATCGGTACCGACCCGTTCGTCAGCCCATCCCAGTACTCCCTCTTGCCCGATGGACGGCCTCGACCCGTGTCCGGCGGACGAAATCCGGTCCAGACAGATTATGGCCACCTGACCGCCGCCCCGCCGTTTCAACCGCCGAACAGCGGACAGGGCGTTATCCGTGCGGTCGACAACCAGGTATCCCACGGCCTCACCCAGACCCGCTTCCACAGCCCGCCGAATCTCTTGCGGTGTGTCGATCAAATCGGGCAGCAGTCCTTTCAGACCCGGAACTTTCTCTTCCAGCAGTTTCCTGGCACCATCGGGCAGCCCCTCCCGGCTTTCAACCACCTGCCGCAGAAAATCAAGCCGGCCCCTGTTGAGTTCGAGCTCATTCTGCTCTCGCAGAATTTGTTCTTTCAGTAAATCCAGCCGCTGCTGCTTCTCTAGCAGACGACGCTCGAAATCCGCCTTCTTCTGGATCGCCTCCCGCTGCGCGGATTCCAGTTTCCCATGGGCTTCGATCGATTTTTCCCTCATCGTCTGAACCTGACCGAGACTTTCCCGAAATCCCTGATCTTCTTCATCCAGCCTTTCCAGCCGTCCCCGGCTGTTTTCCAGGCGGGCGCGCGTCCGTGTTTCTTCAGAACTCAGCTGATTGATCGATTCGAGGCATTCGATAATCGCCTTCTTCTTGCCGTTGAAATCGAGTCGTTTCAGGTTGAGACCCTGATGAAAGACTTCCAGCTCCTTCTTTTTATTGTTGAACAGACGCCCCGTACTGGCCACCTTGACCTGCAGCGATTCTCTCTGCGTCTGGGTAATCTCCAGATGTTCACGAATCTCCGAGAGCCGGACCTTCAAATTTTCGATCTCTTTGGTATGCCGGACAATACGCTCCTCCAGCGATGAGGTCCTCTCCCTCCCCACTCGAATATCGCTTTCGCGTTTGTGTATCTTTTCCACCACTTCAGACAGAGCCTCCCGAGCGTCCGTGAGGGCCTTTTCCTGTTCTACCTGCTTGAGCTTCAGAGACTCCAGATCGGCTTCCTCGCGTGTGATGGTGGTTGTCCGCCCCTCACGCTGTTTTCGAAAATCGCCCAATTCATCCCTTAAGGGCTTCAGCCGGCCCTCCAGCCGGACAAAGAGTGTTTTGGCGCGATTCAATTCCAGAACCATCAGCTCATCCTGAAGGGCCTTGTATCGCCGGGCCCGCTGCTCCTGGCGTTTCAGGGCATTGACGGATCTTTCCACTTCCTGAATGATATCGTTCACACGCAGGAGATCGTTTCGCGTGGCTTCGAGTTTTCGGCCCGCGGCGCGAAGACGGTATTTATATTTGGTTACACCCGCCGCTTCCTCCATCAGTTTGCGCCGGTCCTCGGCCTTGTCACTGAGTATATCCTCAACCATTTTCAGTTCGATCACCGAATACATATCCGCCCCGATTCCCGTGTCCATCAGCAAATCCTGAATATCCTTGAGCCGGACCTGGGTCTTGTTGAGCAGGTATTCACTCTCTCCGGACCTGTAAAGACGCCGGGTGATCATCACTTCATTATAATCAATGGGAAGCACATGGTTCTTATTGTCAAAGATCACCGACACCTCGGCCATCCCGAGCGGGCGCGATGAATGGGCGCCACCGAATATGACACTCTCCATTCGATCGGCCCTGAGCACAGAGGTCCGCTGCTCCCCCAACCCCCAGCGAATGGCATCCACAATGTTGGTCTTGCCGCATCCGTTGGGTCCCACAACCGCGGTGATTCGGCCGTCGAATCGAAGTTCGATCTTTTTGGCGAAGGATTTGAACCCCTGAAGGGCAATCTTAGAAAGTATCATCGGGAGTCCGGATTGATTACAAGAAAAATCCCCCGGGCATCTTTAGGGGGCGCGAAACAAGACTGCAAATGCTTTTGGGAAGCGTATTAATATATCAATTCACTACGATATAGTCAAGGATAATTTCCGGGAACCGCGCATGCTTTTTGGCGGCGGATCCGTGATGTTGGTTCAACGAGTCAAAAGCAATTTGCGGATCTGGCAGAAAGACCCGACCAGAAGGCGGCAGAAATAGACTCCGCTGGCCGCGGGACGTCCATCCCGGTCCGTTCCGTCCCAGGTCACCACATAATGACCGGCGGGTTGTTCTCCCTTGAGCAGCACGCGAACTTCGCGGCCGAGAACATCGTAAACAGCCATGTGTATTTCCGAAGGCCTGTACAGGGTGAATGGAATAGTTGTCACGGGGTTGAAAGGATTGGGATAATTGTTACCGAGGGAAAAATTCGTCATGTCTCCCGGATCGAACGAAAAAACCGCTTCTCCGGAAAACAGACTCTCATTACCCGTCCTGTCAAAAGCGGTCACCGCGAAATAGTAGCGCCCGCTGGGTTCCAGCCCTTCCAGAGACCATTCCGTGGCCAGGCCGGCCATGATGGTGTAATCGTACTTTCGTGATTTCCGGCCCACATAGACCTTGTAACCGGCCAGATCCGGTTCCGCGGACGCGTCCCAGACCAGTGAAAGCTCCTGCCCCGGCAGGACCGTCAGACTGAAAAATACAATGAACGAACCTATTTTTCGTATTGAACGCATCTCGATATCGTCATAACCGGGTAATGATCGTGCCATTGTGTCCGCAGCCGGATTCATGGATCGCGAAGGCCGCTTCGCCGCGGATATTAACAGACAGGTTTGGCAATTCGGGTTGCAAAGTATATGCCGTTTGGATTTCAGGCTCGGGAACGGCGAACAGGTTCGTCCGCCGGCTGAATGAGGGTCACTCGAAGGTTTCTGGTGGTCTGTTTCCGCCCATCAGACGGTACAGGTTTTCCTCAAAAGGCGGACGCAAAACCCCCGCCTCGGTCACGATAGCCGATATCAGGGTGTGCGGCGTGACATCAAACGCCGGATTGAGAACTCCGGCCCCATTCGGCGCCGTGAGCCTCCCGAAGCCCTGAATCACTTCATCGGCTGACCGCTCTTCAATGGGAATGGATTCTCCGGAACTCAGCCTCATATCCACGGTCGACACCGGGGCCACGACATAAAAAGGAATGCCATGGTAACGGGCCAGTACGGCCAGCGAATAGGTGCCGATCTTGTTGGCCGTGTCTCCATTGGCGGCGATCCGGTCGGCACCGACCAGCACCGCGTCCACACGCCGGCCGTGCATCACAGACGCCGCGGCCGAATCGCAAATAACCGTAACCGGAATGCCGGACCTGGAAAGCTCCCATGCGGTCAGTCGTGACCCCTGAAGAAGAGGGCGTGTTTCGTCGGCGTACACATGCCGGATTCGGCCCGCTTCATGGGCCGCGTAGATCACGCCCAAAGCCGTTCCATAGCCGGCTGTGGCCAGCCCTCCGGCATTGCAATGAGTCAGGACAATCGAATCCGGACCCAGAAGTTCCGCTCCGTTCTCACCCATACGCCGGCACACGATTTCGTCTTCTTCATAAATGGCCAAAGCCTCGCGCAGCAAGGTGTCGGCCGCCTCGCCCGGTTTCATGGATACGCCGTGCAGACAGCCCCGCATTCTTTCCAGGGCTCCGAACAGATTGACGGCCGTGGGACGCGTCTTTTTCAACCTCTCCATGGCGTCATCAACGGCCCTGTTGAATAGTTCGGGAGGACTCTTTCTGTGCAGACGGGCGGCCAGAGCGACCCCCATGGCCGCGGCGATTCCAATCGCAGGCGCGCCGCGTACCCGCAGCGTTTCGATAGCCTCCGCCATCTCCTCCACGGTATGAAGCTCCCGGTACACCGATTCTTCAGGAAGGCGAGTCTGATCGATGATGCGCACGCAATCCTTGCGCCACTCGATTGTTCTTACCGCCATTCCTATTCTCCCAGAATCTGGACGACAATCTCGCGCCGTCGCGGCCGGTTATCAAAATCCATCAATACGACCTGCTGCCAGGTGCCCAGGATCAGCCGCCGGCCATGAAAAGGGACGACCAGAGAAGCACCGACCAGAGCCGCCCGGACATGGGCGTAGCCGTTTCCGTCCCCCCAGGCGGCATCGTGATGATAAGGAACTCCCATGGGAGCCACTCTGTCCAGAGCTTCGGGCAGGTCGCGGATCAATCCCGGTTCGAACTCAATGGTGGTCACTCCGGCCGTGGACCCGGGCGCGAAAACGGTGACCTGACCCTGCTCAAGGCCGCTGTCATCCAGCAGTTTCGTAACGCCGGGTGTCAAATCGTGAATGTCATTGCCGCCGCGGGTGGACACGGAGAGCCTGTGTGTTTGAAACTTCATGCCGTAAGCTCCTCCAGTCCGGTGTCGGAACCGAACTGTTCACGATACCGTTTCAGAAAATCCACCAGCGCGTAGCGATGATTCTGAGGGCCGTCGGTTTCCAGAACATAAACAGCCGCCAGACTTCCCATTCGGCCCGCGGTCTCCCATTTCAGTCCGTGAACAATTCCTTTCATCAGGCCGGCCCGAAATGCGTCGCCCACACCCGTGGGATCCAGAACGCATTCGGGACGCGCCGGAGGAATCTCCACCACTCGATCCTTCACGCTGATCCGGGCGCCCTTTTCACCCAATGTCACCACGACCACTTCCGCGCCCTCCAGCAGATCCGGCTCTTTCATGTTGGTCTTTTTCCCAAACATTTCGAGCTCATACTCATTGAAAATCACCATATACGCCCCGCGGCTGCCTTCGGTCAGCTCTTCCCCGGAAAGCCGCACGATCTGCTGACTCGGATCAAAGATATAGGGAATCCCCATCTGTACGCATTGGCGGACATGCCCCATCATGGCGCCGGGATCGTTGGGAGAGACAATGGCGATCCCCTGGTCCCGGCACAGCTCCTTCAGGCTCAGACGCGCGGCATACTGCATGGCGCCGGGATAGAATGAAGCGATCTGATTGCCTTCCGAATCCGTGTTGGCAAAAAACGAAGCCGTGTACACATCGGAACACACACAAACCCCCGAGGTGTCGACTCCGGCGTCGGCCAGCTCCCGGCCGTAGGACTCGAAATCACGCCCCGCGGTGCCGATCAAAAGCGGATGTTCGCCCATCAGGGCCAGATTGTACGCGATGTTGGCCGCGCACCCTCCGCGGCGGCGATGGAGGGAATCCACCAGAAAACTGACGCTGAGACGGTCCAGCTTGTCCGGAAGAATATGTTCCCTGAAACGGCCCGGAAAGGCCATCAAATAGTCGAAAGCGATGGAACCGCTAATAAAAAGACGCAAGGCGTATCTCCTTTCGAAACCGTGTCTTACATTCTTTCCGGAGCGCCGATTCCCAGAAGGGCCAGACCGTTGGCCAGAACCACCCGTGCAGCCCCGCACAGGGCCAGACGGGCCTTCGCCAGGGACGGATTCTCCGTCAGAACCCGGCGTTCCGGATCGACCTTGCCTTCATGCTGGAACCGATGATACAGGGTGGCGGTCTTCTCCAGAAACGCGGAAATCAGGTGAGGCGCAAGTTCCCGTGCCGCGCGGCTGACCGTTTCCGGATACTCCAGCAGCCCCTTGATGAGATCCATCTCCTCCTCCCCGGTCAGCAGCGACAGATCGGCGCCCCCGCCCGAATCGAAACCCTGATCCCGGGCTTTTTTCAGAATGCTGCAGATGCGGGCATGGGCGTATTGCACGTAATAAACGGGATTCTCATCCGACTGTTTTTTAGCCAGAGCCAGATCAAAATTCAGATGACTCGACGAAGTACGGTTGAGGAAAAAATAGCGGGTAACATCGACTCCCGCCTCGTCGATCAGCTCATCGAGTGTGACGTAATTGGCCCGGCGCGTCGACATTTTCACCACTTCACCGCCCTCCATCAGGGTCACGAACTGATGAATCAGCACCCGTATCCTGTCCGTGTCGTAACCCAGTGCGGTCAGGCCGGCCAGCACATCGGGATAGGTCGCCACATGATCGGCTCCGAAAATATCCACGATTCGGTCGAAACCTCTCTCCAGCTTGTCCCGGTGATAAGCGATATCCGGCAGTCGATAGGTGGGTTCCCCCGTTGACTTGACGATCACCCGGTCCTGATCCTGCCCGAATTCGGAGGTCTTCAGCCAAACCGCGCCCTCCTTCTGATAGCTGTATCCCTTTTGCTTTAGAAGGGTGAGCACCTCATCGATCTTTCCGCTCTCATACAGAGATTTCTCATTGTAGAACACGTCGAACGTGATATTCAGACGCTTCAGGGTTTTTCGAATCTCATCGAAAATGATCGATTCAGCCGATTCCTGGAAGAAATCCGAATTCTCCGCATCCTTGAGAGAATCGCCCTTCTCTTCGAAAATATGCCGGGCGATATCCACGATGTATTGTCCCTGATAATGGTCTTCGGGAAAGTCGACGGTTTCACCCAGCAGTTCCAGATAACGCAGACGCACCGACCGGGCCAGAACGCGCATCTGGCGTCCGGCGTTGTTGAAATAATATTCCCGGGTTACCTCATGGCCCGTGGCCTCCAGCATACGGGCGATGGTATCTCCCAAAACCGCCTGCCGTCCGTGCCCGATGGTGAGCGGCCCCGTGGGATTGGCACTGACGAATTCCACCTGCGTCCGGCTGTTTTTCCCCCACGTCGATCTGCCGTAGGCGCCGCCGGCCGAAATCAGCCGTTCAAGCCCGGACAGATACCAGGAACGGCTCACCGTAAAATTGATGAATCCAGGGCCGGCAAGCTCCACCTTCTCGACCGCTTCCACGGGTTCGAGGCTCTGAGTCAGCCGATGAGCGATCTCCCGGGGATTTTTCTTCAGATTCGAGGCAAGCGCCAGCGCCAGATTGGTTGACAAGTCCCCATGCGACTTCTGTTTCGGTTCCGTTAATTCTACGGCCAGATTTTCCGGTATGTCGTATCCCGCTTTTTGAGCCGCCTTCTTCAGAGATGCGGCAATCATGGATCGCAGCCCCATAGTCCCTCAATCGCTGAATTGTTGTACTTTCGCGTCTCCCCATAATTTCTCCAGGCAGTAAAAATCCCGGGTCTCCTCGAGAAACACATGAACCACCACATCCACATAATCCAGAAGCACCCACCGGCAAAAATCCATTCCTTCACGGTGCCACACCCGCGCCCCCTCCTTTCGCAGCCCCTCCAAAACAGCCTCTGAAATGGCCCTAACCTGCACATCCGATTCTCCATGACAGATTACGAAAAAATCGGCCACGCTGGTCACTTCACGCAGATCCATCAATTTGATGTCCAGCGCCTTCTTCGTTTGAGCGTATTCCACTGCTTTTCGGGCCAGAGAACAGGCATCCCGATTCTTCATGGATTAATTCTCCCTTCGCCAGCCGGTCAATTGGCGAAAATCTTTTCCAATAATAACGGTCGCGTCGATCAAATAGGCTTCATTGACCTCCTGAAGCACTCTGTCGTCCGGAAGCCCCAGTTCTTCGGCAACGCGCAGCGCGTTCTCACGGCTGCCCCTTCGGTCGATGACAATGGTTTTCAGAACATTGAACGATTCATAATTGTCCGTTTTCACCACATCCACTTTTCGGGAACGCAGATAGTCCGTGAATTGGTGGGCCACTCCGGTCACACCGCATCCGTTCAAGACCTCGACTTGCAGAGGCCCCCGGAGTATTTCAGCGGCGGGTTCCGCCACGGCCACGGACGCCGGCCTGGAGCATTGACGAACCACAAAATAGATCAGCACCAGATCGGCGGCCAGAAAGACAAAGATGAACAGCTTGACCAGCTCATTCTTCCAGTCGATGTCAACGGGTTTCCTTCTTTTCCGGCGTGGCGCCCGGACCGGTTCTCTTCGCACAGGCCGAATCCGTCTTTTACGGGTCGGTGTCATCCTTTCCCCCACGTATAAAAAATGACCGGGAAAGGGTTTCCCGGTCGTCGAAGCGATTGAACCTTATGGGAAAATCGACATAAAAAATCTATCCATTAATACCAATATCGGAACGGCAAGTAATAATTGGACGGCAGCACTTGATAATCAAAAGTCAGGGTCATCGACGAAGTGGGCTGATAACGCATCATCGCCCTCTGGATGAATACTCTGCCGTTTGTATCCTGATTCAGCGGAGATTGTCCGAAAGGCTGATGCAGCATGCCGATGCGAAGCTGCATCTCGACCGCGTCGGTCGGCTGATATCGGATGGTGCTTAAATAAAGTCCCTGGTTCAGGCTTTGATTGCCGAATCGGGAAAAAGACATGCTGTAACTGTGACTGATCGACAGTTTGGACGGATCCAGAAGTGAATCCATAAACCCCTTCGGGCTCTCGAAAATGTTCGATGACTTCCCTGTTGCCAGACCGTCCGGGTTCTGGGCGAAAAGCATTCCTGACACACAGACCAGAATAAGAATCATCTTTTTCATCATGATGAGCCCCTTTTTGGATCGATAATCAAATTAATAAAATCCTGTTAAAAAAGTCAACTCTTTTTTTACGGAAACCGGGCGGTGAAAGACCAAAACCATTGTGTATGGGTTATACGTCACGCGAATCGAAACGTTCCGGAGCCGCTTTATTCACCCTCCTGAACGAGCATAAAATCCATCTTCCCCTCCTCCGCATTGACGCGGAGCACACGCACACGCACCCGGTCACCCAGACGAATGACGCGTCCTGTCCTTCGGCCCTTGAGCGTGTACCGGGATTCCTGAAACTCATAGTAGTCGTCGTCCAGCACCCGCAGGGGAATCATGCCTTCCACCATCATCTCGACGATTTCAACAAAGACACCGAAATTCGTCACTCCGGATACCACCCCCTCATACGACTCGCCCACGCGCTCTGACATGAAAATCAGCTGCTTGAGGCGGATCGACTCCCTCTCGGCTTCCTGGGCCTGAATCTCCTTTGAAGTGGCGTGATCGCAGATTTGGCCGAGTTCTTTTCTTGAATACCGGCCGGCTTCATGATGCCGTGTTTTAATCAGCCGGTGGACCATGAGGTCCGGATATCTTCGAATGGGAGACGTGAAATGGGTATAATGACGGAAAGCCAGACCGAAATGGGCACCCGGACGGATCGTGTAAACCGCTTTCATCATGGAGCGAAGGGCCACATCTTCGATGATCACATAATAGGGTGTGTCTTTGACCCGGCGGAGCAGTTTCTGAAAGGCCCGCGAAGTGACCCGTTTGCCGGGATCGAACCGATACCCCAGTCCATTGACCAGACGGCTGAAGGCTTCGAGTTTCTCACCCTTGGGCCGCTCATGAATACGATAAATGAAAGGCCGGCGGTTCGCGGCCGTAATTTCATGCATGGCTTCAGCCACGGTCTTGTTCGTCAGCAGCATCAGCGATTCGATCAGTCCGTGAGCCGGCAGCCGAGGCCGAATCCGGCAGCTTACCGGATCACCCCTTTCATTCAAAATCACTTCCGGTTCTGGCGATTCGAACTCAACCGCCCCCTGCTGAAGCCAGCGTTCCTTCAGTTTGAGACTGATTGCGTGCAGATCACGAAGCATCGGTCTCGGACCGCGCCCGCTCCGCACTCCGGTCTCCGCGCCCGCATCCGGTGTATCCTCCAGATACCGCTGGGCTTCTTCGTAGGTCAGCCGCCACCGGCTTTGAATACAAGTCTCGTGGAACGTGTACTCTTCGAGGTTCGCCTCCGAATCGAGCGTCATCATGACGCTGAGAGTCAGGCGGTCCTCACCCGGCTTGAGACTGCACAGATCGGAAGAAACTCTCGGCGGAAGCATGGGGATGACCCGGTCTACGAGATAGATACTGGTTCCCCTGCGCATGGCTTCCTCATCCATGGCCGAACCGGGCTTGACATAGGCGCTGACATCGGCGATATGCACACCAAGGCGCATCCGCCCGTTTTCCATGTACTCGAGAGAGACCGCATCATCAAAATCGGCGGCATCCTCCGGATCAATAGTCAGCACAGGCAGACCGCGGAGATCCAGGCGGCCGGTCAGCATGGTTTCCGGAATTTTTTGAGAAAGCGCGGCGGCCTCTTTCAGAACCGCCTGCGGAAAATCTTCCGCTATCGACCGGGCATGGATCAGTGAAAGGATATCGACCCCGGGTTCGCGCGGAAAACCCAGTATGCGCGTGATGCGGGCCCGGCTTCTCTGGTTCTCTTCCCCCCAGAAAAGAATCTCTCCAACCACCTTCTGGCCCGGCCTGGCCCCCGCATTATGGGTCGGCCTGACCTCGATATCCCTGCGGATTTTCAGATTATCGGGAATGAGAATCCCGCCTTTTTCCGTCTCCGCGTACGTGCCCACAATCCGCTCATGACGCCGCTCCAGGACTTCCGTCACCTGCCCCTCGGACAATCGGCCCGGAGCCGCTGAGAGAATCTCCACCCGGACCCGGTCGCCGTGTACCGCGGATTCCATCCTCCGGCGGCCGATAAACACATCCTCTTTTTCGTCATCCCTGCGCAGGAATCCATACCCGCCGGTTTTCACTTCCAGCACGCCGGTTACCGAAGAAACCGGCTGAAGGTGACCGACTCGACCGCCTTTGAAACGCCGGATCCGGCCTTCACGCCTCAGCTCATCGACCGTTTTCTTAAACCGGCGGTAGGCGGAATCCGGAACTTTCAGCTTTCGGGCCAGTTCCCGGCTTCGAAAGGTCTGGCCGGAATGCGCGAACAGATAATCCGTGATGCGCCTGTCCCAATCATGTTTTTCGGGCGGCATTTTGCGCTCCAGGATGGAACTTTTTATATTCGTTTGGGTAAAGATATTAAAAAGCCCTGTAAAAATCAATCTGAAACTGCAAACAGATTATTCGTTTGCGAATGTCCGAGCGATTTATTATATTATTATTTAATACGTTAGCCAGAGAAAATCAACAGGAGGACAAACATGGACATGAAAATCATAACAGGAATTCTGACCGTGGCCGTGCTCTTTTCCGGTTTGGCGGCTGTTCGGGCTTCCGGAAACGGGGGAATTTTCCCCTACGCGTTTGAAGAGCGGGTCCTGGACAATGGACTGAAAATAGTCGCCATCCCCATGGACAGCCCGGGCCAGGTGGCCTACTACAGCATCGTTCGGACCGGCAGTCGAGACGAATATGAACCGGGCCATACGGGATTTGCCCATTTCTTCGAACATATGATGTTCAGGGGCACCGAAACCTACCCCGGACCCGTCTATGACCAACTGGTCACCAAAATGGGGGCCGATGCCAACGCCTACACATCCAATGACGTCACCTGCTACCATTTGAAATTCGCCGCGCAGGATCTGGAGAAAGTGATGGAACTGGAAAGCGACCGGTTTCAAAATCTTTCCTATTCGGAGCAGGTATTCAAAACCGAAGCCGGTGCGGTTTACGGCGAGTATCTGAAAGGACTCTCCAGTCCCTTTTCGGTGCTGTATGAAAAACTGATGGATACGGCCTTTGACAAACACACCTACAAACATACCACCATCGGATTTGGTGAAGACGTCAAGGCCATGCCCACCATGTACGAGTACAGCAAAACCTTCTTCGACCGCTATTACCGCCCCGAAAACGTCATCCTTCTGATCGTGGGCGACATCAAACCGGGAAAAGTGTTCAGCCTGGCCGGAAAATATTACGGCGGCTGGGAAAAAGGGTACGTACCCCCGCAGATCCCCGAAGAACCGGAGCAGAAAGCGGAACGTCGCGCCCATGTTACGTTCGACGGAAAAACACTTCCCATTATGGCCGTGGGCTACAAGGGACTCGCCTTCGATCCGGAAAGCATACCCATGGCAGCCTGCATGCTGGCCGGCGATCTGATTTTCGGATCGACCAGCGATATCTATAAGAAACTCGTTCTCGATCAACAGCGCGTCCAGTTCATCAGCGCCGATTTCGGCCCGAGCCGGGATCCGGGCCTGATGGTGGTATTCGCCATGATCAAGGATGAAGGCGATATCAGCGGCGTTGAAAAAGAAATCTACCGGGCCATCGAAAAGGTGCAAAAAAATCGGGTGGATGAAGATCGGCTGAACGCCCTGAAAAGCAACATGAAATACTCATTTCTGATGGGTCTGGACACACCGGGCAATGTCGCCGGCCGTCTGGCCCGTATTATCGCCATGAGCGGAGATATTCGGGCGCTGGACCGGCTTTACGCGAGCCTCGATCAGGTGACAGCCGATGACATTCAGGACGCGGCGAAACGTTTCCTGGTCAAGGACAAACGGACCGTCATCATACTCAAGGGGAGGTAATCATGAAGGGAATCGCAACCATGGTGGTGATGATCGCGGTATTAATTTTGGGAAGCCTGGTGATGGTCTCCTGTGATTCGGAAAACGGCATTCAGACCATCACGTTGCCTGTGGATTCCGATCCCACAGTGGCTTTCCGTATCTGGTTCAAAGTGGGATCCCAGAACGACCCGCAGGGCAAAGAAGGGCTTGCCGCCCTGACCGCGGCTCTCATGACCGACGGCAGCACGGAAAACCGCCGGTACAGTGAAATTCTGGAAGCCCTGTACCCCATGGCCGCAGGCTATGGAGCTTCGGTGGACAAAGAGATGACCGTCATCACCGGACGCGTCCACAAGGATCATCTGGACACCTATCTGGATCTGTTGACGGACGCCATTCTGCATCCGGCTTTTCTGGAAGAGGATTTCAACCGTATCAAGACCAACACACTCAACTTCCTGGAAAAAACCATGCGGTATTCCAATGACGAAATGTTCGGCAAGGAGACATTCTATCGCATGATCTTTCAGGGAACACCCTACGGCCATCCCGAAGCGGGACTCATCGAAAGCGTGCGCTCCATTACCCTCGATCACGTCAAACAATTCTATCAGACCTATTTCACGCGGGACAATGTGATTACCGGTGTCGGGGGCGGATACGAAAAACCGTTGATCCAGGATCTTAAGAACCGGCTGTCTGCCTTGCCGCCCAAAGTCGTGCCTCCGGTTCCTCCTCCGGATATCCGGCCCCTGGAGGGTCAGCATGTGACTCTGGTTCAAAAGAACACCTGTTCCACGGCTATCAGTTTCGGTTTTCCCATCGACGTGAAACGGGGCGACCGGGATTTCTATGCCCTCTGGCTGGCCAATTCCTGGCTGGGCGAGCATCGAAATTCCAGTTCGCATTTGTATCAGGTGATTCGCGAGACCCGGGGACTGAATTACGGCGATTACTCCTACATCGAAGTCTTTCCGAATGGATGGGCCCGTCAGTTCCCGCCCGTAAACGTGGCCCGGCGCCGGCAGATCTTCGAAGTCTGGATCAGGCCGGTGCCCAATGAAGCCGCCCATTTCTCGTTGAGAGCCGCGGTGCGCGAGATTCAAAAGCTGATCGATAACGGCATGAGCCCTGAAGATTTCGAGCTGACCCGGGAATTTTTGAAAAAATACATCCTGCATTACGCGCCCACGACATCCACCCGTCTGGGGTACAAAATGGATGACCACTTCTACGGCATCAAAGACCATCTGAAAACCATGGAAAAAACGCTCGACAAGCTGACACTGGAAGAGGTCAACGAAGCCATTCGGCGGCATCTGCAAACGGAAAACATGGCGATCGTCATGATTACAGACAACGCCAGGAAGCTGTCCAGGGCGCTGGTCAACAACACGCCCAGTCCGCTGGAATACAGCACGCCCAAGCCTCCGGAAGTGCTGGAAGAAGACAAAGAGATCGCCGTATATCCGCTGAATATTCGGGCCGGGAACGTGACCATCATTCCGGCCGACGAGATGTTTCTGAAGTAGCCGCTTTTCTTGCGTGATGAGCGGCTGCCGGAACATCCCGCTTTTTGCCGGCTATCCCCGGCTGAGGCAAAGCCTCAGCCGGGTTGTGCTGGCCGAATTACCCACACCCGTCTCCCGTCTGAAGGGGCTGGAAAAACATCTGCGCATACAACGGTGCGATGTCAAATCGGACGGATTCACGGCCCGGCCCTTCGGGGGCAATAAAATCCGCAAGCTGGAATTCCTGCTGGGTGAGGCGCTCAGTCAGAAAAACCGGTCTGTTCTCACGTTCGGGGCAGCGGGATCGAACCACGCCCTGGCGACCGCTCTCTGCGCCCGGAAGACGGGACTGCGCGCGGTTTGCCTGCTGGCCGATCAGCCCAACGCCCGGTACGTACGCCGCAATCTGCTCGCGCATCTCGACGCCGGCTCCGATCTGCACGGATACGCCAAATCTTCCGCCCTGAAGCGAGGAGCCCTTGTCCAGTCGCTTCTGGAAGCGATGCGCACGGGACGGCCGCCCATGATTATTCCGCCCGGAGGTTCGACCCCGCTGGGAGCCTGCGGATTCGTGAACGCAGGACTGGAGCTGAAGTTGCAGATCGATGAAGGACTCCTGCCGAAACCCGACCGGATCTATGTGGCCCTGGGCACCATGGGAACGGCCGCAGGCCTGCTGCTGGGTCTTCAGGCCGTCGGTCTGGACCCGGAACTGATCGGAGTCCGCGTCGTTCCTGAAATTATGGCTAATGCACGCGCGTTTCAGCGCCTCTATTCAAGGACACGGACTCTCCTTCGACAGAAGGATCCTTCCTTTCCGTTCGCGGAGCACGGCATGAAGCGCCTGACAATACGGAATGAATTTTTCGGAACGAAGTACGCCTGTTTCACCGATGCGGGCATGGAAGCCGTTCGCCTGGCTTTTTCTCTGGACGGCGTGCATCTTGACGGGACCTACACGGGCAAGGCCATGGCCGCCCTGATTTCCGACGCGCGGAACGGAGAACTAAAAGACAAAAACGTGCTTTTCTGGAATACCCTGAACGCCCGCAGCCTCGACGGGATCACCGAACATCGGAATTACCGGCAGCTGCCGGGATTTTTTCACCGTTATTTCGAGGAGGACGTACAGCCGCTGGACCGCCCGGCCGAAGCGGCCGACAGCCGGTGACCGGATGGCTTTACGGAATCACATCAATCGTCAAATGGATTCAAACAAGGAGAATAAGAAATGCCTCATGAAGAACGAAAAACCCTGATCATTCTCACGGCGGTTCTCTCACTCGCTCTGGGTGTGGTTTCCTTTTTCGGCTCATTTGTTTCCGGTACATACGCCAGAGAAGTGCCTTCACTGGCCGCGCAGGGAACCGGCCAGGATTTGGTGAATCTGTTCTTCATTCTTCCGCTGCTTGTTATCGCGCTTTTGGGGACTCTTCGAAAGAGCCGCGCCGCGATGTTTGTTTTTACCGGAACGGTACTCTATATCCTCTATTCATTCGTTATCTACTGTTTCGGTGTGCATTTCAACCGCCTTTTCCTCCTTTACTGCCTGACTTTCGGCGCCTCTTTTTATCTTTTTGTGACTTTGATGATCCGAATGAGCCGAATGAATCCAGAATCCTGGTTCGGCGAGAAGACTCCATGCCGCATTCCGGCTTTCTTCCTGTTGGCGGTCGCGGTGCTGTTTTATCTTTTGTGGTTCAGGGATGTGGTACCTGCCGTTATCACGAACACCGTACCCAAAAGCGTCAGTGACTATCGGCTGTTGGTCAATCCCGTGCACGTCATGGATCTGGCCATCGCTTTACCGGCCCTGATTCTCACCGGCATTCAACTGCTGAAGAAAAAGCCGCTGGGATTCCTTCTCACACCCGTAATGCTCGTCTTCATCATCGAGCTGGCCGTGGCCCTGGCGGGCATGGTGCTGATGGTAAACCGAAGGTCCATCAGTGAAGAGGGCAGCATCGCAGGGATCTTTCTGGTGCTGGCCGTCATCAGCGGAGTGATTCTTTGTCTGTTTTTAAAAAACCTGAAACATTCGAACGGGCGGCCCGCCTGATTTCATGATGACCGCTGTGTTCATGGAATTGTATGAATGAAGCAGGATGGAAGCCGCCAATAACCCGCGCCTTTCAGCTGACGAGAAACTCGATATCGTTTTCATCGATTTGGGTTTTTTGGTCTGGCTTGTCCGCTTCATCGGATTCGGTCTGAGCGGCTCCCGAAAAGGATCGTTTGAGCAGCTTGTAGATCATGTCGAGCAGCTTTTGGGGGGAATCGCTTCCCTTCACACTGTAATAGTTGGCACCCAGATTGATGGCTTTTTGTATGTCCTGAACTTCACGCAGGGACGTCAACGCCAGAACGGGTATCTGTTTCGTTCCCTCGTTGGCCCGTATGCTTTCCAGAACCTCCAGTCCGTGAATGTCTGGCAAAAGCATGTCCAGAACGATAATGTCCGGCTTTTCTTCGATGGCCAGTTTCAGGCCCATCTGGCCATATTCGGCTTCAATGACTTCGAAGCCCGCGTCCTCAAACGTTTTTTTGTAAAGCGTACGTACTGTGGCCGAATCCTCGATGAGCAGGATCACGATATTTCTGGCGACAGCCATGAACACCTCCCGGGACCGCGGATTCAAGTGTTGACGGTTTACTTGCGGATGTTAAGACATTCAAAAGTAACGACTTTTTCTTATCTTGTCAAGGAGAAAATGGGTCTGCCATCCCCGTCCCGCGTGCGCGGGATGATAAACTCCAGCGGAGACCTTGATGCGGCCCTTCGGGCCGCGACCACAGACAACAGACCGCAGACCACGGGCGGCCTCCGGCCGCGACAATAGACCATCGACCAT
>Ga0129302_1000832_pt1 | contig 22903 bp, 15 predicted proteins | sample BlaSprsedimmetaG_FD_94476 | JGI IMG/M metagenome (GOLD analysis project Ga0129302, IMG submission 94476) | Hot spring sediment bacterial and archeal communities from California, USA to study Microbial Dark Matter (Phase II) - Blank Spring... | ecosystem: Environmental > Aquatic > Thermal springs...
TTCGACGTAGTGAGCCACGCCACGCCAATCTTCGCGCGCGTAAGCCGGATCGGTGAGCAGGTACAGATCGGCGCGGACGGCAATGATGGCAAAGATCAAGCTGCACGCGCCGAGCCAGATACGGGCGAAGGGACGGGCGCGAGGGAAACGAAGCGTCTGAATCATCCCCCACCCTAGCGCGAGCGCCAGCACCGGCAGCGGAGCCAGAAACGAAGCGTGACGATGACCCCATTTCGGCATACTGCGGAAAATCAAGGCCATCGCGCCCACAGGGAGCAAATACAGCAGGGGATACAATCCCACGTAAGGACGGCGGCGGGTGAGCAAGAGCAGCGGGAACGTCGCCAGCAGGAGGATACCGCCGATGACCAGGTTTGACGCAGCGGGCCAGTAATCGGAGACCGTCATCCCCGTGACAGTGATGCGCAGGAACTCGGCGACCGGAAGATGCCCGGCCCAGTAGGTGGCATTGACGTTCAGACTGCGCAGCGCGCCGATGCCCCAGGGCAAGAACAACACGCCGGCTGCAAGTGTAGGCCAAAACAGATCCCGCAGCCAGGCGCGCACGGCGGACCAAGGCCGCCGGAAGAGCACGGTAAGCGCGAAGAGTCCCAATCCGGCAAGCCAGAAGACGGAGAGCGTCAATGTGGCAAGCGCTCCGAACAACGCCCCGCCCCAAAGCCAGGCCCAACGACGGCGTGCGCGCTCTTCATGGACGAACAACGTCTCAATCAAGGCCATACTGGCAAGCAACGTCCAGGCGATGAACGGGCCGTACATGCGCGTCTCCCGCGAAGCCCAAAGCAGGGGCGTAGCGAGCGCGCCGAACAGAAGCGCCCAAACCGCAGCGACGCGTTGCCCTGTCAGACGGCGGGCGATGCGCGCCAACGCCGTCAGAGCGAGGAGACCAAAAAGAACAGAGAGGAAACGCAGCGCGAATTCGCTCGTCCCGGCGAGTGGCTGCCACACACGCAGCAGGAGATAGGACAGCGGCGGGATCAACTCGCGCATGCTCAGCGACAGCATCTCGCCCAACGGCAGCCGGGTGACCCACCACAGATAGGCCTCGTCGTACCACAGACTCGGTCCGCCGAGGTTCCAGACGCGCAAGGCAAAAGCCGCCAGCAAGATAAAGCTGCAACGTAGGGCAAAACGTGTCTTTCTCATAACTCGTTACTCGTTACTCGTTACTCGTTGCTGGTTACTGGTTACTGGTTGCTGGTTACTGGTTACTGGTTGCTGGTTGCTGGTTTGCTGCGTCAATTCTCCGCGCAGGTTCATCTGCATTTGCTGTTTGATGACGGCGCTGCCTGCGGCAGCTTCCCGGCTGAAGAGGTAGAACAGCTTCGCCAGCGCCGCCTCCACGGTCATATCGTAACCGCTGACCACGCCGATTTTCGCCAACGCCGATCCGGTCGCGTAACCTTGCAGGTCCACCATCCCTTTGAGGCACTGCGTGCAGTCCACGATCACGACACCGCGTGCGACGGCGTCTTCCAACGCAGCCATGAATGCGCCGTTGGTGACCGGACCATTCCCCACCCCGTAGGTTTCCAGGACCAATCCTTGCAGCGGCGGACGCAGCGCATTGGCGATGATGTCCGGATGCATCCCTGGAAAGAGCCGCAAGGTACTCACGTGAGCTGCACCGAGTAACTGAACGGTGAGTGGACCCGGCGAGGGCGGAGGTAAGATATTCTCCCAATGCACGTCGATGTGAATACCTACCGTTCCCAACGGCGGGTAGTTCGGGGAGTCGAACGCATCGAAGCCCACGGCATTGACCTTGACGGCACGGCAGCCGCGCAGCAGCTTGTCGCCGAAATAGAGACAGACCTCAGGGATGGGATAGTTGGCGGCGATCAGCATCACGGTGATGAGATTCTCACGGGCGTCGTTGCGCACCTCGCACAGCGGCAGTTGTGATCCCGTGAGGATGATCGGCTTGCCTAAACCCTGCAGCATAAAGGGCAACGCGGACGCGGTGTAGGCCATCGTGTCGGTCCCGTGCAGGATGATGAAACCATCGTATTCGTCGTAGTGCGCCGCGATGTCCTCCGCGATCTTGAACCAATCGGCGGGCATCATGTTGGCGGAATCCAGAAGCGGGTCATATTCGTGGATGGTGTAGTCGGGCATGGCAGCGTCACACATTTCCGGCATCGTCGCGAGTTGCGCCGCGAGATACCCCGGGACAGGCGCATATCCGTCCGCCGTCGGCTGCATCCCGATGGTTCCACCGGTATAAACGATGTAAACGCGTTTACGCATCAATCCTCCGTTTTATCTGTAGGCGGTTTCACAGTATAATTAACATAAAGATATCTAGCAAATTAAGGAGGCATGCGCATGCCTACACAAGTTATCAAGCGCAATGGAGCTGTCGTCCCCTTTAACCGCGACCGGATCACGAACGCCATCTACCGGGCCGCCGTCGCTGTGGGCGGGCGCGACCATGCCGTCGCCGAGAGTCTTGCCGACCAGGTCGTTGCCATCCTCGAAAACTCATGCCCCACCGAAAACCGCATCCCCACCGTCGAAGAGATTCAGGATATCGTGGAGAAGGTCCTCATCGAGAACGGACACGCGCGAACGGCGAAAGCCTATATCCTCTACCGGAACGAGCGCGCGATACGCCGCCGCCGCCGCGAAGAGGGAGCGTCGCAGCGCGATCCCGAAAATATCCCCTACCGCAAACTGTGGGAAGTGCTCAACTGGGCCATCGATCACAATGTTCACAACGTCTTCCGGCTCAATGAGCGTATCGCCAAGGGCGAGTTCGCCGACATCGTCCAAGAGTCGGACCTGGCCTACGAAAAAGACGTGGCGCAGGCCGCCAGGATAATCCTGGAACGCGGCGCCGACATCCGCATCGTCATCATTGCCGGACCATCCTCCTCGGGCAAGACCACGACCACGGCTAAACTCGGGGCGCATCTCAAGGAAGCCGGGCTGAACCTGGTGGCCCTCAACGTCGACAACTACTTCTTCGACCTGGAAGTACATCCCAAAGACGAATACGGTGATTATGATTTCGAGACGCCTCAGGCGCTCGATCTGGCGTTGATCAACGAGCACCTCGAACGCTTGATCGCCGGAGAAGCCGTCGCCATTCCCTATTACAACTTCAAGATGGGGAGGCGCGAAGACAGTCGCGTGACGATGAAAATCGAACCGGATGACATCATCCTGATCGACAGCCTGCACGGCCTCTACGCCGGGATGACGCAATCGATCCCCGACGAACAGAAGTTCAAGCTCTACATCGAGACCCTATTGCAAATGAAAGGGCCGGACAACAAGTACATCCGCTTCACCGATCTACGGCTGATGCGGCGGATGGTGCGCGATGCCCGCGAGCGCGCCTATGATCCCCGGCGGACTCTGGAACACTGGCATTACGTCCGCAGCAGCGAACTGCGCCACATCATCCCCTACGTCAACACGACCGATTACATCGTCAATGGCGCGACGCCCTACGAGTTGCCCATCATGCGCACGCGCCTGTGTGCGTATTTCGCCGAATGGGTAAAACTTTACAAGGATGATCCCAACCGGATGGATGCCTACCTGCGGGCGGAACGTGTCCACGACTTGTTACAAGCCATCATCCCCATTGACGACGACTCCGACATCCCGGCTACCTCACACGTGCGCGAGTTTATCGGCGGCAGCGCTTACGATTTACATTGACGTGAGGCGTGATGCGTGATGCGTGATGCGTGAAGAGAGCACGCATCACACATGCATCTTTAGCGCCTCTACCACGAACGCCCACATGTCCGCGCGCTCCTGAATCAACACCGCCGTCGGTTTCCCCGGCCCGTGCCCGGTTTTTGTCTGGATACGAATGAGGATCGGCGCGTCGCCCTGCTGTGCCGCCTGGAGCGCCGCCGCGAATTTGTACGAGTGCGCGGGCATCACCCGATCGTCGTGGTCGCCGGTGAGGATGAGCGTAGGTGGGTAGGATGCCGGTTTCGCGTTGTGCAGCGGCGAATAGGCATAGAGCGTCTCAAACTGTTCTAAATCGTCGTCGGCGCAACCGTAGTCGCTCACCCACGCCCAGCCGATGGTGAACTTGTGGAAGCGTAGCATGTCCATCACACCCACTGTGGGCAACGCTGCGCCGAAGAGATCGGGGCGCTGGGTGAGACACGCACCCACAAGCAGGCCACCGTTGGAACGCCCCTCAATCACCAGCTTGGGCGTGGACGTGATGCCCTCCTCGATCAGGTATTCGGCGCAGGCGATGAAATCATCGAAGACGTTCTGCTTCTGGTGAACGGTCCCGGCGGCGTGCCACGCCTCGCCGTACTCGGCGCCGCCACGGATGTTGCCGACGGCGAGCACCCCACCCATCTCCAGCCATACCAGCCGCCACACCATGAAGACCGGCGGCTGCGCGAGGTTGAACCCGCCATAGCCATATAATAGCGTAGGATTCTGACCGTCCTTGTGCCAATCGCGGCGATGCACCAGGAACATCGGCACCTGCGTCCCGTCCTCACTGGTGACGAAGACCTGCTCCGTCTCGTAAGTGCTTGCGTCGAAATCGAGAGCCGGGGCAGCCAAGACTTCGCTGACGCCGTTGACAAAGTCATAGCGATAGACCGTCGGTGGGTAGAGAAAAGAATGGAAAGTGTAAAACAACTCACAATCTTCGCGGCGACCATGAACTTCAAGAAGCGAGCCTAATGCTGGTAGTGCGATTTCGCCCCCAGGTGTGCCGTCCAACGCAAAACGTAGCAGTTGGTGATGCGCATCGTGCAGATAGCGTGCCACAAATTCGTCGTGCACCAACGTCACGTCCTCGAGCGTGTCAGCGGCTTCAGGGATCAGTGTCTGCCAGCGTTCCCGTGCCGGATGCTCCACATCGATGACCAGAACCTGGCCGCGCGAAGCGTGCAGGTCCGTGAGGAAATAGAATTTCGAGCCGGTATTGCCGATGAAATCAAACCGTGCCTCGAAAACAGAGATCAGCTCGACGAACTCGCCATCGGGCAGCGTTTTGTAGAAGACGCAGTTACGACGGCCCGTACCCTGCGAGACGAGAAGGATCAGGAAACGCCCATCGTCAGACACGTGCATATAAAAACCCCATTCTTTGTGGTCGGGGCGCTCGTAAATGAGTACGTCCTCTTCCTGTGACGTGTTGAGGCGGTGCAGGTAGACCTTCTTGTAGTAGTTTGTCCCCGCATACTCCGTCCCTGCTTCCGGCGCGGCGTAGCGTCCGTAGAAGAAACCGCTGCTGTCAGGCAGCCAGGACGCTTCGCAGAACTTGCTCCATTCGACCACGTCTGGCAAATCCTCACCGGTTTCGACGTTACGCACATGCCACGTCTTCCAATCCGAACCGCTGGCGCTGACGGCGTAAGCCAGCCATTGCCCGTCCCAACTCACATCGGCGCCGGTCAGCGCGATCGTGCCATCCTCGGAGAGCGTGTTGGGGTCGAGCAACACACTGCCCTCATCCGTGGGAACGTCCATCACGTAGAGCACGTCCTGGTTCTGCAAGCCACTGTTACGAAACTGGAAATAGCGCCCGCCACGTTTGAATGGTGCGCCGAACTTGGGAAAATCCCACAACGTTGTCAATCGAGTGCGAATCGCGTCGCGTGCCGGAATCTGCTCCAGGTAGGAGAACGTCAGAGCATTCTGCGCCTCGATCCACGCCTGCGTCTCCGGCGCGTTGAGGTCTTCCAGCCAGCGATAGGGGTCCGGAACGGGCGTTCCATGGTAATCATCGACGTGAGCGACGGTGTCCGTCGCGGGATAGTGTAGTCTTGTCATTGCGCGTGCCTCCGGGAATAGATACTGTCGGATAGAGTATACGTGCATCCGGAAAACTGAAAAGCTCCACAGAAATGCTGTGGCCGGTCTCCAGACCGTGCCACCGCGAGCTTAGGCGCTGGCGGGCGCGGTCAGGAGATCGGCCCGAGCGATTCCCATCAGCCGTTCGCATATATTGACCTGTTCGCCTAGACGTGCTACAATCTAGGTAAACCGGTAATGCTCTAACTACTACCTGACTAATAACTATCTGACGAACAAAGACTATTCTCGGAGGTCACGATGGCAAAAGGAAAGAAGAACCAAACCGCTGAAAGTCCAAAAGAAGCCGCCGTTCAGCCAGAAGCCCCTACTGCGACCAAAAAGGAGAACGGCAGACAGCCCATCAAGAGACTCAAGCGCAAGACCTATGAAGAGGAACTGCGCAAGCTCCAGGTGGAACTGGTCAAGCTACAATACTGGATCAAGGAAAAAGGGCTGAAGGTCGTCGTCATCTTCGAGGGGCGCGATGCCGCCGGGAAGGGCGGCGTCATCAAGCGCATCACCGAACGGCTGAATCCCCGCATCTGCCGGGTGGAGGCGCTGGGCACGCCCTCCGACCGGGAGAAGACACAATGGTATTTCCAACGCTACGTGGACCGGCTCCCGGCTGCCGGAGAGATGGTGCTCTTCGACCGCAGTTGGTACAATCGCGCCGGCGTCGAGCGGGTGATGGGCTTCTGCACCGAGGAGGAATACCGCGAGTTCTTGCGCTCGTGCCCCGAATTTGAACGAATGCTGATCCGCTCCGGCATCATCCTGCTTAAGTACTGGTTCTCCGTCAGTGACGAGGAACAGGAACACCGTTTCCAGGCGCGCCTCGACGATCCCACCAAACGCTGGAAGCTCAGCCCGATGGACCTGGAATCGCGCAAGAAGTGGATCGAGTATTCCAAGGCCAAGGACGAGATGTTCGCCCACACGGATACCAAGCAGGCGCCCTGGTACGTGGTCAATTCTGACGACAAACGCCGCGCGCACCTCAACTGCATCAGCCACCTGCTCAGCAAAATCCCCTACAAGGATTTAACGCCTGAGCCGATCGACCTCCCACCGCGCCAGGACGACATCGCCTACGTCCGCCCGCCGATGGAGTACCAGACCTTCGTGCCGGAGAAATTCTGAGCGGACCGAACGTACAGCATAAACAATGTTACGTGATGCGTGATTCGTAATTCGCAATTCGCAAACCGAAAGTCACGCATCACGTGTTACGCATCACGTTGCTATGCCCCGCAAGATTATCCACTTAGATTTGGATGCGTTTTTCTGTGCAGTGGAAGAACTCCACGATCCCACACTGCGCGGCAAACCCTTCGCCGTGGGCGGGCAGCCCGACCAACGCGGCGTCGTTGCCTCGTGCTCCTACCCCGCGCGGATGTTCGGCGTGCACTCGGCGATACCAATGAGCCGCGCGTTGCTGCTCTGTCCGCAGCTTATCGTCGTCCCCGGCCGTCACGGCGTCTACGACGAATACTCGCAGCACGTGATGGCGCACTGCTACAACCGCACCAACCTGGTCGAACAGATCTCCATCGACGAGGCATTTCTCGACGTCAGCGATCTGCGTCCGGCCGCTGAAGCCATCGCCCGCGAATTGCAGGCCGCGATTTGGGATGAACTGGGTTTGCCCTGTTCGCTCGGCGTAGCGACGAACAAGCTGATCGCCAAGATCGCTAACAACGTGGGCAAGGCCGAAAAGCGCAGTCCCAACCCACCGATGGCAATCAAGGTCGTGCCGCCGGGAGAAGAAGCGGCCTTTCTTGCTGCACTGCCCGTCCGCGAGCTGTGGGGTATCGGCCCCAAGACCGCTGCCAGCCTGGAAGCGCTGGGCATCCGCACCATCGGCGATCTCGCCCGCTGGCCCGAAGCCGACCTGGTGCAGTGTTTCGGCAAATCCGGCCACGACCTGGCACAGCGCGCGCGCGGGCTCGACGACCGCCCTGTCGTCACCGAGTACGAGGCCAAATCGCTCAGCCGCGAGACCACCTTCACCCACGACGTCACCGACGAGGCAACGCTGCGCCGCACGCTCCTGCACCTCTCCGAGAGCGTAGGCCATCGCCTGCGCCGCGCTGAACTTCAGGGCAGTACCGTCAAGCTCAAGTTGCGCTGGGCCGACTTCACCACCATCACCCGGCAGGTCACGCTCCCGGAGCCGACCAATCAGGACAACGCCATCTACGCCGCCGCGCAACAGCTCTTCGAGCAGGCCTGGCCCAAGGGCAAACCCGTGCGCCTCATCGGCGTCGGCGTGAGCAACCTGGGTCCGCCGTTGCAACAATTGGGGCTGTGGGAGACGCCGTCGGAGAAGGGACAACGCTTGCAGGATGCGCTCGATGCCGTGCGGGAGCGCTTTGGACGTGAGGCCATCAAGCGGGCGAGTGATCTGAGAGAGTAGATGGTAGAAGGGAAAAAATCAGTAGACTGGAGACAGGGCTGGCTGCGGCCGATCCTCAAGTGCCGCGCCATTGGACAGGCGCATTGTCAAATCGACCCCAAACACTTCGCTGAGTCTCTGTAAGAATCTGAAGGTGGGGTTAGCAAGTCCATTTTCCAGCCGCGAGATGTTAGCTTGTCGCGTACCAACACGCTGCGCTAATTCTTTTTGTGTCCAGCCGCGTTCTGTTCGCAAACGGATCACGTCATTAGCCAGATCCAGAAGCGGCTTGAGTTGCTGTTCAACCTTGACATATTCCGGATCCTGTCGTCGTTTTTCAAGATAAGTTTCATGATTCATCGTTTCTTTTCCTTCTGTTGCTTGATGTAGTCCTCATAATGCATAATCGCGCGCGCTATCTCTGCATCAGGTACCCGTTCCAATTTCTTGACAATCCCGTGACTGAAGATAATCTTATTGCCATCGAAAAAGAAATACAGAATGCGTAGCTGTTTCTTACGATCACGAGCGCGCAGTTCGTAGATTTTATCTCGAAGAAAGCCCACATGCGGACGGCGCAAGTTTATGCCTAGCTCCTGAAGCAGTAGGATTTTGCTATTCAAACGCGCGAACTCCTCGTTGGTAAGGCTGTCCAGAAACTCTTCTGCTGGACAATGGTCGCTGCGTGTCGTGTAGTACTCGATTTTCCATTTGGACATAAGACTGATCCACAAGTCTGTATAGCATATACACTATACAATATCTATAGCGATTTGTCAACGTATCTCATTACGTATCATTTTCCTGAAAGGAGCCGCAAATGACTAAACGACCTTACAACAGCCCTTACACCGGCGATCATCTCAGCCGCGTCGCCTTCCCGATGGGCGGGATGGGCGCGGGGATGCTCTGCCTGGAAGGCACGGGTGCGCTCTCGCACGTTTCGCTGCGCGGGCACGCGGACATCTTCAATGAACCGCTGATGTTCGCCGCCCTTTCTGTTGCAGCTTCGGGTGGATCACAATCCACCCGTGTCGCCCGCGTGCTTGAAGGCCCCGTCCCCACCTGGAAGGTCCTCGGTACGCCCGGCGCGGGCAACGGCCTGGGCGGCACAAGCTACGGCCTGCCGCGCTTCACCGAGGCGACCTTCGCGGCGCGCTTTCCTTTCGGGACGGTGACATTGCGCGACCCAAAAATCCCGCTGGATGTGACACTCACCGGCTGGAGTCCCTTCACGCCGGGTGACGCGGATAGCTCTAGCTTGCCCGTGGCGGCACTGGAATATCGTTTTGCCAACCCCACCGACGCGCCAGCGGACGCCGTGTTCTCCTTCCACGCGCGCAACTTTATGGCGCCCAACGCTAACAATGGCGCGGTGCTGGCTGCGCCGGGCGGCTTCACGCTGGCCTATCCCGAAGAGCATGCGACGTTCAGCGCCACAGTGGATGATGCCAACGTTGCCGTGAACTGCGCCTGGTTCCGCGGTGGCTGGTTCGACGCGCTCACCGTCGTGTGGAAAACCATCGAAGACGGCGCGCCATGGAATGGCGTATTGCCCGAATCCGGTCCCGTCACCCAAGGCGCACCCAGTCCCGGCGGCAGTCTCTACGTCCCGCTGCACCTGGAACCGGGCGAAGAGAAAGTCATCCGCTTACGGTTAGCGTGGCACGCCCCGGAGACTGGCCTTCGCGTGGGCAAGGATCAAGAGTGCGCGGACGGAGCAGTATGCGACTGCGTGCCGGGCGAGCATGTGCCCTGGTACACTAGCGTCTTCCCCGACATCGACTCGGTCAACAGCTACTGGCGCGCCCACTACGACGATCTACGCGCGCGTACGGACGCCTTCACCGAGTGTTTCTACGATACCACGCTGCCGCCGGAAGTGATCGAAGCCGTCGCAGCGAACCTCACCATCCTCAAGTCGCCCACGGTGCAGCGCCAGACCGACGGGCGATTGTGGTGCTGGGAAGGCTGCCACGACAAGGGCGGGTGCTGTCACGGCTCCTGCACCCACGTCTGGAACTACGCACAGGCGATCCCACACCTCTTCCCTGACATGGAGCGCTCGCTGCGTTACACCGAGTTCTTCGCCGACCAGGACGAGCGCGGGCACCAAACCTTCCGTGCCAACCTGCCCATCCGTCCCGTGGCCCACGATTTCCACGCGGCTTCGGATGGACAGTTGGGCGGCGTGATGAAGGTCTACCGCGAGTGGCGCATCTTCGGCAACGAACTGTGGCTACGGAAATTCTGGCCCAAGGTGAAGCAGAGTCTCGATTACTGCATCGCAACGTGGGACCCCGATCATACCGGCACGCTGGTCGAACCGCACCACAACACCTACGACATCGAGTTTTGGGGACCGGACGGGATGTGCACCTCGTTCTACCTGGGCGCGCTCAAGGCCGCCACATTGATGGCGAATGCGCTGGGTGCGGATGTTCCCCTCTACGCCGAATTATTGGAGAAGGGCATTGCTGCGATGCAGTCCGAGCTATGGAATGGCGAGTACTTCATCCAAAAGATTCAGTGGGAAGGCTTGCGCGCAGGTGACCCCACCAAGACGCAAGCCTGGAACGTCAACTACTCCCCAGAGGCGATTGCGCTGCTGCAAAAGGAAGGGCCGAAATACCAGTATGGCAACGGCTGCCTTGCCGACGGCGTCCTCGGCGCGTGGATCGCGGCGGTCTGCGGGGGGGGGAGAGTTCCTCGACCGTGAGCAGGTGCGCGAGCATCTGCTGTCGGTCTACCGCTACAACCTGCGCCACGATTTGTCGGAACACGCCAATCCGCAGCGCCCATCGTTCGCCTTGGGGAAAGATGGTGGTTTGCTGCTTTGCACCTGGCCTCACGGCGACGCGCTCACGCTGCCATTTCCCTACGCCAATGAGGTCTGGACGGGCTACGAATACCAGGTCGCGTCGCATCTGATGCTGCTGGGCGAGATCGACGCCGGGCTGGACATCGTGCGCACCGCGCGCGACCGCTACGATGGGCGCGTGCGCAATCCCTTCAACGAGTACGAGTGTGGGCACTGGTACGCCCGCGCGATGGCGTCCTACGGCCTATTGCAAGGGCTGACCGGCGTCCGCTACGATGCGGTGGAGAAGGTGTTGACCATCCAGCCGAACATTCCCGGCGACTTCCGCGCCTTCCTCAGCACCGCCACCGGCTACGGCACGGTTGGTGTGAAGGATGGCACACCGTTTGTGGAGGTGAAGCACGGCACGATTCCTTACACGCGGATTGCATTCACACCGGCGGTGAAATGATGATACGGCGCGAGTCGGTAACCCGCGACTCGCACCACCCTTTCCCAAAACTGGAACGCTTTCTTAACGTTCCTCCGCCGAATTTCGCGTATACTGGAATTGAACGCTCGACAACTACGTACATCGCTGCCTCGTTGTAACGGATCACAGTAGCTTACAGAAAGGAGCCACTATGTTAGGGAAAAGCTTGCGCTTTTTGACCCTGGCGCTCATCGTGGGCAGCCTTTGGTCGTTGCGCCCTATAGCTGCTGCCAACCAGGAGCACAGCGAGCCTGGTATCTGGGAAGACCTCCGCCTGCGCGGTGGAATGGCGCTGGCGCTGGCGATTTCGCCCGATTTCTCCACCGACAACCTCGTGCTGGCGGGGGAGCACCAGAGTTATCGCCATCCACTCCTCCAGTCCGGCGTCGGTATCCGCTACTCATTCAGTGGCGGGCTGCATTGGCATCCCGCCGCCATCGGCCCACCCTACGACACGTTGAGCACCACGTTGTCCGTGCACGACTTCGCCTTCTCGCCAACCTTCGCCGCCGACCAAACCGTCTTCGCCGCCACCTGGACGGGCCTCTTCCGTTCCAATGACGGTGCACAAAGTTGGAGCGTCATTACCGGAACAGGACAATTCATCACCAGCGTTGCCGTCGCACCGGACTTCGCTGCCAGTGGACACATCATAGCGGGTTATGGCTATGCCGGCGATGCAGTCCACGTCAGCGAGGACGGCGGGCAGCATTGGACCTCATACCAGGGCGTCTCTGCCCGGTCCGATATCGCCTATTCGCCCAACTTCGCCATTGATGGGATTGCCTTCACAGCCGGCGACGGCGTTTACCTCACCACCAATCGCGGTCTCTCGTGGACACAGGTTCTCACCACCGCCACCTTCGCCCTCGCAGTCTCGCCGCAGTTCGCCACGGACACCACGCTCTGCGCCGCCGGGGTAGACAGCGTTTACATCTCCACCAACGGCGGCGCGTCGTGGATCAGCCACACGGTGACGGCAGACACCGCATGGATTCATGCACTCGCCATTTCCCCGGCCTTCGACACCGACGGCACGCTGTTTGCCGGAAGTGCGCTCGGCCTCTTCCGCTCCACCGACCGTGGGGAACACTGGGACGCTGTCGACACGTACCCCGGTTCCGATGTGCGTTCCCTGGCCCTGGCAACCACCTGGTCTTCGACGCCCATACTCCTGGCCGGGAGTACAAATGGTATCGGCATCTACCGCAGCGACGATGGCGGGGCAACCTGGGATCAGGGCAACGGTCTGGCCGCCTTGGAGGTCACGCAACTGCTGCGCGGCCCCGATCCATTCCAACTGACGGCTGTGACAGCCCGCCACGGCATCTACCAAAGTGCTGACCTCGGTTCGACGTGGCGCTTTGCCGGCCTCGGCGGGCCAGGCGGAATCCACGCCGTCGCCCTCTCACCGAACTACAGCCACGATCAGACCATGCTGGCAAGCATCCCTGCCGGTGGAGGGTTTACCTTCTATCGCACCACCGATGGCGGCAGAAATTGGGAAGCGCTCACTTCTTCTGATTATCCCGGCGGAGGGCTGGCTTTTTCGCCTGCCTTCCCGGCCGATCCCACCGTCTTCGCCACGGGGCAACACGGGAAAGTGTTGCGTTCCACCGATCTGGGCGAGACGTGGGAGCCGGTCGGTGCGCCGCCCACGGGAACGTACAGCCTGGGCGCGTGGCACGTCGCCCTGCCGCCGGCCTATCCAGCCGATGGTACGCGCTTTGCCGGCGGTAGCGGGTTCTGGCGCTTGCCGCCCGGCGCGGAGATCTGGCAACTCGCTGCGACCGAGCTGCTCACCGATACACGAATCACGTCGCTGGCAATCTCGCCCAACTATGCCACGGATCAAACGTTGTTCGCCACGGCCGCCCAGAGTACCAAGCCGGATGACTCCACGAATAACGGCATCTATCGCTCCACCGACGGCGCCGTGACCTGGATGCGGCTCGTCGTTGGCCTACCTCCGGCTGATGCCGCTCACCCGCCGAAATGTGTCGCTTTCTCACCGGACTACGCCACCGACCAAACCGTTTACGCGCTGACTGAAACACAGCTTTATCGCTCCCGCGACGGCGGCGACCGCTGGACGGCCATCGACACGCCACCGGTCGTGACCCCGCTCAGGGACGTTGCCGGCGGGCTGGATGGAAGCGTCTTTACCGGGGGAAAGGTCGGCGTGCAGCGCTATACGACCACAGCGTGGGACATTCTCGCCGATGGCGGCTTCGAAACGGGAACCGGCTGGACCTTGCCCGAAACGGCTTACCCGGCGGGCTACACGTCGAACCCTGTGTACAGCGGCGCGCAGGCTCTGCGCGCCGGCATAGACGCGGGCGATAACGTCACTGCCTATTCCTCGGCGCGGCAGACCGTCACGCTGCCTTCCAACACGCTCAACGCCACGCTTTCCTGCCAGGTCTGGCCCGTCACCAGTGAGAGCAGCCTGGCAGGACGAACGCTCACGTTCGCCCGGACGCCAGACACCACACCCGCTGCCGGCGATGCGCAGTATCTCTTGATTATGGATGGCAGCGCCATCCTCGAGACGCTCTTCTGGGAACTTAGCAATGCAGCAGACTGGCAACCGCGCGTCTTCGATCTCTCGGCGTATCGCGGACAGACGATCACCCTGCACTTCGGTGTGTACAACGATGGCGCCGGCGGCATCACGGCGCTCTACGTGGATGACGCCGCGCTGGTCGTCGACGATGCCGCGCCCATCACGTACACGTTGGATGTCAACGTTGTAGGTGAAGGCACAGTGACGGTTGATCCCGAGCAGGACGCTTATCACTACGGCGACGTGGTGACACTCACAGCGACCGCTGCAACGGGCTGGGACTTTGCCGGCTGGTCCGGCGCGCTGGCGGGCAACGCCAACCCCACAACGCTCCTGATGGACGGGAACAAGGTCGTCACGGCGACCTTTGATCCGGAGATCAGCGTGACACCCGCCACACTCGACGTGACTTTGCGTCCGGGGATGACCGCCACTCAAGTCATCACCGTGAGCAATCACAGCGACGCGGACCTGGTCTGGCAACTGCTGGGGGATTTAGACGTCGGGTGGTTGAGTCTGGATTGGCAAACCACGATCGGGTTGCCCATCACCACGCCACCGGGCGGTTCCGGCGCCTCGACCACGTTTTTTGACGCGACCGGCCTGGCGCCCGGCATCTACACCACCACGCTGGTCGTCGCCACGGATAACCCCATCCACCCACACATCGACGTCCCGGTGACGTTGACCGTAGGCTACAAAATCTATTTACCCCTCGTTTTGAGATCGAGCGGTTAATCTGCCACAGGATTGTTGACCACAGAGGGGAGCATATTTTGACTCCCCTCTTCTCTTTGAACAGCAAGCAGCAACCCCAAGAGTTGCAAGTCCATCTGCCCGTGCTACAATGCGCGTGAGAAGGAATTATCTGATGTTAAAAATACTTCTTCGTCTTTGGGCTGTCGTCGTCATCGCGATCAAGCGCCTGTTGGCGCATCATGGCCTGGCCTTGGCGACCCTGATGGGTTTGGTCGTCATCATCGCACTGGTGATGAGTATCCCCCTCTACGCCGAGGCTACGTATTACCGGGTTTTAAGCGAGGGATTATTCTCCAGTACGCCTCAGTATCGCGGCATGGTCATTCGTCCCCCTGTCGCACTGCTCCTTCGCTATTCAGGCTCATTCACCGCGCCCAAAGAATGGGAGGACATCGGACCGCTGGACACCTATTTCGATGCTCAAGTCTACCGCGATTTGAAGTTGCAGCCTTCACCCAATTTACCCAGTGTGCGGTTATTCAATACAGGCACTTTCGGCTTATTCGCCGCCCAAGATGCCGGAAAAGTAACCGACATACAACCCGCATATCGAATCGGGCTGGCCTGTATTGGCCATCCAGAACAGCACCTCGCCATCACCGAAGGTGAGTTCCCGGCGCATACCACAAATTCCGAAGGCCCGTTCGACGTTGTGATTAGCAAATTCATCGCCGACAAGATGGGCGTCCAGTTAGGGGAAACCTATATCGCATACGACCTCCGCGCGATGAACAGATATGAGGCCGACCCGGCAAAGTTCGAGATGCGCGTCACCGGGATATGGGAACCCGTCGACCCACGCGCAGAATTTTGGGAATACAGTCAGATCGCCATCGACAACATCTTCTTCGTATCGGAAACAACATTTGCCAATCGCATCAGTCCAGTGCTGGACGATGAGGTCTATCAAGCCCTCTGGTACTTGCCGATGGATGTGGAGGAAATCTACGTCAGCGATGTGGAGCCATTATTGACCCGCATCGAACGCCTACGACGCACCGTCTCCAGTATCTTGGATGGTACAATCCTTGACAAAGATTCGGTCAAAGTTTTGGAGAGGTATCAAGAAGCGGCTAATGGGTTGACGGCGCTCCTTTTTGCTTTCAGCGTGCCCATCATCAGCCTGATCGTGGTCTTTGTGGTACTCGTCGTCAGCCTGACGGTGGAGCAACAGCGTAACCAGATTGCGGCCCTGCGCAGTCGTGGGGCAACGGCGACTCAAGTGAGCAGCATCACGGCACTGGAAAGCGGGGCGTTGGGTATGGTGGCCTTGGTCGTGGCGCTGCCCGTCAGTTTGCTGCTGGCGTATACCATTGGACAGGTGCGCAGCTTTCTGGATTTCACGCTGGCGACGGATTTACGTTTGGGGATGACGTGGGGCACGGCGCGTTTCGGCATCATCGCGATGCTAGTCACCATCATCGCCCAAGTTATTCCGGTTCTGGGCGCTGCACGGCACACCATCGTCACCTACAAACACGAGCGCGCCCGCGCGCTGCGTCCACCCTGGTGGCAGCGCGTCTGGCTGGACGTATGGCTTCTCATTCCGGCAGCTTACGGCACGTATCTACTGCGCCAACAAGGCAGCCTGACGCCATCAACAGAGACAATGGTTTCTGATCCATTGCAAGATCCGCTCTTGTTCCTGGTCCCCGCCCTGAGTCTCTTCGCCCTGGCACTCATTATTCTGCGCGTGATCCCCTGGTTGATGAAAGTTTTGGTATGGTTGAGTGCGCAAACGCGCAGCGTGGGTTTCTTGCTCGCCGCTCGTCAACTCTCGCGCGCGCCTGGCGTCTATGCCGCGCCGCTTGGCCTGATCATCCTCACCCTCAGTCTGGCGACCTATACGGCATCGCTGTCTGCTACGCTGGACAACCATCTGCACGATCAACAATCCTACTGGGTAGGAGCCGATGTGAGTTTGATCGACGCCGGGGACGAGGCAGGTCGCAGCAATCCCATGATACCGCCCAACCTGGACGATGATAAAACGCGCTGGCATTTTCTGCCTGTGACCGAGTATCGCACACTTCCAGGCGTGGAGGCATCTGCGCGCAGCGGAAGCTACCGGGCACGCGTGCAAACGGGCAGAGGCTTCGAAGACGGGGCCTTCATCGGCGTGGATCGCGTGGATTTTCCGCAGGTCGCTTTCTGGCGCGCGGATTTTGCGGACGCATCATTGGGTGAGTTGATGAACCAACTCGCCATCACCGAGGACGGCGTCCTGCTCCCCCGCGACTTCATGGAGACGCACTTTTTCCATATCGGCGATACCATCAACGTGATCGTGAGCGCCTATGATACATCGGTGACGCTCCCGTTCAAGGTCGCCGGCAGTTTCGACTATTTCCCGACGTGGTACCCCGATACCGGCCCGTTGGTGGTAGGCAACCTGGATTACTTTTTTATGTACGCCCAGGGCCAGCTTCCCTATCGCGTGTGGCTGAACACAAAGCCCGACGTAGATTACGACCAGTTGGAGATGGAGATGTCGAAGAAGAACCTGGAGGCGCAAAATATGCTCGTCTCTTCCGAGCGTATCCTCGATGCCCAGCGCCAACCGGAACGTCAAGGGCTTTTTGGCTTCCTCTCGGTAGGTTTTGGAGCTGCTGCCGTCTTGACCGCCCTGGGCTTTGTCTTGTATGCCCTCTTTTCATTTCGTCGCCGCGCCGTCGAATTGGGCGTGTTGCGCGCAGTGGGTCTTTCCACACGCCACATGACGAGTTTTGTCGCCTGGGAACTGGCCTTCATGCTCATCACCGGCAGCGTTGCCGGAACAGGTCTGGGTATCTGGGCGAGCCATACCTTTGTCCCTTACCTGCAAATCGGCACGGATGCGATGGCGTACACTCCCCCCTTCGTCGTCGAAATCGCCTGGCCCGCCATCGTGCGTCTTTACGTCCTGTTCGCGGTCTTGTTCATCGTTGCGCTGGGGGCTTTAGTCCGCTCACTCGTTAAGATGAAGTTGTTCCAGGCCATCAAAATGGGCGAGACCCTATAAACAGCGGTAACCTTCCGGGAAGCTACGAGATGCCCGATCAACAAAGTACAGCGTTAAACGAAAATCGTGATCATGCAGACCTGGTGCAGCTTCCCGGAAGATGTGCAAAAAGGAGAAAACGTATGAAAATCACCGACTTAAAATGCGCCATTATCGGCCAAAACCCCGTGGTGCGCGTCGTCACCGACGAGGACATTGACGGTTACGGAGAGGCGGAATCGAGCAAGCCCTACCTCAAGCCGCACGTCCTCTTCTACAAACAGTGGCTCATCGGCGCGGACCCCACCAACGTCGAGAGCGTCATGCTGCGCATCCGGCGGATGGGGAGCTTCAAGCCGTGGGGCAGCGCCATCAGCGCGATTGAGATGGCCTTGTGGGACATCGCGGGTAAGGCGGCGGGCATCCCGGTCTACAAACTGCTCGGCGGCAAGGTACGCGACCACGTCCGCGTCTACAACGGCAGCATCCGCTTCAAAATGAACGATTACACCCCTGAGGATTACGCCGAGAACATGGCGAAGATGAAGGCGTCGCCGGAAAACTTCAGCATCATCAAGCAGGGCATCGGCTTTCACAGCCCCATGCCGAGCCGCGTCCCCAACTTCTTCTACGGGGACGTGCAATCCGGCGCCCCGCACGCCAATCGTGGCCTGCTGACCGAGCGCGGCCTCAAGCACGTCATTGCGTGTGTTGAGGCGATGAAGGACGTGCTGGGCGACGAAGTGGGCCTCGCCCTGGATTGCGGCCCCGGCTGGATGCCCACCGACGTCATCCGGCTGGCACGAGCGCTGGAACCGCTCAATATCGCCTGGCTCGAGGACACGGTCAACGGCGACTACAACCCCTATGTCCTCGCCGATGTCTACCGCGACATCACGATGAGCACCTCGACGCCCATCCACACCGGCGAGCAAATCTACCTGCGTCACAACTTCAAGGCGTTGATCGAGAAACAGGCCGTCAACATCGTCGGGCCAGACCCCGCCGATGTGGGTGGCATCGCCGAATTGAAGTGGATCGCTGAATACGCCGATCTGCACGGCATCTTGATGGCGCCGCACGGCACCTTCGACGGCCTCATCGGATTGGCGGCGCTCGTCCACGCGGCAGCGGTCATGCCGCAGAACTACATCGCCTTCGAGTACCCGACCGGCAAGCCGGAGTGGTGGTACGACATCGTTGAAGGGCTGCCCAATCCTATCGTCAAAGACAGTCTCATCGAGGTGTGGGATCGCCCTGGCCTGGGCGTGACTTTCAAGATCGATGAGGCGCAGAAGTATCTCAGCGAAGAGGATAAGGATTTCTTCGATTAAAGCCGGCCCAGACTACAAAAGTCTCAGCACGTACTGTGTCTTGCAGACCTTGTGTTCAGTCCATACATTTGCGTAACCAAGACGCCTTGGGAGACTTTTGTAGTCTGTCCGAGCGGAAAATTGCATCCTGGCAGGCATAGCGTATAATAAGGTTATCATTGATGAGGAGGTGAACAATGCGCAAATTTATGGCCTTTCTTTCCGGTTTGGTAATTGGTCTATTGACGGGTGGAGTATTAGCAATACTTTTCGCACCGGAATCTGGTGCAGCACTGCAACAGCGCATCCAAGAAGGCGTCGATAAGTTAGTGGAAGAAGGCAAAACAGCGGCTGAAGCCCGGCGGCAGGAACTTGAGGAACAGTTGGAATCGTTTAAGCAGGGACGACCGATTGTCTTGCAATCAGGCGAGACGCCAGCGGAGTAAAGTAAGTTTGTTTTACAACAAAAACGGCGGGAAATTCCCGCCGTTTTCTTTAATCACCGCAAAAACAACTATTGGCCGCTGGCCGCCCGCACAAAAGCCTCAAACAGCGGCCACATCGTCGCCGACGCTTTCACCATCGCTTCCGGGTGCCACTGCACGCTGACACAAAACGGATGTGCCAGTATCTCCACAGCCTCGACGACGCCATCCGGCGCGTGCCCCACCACGGTAAGCCGGTCGCCAATGGCTTTGAGCGCCTGGTGGTGCGAGCTATTGACGTCGAAGGTCGTTCCGCCCAGGATCGTTGCCAGACGGCTTTCCGGATTCAGCGTAACGCTATGCACAACTCGCTCCATAGGCTGCGTCGCCACATATGCGTGATCCAATGCATCAGGGATGTGCGCCGCGATGTCTTGATACAGCGTACCACCCAACGCCACGTTGAGGACTTGATGTCCCCGGCAAATCGCCAGCAAGGGGCGCTCCATCGCCAGCCATTCCCGCGTCAAGCCCAGTTCGGAGAAATCACGCTCGGCGTCCACCTGCCCCATCCATGGCTCGCTCTCCTCCCCGTAGAGCACGGGGTCGATGTCTCCACCACCGGAGAGCATCAGACCGTCCAGACGCGCAATCAGCGCCCTCCAATCCGCCTGCATAGCCGTCGGCGGGATCACGACCGGTGTCCCTCCCACGTGTTGAACGGCACGAATATACGTCTCCCCGAGGGCGCACATGGGGGCATGCGACAAACGAGCGGAAGTGTCCTTCCGCCCGGTAATGCCGATCAGCGGCCTGCGTGACGCCACTTCGTCTACTTGCGCAATTCCTTCAAGCGTGCAGCCCTGCCCCGGCGCTCGCGCAAGAAGTAGAGTTGCGCGCGACGGACTTTGGAACGGCGCACCACTTCGACCTTTTCGAGGCGCGGCGAGTGGAGCAGGAACGTGCGTTCCACACCGACGCCGTGTGAAGCTACGCGCCGCACGGTGAAATTCGCATTGACACTGCCCTTGCGCAGGCGGATAATCGTTCCTTGAAAGGCTTGGACACGCTCGCGGTCACCTTCAACGATGCGCACGTGGACTTTGACAATGTCCCCAGCTCGTAGCTCAGGAACATTGGGGTTGGGTTTCGCCATCTGGCGTTCTAATGATTGTACCAAGTTCATTTCATCACTCTCCCCAAAAACAACTTTTTCCCAAAAATCAGCCGCCAATTCTGGCGGCAAACAAAGATTATACCATAGTCCGCGGCATTGGCAATCACTTCACCCGGACCCGCCAACCCTCTTGGAGATAATCCGGGTCACGTGGCAAACCGCGACTCTCCCACAGATGTGCATTCCACGCCCAGAACTGTTGCTTGTTCAATCCGTGACGCGTGATGATCCCCCACACCGTATCGCTGACTGCCACGGTAATGTAGACGGGCTGTGGAATGTCCGGCATCCCGGCGGCTGTTGGCTCCGGCACGTCAGATTGCGCCAACGCCTCCTGGCAGCTAACGTTGATCGATTGCAGCAACGACCAGAGCGCCTTTTCGGTGTTGGCGACGTGGTAAACGCTGAAGAAATCCAGCCCGTGCCGCGCCAGTTCCTCAATCCAGGGAATCAACTCCTCCGGCAAGAAAACCGGCCCTGTGAGCCGGTACAACGGCGATAGCACGGGATAGACCTCCGGCGTTTTGTCCCATACCAAACTAAGCGCATCCAAAGTCTGGTAAATATCCCGGTGAATAACCTGTTGGGGATCGTTTCCCCAGGCGGCAAAGGCCAACGGCATCCAACCCGCCTGGCAGATCGGCGCAAGTACATCCAACACACGTGGGTCGGGCAGATGGGTTGACGGCGGTGTCGCCAGATAGAGTCGCTCACGCGGAATCTCGACGTTGTCCAGCGCTTCAGCCAGCGGGCGCATCTGATCCCCGGTCACCAGGGCCGCCCCGAGGAACAACACCGTGGCCTCGTAACCCAGCGTTTGCGATTCGACGATGGCTTTGAGCGCATCCTGGGGAGCGTGGTCGGTGATTTGCACCCAGGCCAGCGGGTGAAAGCCAAGCGCGCGCACGCGCTTGACCATCGAACGCGCCGTTTCGGGGAAGTAGTAGGGACCATGGCCGACTTTGACCAACAGATACGTTGCGTCAATGCTAGCAGCCATCTCTGCCGCACGTTGGAGGTCGTACGAATGGGCCAGCCATAGTCCTTTTCCGCAAAGTTTTGCCATCACCTGCTCCATTGCAAAAGTTGATGTCATTATAGACTGGATCGCGCGCTTGACAAGCCTCTACTGCTCTTTACAATGGAGGATATGCATAATATCGCGAAGATATGGCTACAGGAGGTGAAGGCGTGCGCTGGTATCGAACCCTGACACGATACCAGCGCCGGATTCTCCTGGGACTGCTGGTGGGCCTCATCGCCGTCCTGGGGTTGCTGGGTTGGAACGTATGGCGCGCTGTCAGTCTGTCGCAGACGTCCTCCCCGCTCCCCACGCCTACGCCTAGGCCAACACTGACCCCCTCTCGCACGCCCACGCCGACACTGACACTCACGCCATCGCCGACGCCCACGGTGACACCGCTGCCGCCTTTGGACATCGCGCAGGCCGGGATGATTGCCACCGGCGTCTCTGATGCGCGGGGACGACTTGCGCGCTGGAGCACGCCGTTGACCCTGGTGAATGACCAACTCGCGATGTCGGTCATCCTCTACCGGCTTTACGATGCTTATCCGCCGTTGGTATTGCAACTCCAACCCCATCTGAAGGCGCTGCGACTTTGGTTCTGGGAAGAAGAATTACGGGTCGATCCCGTGGCGCAGGCTCCGGCGGTAGGCGCGCTCTACGCCTCGGACACCGAAGAACTGTACTTGCGACGTGACTGGCCCGGCGCGCGTGACGTGCTGGAATGGCAGATCGCTTACGGGTACGCACGAGCGGTCCCCGATCAATATGGCGACCTGCCCAGGCTGATTGCCAACGCGGATTCGTTGGATCACCGGCTGGCCCTTACCGCAGTGGGGGACGGTGACGCGCTCTTCTCACTGTGGAGCTATGCCGGCGCCCAGCCGGGCAGCGCACGGGCGCAAACCCTGACCAACGCCATCGCCGACGCCATCACACCGCGCTGGCGTCTCACCACCGATCCACTGCTGGACGATCTCTCGCAGCTCCCCTTCCAGTTGGGCAACACCTTTGTGACCGGCTTGTATGCTGAGGGGGGGGCGGCTGCCGTCGATGCGGCTGTGCTGCGCCCGCCGCGCTCCACCGCGCAACTTCTCCACGTCGAGCGTTACCTCGACGATGATATGCCACAGGTATTGCCATCCCTGCAACCGCAA
>Ga0129302_1000835_pt1 | contig 22823 bp, 26 predicted proteins | sample BlaSprsedimmetaG_FD_94476 | JGI IMG/M metagenome (GOLD analysis project Ga0129302, IMG submission 94476) | Hot spring sediment bacterial and archeal communities from California, USA to study Microbial Dark Matter (Phase II) - Blank Spring... | ecosystem: Environmental > Aquatic > Thermal springs...
CGGGAGGGATGCAGGTATGAGACGGTCGTTGGCGCAGCAGCGCTTACGGTCGTTGGCGGCACGGCCGTTGCATATGACCCTCTCGCAGGCACGGAGGAGGGCTACCGGACTTTCGAGATACTGTACGAAGTTGGCAGCGAGGCCATACAGCAGGAGTGGATCGCACAGGCGTTTGATGCCATCAAGGAGGCAACGACCAACTACAACATCAACGTGGAAAGCGAGGCATCGATCACGACACAGCTTGGAAGCCAGCGAAGCGAGTGCTCCGTTGACGTCGAGGCGGTCCTCGAACGCGAGGGATCGACGATGGTCTCGGACCCCGACGACCTCTACAGGCACGACCTCAGCCACTCGCTTCTGAGTGATTGCACGCGCGGCGATCACCTGCGCATCACGTTCGACGGAGAATGCTCGGCACACGTCTCGGCAGATGACGGCGGCCTTGGCGTAACAGGCCAGGAGTCGATGATCGCCTATGTATGGTACTGGGCGTGCAAGACGATCACGGAGGATGAGGAGACGATCACGCTCCGGTGGGGGCACGACTGGCGATTCACCGTCGTCAAGGAAGATCTACGCGAGGGAGAGATCAGCAGCAGGGAGACGTTCTCCTCAAACATCATCGACCAGATCATGGAACAGACCGTAGGCTGGGCGGCGCACAACGACCCGTTTGACTGTCAGGGCATCAAGGGAGCGCTCGAGGATGCGCTCAAACAATGGATCGGGCGCCTGTCAAGCGAACTTGGTATCTACTCCGCAGTAGCTGACGACATGAATGAAAGATAGGATAGTACAACACCATATCGTGTCCACTGTACGTACGGCAAAAAAAGACTTATAAGGCCCTATAAAGATAGAAAAGGGGATGGAAAAGAATTCCGACCCGGGCCTGGTGGTGGTTGGTGGCGTTGCTGCTGGCATGAGCGCCGCCGCCAAGGCACGCAGGATGCGCCCCGACCTACCCATCACCGTGTTCGAGAGGACAGGATATGTCTCGTACGGGGCATGCGGCCTTCCCTATTACGTGTCCGGAGACGTCCCGTCAGTCGACGACCTCATACACTTCACTCCCGAACAGTTCAAACGCCAGCGAAACATCGATGTCCATGTGCATCATGAGGTCACTGCGATAGACCCGTCCGTACAGACCGTGACGGTGCGCAAACCGTCGGGTGAGGAACGGGAGGTCGATTACACCGCGCTCATGCTCGCTACCGGCGCCTCGCCACGGCGGCTTGCCGGTCAGGAACGGTTCTCGAACGTCTATACGATAGACACCATTGAAAGCGGCCTAGCCCTCCAGCGGCTCTGTGCGCACATCTCGTCTGTCGCCATCATCGGCGGCGGATTCATATCGGTGGAGATGGCTGAGGCGTTCAGGCGCCACGGCATCACCGTGCGCATCTTCCAGCGCTCACCACATATCATGAAGAGCTTCGATACCGACATGTCCTTGCTCATCGAGCACGAGCTCTCGCGACACGGCGTCGAGCTCTACAAGGGCGTGGGCGAGGTTGAGCTCGAGGGCATCGACCGCGTGACCCACGTCTCCACAGACATGGGGCGATACGATGTCGATGCGGTGCTTGTCGCCATCGGGGTGCGACCGAACGTCGAGCTCGCCCTTGAAGCGGGTGTCAAGCTCGGCATCACCGGCGCCATCGAGACCGACGACCACATGCGTACGTCGGTGCCAACCATCTACGCGGGTGGCGACAACACCCAGGGATACAGCCCCGTGACCGGCACGCCCTGCTACTTCCCGCTCGGCGACACAGCAAACAAGATGGGCAAGGTGGCAGGTGAGAACATCGCGGCGGCGACGCGTCGTTTGGCGGGTGCCTGGGAAGCGCCATCGTCAAGGTGTTCGGCCTCACCTGTGCGCGCACAGGGCTCAACGAATACCATGCAGCGGCCATCGGCATTGACGTCATGGCCTCGACGTCGCACCACTACGACCGCGCCGCATACTGCCCACACCGCAACGAGATCACGACCAAGCTGCTCACCGACACGCAGGGGACGATCGTGGGAGGGCAGATGATCGGAGGGGGCGGCGTGACCGGCCGCATCGACGTCATCGCAAGCGCCGTCTACAACAAGATGCGCCCCCACGACCTGTACAAGCTGGACTTTTGCTACTCGCCGCCCTATTCGCCTGTGTGGGACCCGCTGCTCATCGCCGCACGCGTGGCGATGGACAAGGCTCACGCTCACCATGAGAAAGAAGAGAAACCGAGACGCGACGTACTGACGTTCTAACTCACTTCTTGAACTTGATGATGTCGCTGATGGTGAGCCCCTTGTTAATCGATGTCTTGCTCTCGACCTCGACATCGCCCACTGATTCAAGCAGCGTTACGTCAAGCTCCTTCTCAAGCTTGCGTGCGACTTTGTTGGTGGGACGGATGCTCTTGGTCTCCACGCGATGTATGAGCGACTCCTTCTCGCTGATACGCTTGCCGAGGTCGGCCTGTGAAAGGCCCATCTCCTCGCGCTTGTTCTTCACGATGTCGTTGTAGTCCTCGACGAGCTCGAGGCTCCTTGCCTTCTGCTGTGGGCTTGGCGAACGGGGACGCTGTGCCGGACCAGTCCCGCGCTGCTGTGGCGGCGCGCCGCGAGGGACGCGGCTGCGGGAACCGGGTGAAGTCCCGAACTTCTGGCACGAGTAACACACCGTAAGCTCCGCACCTTCGACGAGTATCTTGAAGCCCTTTCCTTTGAACTCTTTTCCACAAATCTCACAAAGCATTACGTTCACCAGACATATAGGGCTCTTTAGATTTCCTTAAATAACTTACTACATTGTAGCAAGCTGTGATGCGGCGTGTGCAACAGATTAATGATGGGTGATGAAAGAAAAAGGGATGGACACAGACGTTGTATCCATAGCCGTCTGAGAAGTATGAAAAAAGTGGTGTATTTATAACGTTGCGAGCAAATACTCAAGTAATTCGCCAGCCGTTCTCAGCTGGTCCTGGGCATAAATCGTGTTAGCAGTGGCTGATGCGTTACTCACGTGCATTTCGACCTCATCCAACGTGGCCTGAACATCTTCCGGCACGTCATCTGACAACATAGCCCGCACCTCTGCTAGGAGCGTGGTTACACGTGCCAGTTGAGCGTAGCGTGCTGGTATAAATGCCGAAAATGGTGCTACGGGTGGATGTAGTTGTTCTGCGTGTACAGGTGCCAGTTCGTACGCAACGATGAGGTTTGGATCTTGTTGGATATCGGCCAATAACGTGAACATACCCCCATTGTCGTACGTCGCCGCTCCACCTGCTACCCCATAATAGGTATCAAACCCAGGTGCATCCGAACAGTCATGCATAACACCAGTGAATGTCTGCGATGCAATTTCGAATTGATAGATGTCCACAGTATTGCTGCCTAATTGAGTAAACATCCAAAGATATGGACCCCCTTCCGTATAGGGATCATACGCACTGCCAGCTATGCTCGTGATAGTGGGGCCAATATTGGCATATATTTCATTGCCATTCATATCGATGGCGCCCAGGTCGTTCCAATTGCCTACCCAGAATCCGCCATTGCCCCCGTCAAGCTCGGGATCGTATGCGATATGTCGAACCCCTGAAATGCCCGCACACGTAACAGAAATAGTGTCAACGAGTGTTTTGTTAGACAAGTCCATGACATAGAGGGTCATTGATACATTGCTCCCATAGAAGTATGTGCCATCGTATGCCATATCCCGGATCTGCGTTACTCCCGCAATGTTGAACGACTCGATGAACGTCCCATCCATAGTATATTTCCAGAACGTATAGGTGGCATCATGTCGCCAGTCATTGGTATAGATATGCTCTCCATCAGTCTCTACACCATACTGTCCAGGTCCTTCAGCAGAGAATTGATAAGCGATGTCCCATATGCCCTCGCTGGATTCGCTTTGCAATTTCGCGGAGATGCTTTTGAAAGAAGGACAAATATCGGCTTCTGATTGCTCATTAATCGTTTGTGCAGATGTTGAAGCTGAAAACAACAATACAACCAAGATAAAAAATGTGAAAAAATATTGTGCATTATTTGTCATTGTGAACACCAGATTCGACCATTATACAAAATAGACAATAAATAGTTTTTGTAAAAGATGGCTTTGCACATAAAGACTACTTTGAACATACAGGTCCTGTCGGCCGAACATAAAGCACTGGCCTTCTTTTCCAATTTTTATACCAATCTTCCTGCATATTCCATTTATGCGCCTTCTTCCTAGTATCGTCTGTGTACGCGTATCGAACGCGCCTGGTGGCGCTGCGAAACGCATTTAGGAGAGGACTGTTTGTCGCATGGGGCGGCAGCGTTGTGAACGCTGCATACAAGATATTGTGAAAAGCATTCCCCAATGCGCTCGCGGAGGGAATAGAGGATGCCAGCGTGCATCCGGTGCGCATGCCGCTTGGCACTGCGTGCGAATGCACATGAAAAGATACGACTTTGTGTGCAAAGCCGTAAAAGATCCAATTAAAAAAATGACAAACCTTTATTAAAGCTTCAAGAATAGGGGCAGTGATGCTAGCGGTATCAGTGATCATTCCAGCATACAACGTGGAGTCGTCCGTTGCCAAGGTGGTAGAGCGGTGCAGCGACGACTACGAGGTGATCGTCGTGGACGACGGTTCATCGGACGGGACGTATGAGGCAGCACGGAACACACGTGCAACGGTGCTTTCCCACGAAGAGAATCGCGGCAAGGGCATGGCGATGCGCACGGGAAGCGCGGCCGCCGGCGGAGACGTGCTCGTCTTCATCGATGCAGACCTGCAGCACCTCCCCGAGGACATACCGCGCCTGGTCGCCCCCATCGAGGAGGGACGTGCAGACCTCACCATCGGCAGCCGTACGCGCGGGCCGCGTTCGAAGATGCCGCTCCTCAGACGGTGCTCGAACGGTATCACATCAGGCATGCTTCGGCTCAGGGTACGCAGGAGGATAGCGGACTCGCAAAGCGGATTCCGTGCGATACGCAAGGATGCCTTTGACAGGATGCCGCTCACTAGCGACCGATTCGCCATCGAGACGGAGATGCTCATCTGTGCGGCACGCCACAAGCTACGCATCGAGGAGGTGCCCGTTGACATCGTCTACCGCGGCGGCGCGTTCCATTTCTCGGTCCTCGACATACTCAACTTCCTGCGAATGGTCCTCTTCAAGTGGTGCTGAGCCGTCCGCCAAACTATTTATATTTCATCTGCTGATGTATGAGGGGAGATACCATGCCAGTTGATGAATTGCATGTCATAAAAGATAACATCTTAAAGCACGAGGAGTGGCGACGATCATCGCTTAACATGATCGCATCGGAAAACATCACCTCGTCAGCGGTCAGCCGCGCCGTCGCTTCGGCACTGTCACACAAGTATGCGGAGGGGTGGCCCGGTGCGCGATTCTACCAGGGATGCACCTACTTCGACGAGGTCGAGCTCAACAGCAACTCGCTCTTTTACCGCCTGTTTGACGCCCAGTACGTCGACCTGCGGCCCATATCGGGCACGAACGCGAACCTTGCGCTCTTCTTCGGCCTCACGAAGCCGGGAGACACACTCATGGCGCTGCACACGAGCCATGGCGGCCACATCAGCCACACGACGTTTGGCTCAGCTGGCATCCGCGAGCTCGATGTGAAGACGTTTCCCTTCGATGAGGATGCGATGAACATCGACGTCGACCGCACCGTTGCAATGATACACGAGACACAGCCCCGCCTCATCCTCTTCGGCGCATCGCTGTTCCTGTTCCCACACCCGATCAAGGAGGTGGTCGACGCAGCCAAGGAGGCAGGCTCGCTTATCGCATACGACGGCGCCCACGTGCTTGGCCTCATCGCAGGTAAGCAGTTCCAGGACCCCCTCAGCGAGGGGTCGCTCATCATCACTGGCAGCACGCACAAGACGTTCCCCGGACCACAGGGCGGCATGATCGTCACGCGCAACATGGAAAACGAGGACCTCGCCCGACTCCAGTGGGGCATATTCCCCGGCGTCCTCTCGAACCACCACCTCCACCACGTTGCGGCCAAGGGCATCGCCGCTGGCGAGATGGTCGACTTCGGCAAGGACTATGCGCTCCAGATGTGCAAGAACGCAAAGGCGCTGGCATCGGCACTCGCTGAGGAGGGCCTCTCGCCGCTCTGCGAGCATCTGGGATACACCGAAAGCCACCAGGTCGTCCTTGACGTGAGCAAGCACGGCGGAGGCAAGTGGGTCGCCGAGACGCTCGAGGCGGCAAACATCATCACTAACAAGAATCTGCTCCCGTGGGATCCCATCGAACAGTCGGAGGACCCCTCCGGCCTTCGCATCGGCGTATCAGAGCTCACGCGCCTCGGTATGGTCGAAGACGACATGAAGGACGTCGCAGCGCTCTACAGGAAGGTCATCATCGACAAGGAGGACCCATCGATGGTCGCCGCAGAGGTCACGTCGATGCGCGCAGACTTCCAGGACGTCCGATTCTGCCACGAGTGGGACGGCATATAGGTGAGGGAGTGGTCATCTGGCCTTACATACCGTTCATCGTCGTCGCTGTCCTTGACATCGTGTTACTGGTACGCTACGCAGCGCATGAGCGGCCCGTTCCCCCGTCACGCACCGGACAGAGGGTAAGCGTCATCATCCCCGCGTACAATGCGCAGGACACGATATCCGATACGGTCGCATCGGTCCTCTCGAGCAGGGGGGTGCACCCCGAGGTGATCGTCGTCGATGACGGCTCGACCGACGGGACGCGCGATGTGATCACCGCGCACGGCGACGATGGTGCCATCCTCATTTCACAAGGCCATGCGGGCAAGTGGGCCGCGCTCAACAATGGCGTATCCCATGCGACTGCCGATGCCGTCGTCACGCTGGACGCCGACACGATCGTCTCGCCTGACACACTGCGCATCCTTGCATGCGCCCTCGACGACGCAGACGCCGTCGCTGGCGCCCTGATGGTCGAACGCGAAAGCGGACTGCAAAACGTCATACAGCGCCAGGAGCACGTACGGATCGCCATGCACCGGATGGTCGAGGGCACCGTCAACACGGTCTCGGGACCCATCGCGGCGTTTCGCCGGTCGGTGCTTGAGAAGCACCCGTTCAAGGCCTCGCCCGTCGAGGACTTCGAGCACACGGCACGCCTCAGAGGGGAAAACGCGCGCATTGCCTACGCCCCTGCTGCCACGGGGTACACGAAGATGCCCACGACGTGGACGAACTACTGGTCACAGCGCCTGCGCTGGTCTGTCGGCACCGCCTGTGAGATGCGCCGCCTCGGGCTGTCGCGGCGCGGCCTCGTGGGGGGCATGGCCGTATCGGCCCTTGACATCGCGCTCGTCCCGCTCGCGCTGTGGTATCACGCCTACGCGCTCTTGGTGCTGCTTGCATGCATCGAGGGTGCGATCCAGGTGGTGGGAACGCGCCGGGAACGAGGCGGTGACGAGGTCGCTGCATGTGCGTTCTATCCACAATTGGTTATACTCGCATGCATCGCACTGGCCACGAATATAACGGCACTTGCCGTATCAAGTTCTCGCAAATGCAATAATTATTACAAAAATAACCACGATGATGCACATGAATGAATTACGGCTTATAAGACGTGAACCCCTTTGTTTCCACTGGAACATCGCCTATTCGATGTTCGACGAGGCAACGAATGCAGTCATTCGACGAAGGAACGGATGGAGGGACTATCATGAACGGAAATGAGGTATGGAATGAGATACGCTCCATTCACGAGACATACACGGACGAGATCGAACGCAGGCTCGGATCGTTCAGTGAGGTGTGGGCGCGACACGACGAAGGCGAGTTCTTGCGGGAGCTCTTCTTTTGCCTGCTCACACCACAGTCCAACGCCAGACGATGCTGGGAGACGATCGAACGGTTGAGCGGGGACGGGCTCTTGGAACGGGGATGCGAGGATGAACTGGCCCCCTGCCTCCATGCCGCCCGGTTCAAGAACAAGAAGGCGGCCTACATCTGCAGGGCGCGGGAGCGATTTACCAGGGGCGAGCGCCTCGTCGACGTGCTCGATATGTTCCCCTCGGCCCACGCCGCACGCATGTGGCTTGTCAAGAACATCGACGGCATGGGGTGTAAGGAGGCAAGCCACTTCCTCCGAAACGTCGGATGGGGTGCCGACATCGCCATCCTCGACAGACACCTGTTTGGGACGCTGGCCGAAGCGGGCGTCATCAACGAGGTCCCAAAGAGCATGAGCATTGCAGGGTACTGCCGAATCGAGGAACAGATGCGACGATTCTCATACCAGATAGGCATACCGATGGACCACCTCGACATGGCGATATGGTACCGGAAGAAGGGCGAGTTCTTCAAATGAGCTGCGTGAACACCCCTTTCATAAGGGGCATCGCGCATGCGAAAAAAAGAGATTTACGTCTTTTAAATCATTATGCATATATAATCAACACTATTTCAAAAGCTTTAAATATCTACACAAGGGAGTAATTATGGGAGGATTTACTATGACAAAGAAACTACAGATCTATAAATGTGAAGTATGCGGGAACATAATAGAGGTCGTCCACCCGGCCGATGGAGAGCTCGTATGCTGTGGTGAGCCCATGATAAAGCTTGAAGAGAAGACCAAGGACGAGCTCAAGGAAAAGCACGTCCCCGTGGTCGAGATGGTCGATACGTGCTCGTATCTGAGCAAAGCGGGTACCGACCTCAAGCAACCGACGATGGCATACGTCAATCCGGAGCACAACTGCAGGTACAGGGTCCATGTCAAGATCGGGGAAGTGCCCCATCCCATGGAGGAGGAGCACTACATTGAGTGGATCGAGCTGATCACCGAGACGCAGACGTGCAGGAAGTACCTAAAACCGCACGATGCCCCCGAGGCAGCGTTTCAGGTCACCGAGATGCCTATCAAGGTCCGCGAATACTGCAACGTGCATGGACTGTGGGCCAAGAATCTTTAGATGAACTACCGCATCAAGGCTACTGCATCACGCTACTACAGAGATGAGAAACCATGAAGAGCTTAAAAGGAACTCAGACGGAAAAGAACTTGCTTACCGCCTTTGCCGGTGAGGCACAGGCGCGAAACAGATACACCTACTTCGCCTCACAGGCAAAAAAGGAAGGATATGAACAGGTACGAGAGATATTCCTCGAGACTGCAGAGAACGAGAAGGAGCACGCAAAGCGCCTCTTCAAGTTCCTCGAGGGCGGCGACGCCGAGATAACGTGGACGTTTCCCGCGGGCGTTATAGGCACGACCAAGGAGAATCTCAAGGCGGCCGCTGCCGGCGAGCACGAGGAGACCACAGAGATGTACCCAGACTTCGCAAAGGTTGCCGAGGAGGAGGGATTCCCCGTCATCGCTTCAGCGATGCGCGCAATCGGACACGCCGAGTCACAACATGAGAGGCGCTACCTCAAGCTTCTTGACAACATAGAAAACGACAGGGTCTTCAAGCGTGACGAACCGGCCCTCTGGAAATGCGGCAACTGCGGCTACATCTTCGAGGGCAAGGAGGCACCGACGGTCTGCCCCGCATGCGACCACCCTCAGGCCCACTTCAGGCTCGTTGACCAGAACTGGTAGACAGCCCTTCCCTTCTTTTTTCCTCTTTCTTTTCATTTACTCAATGAAACTCGATCTCCACGCTGCCCGCCTTCTTGCACAGCGTGCTTGAGAGCATGCCCGCCTCGATCCAGCAGACGTTGAGGATGCCGCATGGCACGAGGCAGTTGCCGGAGCAGTGCGCCTCCTGGGCGCGCTCGAGCACGAAGTTGTCCTTGACGTGCAGGATCTCGTGAAACGGCACCTCGATATGGGCGAGACGCTGAACGTTCTCGCACGAAGAGTCGATATCGATGTGTATCATTTTGCCCTTGCGCTCGCCCGATATCACATGGGTGTGGTCGCACACCCTCGAATGAACGGTTATCTTCGTCATGTCCCTCACCTCGCTTCGGTCTTACCACTTTCTGTCAAAGAAGATGTTTTTGCCCTTGAATGATATGGGAAGCGCGACCACGACATCGCCCTTGCACGCGCCGATGCGCCGCGCCGCAAGCCCGGCCGTGTACATCATGCGGTTGTCGGCGTTGTGTAGCGACGCCGTCTTGGCCGCACTCGAGAGGGCGATGCCCAGGTCGATCGCCTTGAAGATGCACATCGGCCCGGGAAAATCGGTCTCGTCGTTGATATGCTCCATGATCGTATCGCAGTCATAGCCGCACCCGCCGCAATGGAGCCCTATCTCCTTGTTGTCAACGCCGATGAGCACGACGCAGTCAGCCTCGCGGACATTGTTGGCATCGCGGTAGTAATATTTCCATCCCTTCTCCTCCGCTATCGCCTCCATCTCGCCGGCAAGCCTCTGCCTGCCGTCTGCGTCGACGATGGCGACGTGAATGGTGTCATCTGCCTTGGCCTTCGGGGCCGTGCGTGCCGATGCGCACATGAGCTCTGCCACGGTCTGTGCTGCAGAATGTATCATCCCATCCATAGATATCACTCATTAAACATCATATCTACCATTTATTAGTGTATTGGCATCTTGATATTATTCCTGAGCTCTGGGGGTGATGAGTAAGCCCATCAGATGAGAAGGCGGATGATGCGATCAAGTATCAGACAAATCCTTGCCCTTCAGGAAAAAATGTTCACCGCCAAGAATGAACAACATCGCTGCGAATGTCAATACGACGACAAATATGTCATCAGATGCCTTCAGGAAGATGAATGCTCCAAGCACCACCATATCGATGACAAGTGCAGCAGAAACAATGTATAGGGTGGCGCCCACATCATTCCGCAAACGATGCATTACGCCCCAGTGGACCACGATATCCATGGTAATGTAAAATATGACACCCATGGCTGCAATCCTTGTTAAGTCAAAAAAGAGGGTCAGTGCTATGGCAATGACAACGGTGTACACGAGCATATGTTGCTGCACGCGGCCCGGCATTCCAAAATGGCTGTGAGGTATGAGGCGCATGTTTGTAAGCATGGCCGTCATCCTCGAAACGGCAAACACGTTGGCCAACACACCTGAAACGGTGGCAAGAATAGCAATGCCGACGGTAAAAATCAACCCATACGTGCCAAAGACGGGTCGAGCTGCTTCAGCAAGTGCATAGTCTTTTGCAGCTATTATTTCAGGCACGGTCAGGTTGGTTGCCACCGCTATGGCAACGATCATATAGATGATGATACAGATGAGAATGGAGATCGCAATTGCCCTGCCAACATTCTTATAGGGATTGACAAGCTCGCCACCGCTATGGTAATAGAGGTAAACCCCGCATACGCTAGGAGGGATATGGCAATGCCCCCAACAAATCCAGTATAAGAATAATCGGTCGGGATGCCATGGGGTACCACGCCCGATATGTTGCACCCTGCGGCCCACAACGCCGCAAATGCGAATATGGCAATTCCCCCGATCTTTAGGAATGCCATGAAGGCGGCTGTCGATTCCACGAATTCCGTACCAGATATGTTAATCAGGAACACCGCTACCAACAATCCGACACCGAGCAGGGGGACCAACATGCCGTTCATCCCATCACCAAATAGCTGCATTACATAGGTACCAAACGTGCGGGCGACAAGGCTCTGGTTTATCACCATTGCAAATGCCATTAGGAGCGCGGCCCATGCTGTGACCGTGCCCTTGCCATATGCCTTCTTCAATATCATGGCAATCCCGCCCTCGGAAGGGTATGCGTTTGCTACCTTTATGTAGGAATAAGCGCTGATGGATGAAAACACCCCTCCCATCAGGAAAACGATGGGAAAAAACGTACCAGACAGTTCGGCCACTTGGCCCAAGAGCGCAAAAATGGCTGCACCTATCATGATCCCTGTACCGAGGGATACAGCGCCCATTAAGCTCAATCCTTTTTTCTGACGTTCGCTCATGATGCCCCACACTCGATACTACATGTGTGAGTCAGAACGATGCAATATTAAAGTTAGGGGGTATGCCACTCCGAACTATCCCGATAATAAGCTTATATGAACGAAAGCGTAAACGATTCGAAGGCGCTCATCCGTATTTGTACGAGATATAGCATGTGCCCTCGACTGACACCATGCAGGGGCCAACGGGCGCATCGGGCGTGCAGGCTCTTCGGAAGAGAGGGCAGTCCTGTGGCGAACAAGCCCCGAGGAGGATGTCCTTGCACCTGCATGCCGAATCCTCCTCCCGCGGCGTGTATGAGAATGATTCGAGCACGTCGCGATGGCGGTGCACGGCGTCCCATTCCCTGTATTTGGATGCGATGGCAAGCCCCGACTTGGGTATCACGGGGAGCGCGCGCCATTTCGCATCGACCTGCCTGAACGTCTCGTCGATGAGTGTTCGTGCCTTCACGTTGCCCTCGGGGCGTACGGCGCGCACGTACTCGTTTTCGACCTCTGCCCGGCCCTCGGCACGCTGCTCGAGCAGCATGAGCACGGACAACATGACATCGCCCGGCTCGAATCCCGCCACGACCTGGGGAACGCCGTAGCGCTCGGAGATGAACGCATAGGCGTTGCTGCCGATGATCGTCGAGACGTGGCCGGGGTCGACGAATCCGTCGACCGCAAGCGAGTTGGACAGGAGGAAGTCAAGCGCCTCGGGTATGGTGCGGTGCACCGAATAGATCGATAAGTTGTCAGGCTCCGATGCAAGTGCCACCGACGATGTAGGCACCGTCGTCTCGAATCCGATGCCGAAGTGAACGACCTCGCGGTGCTCCTCGTGGGCGATGGAGAGCGCATTTGCGATCCCGTAGACGATCCTCACATCGGCGCCCTTGGCCTTGGCGTCGGCAAGCGAGCCCGAGTCGGAAGGGATGCGCATCATATCACCAAACGTCGTGACCGTAAGCCCCGAACGTGCGAGATGGATCATGCGCTCGATGTCCTCCTTGGGGGTGATGCAGACGGGGCAGCCCGGACCGGAGACGAGCCTGATGGTATCGGGTAGAAGTGAACGCATGCCAGAGGAGACGATCGTGTGCTCGTGCGTGCCGCACACGTGCATAAGGGTGAGAGGACCGAGAAAGCGCGCCTGCTCTGCTATCTTTCCCGCGAGAAGTCGTATGTAGCGGGGATCATTGCGATTGGCCTGATTCATCCTGGAGCTCACCTATCTGGCGCCATAGCTCTATCGACTCCAACGCGTCCTCCTCGGAGAGCGTATCGATGGCAAATCCCGTGTGGACGATGACGTAGTCCCCCACGTCCGCATCGACGAGATCGAGACGGACCTTGATGCGGGCGCCGTCGTAATCGACCACACCCTCGTTGCCGTCCCTTTCAATGATTTTACCTGGAATAGCGAGACACATCATGCCACCATAACCTTTAAAATGAGCGTATCCTTAAAAAGATACTGGTGACCACCATGCGCGTACTTGCCATTACAGACCTTCACGGGACGACGCTTGACAACGCCGAGTCCATCGCTGAAGACTATGACCTCATCCTCATCGGAGGCGACATCACGCACTTCGGCCGCTATGACGATGCCAAGGAGATCCTATCAGAGTTCATACGGGACAAGGCCGTCTGTGCCGTCTACGGGAACTGCGATTATGCCGATGTCGATGACTACCTCCGCGAAGCCGACATATCCGTCCACGGGCGCCGCATGGACGTCGGTCCCTGCACGATAACGGGGTTTTCAGGCGCGCCGAAGTCACCGTTTAACACACCGGGCGAGGTTGACGACGAGGAGATCGGCGCAGGCATACGCGACGTGACAAGCGAGTGCAGCATCGTCCTGACGCATGCCCCGCCCTTTAAGACGGCCGTCGACAGGGCGCCGGTGGGACATGTGGGGTCGAGGTCGCTTCATGAGTACATCCTTCGCGCGCAGCCGGCCATCAACATCTGCGGCCACATCCACGAGGCACGCGGCACCGACAGCATCGGCTCGACGCTGATCGTCAATCCGGGTCCCTACTTCAAGGGGTATTACGCACACATCGACATCGCCAACGATATCTCTTGCGAGCTGCGCTCATTCTGATACGGCCTGCTGTGTGAGATGCGTCTCATGCGGACATGCAAGGAGCGGCACGTAGACGCCAAGCACGCGATGCACGCCGCTTGTGACCCCCACCTCGCTAATCACGACGGAGTTGTTCTCAAGCACGTCGATGACGTTGAACGTGTTGCCGTAGCGTCCGTGCACGCGCCGCGATGATAGAGTGTTCGAGTTCGAGATCACCGTGCCGTCGATGATCGATGAAAACGAGACGTGCCTGTTGCCGTTGAGTATGAGGTGCACGCGTCCGGAAAGACGATTTAACACATCTCCCGCGTCCTCGATGACATCGCGCTCGCGCGTATAGGGCACCGGCACGATATGGTGATGAAAGACGACGACATTCATCTTTTTTGGATCGATCTGGCGTTCGATGCGCTTGAGCTGGCGGCGGCCGATGTAGCCTTCCTGTTCGTCATGCTTTACGCTGTCTGCCCATATGAAGTGCACGTCGCCCAGCGTGACGTTGTCAGCCGAGAAATAGTCGTAGAAGAGCTCACTTCCAAGGTGCATGTAGTCCCGCGCGCCGGGCACGACGAGCTGCGGCGAGGGAAGGCGCGCAAGCTGCTCGCGTGCCGTGACAAACGACCCGGTAAGCCCGTCATGGGTAACATCGCCCGCGTGAACGACGATGTCGGGCGCGAGCGCATTGATCTTTTGCACAGCCGCCTCGTACACATCGGTGCGAAAGTCCGAAGTATCTCCGAAGTGCGTGTCGGAGAGCTGCACGATGCGGAACTTGCGCGTCGCCGCAGGCACGAGCGTGCTGTAGTGGCGCCTTCGCACCTCGGTGTGGGGCGTCTCGTAGCCGATATCGAATCTGCTGACATTGACGTGGCCGTCCTTGGTGTATATGTAGTTGAACGAAGGCGCATCGCCCGCACGGGTCTTGTACGAGGAGAACGTGGCCGAGTTGACGACGATCGTGTCCTCGATGCGATAGACGTTGAACGCATGGCGGTGCGCTGATAGGACGAGGTCGGCCCGGTAGTCGAGGATCACCTTGAGGACGTTCCCAGCATCGGTAAGCAGGCCCCTCTCCCGTCCCGAGCGCGGCACGGGAAGGAGGTGGTGGTGGAACGCCACCACGGTGAAGTAGTCCGAATAGTCGTTGAGGAACCGTTTCATGCCCTTGATGTCTGTCTTGCCGATGCGTCCCTCGTTCCTGTCAGGTATCGACGAGTCGAACGTGGCGCATGCGAGCGTGTCGGTGACATGGACCTTCTGAGGTTTGCCAAAATACTTCTCAAAAAGCGTGTAACCGACATTTCGCGCATCGTGGTTGCCCGGTGTGCACATGAGACTCTCGATCTCGCCAAGCTCCGTGCGCGCCCGCTGGTACTCGTGCTCGAATCCATGCTCCGTCACATCGCCAACGTGGACCGCAACGTCGCACGGCAGCTTGCGCACGATGTCCATGCCCCGTCCGAAGGCTGCTGCATCGAAGTGATACGTGTTGGAGAAGTGGGTGTCGGAGATCTGCACGATGCGGACCATGGGTATATCTGGTCGTGAACACTTAAAAGGATTCGTATCTGTACGTGGCGACCACGAGTACAAAACCCTCTCGCCATGGGGCTTTGACAGGTGTGATGTCGGGTGCCCCATCCCCCCATGATGCTCGTATGGAAATGGTTATATAGTGGATGGAAATAAAGTAATCATGCCAAAAATCGTTCATTTTGACCTCCCTGCCGACGACCTCGAGCGGGCACGGAAGTTCTACACCGGCCTGTTCGGATGGACATTCGAGAAGCTCCCCATGGACTACTTCCTCATCACCACGAGCGATGAAAAGGGAAGCCTTGGCGGCGGCATGGGAAAGAGGGGTGATCCCGAACAGGGCATCACGAACTTCATAGGTGTCGAAGGCATCGAGGACTACATGCGAAGGGTCGAAAAGGCCGGCGGAAGCGTTATCAGCCCGAAACAGACGGTGCCGGGGTGGGGGCATATGGCGCTTTGTGCCGATACCGAAGGCAACGTCTTCGGGCTCTTTGAAGAGGACGCCAGTGCCACATAGCGGGAGCACGTGGGTCTCCTGGCTTCGACACGTGATGATGCGTCCACCACCAGGATAGAGTAACTTTTATACCGCATCGCCAAGCGACCGCAAGGGCCACGTTTTGCACAAAAGATAAAAGCGTCCCGTGCGATATCACATCAATGGAAAAGAAGCTCTCTACGCCGGTCAAGGAGTTCATCACGCCGCATCTTCTTACCATCGCGGGCGACAAGACGCTGCACGACGCCGCGTCGCTCATGTCGTCGATAAACATCGGTTCACTCGTCGTGGAGGAGGACCATCATCCGGTCGGCATCGTCACCGAACGCGACATCATCAACGCCGTTGCCGCCGACATCGACCTCAACGCCACGCTGGTGGGCAAAAAGATGAAAAAAAAGCTCATCGCCATCGAATCGACGATGCCCGTGCAGGAGGCGCTCCTTATCATGTCAAAGGAAAACATCCGCCACCTGCTCGTCCAGGAGCACGGCCGCTACATCGGCATGTTCTCGTTCAAGAACTTCCTCGACCTGGAGCGGCTGCGCATCGGCATCATGTGAGAAGCGCCTTCATCTTTCGCGTGGCAATCCCCAGTATGGCCGCGGATGTCTTCTCGAACTCCCTGTTCTCGAGCGACGGTACCCCTTTCTCCTCGGCCGACTCCCGCAGGTAATCCTGTATGCGTATGATCGCATCGAGGGAGTCGATGTACTGCTGGGCGTCCCTGCGCACGTGAGTCGCCGATGCTCGGGATATGAAGCGGGCCTTGTGGGTCTCGTGATTGTCGAGGTACATGTTGACCATGACCACGTGCGGACTCGTCTCGATGAACTCGGATGCGATGTGGACGCCCTCGATCACAAGCGAGATGCCCTCGCGAAGCGAGCGCTCGATCACCGCGTTGATCCCCGTGCAGACCGCCTTTGCCTGCTCGCGGAATCCCACGATGACCTTGTCCTCGCGGACACGGTACGTGATCGCCTCCCATGCGTCGTAGCTCGAATAGTGCACTGCGGGCATGAGGCTCGGTGCGATCATGTTCTTCATGATCTCCCTGATCGTGTCGGTGCCGATGACCTGCTTAATGCCGAGGCGGTGTGCGATCTCGAGAGCGACCGACGACTTGCCTATGCCGGAAGGTCCACCGATAAGGATGACGATAGGGATGCGCTCGTGGCGCACCCTGCTCCAGGTCATGTAGTTCTCAGCTGTCTCCTCGTCGATGGTCTGAAGCTGCGACACGACGATGTCGCGCAGCTCGTCGCTAGAGATCTCGTCCACGCCCTGACCCTCGATGTCGCGCTGTATCGACTTCGCGAGGTCGTAGGCCTTGTGATTGACGAGGCCGGCGGCTGTTATCGACTCGGTAAGCTTCCACCTGGAGTACGGTTCCCTGAATCCATCCTTTCGAATATACAACATCTCTCATGCACCGAACTTTTTCACTTTGTTTGCCTGATTCATCATCAGGTAGACGATGTCCTCGGCGAAGATGTGGCCAAGGCCGCCCCTGGCGCACGAACGCTCGTCGAATCGGCCCACATCATCGGTCCTCACGCGCCCGCCCCACATGACAAACGGGACGTCCTCGCCCGAATGGTCCTTGACAACACATGGCGAGGAATGGTCGCCCGTGAGCGCGATGACCGTGTCGTGGGGGTCGGGTATCGAGGAGATGATCGTGCCCATCATCGCATCGAGCTTTTTGATCATTGCTTCCTTCTTTACGGGATCGCCGTCGTGGGATGCCGTGTCGGTGGGTTTGAAGTGGGTGAAGACGAAGTCGTATGACCTGAGCGCCTCGATGGTCGCTTCCGCCTTCGCCTGGGCGTTGGTATCGTATTCGCCTGTGACCTCCGGAACGTCGATGAGGTCGAATCCGTAACATCGTGCCACGCCGCGGATCAGTGCGGTTGCGGCGATGCATGCCGCGGATGCGCCAAACTGCTCCTGGAACGTGGGTACTGCCGGACGGACGCCCGCGCCTCGCACGAGCAGGAAGTTGGCGGGAAGGTCGCCCGCATCGATGCGCTTGGCATTGAGCCGATGGTCCCTCAAGACCTCGTAGGCCTGGCTGACAAACGAGTTGAGAAGCGATGCGGTGCGGCGAGCCGCGTCAGAGCCGTCAAGCGGCTCGATGGTCAAAGGAGAAACACCCGTGTGATGCGGGTCGCCGTCGGAGACCTCGGGCGAGAGCCCCTCGTCCTCGAGCACGAGCGCGGCTCGGGTCCCCGTGGCCGCGCGAAACGAGAAGGGAACGCCGATGTCGACCGTCTCCCTTACCTCGCGTGAGAGCTCGTCGAGGTGACGTGGCGATCGGCCTGCGCGCCTGTCGGTGACGATGCCGTCCTCGACGGTGCCGAAGTTCACGCGAAAGCCAATGGCGCCACTCGTGGGTTCGATGCCAACGCCTAGCGCCTCGAGGTAGCCGCGCCCACGATACGTCTTGAGCGGATCCTGTCCCAAGATCGCGATGTGGGCGGTGTCGCTTCCGGCGGGAAGCCCTCGCCTGAGCGGGTGCATCATGCCGCATATCCCCTCGCGAGCGAGGCGGTCGAGGTGCGGGAAGGTACCATGCTCAAGCGGCGTCAGGTAATTGAACTCACGTATCGGCACATCGCCGATGCCGTCGGCTATGATAAGGATCAACTTCACGGTAGACACCTTAATGGAAATCGGTGTCAGCGAATAAAAAAACTATGTACGAAAAGGGGAGAAGGTAGGGTATATAGGAGGTTTTTGATGTCAGAATGGGCCCCTACCTTTTTCCACCTTTTTTATAACGAAGATGAAAAGCGTATTGGTGCACGTACTTCAAAAACGTGTCACGAAGTGATTCAGTCGGTCACCTCAAACCATGTCTCCTCAGTGTCCTTGTCGATGCACAACAATACCTTGTACGATTCGATGAGGGCCGAGGTCTCGTCGACGCTGCGGCCGATGACGGAAGCAACATGGGTGGTGGCGCGCTCGCGCTCTTCCTGATACGGGGATATGTCCTTGACAAAGTACGATACAACGTTTTCTCGGGTCACTCCTATCAACTCCTGTGGTACGTCGAAAGACAAGACTACTTAAAAATGTTGCCCTATTATGTATGGCAGGCGTCATATGCGCGCTAGATAGTTGTCGATATGGTCCGGGTCGTATGGCTGATCCCTTCCCGGACAGTCAAGCTTGTTGCACAGTATGCATGAGCTAAACGGTATGTTGGTGGGGAAGTAGATGCCCGAGAGCGACTTGAGCGGATGCATGATGTGCTTGCGGTCGAGACGGACGTAGCTGCCGACGCCGGCAGGCGCAAGCAGCGTGAAGAGCGGGTCCTGCTGCTGAAGCGGCCAATAGTCGAGCGAGCCGGGGCTCACCTTGGAAAAGTAGGGCAGGTCGCTATGCTCCTTCAAGTGGGCCTCGAACGCGCGAACGGTCTCACGCAGCGCGAGATTGAACATGAAGTCGAGCATGTACTGGCGAAGCACGTCCGAGGACGCCTCGTGGAGCGCCTCGTCCGTCTCGAGCCCGAGCGTCATGACAAATGGAACGACATCCTTCTTTCGGGCAAGGCAGCTGGCAAGGAGGTCGCTTTCAAACGTGACGCCGTCGATGACGACGGTGTCGTCGTGTGCCTGGTCGACATGCGCCCACTGGTAGATGACATCCGCGTCGGCAAGGCCGTCGCACTGGCCGACAAGCTCGTCGATAAGCTCCACGAACCGGTCCGAGCCGTGGAGCGGGAAAATGGAGAGCACGTTCTCCTTGGTGATCATCGGGTCGTAATGAAAGTGCATCGTTATAGATGTCATGCGGCACACGATAAATAATTATCTCTCTCGAAAAGTTAGCAAAGTATAAAAACGCAGCATGAGGAAAGGGGGATATGTCTGATGAGATCGCCACGCTTTACAGGATTGGCACGGTGGTGTCCGTCGAGGGCGACCTGTCCACCATACGGATCGAACCTGACTACATCGACGGCCTCTACCGCATCGACACCGCAAACCATCTCGACATCCTCTTCTGGATACCGCTAGACAGGGGCGTGCTCAGGGTGCATCCGCACGGCGACCCGGAACGCAGGCTGCGGGGCGTCTTCTCGACAAGGAGCCCCGTGCGTCCGAACCCCATCGGCCTCACGCGCGTCAAGCTCGTGAGCCACGAGGGTGCAACGATCGTCGTTCGGGGGCTTGACGCGCTCATCGCCACCGCGGCGGTCGACATCAAGATTGGAGAGGGACCAACGCATGGACATTGATCTTGGAGCGATATGCGGCGAGAAGACCGCGGCACAACTCTACAACGCATTCGGCAGCGATGCAGTGCGCATCGTGCGCGACTGCGAGGTCGAGCGACTCGTGCAGCTGCCCGGCTTCGGGAGGAAAAAGGCGCTTGCCATCGTGCGCAAGGCCTACGCACACCTCTACGATGAACCCGGCTCGTCGATACTCACGGGACATGCAGAGGACGTCTATGACATGCTCCAGGAATTCCTGTCCGGCTACGTGGTGACGGCGCCCGCGCGCAACAAGCTGCTTGCATACATCCCGCTCACCAACAGGGACCTCATCGAAGAACGTCAACGCTACTTCCAGGAGGCTGGCGCACTTTACGAGCGGGTATGCGACAGGTACGGCGAGATCGCCCGCTCGCTCGGAGAGCTCACGGCGATAAAGGAACCGGAGATACGGAAGTATTACGACTACGTGCTGCTCACCGACTCGAACGAGGCACAGTCCCAACTAAAAAATCCCCACTGTGACGTGCTCTTCATGGACACGCCAGACGAGGCGGAGTACGCCCGCTCGTCATACTCGTTTGTCATCTACGTCGCCGGCACTGACTCGGAGCTCGAGGAGTACGGGGAGCAGTATGCCGACAGGATATGCACGCTTGCCCACTTCGATCTTACCACGCTCATACCCGACCAGGCGGTCGAGAAGTTCATGAAAAACGAGCGCACGCTTCGTGCGCTTCGCGACCTCAGGGCCATGCTCGATCTGGAGACCGACATCCTCGATCCGCTGCTCGAGGCGCTCGCACGCTACCGCGCCAAGGACGGCGCCGTCGAGAACCATATCACGCCCGACCAGTTCGTCGACATCGTCAGGAAAAAGGAGGGCGAGCTCAACAAGCGCATCTTGAACGCGCTCACCGAGCGCGACCTGGGCATCAAGGCGACGCGGCTGCTCGACCTCGTCTCATCGATCGGCGCAAGCGACGACCCCACCGAGGCGATACGCAGGAGCCTGCCTGTCGAGTTCGACGAGGTCTACCACGAGGTCGTCTCAGAGGTGGTATCCGAGATCGAGGATGCAACGGGTATCGATGCATCGTCGCTCTTTCCCGATTCGTTCTCATGCCCCATCTCCATCGAACACGAACCACTCTACGACCTGCGCCGCGAGCTCGAGACGACCGACTTCAAGTCACGATACGACCTGAAGCAGACGATCGCATCGTTTTCGAAGCGATGGCCCGAGATCGATGCGATGCTCGATGAGGCCGTTGCCTACGACTTCATGCTCGCAATGGGGCGATTCATCCACGATAACGGGTGCTGTGTACCCGAGTTCGTCGAGGACGGCATGTCGTTTCGCGAAGCGACAAACGTATTCATAGACGGAGCGACGCCTGTGTCCTACAAGATCGGCGCCACGCCGCACGATATCGCCACAAGCGACCGTATCACCGTTCTTACCGGCGCAAACTCGGGCGGCAAGACGACGCTACTCGAAACGGGCCTCACATTGCAGCTGCTTGCACAGATGGGCATGCCTGTACCAGCATCTGAGATGCACACCACGATCTTTGAGAGCATACGGTATCTCGCAAAGGCCAAGAGCCAGAACGCCGGCGCGTTCGAGACGACGCTCACCTCGCTTGTGCCCGTGGCCACCGACAGCGGGAAGCGCCTCATCCTCATCGACGAGCTCGAGTCGATCACCGAGCCGGGAAGCGCGGCACGCATCATCGCCACGCTCATCACGATCCTGCAGCGAAACGAGGACGCGTATGCGATCATCGTGACCCATCTCGGGGAGGAGATAGAAAAGCTCTGCACGGTGCGCATCGACGGTATCGAGGCACGCGGGCTCGATGAAGACCTCAACCTGATCGTCGAGCGCCAGCCTGCGTTCGGCAGGATGGGCAAGAGCACCCCTGAGCTCATCGTCGAGAAGCTCTACCGAAGCTCGACAGGCGATGTGCAGAAGGTCTATGGCGAGATGCTCGAACAGTTGAAGAAGCGATGATGTTTTCGGTAGGGGCTAGGCCAGAGACTGCTCCAAAGGTTATTCCAAAAACAAAGCTAGGTCTTCCATGAGCGTGCGCGTCTTGGAAAGCTCTCCCGACGCATAGACGGGATTCGTCAAGCCGGTCGCATTCTGCATATGTTCCTGGATGCGCTCGATGAGCGATGTCATCTCATCGGTCGGCTCTTCGGGTATCTGCCCAGAAAGTTCATCCCACGTTGCACTGATATGTGCCAGCTGCGTACGCATGAGGGGCATGATCGAGACGGGCGACCAATCGTTCTTCGCATACTCGTATGCACCTATATCATACACACTGCCCTGGGGGCGTGGCACACCACGGATATCATCGTGTACACTGCCATAAGCGAATGCACTTGTATCAGTCCCTGTGTCGATGCAGGGAGAGCCGCCCTGAAGTGAAAGGTCTGTTGGCGGATTCATGAACAGTGGGTCAGCATCGATGTTGCCTACACCAGGATAACCACCCATCACATCCGAGTACGTTACCTGTGTAGAAGAG
>Ga0129302_1000836_pt1 | contig 22812 bp, 20 predicted proteins | sample BlaSprsedimmetaG_FD_94476 | JGI IMG/M metagenome (GOLD analysis project Ga0129302, IMG submission 94476) | Hot spring sediment bacterial and archeal communities from California, USA to study Microbial Dark Matter (Phase II) - Blank Spring... | ecosystem: Environmental > Aquatic > Thermal springs...
GAGGAGCGCTTCCCGCCCTTGCACCGATTCGGTCATGACAGGAGTCGCGTCTTCGGCCGACTCGGGCATTGGCGGCGCCGGCTCCTCGATTGCGGTTATGATGGTCGAAGCGGCGACTGCCGCGACTGTCGAGGTGGGGGAAGGCGTCGCCGAGATGTAGACGCCTCTGCCCCCCTCTTCCGCCGGAGGAGCCGTCGCCGCTCCATAACCGGCCGGCGTCGTGGTCGCGCCGTATTGAGTCAACATTTCCGCTTCCTCGCTCGGCGGGATGAGCGTCACCGGTGTGGCAATACCGGTGGGAGGGATGGCTGCTTCTGCATCAAATTCAACCTCAACTTCAGGGACGACTTCGACCTCGCCGGCGCTTCGTTTCTCGCTCTCGACGCCGCTCTCGACGCCGCTCTCGACCCCGTTCTCTGCCAAAGGTGTTTGGTCATCTCGGGGCATTTCGGCCACGGATACCGCTTCGCTCGCCGGGGCCGAAGCAAACTGAGCCGGACCGACGAATAGAAGATCCAGGCTCAGCACGACGCCGAACGCCAGGGCGAGCAGCGCCGTGGCCGCCGTCAATAGTGGTGCAACCCAGGCGGGTTTGGAACGCGCCGAGCGAGCAGGTCGCGGGCGCTTCTCCATCGACAGCGGAAGGATGAAATTGCGGGGAACGGGCGCCTGGGGGAGATCGTTCAGCAGTGACACGGTTCGCCGCAGCGCCTCCAGGTCGGCCCGCCATGCCGGATCGCTCGCCAATTTCCGCTCCAACCAAGCGCGTTCCTCGGCGTTCAATTCGTCGTCCAGGTACGCCGAAAGCCACTCGTCCTTATCGCGCCGACTCTTTTCTCGTTCCAACAACCGCTTTCCCATTAGCACGTCCGCCTGCCGCTATCCACTCCATCCAATATGTTCTACTATGCATGACGATATCGAGGGGGTAAAAGTTCCCCTTGTTGTTCTTGTAAGTAGTCCCGCAACTTGCATCGAGCCCGAGCCAGACGCGACTTCACCGTCCCCAACGCGACGTCAGTGATCTTGGCAATCTCCTGATAACTCATTCCCTGGACATCAGCCAGGACCAACGTTATGCGTTGGTCGATGGGCAGGGTCTTGATGCCGTCCTCGATGGCGTGGGTCACGTCCTGTCGCTCCAAAACTTCCTCCGGGCGTTCCCTTTCACTGGTCAAAACCGGATTGGACTCCTCGTCCACCTCTCCAAAGTCCTCAAACGATATCGCCGGCCGACGTTTGCGCCGCCTCAGTTCGTCGTAACACTTGTTGGTGACGGTGCGCATCAGGTAAGACTTGAAAGACCCGCCGCGAAAATGGTCGATGCTTTGATAGGCAGAGATAAAAGCATCCTGCGTCGCGTCAGCCGCCGATGCCGGGTCGCCCATAATGCGGTAGGCAAGGTTGTAGACCTGTTGCTGGTAAAACAGCACCAGTTCATTGAAAGCGTCGATCTTGCCCTGCTGGGCGGCTTCGATCAGGCTTTCTTCGTCCATTGCTTATCTCAAAAATGGTCCCGTCTGATCGTTAATCTGTTCGAATGAGTCGCCAAAAGGTATGCTTCCAAGCAGGGGCATGATACCACATAAAAGCCACTCTCACCAACTTGCGGGGTTTATTTCGTGATGAAGGTAACACTTTATCGCATAGGGCGTTCCCGAGACGGGGACTTTGAGCATGCACTCACGAAAATAAAATGAGGCTTCTCTCGTTCCTCACGACCGAGCAGCCCACAATCATGTTTCCACATCCAACGCTTCAAAAAATCGGAGCACGCTGCTTATCTCCAAATCCAATTCTGCCCACACGTCTTCCCATGTGTCGAGCTGCCTTTTCTCTCCCATCATCTCCAATTGCTCAGCCAGGTCTCGCGCCACGCGAGCGCCGACGTTGTCCAGTATGCCCTTCAACCGATAGGCCGCTCCTTCGACCCCGCCGGCATCCTGCTTCGTCAGCGCCGATGTCAGTTCAGTTAGATGGGCGGGATATTCTTCCAGGAACAAAGCGATTACATCCCGCAACAACTCGACGTCTCCATCGACCGCGCGCAGGGCCCCGCGCAAATCAACGGGCATATCCGGGCCATTCGCTTCGCTCCACGTGATTTCCTCGCGCTCAACCGAGATAAACGGCGCGATCACCGCGAAGAGGCCATCTGTGTCCAGCGGTTTCGACATACAGGCATCCATTCCCGCAGCCAGGCATAAGTCCCGTTGTTCCGGCGTATTGGTCGCCGTTAAACCGATAATGGGCATTCGGCGTCCATCTGCTGGCTCGCTTTGCCGGATAGCGCGTGTCGCTTCCAACCCGTCCATGTGTGGCATAAAGACGTCCATCAGCACCAGGTCGAATGCTCCGTCTCGGAGCAAGTGAAGCGCCTCCTGTCCATTCTGTGCCGCTTTTACCAGACAACCGGCTTGTTCCAAACTGGCCGTCAGGATCAATCGGTTCGTTCGGCTGTCTTCGACCAATAACACATGTAATGACTGATCTTTTTCACTCAACACACGATCCTTCCTACAGTCTCACTTACAAGCACGACTTTAGCAATTTGACCACGGCACTCGTCGTCAGTCAGACCAGCTCACTATGCATCCAGTATACCTCACACCGTCTAAAGCGACGTTTCATTTTTGTTACAGGAACGTTTCAACGGCAGTTCTACCGTCCGTTCGTTTGCAGCGGATGGGTGGGGGCCCCCACTCTCCATCGCAGCAAGGAGCTGGCCTGAGCAGTTACCTCTGGCTCTAGCAGGTTAGGTCGATGTTTTCCAAACGACCTCAAGAAACAACAGAGCCACCCAGGGTTTTGGGCGGCTCTGTCTGATCAGGCTCCTCGGGCGGGATTCGAACCTGCAACCAACCGGTTAACAGCCGGCCGCTCTACCATTGAGCTACCGAGGAACGCTGTGGACTATATTATAGCGCCAAGTGTCTAAATGTCAAACAGCCGGGAGGTGAGGGGAAACGAAGCAGCCCCTGGGAACCATTCTGAGTATCTTCTCGTAACTGCTCAGCCTACCGTCCGTTTGCAGCGGATGGGCGGGGGCCCCCGCTCTCCATCGCAGCAAGGGACTGGCCTGAGCAGCAGTTACATCTTCTCAATAAACCGGGGGCTTGTTCGTAGTAGGCGCTTCAGCGCCCCTAAAAGCGCACTACGAACAGATTCACCCCAAGTTATCGAGAAGATACCATTCTGACGCATCCGGATTGTGAGATGGCCGGTGCAAGGGGTATCGTTATCCGTATTATCTCTAATCCTCCAAAGGCTCAGGGCGAAAGAGGTATCCCTTGCCAACGATGGTTTCAATCACATCGGAACATCTACCCTCCTCCCCAAGTTTACTTCGCAGGCGAGAGATGTGCGGGCGAACGATTTTCCGGGCTTCATGGATACACACGTCATATCCCAGGGCGGCCCGGGCTAACTCCCGGCACGACAACACATGATTGGGATGTGTCATCAGGCAGGCTAACACCTCGGCCTCACTGGCCGTTATCTTTACGGGAGCCTCATCGCTCACGCCATCCACGAGCACCCAAAGCGCGTCTTTGTTCAGGGTAATGGAACCGCACGCAAGCATGTTACACCCCCCCGAAGTGTAAGTTAAATACGAGAACCCTCGCTTCACTTCCGGTGACCGCCTCTCCAGCGCTCTGGAAATGGCAGCAGCCAGATCGTAAATGCTGACAGGTTTGTGTAAATAGTCGGCGGCCCCGGCCTTGACGGCGGCAATGGCGCTGTTCAACGAGGCATGGCCGGTAAGAATGATGATGATCAGATCCGGATATATAGCCAGGGCCCGGCGCATCGTCTCCACCCCATCCATGCCCGGCATCCGAATATCCAGCACCATCACGTCGTAATCCTCCCGCTTTAACTTGTCCAATCCCTCCTGACCCGAGCTCGCTTGATCCGTTTGAAAACCAAGCAACGTGAGAGAACGAGTCAAGGCCGAACAAACGTGCGCCTCGTCATCCACCAATAACACCCTGGCTTTCGATGTATCAGACGTTAGCTTCGATTGATCCATACGTAATTACCTCGTGCAAAAATTAGGCTTTATAGACATTTAACGATCCAGACTTGGGAAGTCTCAAAAGCGCCTTGTCACGCAACTACAGGCAGACCTCCAACGATGTTTTCCGGCTCAATATCTGACGCGGACTTCCGCAGTCTCAAATGCCCATAATGTCTAAAGGTAAACAGACTGAGGGCGCCCATCAGGAACCCAACGCGAGCGTCGATCAGGATCAAAGCCAAGATTAGGAGTGCGAGAAGATAGATGCGCCCATCTCCAGCCAGCCCGGTGCGGGCGAAAGATAATAGGCCAATCGCGTACACCACCACCAGAAAACTCCAGGCTCGAAACCGGTAACCAAGGCGGCGGAAACAGGCTTGCAACTCGGCCTGCACGCTGGAGAATGTCTCTGACCCGTCCATATCTGACAACATCTATTTGCTCCTAAGCCTGGCGCTTCTTGACCAGATGCAGGCCGACGATGAGAAGCAACAGCCCCAAGCCCATCACGATCAGATCGCCGAGACATCGAGCGCCGGCGAGCGGTTGGGACGAATACACGAAGGGCGTCACCTCCAACGCCCGATCTCCCACCGGGGACGGCGTGGACCGGGCCGTCGCTGGCGGACGGGGACTTGTGAGATCATCATCGTCGGACGCATCCTCCGCCGTTTCCGTGGGAGGACGGGTTGGTGCTCCGGGTGCCGGCGAAGGGACAGGCGTCGACAAGGAGATGAGTGTCGGGACCGGCGCCGGAATCGTTTCCTCCACGTCACCGGGCGCGGCCTGCGTCGGCGACACAGCGGGTTCGTCGGCCGTCCCGGTCGCCGTCGCCTCCGCCGTCGCCGTCGCCGTCGCGGGGCCGGGCGTATGCGTCAGCGTGGGGATGCTCTGGCGCCGGGGCGATTCGACCCCAAGCGCCCAGGTCTCCTCCCCGGGGGCCAAGGCGGCGAGAAGGCTCAACGCCAGCAACGCCAATAGCCCCCCAACGACCGTCCTGCGACTCATCCCCCTCTCCCTTTCGCCATCCAATCCAGTCAGTCACCCCGCCGGGCGAGCAGGGCCAACGCCCGGGCGATCAACGCGGTGCGATCCAAGCGGGACACCCAGCCATTGCGCGCGATACGCAGCATGCTCGACGCCTGATAAAAGCAGGCCCGTTCGAGAAACGTTTCGACGTCCCAGGCGCCGGGCAGGGCCCGGCGATAGACGTCTGTCAGGTACTGAACGAAAGATGTGCCTTCGGATGCGCTGCCGCCGTGCTGGGTGACGCTGTGCAAAACCTCCGCCATCAAGCGCCCCAGGTCGGCGGCGGGATCGGCCGTCTCCAGGCGCTCCCAATCCACAGCCACCACGCCCCCGTCCCCGGGAAAGATAAAGTTGCTCGTCGTCGCGTCCCCATGGATGAGCGTCGGCGCAAAGTCTTGCATTTCCGGGCGATCAGCCCACCAGTCGATGGAGTGAAGCAGCCCCTCGCGCGTGATTGGATCGTCCTGTATCACGCCGTACTGGGACAGATCCTCGAGCACCTCGCGCGCATAAGCCGCCGCCGCTTCAAAATCGGCCGGCGTTTCGGGGCGCGCGCCGTTGCTGTGTAACGTAGCCAGGAGCGCCGCGACCTGCGACAGATTGACGCTCAATCTCCCCGGCCGGCTGCGGCGGACCGCAATGGCGTCCTCCAACGTCAGCCCATCCACGTACTCCAGGAACAGCACCCCCCGCCACACCGCCCAGGGCTGGATCGCGCGGGTGCCGCCGTCGGCCAATCCGGCGGCCCGGGCCTGTCGAATCATCTCGAACTCGCGGCGGGCGTGTTTCTCCGCCGAGTCACCGGTCTTGACCGAGTAGAACTTGGCCACAATCGCGCGGCCGATTGAGGTCTCCCGGTAGATATAGGTCGCCTGAGAGAGCCGCGCCGCCTCCCACATCGCCGGCCGTTCAACGTCCTCCCAGCGCGTCGCCAGATAATCGAGCACCGGATCGTCACCTGGCACCGTGAAGTAGTTTCCGCGCTGAATCTCCGGCACGTCGGCCGGCGGAAGCACCGGGGCCCGAGAAACCCCACCTTGATCGTGCGCCATTCACATCCCCTTCCATTCAATCAGAACACCAGGTAGACTCAATTTACCACATCCGGCCCACCCCGTCAACCCGGCGCATTCCCTCACATAAACAGATCAATTCGAGAGCGCCGCGTCCACGACGATCTCCAGATCGCGTCGCAGTTCCCGCTCGTAGAGGAGCGTGTTGTCCACTTGCCTGTCTGGAAAGGGGGTAGCAGCCACGAGCCTGGCCTCTTCCGGCAAGCGGAGCGCGATGCGCACCGGGCGGGCGCCGGTCCCCCCTTGCTTCTGGACGTACAGCCGGTAGCGCCATCCCCCGTCCCCAACCGCTTCCAGCACGCTCGCTGGCAGATCGTAGACGAAACGGGTCTCGACCCGCTCGCCGGGCGCCAGCACCAGGAAAGTCGCGAACACGGCACGGCCTCCCTCCCCGGGCAGGACCTCGGTCTCCCCGGCGCGATCCTGCCCTGTCAGGAGCAGGCGTCCCGGCACCGGATGGGGTGTTGCTTCGAGCAGACGGCTCCCCCCGGGCGCATAGACACGGACGTAATCCCAATAGCAGCGGGCCATCATCTGCTCGTAGGTCAGGTCGTAACGGGATTCGTGGCGGCAGGGGGCGCCGGTATCCGGCGCGCCGGTATCTGGCCCGTCGTGCCGGTGGGTGACGGTCAGCACGGCCCGGGGACGGTCCAGATCCCGGAGATCGACGGTGTAACTCAGGCGCTCGGTGACGTAGGGATTGACCTTGTTGAACCCCAGGTTGGCGTCGACGAGCATCAGGTAATCGCCCGGCCCCTCGTGGAGCGCGCCGTCCCAGCCCGCCCGGCGGAGCGCCGCGCCGCCAGCTGCGCCGCTAGCGGCGCGGTGAGCGGCGCCCTCGGCGGGCACGTAGACGAAGAGATGCCGCTCCTCCAACGCCTGTAACACCGCCCCGCCCAACGCCGCCAGGTCAACATCGCCGGCGCGGAGCCTGTTCACCACCGCCGTCAACAGGCGGCCCATGAAATCCTTGCGCTGCGCCCGCCACTCGACGGTCAGTCCCTGGCCCTCGGCGGGAGCCCACGATTGGCGCACCGCCTGGATCACGTTGTCGCCCGTCAACGGTTCGGGGTGCTCCAACACCGTCAGCGGCCCGAGGGCCTCCACGAGCAGCCGCAGCGTCTCCTGGTCGATTGCGACGACGCCGTCGAAAACGACGCCGTCGAAATCGACGCCGTCGGCCTCGACGTCGTAACGCAGGCGATAGAGTTGGAGTGCCATCTCGGCGGCGGTGGGGAAATCGGGGCTCCAGTTGCTGTCCCGGAACACCCACGGCACCGGCCCCATCACCTCGCGCATGGGCCGGGGCGCGACCGGGTAGGCCTTGGAGAAATCGTCGACGGCGTAACTGTCCTCGAAGGTCAGGTGGATCACCTCCCCGCCCGCTACGACGACCCGGGCGACGCCGCTGATGAAGCCGCCCGTCGGCCGCAACTCGTCGTCGTTCTGCACCAGGACCAGGTAGGTGCGTGGCCGGTCGCCGCCCAGGAGTTCCGGCAGCGCCATCGCCCCCTGGACACCGTTCTCCAACAACGGCAACAGCCGGTCGAGTTGAGCCACGCCCTCGCGCAACCGGGGCGACAGGTCACCGGCCCGGATGGCCTCGCGCGACTGCCGCACCCGTTCCAGCGTCGCCAACGCCCGCGCCAGATCGGGCCGGGCTGCCCGGAGCCCGTCCATCGCGACGGCGGGCGGGGCGTCCGCCAACCCGGCCAGCGGCTCGACCAGTCCCTCGCCGGCCGCCGTCAGGTCGAGCCCCATCTGCACGAGATGCGGGGCGGCCGCCAGGTCGGGCCCGTAAACAGGCATCCAACCCAGGCGCGGGGCCAACGCCAGGGGGAGCGCGAGTTCTGATTGTAACCCCAGCAGGTCGGCCCGCGTCTGGTGGAGCAGGGCCGCCGCCTCCTCCACGTCCCCACCGGCCCCCTGGGACAGCGTTTGCAGGGCCTCCAGGTCCGCTTCGAGCAGGGCCAGCCAAGCGCGGGCGCGGTTGACCCGGCTGTAACCCCAAACGGCGACGAGAAGAACCAACACCAAACAAACGATGGCAGTCCGACGTCTCACGTCCAACGTCCGACGTCTCATGTCCGATGTCTGACGTCCGACGTCCGATGTCCACAGGGCTGCGCCGAGGCCGAGGACGGCCCAGGTGAAGACGCCGGGTTTCTGGCCCAGGGCGATGGCGTCGGCCAGGCCGAAGGTCACCTGGGCCAGCAGTCCCAGGCCCAGCCCGGCGGCGAGGGCGGCGGCCCCTCCCAAGGGCCCGGCCCCATCGACGGCCCCACCAGCGGCCCCACCAGCGGCCCCATCGGCGTCCCCATCAGCAGGCAGCGACGTGCGCCGCCAGACCTGGGCCATCATCCACCCGAAGGCCAGCAGCAGCCAGGCGAAGGCCGCCAACCCCGGCAATCCCAGGTCCAAGCCAGTCTGGAGGAAGAGGTTGTGGGCGTGGGTCGCGTCGCGCCCGGCCGGGATGAGGAACGTGGGATAGCGGGCGTGGATCACGGGGAACAGTGTGTCGAAACCGATGCCGGTGAGGGGATGATCCTGGATGACGCGCAACGAGCGTCGCCAGATCTCGACCCGCCCGACCCAGCTGGTCTCCTCGGCCAGCGATTCCAGGTTGGGGACGCCGAAGAGGGCCTGGCCCACCCGGTCGGGGCCGTAATAGGCGAGCAACCCGATCCCCACCAGCAGCAGGACGAGGACCACCCGGCGGGGCCAACGACCCAGCGTCGCGCCGGACAGGAGCAGCGCCAGGCTCACGGCGACGCAGGCCATGCGGGATTGGGTCAGCAGCAGGGTGAAGGCGGTCAACCCCAGGACCGCCGCCAGGCCCAGCGTCCGGAGGACGTGAAGCCAGGCGGGCAGCGAGCGACGGCGCAAGGCGTGGAGCAGCAGAACGGCGGCGAGGGGGACGAACAGCGTCAGCGCGCCGGCGACCTGGTTGGCGTTGAACCCACGCTCCGCCCGGGGAATCCCCCGCAACAGCGTGGGCGCGCGCTCGTAGACGGCGGACAGAAACGGAAACAGCAGCGGCGATTTGCGACCGGCCCAGTGCGCGCCGACCAGGCTCGCCGCCGCCATCGCCGCGCCGCCCGCCAGGATCAATCCCGCCGCCAGCCACAGACCGCGCCGCGTGCGGATACCGTTGACCATGGCGTAGAAGAGGGCCACGCCCAGCAGAAGGCCGCACACCTTGGGCAGACTGCGGGCCGGATCGTAGGCGGCCGCCAGCCCGACGAGCGTCATGATCAACAGAATGAGCAACGGAACGTCCAACGGCGTGCGAACCGTCAAGCGCCCCTGCGCCAGCCAGCGGCAGGCCCACAACAGCGGGATCAGCCCCAGCAGCCAGGGCGCGACGTCGGGTTGGGGGAAGATCAGGAGCGGGGCCAGGAGCAGTAGCAGCAGAAGCTCGATGCGCGGCCACAGGCGACGGAGGGCGGATGGGCTAGCGGTCGTCATCTGGGGGCTATCCGTCATCGTCCGGCGCCTCGAACCAGCCGAGTTCCGCTAGCCCTTGCCGGGCCTGGGCGTTCCCCGGGTCCAGGGCCAACGCCTGCCGGTAGGCGGCGATGGCGTCGTGGTAGCGGCTCGCCTGGGCGTAGGCCCGGGCCAGGGGGAGCAGGCGGGACACGTCGTCTGGCGCCAGCGACGAGGCGCGCGCCAGGTGATCCAGCGCCTCGTCGTAGCGGGCCTGCTGCAGGAAACAGTCGCCCAGGAGCCCGTGGCCCCGCTCGGCCAACCGTGTTTCGGCGGCGGAGGCCGGGGACGACGCCTGGTCAGGCGGCAGCAGAGGGTCCAACCAATCCCGCGCCTCGTCACACGCGCCCTGTTCGGCGTATGCCTGCCCCAGGGCCATGCGGGCGGGGACGTAACCGGGGTCGACGCGCAGCGCCCACTGCCAATGGGGGAGCGCCGCCTCTGGCGCGTCCAACTTGTGGGCCAGCAGCCAGCCCATCCGGTAATGGGGGGCGGGATCGTCGGGCGATAACACCGCAGCCTGGCCGAAAGCCTCCAGCGCCGATTCCCACGCCTGGCGAGCCACGTAGACCTCGGCCCGCAGGAGATAGCGGCGCGGCGACACGGGCGGTTCCAGCGCGGCGGCCGATTCCAGCGCGGCGAGGGCGTCCGCCTCCTGGCCCAACGCGCTCAAGGCCCGGCCCAGGTAATAGTAGGCGTCGGCCGATTCCGGGTTAAGGGCCAGCGCCTGCTCGTATTGGGCCACTGCAGCGGCGGGATCACCCGCGCCCGCCAGCGCCAGCCCACGATGGATGAAGTACTCGTCGGCGCCGGCCGCCCGCCACTCCCGGAGCGCGCGCGTCTCCAATCCCCGCGCCGCCAACGCCTGCCCGCGCCGGAAACGGGCGACGACGTCGCCGGGCGATAGGGCCGCGGCCCGGTCGAGGGCGGCGTCCCGCGCGGGGGTAGCCTGCCACTGCTCGTAGACGGCGCCCAGGTTATAGTAGGCCTGCCCGTTGAGCGGATCCCAGGCCAGCGCTCGCTGGAAGGCCTGCCCCGCCCGGGCCGCCCGTTCTGTGCGGGCCTCTCCCCCCAGCCCCGGCGCGAGGAGCGCCCGGTTCAGCCGCAGCGAGCCGACGTTGTTGTAGATCACCGTCGCGAGGCCCGTCCGCAGCGGCCAGAGCAGGAGCAGGGCCAGACCGAGCGCGATCAAAACGCACCCCAGTCGACGTTTGAATTCGGATCTCGAATCGCGGATAGAGAATAACATCAGCCTGTGTTTGCTCTCACCATTTAAATACGCTATAATGAACGTGCTTCCCGGTTACTCCTGTTAGGAGTTACCAGTTGCCTCATCAACAACCGGAATTAGCCACGAATTTCACGAATTGACACGAATTTTGCTTTTCTATTCGTGAAATTCGTGCAATTCGCGGCAGAGAAAGCCTCAACTGCGTAACGCCTACCTGTAGTCAAATCGCCAGTCTCCCACTTGAGTGTTGCTGCACAAAATAAATAGGGAGTCAGACTGATATGCGTATCCAAAACAAATATCTGCCCATAAACCCTGATCTGGTCTGGGACTATGACATCCCCCCAGATGAGCAACAGAGCGAGGCCTTTCGGCGGTGGTACGTCGGCCGCGTGTTAACCCGGGGAGGCGCAGATGACATCCAGGAGATCAGTCTGGCAACGATTCACGCCTATCTCCCCCACATCTCCCTGCCGTCTCGTATTCGTCGCTTCTGGGAATGGTATTTCAGCTTAGCAGACGTGAGGGAGCGCCTTGGAACTACTGACAGATCTACAACGTAAAATCCTCAAGGTATCCGGATCACCTGCTCCTCCCGCAAACCGGCCGTGACCTCGGTCCACTCGTCGTTGGCGAGGCCGGTCTCGATCTCGACCCGCGTCACCTCGCCCTCCCCATCCTCGTCGAGCAATTCGACGTACCGCCGCCCGCCGATGGTCAGGATCGCGTCGGTGGGCGCGCGCAGCACGTCCTCCTTCGCCCGCCCGGCGATCGACACGTCCGCCCCCATGCGAATCGTCGCCGGCACGTCCTGCCCCTCGTCGAAGGCGATGGTCACCTCGTACGCCCGGCCGCCCTGCCAGATGGCGGCCTGGTCGACGATCTGCAGCACGGTCCCGCTGTAGGTCTGGTTGGGGTAGACGTCGAGCCGGATGGTCGCCCGCTGCCCCACGTGGATGCGGTCGACGTTCTCCTCCAGGATCGTGGCGACGATCCACAGTTGTGAAGGATCGGCGACGACACCGATGGTCTCGTAGGCCCCCACCTGGTCGCCGGGGCGCTTCTCGACGGAGACGGCGACGCCGGTGAGCGGGGCCGCCAGCAGCGTGTCGGAGAGCTGCGCCGTGGCCCAGTCCCGCTGCAAGCGCGCCCGCTCGACCTGTGTCCGCGCGATCGCCAATTCCAGTTCCTGCGCCTCCGCCTGGAGCGCCTGATTCTTCCGTTCGGCTCGCCGGGCCTCTTGCACCTGCGCCAATTGGGCCTGGGCCAGCTGGTAATTCCACTGATTCAGGCGCAACGTCCAGCTGTGCGCCTCCGTCTCCTCAATGGGCGCCCAATGGCGGGTGAGCGCCTGCTCGTAGGCCTCCTGGGCGTAGGCCAGTTCGACCCGCGCCCGCTCCACACCGATCTCGGCCGCCAACAACCGGGCGTCCAGGTCGGAAGGGGACGCCTGTTCCGTCTGCAACACCTTCAGTTGGAGCGCCCGCTCCGCCTGTTCCAGGTCGAACTGGGCCAGCAGGGCCGCCTTCTGCGCGCCGGGGGCGTCGAGTTCGGCCAGCAGCTCGCCCTCGGCCACCCGGTCGCCGGGCGAGACGTGGACCGCCTTCAGCGTGCCGCCGATGGGGAAGGCCAGCGTCGCCTCCTGCCGGGCCACGATCCGCCCCCGGGCCGCGATCGATTCGGCCACGTCGCCGGTGGTGACGGTGTAGGTCTCGCCCGGCGGCAGGCCCGGGGTGGGCGGCGGCGCGAAGGTGGGCGCCACGCCGGCCCCGGGCGGGCTGCAGGCGGCGCACGGAAGGCCCGCGAGAAGCAAGAGAAAGAGGAAGAGGCTGGGTAGGTGTCTTGACGTGTGGGAATGCGTTTCCGTTTTTGTATCTGCATTTTTAGTGTGTGGAATCAACGTGACGTCTCCGTCCCGCCGCCGTTGTGCTCGACCGGGCGCCGGTCTTTTTAAGCCCGGCCGAAGCCCAGCCAGCGTCCGATCTTCGATCGGGCGATCTTCGATCGGGCGATCCAGGAGGTGTGATTGCGTCCCCGCCCGTCGCCGTAGTATGAGTAATAGTAATAGTAGTACCCGTCCCCGCTGGGGGCCAGCCGGTTGAGCGCCACGCCCAGCACCTGGCTGCCCACGCTGGTGAGGCGTTCGAAGGCCTGGACGGCCGGCGGCCGGCGGGTCTCGCCGCTGTTGATGACCAGCAGCACGCCATCGACCCGCGTCGAGAGCACCGCCGCGTCGGTGACCGCCAGCACTGGCGGGCTGTCGAGGATGACGACGTCAGCCTGCTCCTGGAGCCAGGCGAGGAGATCGGCCATCCGTTCCGAGGCCAGCAGTTCGGCCGGGTTGGGGGCCTGGGCGCCGGCGGTGACGATCCGCAAGCCCGGCACGCCGGTCTCGCGGATCGCGGTCGCGCGCGCCTCCGGTGAGAGGAGCGCGTCCACCAGCCCGGGTGCTTTGCTCACGTCGCAGGCGCGGTGCACGCGGGGATGGCGCAGGTCGGCGTCGACCAGGATGACCGACTTGCCGCCCTGGGCGATGACGGCCGCCAGGTTGACCGACGTGAAGGTCTTCCCCTCGGTGGGCAGGGGGCTGGTGACCAGGAGCGTGCGCACGGGACGGTCGAGGCTGGAGAACTCGAGGCTGGTACGCAGGTTGCGAAAGGCCTCGGCGATGGGCTGCAGGGGCTGCTCGGCCACGAGCAGTTTCGCGTGCCCGTTGGCCTGCTCTTTCAACCGGGGGAGCGCGCCGAGCACGTTGGTCGGCAGGGTCTGCTTGACGTCGTAGGGAGTCTTGATCGTGTCGTCCAGGTATTCGAGCAGGAAGGCCACGCCGACGCCGATCATCAGCCCGGTGGCCGCGCCGAGAAGCGTGTTCTGCAGCGCCCGCGGCCCCACCGGCGCCGTGGGCGGTTCGGCCGGCGAGTAGACGGAGATGACGTCGGTGTACCGGGCCATCGCCATGCGGAACTCCTCGGCGCTGGTGAGGAGCACCACCAGCCGGGTCTGGTCGCGCGTCAACTGGCTCTCCAGGCGCGCCCGCTCCATGCGCACAAAATCAGAAGCGCCGTTGTCCGGATCGCCCAGCGAGGCGATCTCCGCCTGGGTGCGGGCGATGTCCTCCTCCAACGTCGCGATCTTGGCCTCCAACTGATCCAGGTCGGCCTGGTAACGCGCCCGCTGGCGGCCTTTCTCCCGCTGGATGAAGGTCTGGGCGGTGGTCTCGACCAACGCCTGGGCCAGCGCCGGATCGTGGGCCTCGGCCGAGATGCGGATCAGTTGGGTGTCGCGGATCTGCTCGACGGTGAGCATGTTCTGCAGCTGACCGGCGCTCATCGACAGGCCCAGGGCGGCCGCCACCTCTCGCAACAGCACGGGGGCCTGCATCTGCTCGACGTAGGTCGAGGCGACCATCTCGCTGGTGCGCATCAGTTGGTAGATATCGCCCGGCCGCTCGCCGCCCAGGCTGATCTCCAGCGTCGTCGAAGCTCGGTAGACCGGGGCCGCGGTGGCGCTGGTGTAAAAAGCCGCCCCGCTCCCCAGAACGGTGGTCAGAACGATGATCCAGAGGTGCTTCCAGACGACGGTAGCGTATTGTCGTAGTTCCATTGGGTGTTGCCTTTCGGTTAAGGGTTAAGGGTTAAGAATTCAGGATTAAGAATTGAGGATTGAGACTGTCTTCCTCATACGGGCGTGAATGGATATGATAACGCCATTGTCAAATCGCGTCAAGCCAGTTCTTAATTCTTAATTCTCAACTCTCAGTTCTTAATTCTCACCTCTCAATTCTCAGTTCTTAATTCTCAGTCCTCAACCCCCAACCGCCCCCGAATCGTAGCGATGACCTTGTTCAAATCGTGCACGATACCATCGAGTGGCTGGACTAAATCGTCGAACAAGTCGGGCGCGATGTAGTCGACGTCGCGGGCGTAGAGGAGGTGGCTCTTGACCTCGTAGGCGGAACCACGGCTGTTGTAGTAGAAGCGCAGTTTGTCGCGGTAATGATAGCGCCCAAAGGCTTCGGCGACGTTGGCCGCGATCGAGACCGCCGCCCTGCGAAGCTGTGAGGTCAAGCCATACAACTCATGCTTAGGAAAGGACGACGTGATCTTGTGAATTTTCACTGCCAGCGCGTGTGCTTCCTGCCACAAAGGCATCTCTTCGAAAGACTTGTAGCTCATTTTTCAATCCTCAGTTCTTGATCTTTAGCTCTCAGAATAGGTTCAGAATTAAGCATTAAGAATTGAGAATTAAGAATTGAGAATTGAGAATTAAGAATTAAGAATTAAGAATGTCGCCTCAATCCAATCCCTTAGTTCTCAGTTCTTAATCCTTAGTCCTCAGTTCTTAATCCTTAGTTCTCAGTTCTTAATCCTTAGTCCTCAGTTCTTAATCCTTAATCCTCAATCCTCAGCCCTCAATCTCACTTCTCAGCTCACACACTTTTCGTCTCGGCAAATGCCTTTCGAAACGTATCTACTAAATACAAAGCCGGGCGATACCTCGGCAGAATGTCCTGCAGCTTGGCCTGGATTTGCTCTCTGGATCCAAGTCGCACCAGCGCCTCCAATTCCTCTAAATGTCGCGCCAGTGGGTCGCTTCTCCAGGCGTGATTGCCGTAGGCCATCAAGATCTTTTGACATTGCGTACAGCGCGGTTTCTCTCCCTCGGCGAACAGTTCCTCGCTCAGCTTCTCTCCCGGTCGCGGGCCGGTGAACGCGATCTCGATATCCCGCCCTGGCTCGAACCCCGAAAGCCGGATCAACTCATTCGCCAGTTCCACGATGCGCACCTGCTCTCCCATATCCAGCACGAAGATCTCTCCCCCTGCGCCCAGCGTCGCCGCCTGAATCACCAGTTGCACCGCCTCCGGGATGGTCATAAAAAAGCGCTCCATCCGGGGATGGGTCACCGTGATCGGCCCACCATTCGCGATCTGCCGCTGAAACAGGGGGATCACGCTGCCGCGACTGCCCAGCACGTTGCCGAAGCGCACCGCCGTGTAGACCCGCCCCTCGCGCCGGGCCACGTCCTGCACCAGCATCTCCGCCAGGCGCTTGGTGGCCCCCATCACGTTGACCGGGTTGACCGCCTTGTCGGTGGAGATGAGGACGAAGCGGGCCACGCCGCTTTCGAGCGCCGCCCGAAGCAGCGCCCGCGTGCCGAAGACGTTGTTGGAGACCGCCTCCGCGACGTTCTCCTCCATCAACGGCACGTGCTTGTGAGCCGCCGCGTGGAACACTACCGCCGGCCGATGGCGCTCGAAGATCCAGTGCAGGCGCTGCTGATCCCGAATATCGGCGATGACGGGGACTGTATCCAAGTCGGGCAACCGCTCTGCCAGCTCCCGCCGAACGTGATAGATGCTGGTCTCCCCGTGACCCAACAGCAGCAAGCGCCGCGGCCCGTAGGCCCCAATCTGCCGGCACAGTTCCGCACCGATGGATCCCCCGGCCCCGGTGACCAGCACCACCCGATCCCGAAAATGATGCCCCGTACCCGCGCCGTCGATCTGCACCGGGTCCCGGCGCAGGAGATCGTCGATGCCCACCTCCCGCACCGCCTGGACGCTCACCTGACCAGAGATCAGTTCATAGATACCGGGGATAGTCTTGTAGGCCACCCCCGCGCGCTGGCAGATTTCGACCACGTCCCGGATGGCCTGGCCCGGCGCCGTGGGCATGGCGATGATCACCTCTTCGACGCGCTCGTCGCGCACCAGTTGGGGAATGCACGCCCGCGAGCCGAGGACCGGCACGCCGTGGATCCGGAGCCCCTGCTTGGATGGATCATCGTCGAGCAGGCCCACGGGAAGCAGGCCCACGCCCGGGTTTTCCTGCATCTCGCGCACGATCATGGCCCCCGCCTCTCCGGCGCCCATCACCAGGACCCGCGTGGGGGAATCCTGCGAGCACTTGAGAGGATTTTCATCCCGATTGAACGGGCCAAGCAGCTGGCGTCCAGCCAGCGCACGCACGAAGAAGCGCATGCCGCCGGCGAAGAGAAAGCTAAGCAGCCAATCTATAACGGAGATCGAGCGCGGCATCGGGCGGAAATCGAACAACAAGGAGAACGGCGAGTACAGCGCCAGCGACGTCAGCGCGATACCGGCGAGCGCCGCGAGCCAGAGCGCCAGGAGCTCTCTCGCGCTGGCGTAGAGCCAATAGCAGCGGTAGAGACCAAACAGGTAGAAGACGAGCGGTTTGACGAGCGCGGACAGCGCCACGTAGATGAGGAGCGTGGACGTGTACGGCCTCAGCCCATCCACGTCCAGCCGCAGCGCGAAACTGACAAAGCCAGCCAGGGCCATCAACAACACATCGGCCAGAAAGAAGTAGCGGTTGCGGGGAAATGGCAGTGTTATGGAAACCCTCGGTTTGTCTTTCATCACTTCACGCCTCTCCGTTTGTATCATTTTAGTTTTGGGCTCTCTGCTAGTTCGCGTGCTCGGTTCAGCAGACGGTGGTTTTTTGCCACGAATTACACGAATTGCACGAATTTTCACCTATCTCTCATCTCTTCAAGTAAGGGCATCCCTCAACACGGCGCACACCCGATCGACCTGTCGCTCCTCCATCACACCGGAAAACGGCAGCGCCAGACACGTGTCTCCCGCCATCTCCGTCACAGGAAAGCGCCCTCTCTGATAACCAAAACGCTCCCGATAGAAAGGCTGCAGGTGGATGGGCGTAAAATAGGGCCGGGACGGGATTCCCCGCGCCTTCAACGCTTGCATCACCCGATCCCGCCCCATCGCTGGCGCGATGCAGCCCATCGCTGGCGCGATGCGGACCACGTAGACGAACCAGCTCATGCGCGTGGTGCTCGGCGCGACGTAAGGAACCTGTATCCCCTCGACCCCCGCCAGCCGCTGCTTGTACCACCCGGCGACCCGCTCTCTCTTTTCCAGCAATTCCTCGATGCGCTTGAGTTGCGAGAGCCCCAGCGCCGCGCTCATCTCGTCCAGCCGGTAGTTATAGCCCAGGCGGGTGTGGTTGAGCCAGGCGTCGAAGACGTCGCGCCCCTGGTTGCGCAGCGAGCGAAAGAGCGCGGCCCAATCGTCTCGGTCGGTGACGATCATGCCGCCCTCGCCGGCCGTTATCTGCTTGTTGGGATAGAAGGCGAAGACCGCCGCATCCCCCAGCGTGCCCGCTGGCCGGCCCTTGTACGTGGCCCCGATGGCCTCGCACGAATCCTCGATCACCCATAAATCGTGCTCGACGGCGACCGCCCGGATCGCGTCGTAGTCGGCCGGCTGGCCAAAGGCGTCGACGGGCAGGATGGCTTTCAAATGGCGAGAGGCGCATTGTGAATTGCGAATTGCGGGGGGGAGCCAGCGTTTTGCGGCGTCGCCACCACGGGAAAGATGGTCGGCAGCTTGGGCGACCTGGGCGGGATCGATGTTGAGGGTCTGGGGGTCGACGTCGACGAAGATGGGGATGGCGCGCTCGAAGAGGACGCAGTTGGCGGAGGCGATGAAGGAGAAGGGGGTGGTGATGACCAGGTCGTTTTCCTCAATCCCGGCGGCGATGACGGACAGGTGCAGGCCGCTGGTGCCGGAATTGACGCCCACGGCGTGCCGGACGCCAACAGCGGCGGCGAAGGCTTCCTCGAAGGCCACGAGCTGGGGGCCGAGGCTGAGATAGCGGGTTTCGAGCACGTCGTTGACGGCCGCGACGTCGGCAGCCGTCAGATCGGGGGAGGACATCGGGATGCTCTCTGCACATAGATTCTCTCGCTTCAAAATTAACACTCCCTCTCTTCTCGTCAAGCGCTTAAAAACAGCGATTAGTGATCTCTCCCTGATTGACTGACATATCTTGCTGGGACACTGATTTTCACAGATCAAGGTGTAAGATCGGTGTAATGTGGGCGTTCAGATCGCCCGCGCCCAACACCCCAGCCAGGCTTGCCAGGGAGGCGAGCGTACAATGGGGGGCGTGATGGGACGTGGGCGGCTCCAAATGCGCGTATTCCGCGCCGGGCCGCCGCACCCACACGGTGTACATACCCGCCCGGCGCGCGCCCAGGAAATCCTTGAGCGGATTGTCGCCCACGTAAATCGAGCGCGGGGCCTCGACCGCCAACCGATCCAACACCGCCTCAAAGGGCGTCGGGCTGGGTTTCCAGACCTCCCGTCCCCACCGGTCAGAGAAGACGACGGCGTCAAAATAGGGGGCCAGGCCCAGGGCCGACAGTTTGCGCCGCTGCACGGCCAGGTAACCATCGCTGACCAGGCCCAGCCGATAGTTATCGCGAAGCGACGCCAGCACCCCCGGCGCCTCGGGGAACGGCGTCAGCACAGGTTCGTGCGCCCGGTAGACCCGTACCAGTTGCGGCGTCAGGCCGTCGTCGGCCGGCAGGCTGTGCTCCTCCAACCAGTGATCGAACGTATTTCCCCGCACACCCAGATCAAATAGCTGCTTCAACTCGGTGAATCCCTGCTCCGATGGGATACCCAGCTCCGCCTCGGCCCAGGCGGCCACAGCCTGGAATCCGCTGAGCACATAGTCTCGCTCGGGATACAGGGTGTCGTCCAGGTCAAAGACGACGGCGCGCCACGGGCCCACCATCAGGCTTGCCTCCAGGAAAAAGAGCGGCGCGCCATCTGCTCACGTTCGGCCTCGGTCAGAAAAAGAGAATCGTCGCACCGGGTCAGGTAGAGGCCGACCTGGTAACTGCCTAACGGTGGAAGGTCTAGAGGCACACCTGCCGCCCGCGCCAGCAGCCAGCGGGGATAATCGGCGCCGGCCGCGACGCCCAACGGCGCGCCGCCCCCGAAACGGGCGTTGATCTCGGTGAAATAGGGCACGCCATCAGAAGATGGCGCACGGTCCTTCATCATACACTGCACGGTGATGGGGCCGACGGCGGGCAGCGCCCGGGCGATCCGGACGCAGGCCTCGGTGATATTGGGGTCGTAAATCGTGACCCCCTTGGCGACCTCGCCCCAGCGCACCTCGATCCGTTGGCGGGATACCACGGCCAACACCTCACCCTCCAGGTCGCAGACGACGTCGTTGGTGATCTCGGGACCGGGCAGGTATTCCTGGACGATGGGATCAGGCACGTACTCGGAAAAGAAGGCTAAAGCGCGGGCGTCCCGGACCTGGAACGTGTTCTGGGCCGCGCTGCCAAAGCGGGGCTTGATGAACAACGGGTATTCAGCCTTCTCGGGGTCCAATTGGCTCGGCAGCCAGGAGCGGGGCGTGGGCAGGTTCAGGCGCTCGAAGAACGCGGCGGTCGCCCGCTTGTCGGCGGTGAGAGCGGTCGCCTCTGCAGAGACCACTGCCAGGCGCGCGCCGGTGGCTTCCAGCTCTTCCCGGTAGCGGGCCAGGACGGGGATGTCGGGATCGATCAGGGGAAAGACCAGGCCGACCCCCTCGCGGCGGCAGATCTCGACCAGCGCCGGGACGTAATCGGGCACGGTGAGACGGGGGACGATGTAGGGCCGGTCGGCCACCTGGAGGGCCGGGGCGAGCGGATCGATGTCCACCGCGACAATGCGCCCGTCCAGTTCTAATGATTGGTAGGCGCGGCGAAACGCACGCAGCAATTCGACCCGGCGGCCGGCGCTGGTAAAGAGGACGTTGATATCCTTAGTCTGTTGTCCCAAAGAACTCCTCCATCGTGGCGTGACCTGGCTGGCGAATACCCTCGCGTAAGAGCACCTTCCACGCCGTGAGGGTCAGTATCTTGAGGTCCAGCCACAGCGATTGGTGATCCACGTACCACACGTCCAGGGTACATCCTTCGACGGGCTCAAGACATGCTTTTCCCCCCGCGTGAGCGAACGAGCTGCCCGTTTTGACCTCAAGAGTTGGGCATGATATAATCAGTTTGCGGGCCGGAACACGATCCGCAAAGGAGGAAAAAGCATGAAAGCCAATGTAAACACCCTCCCACGCTGGGAGATCGATCAGTTGTTTAAACTTGGACAAAGACGACCCGGTTTGCTTGAACATGCCGTTCACCGCCTGGTACAAGAAGATCAAGAGATCCGCTGGTCTGTGATCGTGGGCGCATATCAAGACGGGCAGATCAATCTGGGCAAAGCCGCCGAATTGCTGGGCTCGACCGAACTTGAACTGCGTGATCGCTTTATCGAATTAGGCATACCACTCCGTGTTGGGTCTGCCGATCTGGCCGAAGCTCGAGCTGAAGTCAAAGCGATACGTTCCTGGTTCGCCAAAACCGCAGTCGAGGATCGTGCATGATGATCACCCTGCTGGACAACACGGTGATGTCCAACTTGGCCGTGGTGCAGCGCCCCGATTTGCTTCGCATCGCCTTTGGCGATACTTTGGCCACGCCACAGCAGGCTTTCGACGAATTGGAAGCCGGTGTGCGAGTGGGCAAGTTGCCTGCTCTTGACTGGCACTGGCTGCCGATATGGACATTGGATGCCGTGGAGATGGCCCCCACTTGATTCCAGATCTTGCTTCTCCCCACCACGCTACCCCAGGAACTCTTTCATTGTCGCCTGTCCCGGCTGATTGATCCCCTCCCGTTTGAACACTTGCCACACGGTCATCCCCAAAATCTTCACGTCCAGCCACAGCGATTGGTGATCCACGTACCACACGTCCAGGGCGAATTTTTCCTCCCAGGTGAGCGCATTGCGCCCGTTGACCTGCGCCCAACCGGTGATGCCCGGCCGCACCTCGTGGCGGCGCGCCTGCTCGGGTGTGTAACGCTTCAGGTACTGCACCAGCAGCGGGCGTGGGCCGACCAGGCTCATCTCGCCCCTGAGCACGTTGAACAGCTCGGGCAGCTCGTCGAGGCTCCAGCGGCGCAAGAAGCGGCCAAAGGCGCTGAGCCGTTCGGCGTCGGGGAGCAGGTTGCCTTGGGCGTCACGGGCGTCGGTCATGGTGCGGAATTTGTACAGAGTGAAGGGCTCGCCGCGCAGGCCGGGGCGTTGCTGGCAGAAGAGGACCGGTGCGCCAAGTTTGAGGCGCACCAGGAACGCGAGCAGCGCCAGAAACGGCGCGAGCAGGAACAGCAGCAACAAACCACAGCCCAGATCGAACGTGCGTTTGCCACAGCGACGATACATACTCGGGATACCCTCACTCCCCTCTTGACGTCCCAGGGACAATGCTCAATCCCTCCTCGTCCACGAAAGCCTCATAGTCACACAAGTGTGCATCTACATCCTCTTCGAGATAGTCAACCCGCTTCGATTCAAGTCCTCCGGCAAAGGCGACGACGCCGCGCAAAATCACACGGTCGGGCATAACAAAGCCGCTATAGGCCCCCGTTTCGCTTCGCGCCAGGTCACCGCGCCAGCAGAGAGTCACGTCCGGATCCGGAACGTCAGCCAGGACGCTGTCTGTTGGAAGTACTGCTCCGCCCGCCGGCTCACGTCCAGGGCCAGAGCGAGCTTCTCACGCGTCCCCCAGGCCAACCACGCGATCACGACGACGAGGAAAATCAGCACGATCCTGGAAGCATACGGCCGGCGCCGCTCAAATGAGCGGCTAGCCCTGTATCCCCGTTCGACCAGCAGGCCGAGCAAAAGCGCATAGAAGGGAGAGGAACTGTAGGTGTAAAGCTCGCTCATATGGCCGGTCAAAACGACCGGAAACATGCCGGCCAGGATCAACAGACCCAGACCAGCGATGGCTGCAATACCTGTCGGCCCGGTCTCCAAGTCCGACCTGCCGTCCGAGCTTTGCCGGCCCAGGCCCGGCAGCCCGACCAGACTCAGGAGCCCCAGGCCCAGCGTCAAAAACGTCGAAACGACGATGCGGGCCGGTTGAAGGTGGGGAAAAAGGTCGAGCGCATAGATCAGCCCGCCCGCTAATCGGGCCACGTTCTTGACGACCGGAACGACGCTGAAACTCAGGCTGTACCGGTCTCCCGGATTGCCAAAGGTCGCCCCGCTGACCAGCCTCAGCCCCAGGTACGCGAGCAGAGCCACAGCGATGGCAGAGTAGGAGACGACGAGAGTACGCCACCCGGCCCAGCGCCTTTCC
>Ga0129302_1000837_pt1:0-12500 | contig 22803 bp, 15 predicted proteins | sample BlaSprsedimmetaG_FD_94476 | JGI IMG/M metagenome (GOLD analysis project Ga0129302, IMG submission 94476) | Hot spring sediment bacterial and archeal communities from California, USA to study Microbial Dark Matter (Phase II) - Blank Spring... | ecosystem: Environmental > Aquatic > Thermal...
CATGTTGATGTTGCATATGTTTTCTATCACGGGACAACATGAAAGTCAAGACAAAAATGCAATAAAATAATATTATTTCAAATACTTAAGCTAAAAACGACTTTTTACGAAACCATCAACGTTGAGCCTTTTCTTATAATTTGTGCTTAGGTAACTCATGAAGCCATCCCCACGTCTCTTCAAGATTGAACAACCGGCACTTCGCCCTATTAACTGGGGAGACATCGTCGTACTGGTTGGCGTGGCCGTCTTGGTCTACGCAGGCGTGCGTCTGGCGCTTGATGCCCCGGTAGTAATCAAAGGGCCTATGATTTCCCTCTCTCCCGGTGCACTCCCCTGGTACGCCAGCCTGTCCATCGGGCGTATGGTCGCCGCCTACGCTCTGGCCATGCTCTTTACCCTGCTCTATGGCTCTCTGGCCGCCAATAACCGCCGTGCCGAAAAGATCCTGATACCCTTGCTCGATGTTCTGCAGGGCATCCCTATTCTCTCATTTCTGCCGGTGGTATTGCTAGGCTTCAGCGCCATTCTGCCCGGGAAAATGGCAGCCGAACTAGCCTCCATCGTCTTGATCTTTACCAGCCAAGTCTGGAACCTAACCTTTGCCTGGTATCAATCCCTAACCACCATACCTGGGGAGTTGCGCGAGGCCAGTGCCGTCTTCCGTTTCAACACCTGGCTGCGCTTCAAGACCCTGGAGCTGCCTTTCGCCGCTATCAGCCTGATCTGGAACAGCATGATGAGTTGGGCGGGCGGCTGGTTCTTCCTTATGGCGGCCGAGACTTTCACCGTGGGGCACAGGGACTTTCGCCTGCCGGGGCTGGGGGCCTACCTGCAAGAGGCCGCCAACCAAGGAAATTTGCAGGCCATTGCCTGGGGAATCGGCACGCTGGTACTGGTCATCATAATCTTGGACCAATTGGTATGGCGGCCTTTGCTGGCCTGGGCCGATCGCTTTAAGCTCGAGATGGCCGGAGGCGAAAACCCGCCTGCCTCATGGTTGTACGATGCCCTGCGTAGTTCGCGGCTGATCGATTGGCTCACTCAGGCCACCTGGCATCCAGCCCGGGAACGCCTGGACGCCTGGCTCCTCCGCCGCTTTTCCCTGAGGGGCGAAACAGACCCGGCGAAAACCATCCCTCTATGGCCATTATACGTTGTGGGGACAGTAGGTGGCATGGGGCTGCTTTACGGGGCCTTCCAGGCCGGGCAGATGTTGCTGGCCGTGCCCCTGAGCCAATGGAGCACCATCGGCATCGGCGTGATGGCCACGCTGCTACGCGTGCTGGCCGCCCTGATGATCGCCCTGGTCTGGACTGTGCCTCTGGGCGTGATCATCGGCAGTAACCCGCGCCTGGCGGCCTGGCTACAACCAGTGGTACAGATCACTGCCTCGGTGCCCGCCACAGCGCTCTTTCCGATTGTCTTATTGGTAATGCTTGGCTTGCCAGGCGGCCTCAACCTGTCTGCTGTATTGCTGATGCTGATGGGAACCCAGTGGTATCTCTTATTTAACGTAATCGCCGGGGCCACTGCAATCCCCAGAGATCTAAAATACACAACCGCCCTGCTCCAACTCAGTCGATGGCGGCGCTGGCGTACCTTGATTCTGCCAGCCCTGTTTCCTTATATCGTCACCGGTGCCATCACCGCAAGCGGTGGGGCCTGGAATGCCAGTATTGTGGCTGAACACACGGAGTTCGGCGGACGAACCGTGGGTACCATTGGCATTGGCGCAAGCATCGCCCGGGCCACGTCCCACGGAGATTATCCCCTGCTGTTGGCCGCGACGCTGAGCATGATCATCACCGTTGTAGCCATCAACCGGCTGGTATGGCGCCGTCTGTATCGCCTGGCCGAAGAAAAATATCGTATGGAGTAATACATGACTACGAATAGCCACCTGCTGGCCCTGCAGCACGTCAGTCAGGTCTACACGAGCGGTGCAAAACGCTTCACCGCCATTCAGGACGTGAACCTGACCCTCAGCGAGGGCGAATTTGCCATCCTATTGGGGCCATCGGGTTGTGGCAAGAGTACCCTATTGCGTATCATTACCGGTCTGCAACGACCCACTAAAGGGCAAGTCCTGTACCGTGGCAGGCCCTTGCAAGGAGTCAATCCCCAGGCCACCATTGTCTTCCAGACCTTTGCCCTATTTCCCTGGCTGACAGTGATGGAAAATGTGGAAGTGGCCCTCAAGGCACGTGGGATACCTCCAAAACAGCGCACCGCCCGGGCCTTTGACCTGCTGGACCGGGTAGGGCTGGATGGCTTTGAGATGGCTTATCCTCGCGAGTTATCAGGTGGTATGCGACAGAAGGTGGGATTCGCGCGCGCCATGGCTGTGGAACCAGAATTGCTGTGCCTGGATGAGCCTTTCTCGGCCCTCGACGTCCTCAGCGCCGAGGCCCTGCGCGGCGAGTTGTTGGAACTCTGGAGCAGCGGCAACATCCCGACACGAGCCATCCTCATGGTCACCCATAACATCGAGGAGGCCGTCTTCATGGCTGACCGCATTGTAGTGATGGACAAGGACCCTGGCCGGGTGGTTACAGAGTTGAGGGTAGGGCTACCCCACCCGCGCCAGCGCAAGGCCCCGGAGTTCCGGGACATGGTGGACCGGGTGTATGCCACCCTGGCCGGTCAAACGCAGCCAGAGCACGTGGAACTGGGCACTGCCCCCGGCGAGCCGGGCCGCACCCGGGCCTTGCCACACATCACTATTAATGACCTGGCTGGATTACTGGAACATCTGGCCGAAAGGCCCACTCACCGGGCCGACATCTACCGGCTGGCGGAAGAGTTACACGTGGATTCTGACCACCTGCTGCGTCTGACTGAGGCCGCCGAGTTGTTGGGATTCGCCACCATTGCTCGCGGCGACATCACCATGACCCCCTTGGGTGAGACCTTTGCCGAGGCCAGCATCCTGGCCCGTAAAGAGATATTCGCCTCCCGCATCCGGCAACTGCCCACTTTCAAATGGTTGCTGGCCGTGTTGCAGGCCGCACATCGTCACCAACTGGAATGGGATGTGGTCCAAACTGCCTTAGAGCTGGAATTTCCCCCTGAAGAAGCACAACGCCAGCTTGAAACCGCCATTAACTGGGGCCGTTACACTGAACTTCTGGCTTATGATGACAGCGGGCAGGTATTCTACCTCGAACCCGGTGCTGTCTCGTCCTCAAGTTCAGCGACCAGGCAAAACGGGCAATAACTACATGATTACCATCGGTCTTTCCGCACATCGGGCAGAGGCAATCCCCTTCCTAAAAAACGTATTCGCAAGGTCTGACGTTATTATCCTCGAAGAACCGCCCCATCCATCGTTTCAGGCTATGCTGGAAGGTGAAATCCCCATTCCCGACTATCTTGAGCAAATCGACCTGTCTTTCCCGATATATTCCGAGAGAATTTATCATCTATTACAGGGTTGCTACAGACAAGGCAAACTCGTCGCCCAGATTGAACCTTATCTGACAAAATTAAACGAGATTCATGAATCGATTGAAAAGGGCTCAAAACCCACCGATCTGACACACCAGCCGGAGACGAAGGCCGTCTATGAGGCTGAAAATATGGCCTTCGAAGCCTTGCTTAATTATTATCAGTCCGTAGATAAGACCTTTGCGGAAACCACACAAGCCGTAATGAACTTTGCCTCTCAGGATGCAAAGCGTATCAGGCTCCGCGACAAGATGCGGGCTGAGGTCATTACCCAATTTGTCCAGAAAAACAATCTTCAAGAAAAATCCATCTACGTAGAGGCAGGATACATTCACCTTGCTCTACGGCCAGCACTCATGAAGAGACCAGACAATCATCTGCACATAATAAAACAGGTCTTTATATTGGCAGGGCCCTGTCGCAACCTCAGTTACAGACAATGGGGAAGATCTGTCGATTTTATATCACCACCGGGTGACCTGCTAACCTTGCACTATATGTTCAGAGAAAAATTCAACGACGCGTTAGGAAGGTTACTGGCAGCCCGGAGTCTGATCTACGTAAGCCTTTTAACCAAAGAAGAGCTTTTGCCAACACAAGAACAACCCACGCCCCATCTGGCGGAAGAAGTCCGGTTAAAGGCATTTGTGGATAAATTGGACTATAAGGCGTGCGAAACGATATTTAGCCGAGTAAAAGCCCTCCCCACTGCTGAGGCCAGAAAAGTGCTGCGTCTTGTTTGAGTCATGACTGTCAGATATCCCCGTTCTTCTCCATCTTGGCCAGGTCTTCAAAGCGAATATCCGCGCCCAGGATGCCCGCAATCTCTTCTTTGTCGCTGCGGATCGGCGCGGAAACCGTGATGCAGAGGGCCCCGGTTATCTTGGAGGTATAGAAATCCGTAACATGGACCTTCCCGTCCTTTAAGGGATTGATAAACCAGGGGCGATCGGAGAAATCTCTATCCAGCTTAAACGTTTCATACTTGGCCCGGTCCTTAACGTGCGTAATATTCTTGGTGATCTTGCGGCCCTCGGTATTCGTGACATAGATAAACTGGATAAATGGATTGGCATCCAGGAACTTCTGTAGCACAGGTTCCTGGGCTTTAGCCTTCATAGTCTTTATCTCTTCTCTTTCTACTATTTCTTCTATTAAATGGGCCGCCAGGTCATAGGCCTTTTTCTTCAGTTTATCGAACTCAGAGATGAATAACTCAGGCAGATGCTTCCTGGCCTGCATCTCCATCTCCTCATTGGATATGGCGGTCACCCGACCCGCCTCATACTGTTCCATTACCCATTTATAGATATGCGCAATCCCGGGATGCCGCTTGTCCACCTGAGACTCACCGGCAAGACCTAACCGGTTGTTAATCCAATGAGCAATGCCGGCTACACCAGACTTATCGCCGATTATTATGGTTATAGGACGGTTGAGTATCTTCTGCGTATCAAATATGTTATATATTTCCTCATTCTTGATCAGGCCGTCCGCGTGTACCCCGGCCCGGGTGGCGTTGAAATCAGAACCGATAAAGGGATAATTGGACGGGATGTGATAATCCAGTTCCTTTTCAAAATATTCGGCGATCTCGGTTATTACCGTAGTATCAACTCCATTGGTGCGCCCCAGCAGGCTTATATATTCGACGATCAATCCCTCGATGGGGGCGTTGCCTGTCCGTTCACCAAAACCAAGCAATGTCCCATTAGCTCCCGCGCATCCATAGAGCCAGGCGGTAGTGGCATTGATAAATACCTTATGGAAGTCATTGTGGCCATGCCACTCCAGAAGGTGGCCAGGGACCCCGGCATCATCAATCATGGCCCGCACCAACTTTGGCACACTGCGGGGCAGGGCCGCACCCGGATAGGTTACGCCGTAACCCAGGGTATCACAAAGTCTTATCTTGACATCGATGCCGCTCTGTTCCCTCAGCTTCATAAGCGCTATGGCGAAAGGCACACAGAAGCCATAGATATCGGCCCTGGTTATGTCCTCAAAATGGCATCGGGGAACGATTCCGTGGTCAAGGGCAGCCTGCACAATACGCAGATAATCCCTCATGACCTGAGAACGTTTTCTCTTTAGCTTGAAAAAGATATGGTAATCAGAGACTGAGGTCAGGATGCCGGTCTCTTTAAGACCCATCTCTTTGACTAGCTTTAAATCCTCAGCCTTAGCCCTGATCCAGCCGGTTATCTCCGGATAACGGTATCCCTTCTCCAGACAGCGCCGCACCGCTTCTTTGTCTTTGTTGCTGTAAAGGAAAAACTCGCTTTGGCGCACGACGCCGTTTGGTCCGCTCAGACGGTGCAGGAGATCAAAGATGTCGCAGATTTGTTCCACAGTGTAAGGCGGCCTGGCCTGCTGACCGTCACGAAAAGTGGTATCGGTAATAAATATCTCTTCCGCCGGATCAATAGCGATCAACTTGTGGTCAAAATCTATACGGCAGACCTCATCGTAAGGAAAGACTTCGCGCTGGAGGTTGGGTTCAGAGACGTCCTTCAGTTCATGACGCCAAAACTCGGTATGCTCGTGCTCGAGCACCCTCCTGGATCGATTCCATTTAGCCACCCTCAATCACCTCCCATCATTTATAACCCATAGCCTCTCGACAAGCGAGCCGCCAGGTCGGCCGGGGACGGACGCCTGTCCTACGGGGCTCTTCACACTCATCACTCTAAATGCCAGTCCGGTTTAAGACACAGTTCGGCCAACTGGGTCATGCTGACCGAAGACGGCGCCTCCGTAAGCAGGCAAACGGCCTTCTGTGTCTTAGGAAAGGCGATGACATCACGGATGGTCGATCGCCCGCACATGAGCATCAAAAGCCGGTCCAGACCAAAGGCAATGCCTCCATGAGGCGGAGCGCCCATCTCCAGTGCCTCCAGAAGGAAACCAAACTTATCCTGGGCCTCTTCACCAATACCCAAGGCCTCGAAAACCTTCTGCTGTACCCCGGTTTGATGTATCCTGATACTCCCCCCGCCAATCTCCATCCCGTTCAATACCAAGTCGTAGGCCCGGGCCCTAACCTCCCCGGGAGAAGTTTTTAACTTATCTATATCCCCGGTCACCGGAGCGGTAAAGGGGTGATGTACGGCTACATAGCGCTTTTCTTCGGCATCATATTCCAGAAGTGGAAAATCTTTTATCCATACAAATCTAAAATCACCCTCCGGGATAAGGTTCAGTAGCCCGGCTAAATGTAATCTGAGTTCACCGAGGGCTCGACAGGCAGTGGCCATAGTGTCCGCCACAAAAAAGACTATATCTCCCGTCTGGAGATCCAATGCCTCTCCGAGTGCCTTCTTCTCTTCATCAGAGAAAAACTTGGCAATAGGTGATTGCCATCCCTCTGGTTTAATCTTTATCCAGGCCAGACCCTTGGCCCCGTACTGACCGACAAACTGGGTCAGGTCATCCAACTCTTTGCGTGAGAAATCATAACCGGTTCTAACCGGAAGGGCCTTCACCACGCCACCTCTGGCCACTACATCCGCAAAGACCTTACATTGGCTCCCGGCCATGAGAGAAGAGACGTCGCGCAGCTCCAGACCAAAGCGCATGTCCGGTTTGTCCGTCCCAAAACGGGCCAGGGCCTCGTGATAAGAAAGACAAGGGAAAGGGATATCCGGAGACACCCCTAAGACTTCCTGAAACAGCCTGGACATCATCTTTTCCACCAATACATATGCGTCTTCTTCAGTGATAAAAGACATCTCCATGTCCACCTGGGTAAATTCCGGCTGGCGATCGGCCCGCAGATCCTCGTCCCGAAAGCACCGCACTATCTGATAATAGCGGTCCATGCCGGCTACCATCAAAAGCTGCTTGAATAGTTGCGGCGACTGGGGAAGGGCGTAAAACCGGCCGGGATTGAGCCGGCTCGGCACCAGATAATCCCGTGCCCCTTCCGGGGTGCTCTTGGTAAGAAAAGGTGTCTCTATCTCCCAGAAGCCGTTTTCTTCCAGATACCTTCTTATGACCGAGGCCGCTTGATGCCGCCGCCGCAAATTGGCGGCCATATTTTGACGCCGGAGATCCAGGTAGCGATAACGAAGCCTGAGATTCTCCGAGACATCGACTTCTTCTTCCAGCGGGAAAGGGGGTGTCTTGGCGGTGTTTAGTACACAGACTTTATGCACTGCTACCTCTATTGCCCCGGTCTTCAGGTTGGGATTCTCCATGCCCTCCGGTCGCCTCCTCACCTTTCCCTGTACAGCAAGCACATACTCACTGCGCGCCGCCTCGGCCCGGGCATGGGCATCCTGACTGATGCTTGGGTCAAACACTATCTGCGTGATTCCCTCGCGGTCGCGGAGGTCAACAAAAATAAGCCCGCCATGATCACGCCGGCGATGCGCCCAGCCCATGAGCGTCACCTCGTTACCAATCTCAGCCATACCAAGTGATGCACAGTAATGAGTCCTCTTCCAAGCCTCCGCGCCGGACATTAAACAAACCTCCTCATTTCCTCACCTATACAGCGAACCAACGCCTCGATATCATCATTAAAATCAACCGCCCATTGCCGGCTGGATTTCATATCCCGCATAGTAATACTGTTCCTGGCCAGTTCATCATCGCCCACGATTAAAACCAGAGAGGCGCCGATCTTACCAGCGCGTCTCATCTGACTCTTCAGGCTATGCCCTTCGTAATCTAGCTCGGCCTGTATCCCAGCCAGTCTTAATCTGTGTGCGATCCGGGCGGCAATAACGCAGGCCTTTTCACCAATGGCCGCCACAAACAAGACAGGTTCCTCCTCTATTTTTTGCAAGTCACCTATTAGCAGAGATAACCTCTCCAGGCCTATGGCAAAGCCCATCCCGGACAAATCGGGGCCTCCCAATTCTTTAATCAAGCCATCATAGCGTCCTCCGGCAGCCACGGCACTCTGCGCCCCAAGGGCCAAACTGGTAATCTCAAATGTCGTCCGGGTGTAATAATCAAGACCACGCACCATAAGGGGATTTATTATGTAAGGAACACCAAATAACCTGAGCTGTCTCTCTACTGTATGGAGATGGGTTTTACAGTCCGGACAAAGATACTCGGATAAAGAAGGCATGCCCTCAAGCGCCGTCCGGCATCTTTCTACCTTACAGTCTAAGACCCGAAGTGGATTGGATACGGTGCGGCGCTGACAATCAGGACAAAGCCCGGCCTGCCTCGTTCCGAGAAAAGACTGTAAATCCTGGCGGAATTGCGGCCGACAATGAGAGCACCCCAGAGAGTTTATCTGCAATTCCACGCCGGATACGCCCAGAGCGCTTAAGATATGCATAGCCATAGTCATCGACTCAGCATCAATGGTCGGGCTATCTAAGCCGACCGCTTCGGCATTTATCTGATGGAACTGCCGGTAACGGCCTTTCTGCGGCCTTTCGTGGCGGAACATGGGGCCAATAGTATAGAGTTTTTGTATCTTGTCCTGGGCATATAACCCGTGCTCAATAAAGGCCCGCAGGATGGAGGCCGTAGCCTCCGGCCGCAAGGTAAGGCTCTCGCCACTACGGTCAACAAAGGTGTACATTTCCTTTTCCACGATGTCGGTAGTTTCACCGATACTTCGTGCAAAAAGCTCCGTCTTCTCCAGGATAGGGATTCGGATCTCCTTAAACCCAAAACAGCGAAAGACGTCCCTGGCTACCTTTTCTATATGCTGCCATCTTTTCGCCTCTTCAGGCAAGATATCCTTGAAGCCACGAATACCCGGTATGGGCAATTTTCTCTCCCCTAAAAACTATGGCAACCCCGGAGGTTGCCGCACAAGTCCACCCTCCCAAGTCCTCCCCCCTCGAAGAGGGAGGGCAGGGTGAGGGTGGAAAATAGAAATTCCTGAGCTATGTACTTATTTTAACTCACAGATTATGGCAATTTCTTAACGTATAGAGGCAAAAAAGTCAACATGAATGGCTGACCGAAAAGACATCACCCCAACCCTCTCCCCTCAAGGGAGAGGGACAATAGCTTGAGTACGCTTGCGAAAGTTCCTAATGGTTTCCTAATAGATCAATCGTCACGAGTTCAGATACTTTCCAATATTTTTCGCCAGTATATCAAAAATTCTTTTGAACTCTCTTTCGTCTCGTTCCAACAGTGTAACCCGGAACCCCTGGAGGTCGGTAGAAAAGGAAGACAGTGGCACGACGCAAATACCTGTGGAACCGAGTAAATAATACACAAATCTCTTATCCAGGGATACACCCGGTGCACTTACCAGGCGCTCCACATGGGCACGCACGTCATTATTTTTAATAGGCAAGGTCTGCTTGTTATTTAACCGGCCATCTTCAAATACCACACTCATGTAAAATGCACCGTTGGTTCGGTTAACTAAGACACCCGGTACACCTTTTAGCCGCTCATAGGCAATATTGGAAAATTTCTCATACCTGGAGATGCGCTCATTTAGATATTCCTGGTACTTAGGGTGGGTTACCAATCGGGGGATAGCCTTCTGCGAAAGGGTGGTCGAACAGACCTCCATCATCTTAGCACTCAAGATAGACTGTATATATCTCTCAAAAATGGCGTCGTTGTGGCCGTTATAGACTTCTATCCAGCCACAGCGGGACCCCGGCCAGGGGAATTCCTTGGATATGCCACGCATAGCTATGGTTGGAACATCGCCTATAATATCACCTATAGGAACTGTTTTTTGCCCATTGTAAACGATGTTGATATAGACCTCGTCACAGATAATGAAAAGGTTATACTGGTTGGCGATAGAAACTATCTCTTTTAAAATATCTGCGGGATAAACCACTCCCGTTGGATTGTCCGGGTTGATGAGCAATATACCTGCTACATTCGGGTTATATTTAACACGGCCGCACAGGTCTTCAATATCTGGATACCAATTGTTTCTGGGATTTAACTGGTAAGAAATTGGTCTGGCCCCGGCATGGGCGGCCTCAGCCGAGGAATGCGTAGAATAGGTAGGGGCTGGGCAAATAATACGCGCGGTGGAATTTAACATCCCGTAGACCTTGGCAATGGCATCACCCAGGCCATTAAAAAAGATGATGTCATCCGGGGTAATCTGTGCTCCGCCCCGTTTGTTAGTCTGCTCCGCTATAAACTGGCGGGTCTCCAGAAGACCACGGGTAGGGCTGTAACCGTAGGTGCAATCCTCCATGACTAGTTCAGATACGATCTTCTTCATCCAACCCGGGATTTTCTCTCCCTTGGCCACGGGATCGCCGATGTTCTCCATATTGGTCTTAATGCCCAGGGCCTGAAGCTTATCCGCCACATTAACGATATTACGAATCTCGTAGGTTAGTTTCCCTGCGCCAATGTGAACGATATCCGTACGCATGAATTTAAATGCCTCTCTTTAGCTGATGTCCAAAGCCTGCATCATATTTTAGGCTTTAATAATACAACCGTATTTAGGAGTCAAGCAGCCTTTTCCTCTCATTAAAAGCAAATGACAGCGGGTTTCCCTTTCTTAAAGGGGAGCTAACAAGCACTGTTACTCACCCGCTGCGTGACTTGGATGTGGTCCTGGGATAGTAGTTACTGTCCCTTTAAATACTCAGAAATAGTCTTATCGTAAACGCTGGTCAGTGCAAAGACCTTCCTGGCCAGGGCAAAGCGTGTCTCCCGCGTAATAGCCCCGTTATTTTTTTCCATCTCTCCTAATACCCGGCGGTAATCGGCTGGATCGCAAACTACAGTAACATCTTTGTAGTTCTTTGCCGAAGCCCGAAGCAACGTCGGTCCGCCGATATCGATCTGCTCTATGGCCTCATCCAGGGTAATATCTGGTTTGGCTATGGCCTGGGCAAACTGGTAAAGGTTTACTACCACCAGGTCTATGGGTGGGATATTTAACTCGGTGGTCTGCTGGACATGTGTGGGATCATCCCGCCGGAAAAGGATCCCTCCGTGTACCTTGGGATGAAGGGTCTTAACGCGGCCGCCCAATATCTCCGGCGAACCGGTATAGTTGGAAATCTCGACCGCTGAAATACCATTGTCCTTCAGAAGTCTTGCCGTGCCGCCGGTGGAAAGTATCTCTACCCCGAAGTTAGCTAAAGCTTTTGCAAATTCAACTAAGCCAGATTTATCGGTTACACTGATTAATGCCCGTCTTATCTTCCCCACGAAGTCACCTCCAAAAAAAACCCGGCCCCGCCTCTGGCGGGGTCGGGTTACATTTTATTCCCGGCAACGTCCTACTCTCCCACCCAGTCGCCCGGGCAGTACCATCGGCGCTGAGGAGCTTAACTTCCGTGTTCGGGATGGGAACGGGTGTTTCATCCTCGCCATAGCCGCCGGAAAATCACATTCTTCAAAAAAACAATTGATAAACAAATATGGCCACATCAGTAAATGCATTGAAAATATAAAATTATGGTCAAGCCGCACGACCGATTAGTATCAGTAAGCTCAGACCATTACTGGCCTTACACACCTGACCTATCAACCTCGTAGTCTCCGAGGGGTCTTTAGGTGGCTTACGCCACGGGATATCTAATCTTGAGGTGGGCTTCCCGCTTAGATGCTTTCAGCGGTTATCCCGTCCGAACATAGCTACCCAGCGATGCCACTGGCGTGACAACTGGAACACCAGAGGTTCGTCCATCCCGGTCCTCTCGTACTAGGGACAGCTCCTCTCAAATATCCTCCGCCCGCGACAGATAGGGACCAAACTGTCTCACGACGTTTTAAACCCAGCTCACGTACCGCTTTAATTGGCGAACAGCCAAACCCTTGGGACCTACTCCAGCCCCAGGATGCGATGAGCCGACATCGAGGTGCCAAACCTCCCCGTCGATGTGAACTCTTGGGGGAGATTAGCCTGTTATCCCCGGCGTACCTTTTATCCGTTGAGCGACGGCCCTTCCATACAGAACCGCCGGATCACTAAGGCCTACTTTCGTACCTGCTCGACTTGTCAGTCTCGCAGTCAAGCTCCCTTATGCCTTTACGCTCTACGGCTGGTTTCCAATCAGCCTGAGGGAACCTTCGCGCGCCTCCGTTACCTTTTAGGAGGCGACCGCCCCAGTCAAACTACCCACCAG
>Ga0129302_1000837_pt1:17500-22803 | contig 22803 bp, 15 predicted proteins | sample BlaSprsedimmetaG_FD_94476 | JGI IMG/M metagenome (GOLD analysis project Ga0129302, IMG submission 94476) | Hot spring sediment bacterial and archeal communities from California, USA to study Microbial Dark Matter (Phase II) - Blank Spring... | ecosystem: Environmental > Aquatic >...
ACTCATAATAACGAAACATTAGTTCATCTGAGATAGACATGATCTTCCCGAACATCTCTTTAGGCGGCTCAGAGATACCTATATAGTTGTTAAGAGACTTACTCATTTTGTTCACACCATCCAGCCCCTCTAAAAGTGGTATGGTTATAACTATCTGGGGATCTTGCCCGTATAGCCTTTGCAGCTCACGCCCTACCAGCAGGTTAAACTTCTGATCGGTTCCCCCGATCTCTACATCGGCCCTTAAGACAACCGAATCATATCCTTGCATCAATGGATATAGGAACTCATGGATACTAATGGGTTTCTGGGTCACAAAACGTTTGTGGAAATCCTCGCGCTCCAACATCCGTGCCACGGTATATTGTGCAGCCAGCTCAATGAGCTGCATGGCGGACAGTTTCCCCATCCACGTGCTATTGAAAACGATCTTCGTCTTTTCCGGGTCCAATATCTTGAATATCTGCTCTTTATAGGTTTCCGCATTAGCGGCCACCTCTTCACGGGTCAAGGCCTTTCGGGTCTCTGACTTACCTGAAGGATCACCGATCATTCCGGTATAATCACCAATTAGAAAAAAAATCTCATGGCCTAACTCCTGGAAGTGCTTCATTTTCTGTATCAATACAGTATGGCCCAGGTGTAAGTCCGGTGCCGTCGGATCAAACCCGGCCTTAACCTTCAGGGGGACACCTGTTTTCTCTGACTCCAGTAACTTACGCCGCAGCTCATCCTCTTGTATAATCTCAACCGTTCCTCGTCTGATACTGGCAACAGCGGACTCGATATCCCTAGCGCTCATTAATCCCTCGTACTTTCTTTTTCGAGCCAGGCCTGTACCCTTTTTATTCGCACACAGCCCCCTGATTCCTTATCTATCTCTAAAACAACTCCCTGCAATTGTATATCCCTCTTAGCCACCTCCAGCTTACGGGGTACTTGAGTAAGAAACCGCTCGATGGCTATTTCCTTCTTCATGCCTATAACTGAATCCACAGAGCCGGTCATGCCGACATCGGTTATATAGGCAGTCCCATGGGGCAGTATCCTCTCATCAGCCGTCTGTATATGGGTATGCGTGCCCAAGACAGCACTTATCCGGCCGTCCAGAAACCATCCCAGAGCCACTTTTTCTGAAGTGGCCTCGGCATGAAAATCTAATATTACGACCTTAGCTTCTTTCTTTAGTGTCTCAATCTCCTTTTCTGCCACGCGAAAAGGACAATCCAGGTTATCCATATATACCCGTCCCTGAAGGTTAAAAACGCCTATGGGATCTCCTCCCCGCGTATGGATCACCGTACCGCCTCGCCCAGGCAAGCCAGGAGGATAATTAGCAGGGCGCAATATTCGCTCACTGCCTGATAAATATCCCAATATCTCCTTTTTGGCCCAGACATGGTTGCCCGAAGTCAATACATGTACCCCATTACGCAAAAGCTCATCCGCCACCTGCGGTGTTATCCCGATGCCTCCGGCCGCATTCTCACCGTTAGCTATAACCAGGTCTATGCCATAACTCTCGACTATCTCCGGTACGAGATGACGCACACCACTGCGGCCAGGGCTCCCTACGACGTCTCCAATAAATAATACCTTGATCTTATTTGGCATATTCTACAGCCCTGGTTTCCCTTATGACGGTTACCTTGATCTGTCCCGGATACGTCATCTCAGATTCTATCTTTTTAGCAATATCCCGGCACATTAAGACGGCATCGGCATCTGAAACCGCCCCGCTGTCCACAATAATTCGTACTTCCCGGCCAGCCTGTATAGCAAAAGACTTATTAACACCAGGACAAGAATTTGCAATCCTCTCCAGGTCGGTCAGTCGTTGAACATAGCTTTCCAGGGTTTCCTTCCTGGCACCAGGCCTGGCTCCAGACAAGGCGTCGGCCGCCTGAACCAGGACAGCCAGAACACTCTCCGGAAGAACGTCTTCATGGTGGGCCGCGATAGCGTTTACAATCTGACCGGCCTCGCCATGCTTCTTAGCCAGGTCAGCACCGATCAAAGCATGCGGTCCCTCTATCTCGTGATCCACGGCCTTACCTATGTCGTGTAATAGGCCGGCCCTCTTGGCCCTCTTAATGCTCAATCCCAGCTCAGCAGCCATAATGCCGCACAGAAAAGCAACTTCTAACGAGTGTTGCAACATATTTTGCCCATAGCTGGTTCGATATTTAAGCTTACCTATAAGCTTAACCAACTCCGGATGGAAGCCGTGCACCCCAACATCAAAGGTGGCCTGTTCTCCGACCTCTTTTATGGACATCTCCACCTCTTGGCCTACCTTTTCCACAACTTCCTCTATCCGGGCCGGGTGTATCCGGCCATCCGCTATTAATCTCTCCAGGGCTATCCTGGCCACTTCACGCCGAACGGGATTGAATCCAGACAGTATAACCGCCTCCGGTGTATCATCAATGATCAAATCCACGCCGGTAGCAGCCTCAATGGCCCTAATATTACGTCCTTCACGCCCGATAATTCGCCCCTTCATCTCCTCATTAGGCAAATTCACCACAGAAACTGTCTTTTCAGCAACATAATCTCCGGCATACCGCGCAACCGCCAGGGAAATTATCTCTTTTGCCTTTTTATCCGCGGTTTCTCTGGTATCGTTCTCTATTTTTTTCAACAACTTGGCCGCATCCGTCCGCGCCTCTTCTTCAACCTGCTGGAGAAAAAGTCCTTTGGCCTCTTCTGTAGAAAGCCCGGATATCCTTTCAAGTTGTCGTCTTTCTTCCTCAATCAATACGTGATACTCTTGTGCCTTTTCGGCAATCAGCTTTTCTTGACGTTGTAGTTCCTTTTCCCTCCGCATATTATCCAGTTCTTTTTGATCCATGAGGGCGAGCTTATTATCAAAGTTTTCCTCCTTTTGCGCCACACGTTTTTCTATAAGCTGTAGTTCGGCCTTTCTTTCCTTAGCCTCCTTTTCCAGCTCCAGCTTCGTTTGGTAAAGTTCATCTCTAGCCTGTAGGGCGGCCTCCCGGCGTTCGGTCTCGCCTTTCTTTTTGGCCTCCTCAATAATTCTTTCAGCCAATCTCTCGGCAGATTCCAACTTGGCTTCTACTACTTTTTTACGGATTAAAAAGCCCAGAACGGCTCCTAGACAAGCAGCCAAAATAACGAAAGATACAATTACCAGTGTAGTGCTCAAATGCCAGGCACCCCCTTTGCTGATTAAATTTAGTGATACCGATTTAGTCGCAAAATACAAACGATCTGAACATAATCAAAAATAATAAATTATTACAAACAGATAAGCAAGATGACGGGGTGTAAAGGAGAGAAAAAGGAAAGAGGATAGGTCGTTAATGTTTCAGATCAGGAAAGCACAGGTCAAGGCTTAAACCTTCTAAGAGTACATCTTATTAATTTGATCTCAACCACTATTGTTAGCCATACTCGCGCTGCCTTTTAAAACTCAAGACCATTAACCAAAAAACAATGCTGGATACCGTCAAGCAACCTTGACAAGACCCAGCCTTCTTTCCTTTGTACTGTCTCACCCGTTATCATCTTTTAAATTAGTTTATATGTAAACCCTTTTCGGGATATTGCTAAATCCCCCCGCCCCAATGCCGTGCTAGTAGATTTATCGAACCTAATCTTAAGTGGGCGTCGCTCACTACTCTTTCAGGCTTTCTCCGCTTTAGGCAGAGCCATGCTCACCAGAGCCCTGGCGACCCCCTAGGCCGACAATGTTGGCTCAAAAATACTACTAGTCACCAACATCGCAGGGGGAACTTCCATTAAGTTTGTGTATCAATTACCTCTATCAGCCTCTTTGACTTCTCGGTCATAAGGCCACGATAATCTTCGAACTCCCTCTTAATCTGATAATAATCGCTGGCTATATCCAGAGCGGCCAGCATAATTATTTTGTGGTCAGATATATTTTTAACTCTAGCCTGCACTTCTTCAACCTTGGTCTTTAAATAATTAACGATGTCCTGTGCATCCTCACGCTGAGGGGCAACTCTAAACTGAAACTCCTGACCAAGTATCTCAACCGTGATTATCCTAGTCACTCAACCTACCACAGGACAAATACAAATCTATACAGAAACGTCGATCTCCTCTAACTTGCCTAATAACGAGTTTATCCTCGTGCATACCTCATCTCGCTCAGACTGCAACCTCTCTATTTCGCTTCGAAGCCTTTTTAATTCTTCTTCTAATCTCCCCTGAATACCCTGTAATTCTGCCTTCTCCATTTTTAACTCATTATAACCAGCGAGTAGTTTTTCAACCCGCTCTTCCAACCGGCCAAATTCCTCAGCGCCCATCTTTGAACCTTTCTTTTACCAACCCTTTCAATTAAAATATAATCGTTCTAACTTTGAAAAGTCAAGGTATTTCCTTAGCTATTTCTTAGCCATCAGGCGATACTTTTAGCCCGGTCAAATGGGCTTTTTCCCACTCCGCCAGCGGCCGATAAGGATTTTTAAAGCCATCCATGGACAAGACCTTTTTATAAGCATCAATGGCCTTGGCTGAGTCGCCCATCATCCGGTAAGTACGACCTAAAGAAAGGTAGGCTAATCCCCTCAGATCTCCGTCAGGCATAGCGGCCATGCCAAAATATCGAAGGGCAGCGGAGTAATCCCTTTTTATTTTAAAGCAGTAACCCAGGGAGAGCAAAATAATGGGGCGCAGCGCGTGGTCTTCCGGCAACCCCTCCAGAGAGCTTTCATAAGCTTTTATCGCCTGGTCTAGTTTACCTTCTCTGTAGTGAATATTTCCTATTTCTAGCCACGCCAGCCGGCCGGCTTTCGTATCCGGGTATTCTCTTACCAAATTCTCCAATGCCGGGGTCATTTGATCTGGTCTTTGCTTCATAGCCTTTTCATACATAGCCAGGGCCTCAACATTACTGTGACTAGTATAAGCTGTCCAACCGGTCCAACCGGCTACAATAAAAAGCGCCGCTGCCAATGGCCACAGAATAATCTTGATTCGGTCCTTAACAAACTGCCATTGTGGTATTGGATCGCCAATGCCTTCCGGCCCGCTCTTTGAACAACCAGAGTGCTTTTTAAACAGTTTTGGGTTTTCCGACATCTACTTCTCCTCCATCCCTAACCTAACTGTGACTATATCTATACCTAAATTTGGGGAATATTGCCAAATTAAATTTGACACGACTGATGAATCCTGTTAAGTAACTGGTTTATTGTTGTCAAGTTTTTAAATGATCTTTTTATCAGTAATCTTAGCTGTGGCACCTTGCCCGACCCTGGTAATTCGAGGGTCTCAATAGAGCCCTGATCTTGCTTAATCGGAGCTAA
>Ga0129302_1000850_pt1 | contig 22651 bp, 16 predicted proteins | sample BlaSprsedimmetaG_FD_94476 | JGI IMG/M metagenome (GOLD analysis project Ga0129302, IMG submission 94476) | Hot spring sediment bacterial and archeal communities from California, USA to study Microbial Dark Matter (Phase II) - Blank Spring... | ecosystem: Environmental > Aquatic > Thermal springs...
CACCCCAATATTATGATTTTTTATTTCTTGATATGTGTTCTCAAAGTCCTTATGGGGTATTTTATACCGAGTACGATTTGTTGTTATAACGGACTCTAGAGGAATTAACTGTTCTAAACGAGTAAAAAGATCACTTTCTGTCTCAACTAAAGCCAAACGATGAGTTCCTTCATTAGGTAAAGTATGCTCTACTATAGCATTTTGATACCAATTGAAAATGAATAGCTGCTGCCCTTTACCACGCACTCCACGTACCAAGATAAAGGCTAAATCACGAAAGGCTAAGGCTCCAACCATACCTATTAGCACTGGGTCCAGTAAGCGAGTTTTGTTAGTTGGGTCAATAGACAGTAAAGAGCGTGCTACTAAATTCCGTTCAGCACCACGCAATAATAAAGCAAAATCCTCTGTTGGTAAATTAAACTCGTCTAGTTCTACACCAACTATATGTTTTGCTTGTAATGCGTTGAGCACGTATATCAGTTCATTGCGAGATACGATTAATTCCATCAGTCGCTGTTCCATAATTTTTTTACCCTCCTCAAGAGTTCAGCTACCTAGAGCTTCTCCAATATTCAATCCAATTGTGAATGGACCAAGATAGACTCTGGTTTTTTTACCGACCTCTAGTCCAACCTCAAATTTAACCCCTATTTCGCCAGTCAATCCAACATTCCAACCTGCCACATTTGCACCCACAGTTCCTTCTGCCGAAACTAGAGACCCTCCAATTTTGGCGCCTGCTCTACCATCTTTTAATCCAACAAACGCCTCAGCTTCTCCTGCATTTAGGTCCACTCCGGCGCCTAATCCTAAGTTTGTATCGCCAATGACGCCACTTGCTCCTGCTGTGAATAGTGTTCCGCCTGCGTAAACTCCAGCCATAGCATGACCATCTTTGAAATTGACTCCAAGTCCAGCTTCGCCGTGCAGAGCTTTTATTTCTGACTTTCCACCTAGCCGAACGCCACCTAACTTTGTACTTCCAGTTTTTTTGTCTCCCCAAACCTCCCCTTCAAAAACTGCTACTCTGAGCTTCCGGTCTGCTTCATTTTTCCGTGGTCGACCACGGCGTTCAGGCCATAGTTTATGCTCACGGCCAAAAAATCCTAAATTAGTACTATATTTCGTAATATCTGGCAGCCACTCAGTTGCTACAGCAGCAAAGCCTGGTGCCAAAAAGGTCAGTGAATTGACAATAGCATTAGTGAGTGCTGGCCAATTTCCCTGCCCGAATAGGGACGGGATTTCCTGGGGTGCAGTCGTACTAGTATTATCAAATATATCTTCTATAAAGGCACCTTCTATTTCTTTAGCAACAGTATTATCCTCATTCTCGAAACTACTTGCCACATGTTGCAATATTTGTCCCAAACGATCCAATTCCTGCGCAATACGGTCACTTTCTGGGCGTACCTGATCCAGCATCGGCTCCGCATCCGCACGGCTGCGGCCATCCCAGGCCCAGGTATCCAGATTACCAATAGTGCTTTGTAAGGCGTTGTCGATGTCATTCAGTTGCTCGCTCTTGGCGCGGAACTGGCGTCCAACCTCGCGTACCTGTTCTGTATGAATACGTATTTGTGCCATCCTACCCCCAAATTTTTATGTGACAGGAAGCCGCGTCTTCGACTATACAATGGCAGTATTCCCAGGTTGCTTATCATAAATGAAGGAAATATCACCTTCTGCAACCGCAGCCGGATCAAGTGTGACCCATTGATGTAACGGTTCACTATGGGTGCCTCGGCCTTCAGAAATGCTCGCGTGTCCAATCTTCACGCGAATGACATCAGGGTTTGAATAATCAACCTCTTCGACGATAGCCACATGCCCGGCTGTACTATGTGTTGAAACTGTGTAATTATTGTGTTCCTGTGTATATTGCGCCCCAGGTTCCCATACGACAATTGCACCTTTCACAGGTTTTTGCCCAACCTCATATCCAGCCTGTCGCGCTTGATTGTCCCATTTGCATGCATTACCCGGATGACCAGGTTCCCCCTGTGCATTGGGCCATGCGTAAACATCGCGTTGTTCTGCAACGTAATGTGTACACCCACTCAATTGATTGCGAAGCCAATCCGGCTTCGTTGGTCCATCCGACGCAATGCCTTTCTCAAACACTGCATTAAGATTTTGTTGCCTCTGGGAAAGAATCGTCAATTGTTGTACAGTATTGTCTAATTGTTGTTGGTAAGTTTGGCGTTCTAGTTGCAAGGCATCTCTTTGTTCTTGCAATTCCTGAATTTTTCCATCCAGACTGGCGATGTCGTCTTCCAGTGCATCAGCTTTGGTGCGCCAGGGAGCATCGATAATTCCATCGTCAAAACCCCATTTCCATCCTTCTGGATCGCGCTTGAGTTTGTTCCAGAAATCATCGGCTTCTTCCTGAAGTGCATCGCGTTGAGCTTGCAACTCTGCTATTTGTTTATCCAGGTCGTCAATAGCTTCGTCTGTGGCGGCTATGGATGTATTAAGCTCTTGTTGTGTGTTTTCGAGGTCTTGAATTTTTCTTTGTAGTTCTTCGACATGAGTAAACCGCTCATCCCAATTCATGTGGGATATATCACGCATCGCATCACCGGTCGCGGGCAGGCTGGCCAAAACAATCGAGGGCATCGTCATCCCAGCGACCGTTGCCACTCCCAGCACACTCCCGGCATGAGCATCAAACTCCACCCACGGCATTCCCTCCATGATGCCTGCCGCGGTGCTATCCTCATTTTCAAAACGGTCCGCTATGTGTTGCAGCATTTCCCCCAAACGTTCCAATACATCAGCAAGGTTCTTGCTTTCCGGGCGTACCTGATCCAGCATCGGCTCCGCATCCGCGCGGCTGCGGCCGTCCCAGGCCCAGATATCCAGGCTGTTGATGGCGCTTTGTAAGGCATTGTCAATGTCGTTGAGTTGCTCGCTATTGGAACTGAACTGACGTCCGACATCCCGCACGCGCTGTGTGTCAATGCGAATCTGGGTCATAGAATTTCTCCTGATTTTCGTGAGGGAGGCCTTCACTAAACATCCGGTAAGGCTAAAATTGCATCATTCCTTCACACTCAGAGATACATAATCTGTGATATGCTGTATAATGGTTGCCGCATCACAAGGCATAATCTCAACCCGTTCCAATTCGGCATCTTTTAGGGGATGTATTAACAATAATCCATCAGTCACCTGGAGTATGCTTAATCCCTGATCTACGCGCCCTTTTTCTGCGTTTGTTCTTACTAAACCCGCTGTAGATACTGGTGCAATAATGGCTCTCGCAAGGGTGATTGATAAGGGCTTGTTTACGCCAACTTTCTCCAATTGCCGAAGGGTATGTTCTTCGCTTTCGGCAGTTTGAACGATTCTCTCTAAAATAATGTACTCAACAGTACAATTCTGCCCTGGTGCAGCTTTTTGCTTGTGGAGATGAAACTGCTCACAAACCCGCGCTACAACCTGTTCCACCGACTGCATTCGGGTCAACTGGCGATTTCCACCTGACAAAACGGCATCTTCGATAATGGACTGTTGAGAAAAGTGGAAAAAGCGAATATCTTGTTGCTCTGGTTCCACTTGTGTACCTGTATAAGTTGCCGCCAATGATTCTTGAGAAGAAGCGCACGGCCCAATTGAAGATTGGATATGTGGCTCAATGCCCCAATCACCGTTAGGAAAAAGCGTCACAATTCCCTTCTGCCGAAGCGAGTGAAATGCTTTACTCATTATTCCTTGAGCTTGATCGGGTTCTATCTCCGCGTATGACTCTTCGATTCCTAATGCAAACGGCGATTGCAGAAAATTTAAAAGAAAAATATACTCATCCTGATCAAGCGTAATCCCGTTCTTTGTAAATTGGAGTGCATGGTTAGTGACCTCAGATTCTAAAACGTATGGATTATCACCGACTTGTTTAAACACCGGCTCTGCATAACGGTTGTTCCCGCCATCCTCAAAGAACTCAGCACGTTCTAGGACCATTGGTAATAAACTGTTTGAGATCGCCACGCCGCCCGGATAAGTCGCTGCGTTGAATAAGCCCACATCTCCCGGTTGGCTATCGAGGATACTGTCGCTCAATTCTAAGGTCGGTTTCCAAGACATTGTGCCCGAAATATATATAGCTGTTCCTTTTCCCCCTACCTCGAGTTGATTATCTGCAAAAGTGCAGCGCTCGCACTTGACCGTCGCATTTTCTTTAATGCGCACGCCGCCACCACGCAGCCCTCGATTCTGTGCAAATACCGTATCTTGAATACTGGCTTGAACAGAACCGTCTAACAATGCACCACCCCCATGACGCCCTACGTTTCTTAAGAAGTAGGTGTTTTGAATGAATATCTCGCCAGCCGAAGCATAAATCCCACCTCCACCATAATAATCGGCTTCATTATCCCGTATTAGACAACCACGAATCTCTACGTGCTGACCACTGCTGACAAATATTCCGCCCCCAGCTTCGGCCGAGCCATTTGCAATTGCCAGATTCTCAAGAATGATATTTAACTGTTTGCCATGAATAGTTATCACAGACTCGCCTGCATCTTGACCATCTAAGATAACTTCGGATACTGAATCAGACAAGCCACGCAAAGTGATAGACTTGTCGATGAACACCCCGCCCTTGTATACGCCGGGTTTCAATTTGAGGACTGCATTCTCTGAAGCTTGCTGAATTGCCCGTTGAATGTCACTTCCACCATCAAGAATAACTTCTTGCCTGTTCATACTGTCCCTCACACTTTACGCATTACTGATATAAACTACACCCAGCATATCTTTAAACTCGTCAATTGTCAGTGGAGGATTTGGATGTGTTCCAGCTTCTCCATGTGGATTATGCAGGTCAACTCGCCAGATACCTTCCCCATCCTGATAAATCTTTTCGACAACATAAGCATGTTGAGCGTAGAATGGCCTACCTGTACTGATGGTTCCTCCACCCGCAGCCACCGGGTGTCCGTTGTCCAGAGCTTGTTGGATTTCCTGACGCAATTCTTCAGCAGCTTTGCTCTTAGTAAATACCCGCCGAGATGCACTCCCGGTCAATTCTACCATCGCCTTGCCTGAAAATCCACCTACGATGTCTTCATAATCACCTTCACCACCCTTCCATTTCGCATATGCTTTTTCAACGATAGCCGGCCACAACTCTCCTTCATCATTTGAATGTCCGTAAGCAAAGCGTTTACCATCTTTAGTAGGGAAAGTCCCATCTACAGTGATCTGTTCTGTCTTTCCGGTTGGAATGAACTCACCATTAATTTCTTCCGTAACATGAAAAGTGACCGTATATGTACCATCGCCGTTGTCGTGAATCATCTTCTCGATTAATTCTGGATCTGTGTTGGCAATAGCGCCCATACCGGCTATTAAATAACAATCCCCCAGGCTGCCTTGATGGATATCGTCTAGGTGAATGCCTTTGTAACCGCGTTCACCCTTAAATACTGAACCTTCGAACTTCTTGTGCTTTATCCAGTCCCCACCAAACAGCCAATTTCGAAATCCTTCGCAGAATGTGGTAGAGATTGTGACTGCATTTATACCTAATGGTCCTATAATTAAAAATGGAAGAAGTCTTTTTAGAAAGCCCAAGTCAAAGACTCTTAAGTCAATCCCGGTTCCCTTTGCAAAATCCATCCACGATATTTCTTGCAGCCCCCGCGCCGCAGTACCATCCTCATTCTCAAACCGGTCTGCTATATGTAGCAATACCTTCCCCAAACGTTCCAACCCGTCGCCGAGATTACCGCTTTCCGGACGCACTTGATCTAGCATCGGCTCCGCATCCGCGCGACTGCGGCCGTCCCAGGCCCAGGTGTCCAGGCTGTTGATAACGCTTTGCAAAGCGTTGTTAATATCGTTAATCTGGTCACTATTGGAACGAAACTGGCGTCCGACATCACGTACTCTTTGTGTGTCAATGCGAATCTGGGCCATAGTTTAGCTCCTATTCTATTGTAGCAGCTTCTGCTCCACAAAATGCGGCCAGCATTTGCCAGGCCGTTTCTGCATCGACCGGCGTTACCTGCATCTGGCTTTCGTCCAATGCGTGCATTTCCCACAGCCCTTCGGCTGATTCCATAAAGATCATACTGGTCGCTATGCCCTCATCGCCGGGGACGATCCACGTCAACACCGCGTTGGCGATAGGGGCGACGTAAACGTCCGCCAGGGATGTCGCCGTTGTCGCATCCACACCGGCCTGCAACAGTTTGTCCGCCACAATTGCTTTACCCTGCGCCGCACTCTGTTGCGCGCTCTCAAGTGTTGCTGTTGCTATGCTTTGCGCCTCCCCTTGAGTCTGAGGTTGTTCAGCCAATTGCATTTGCTCTTTCAGTTCTCTGGCCAGATCCAGTAGGGTCTCGACGCGTTGCAATTCTTGCGCCTGAGAGGGCAAAACACGATCCTGAACCAGTGTTTGCTCGCGCCTGTACAAAAAGCGTAAGTCTTCCTCATCCTGGGCATTTGCGTAAGTAAAGGTCAGCACATGATCGGGCGCGGTACATATGTCCAGCAATTCCCATAAGTCGGGCTGTACGTAGAGCTGATCTTCTTTCAAAGCCACATAGCCCTTATTCTGTAATTGTTCAAAAGCCGCTTCCATTGCGGCGTGTTCGGCGGCCTCATTTTCGAAGTCGGCCTGAACGCCCCAGGCAAACGGAGATTGAAAAATAGCGTGCAAAAACAAAAACTCGTCTGATTCCAAGGTATAGACTGTCATAAGATTTCACCTATAGATTCTCTAAAACGCAGTGATGAATTCATCTGGGTTGCGTTTTTACTGCGAGAAACGCAACTTTCCAAAGACTATAGTTCAGATTTTGTCCCGGAGTTAGCATGAAGATAAATCGGTAGCGGCAGCGGCCACGGCAAAGGCCGAGGGAAAAATCTTGGCGGCAGGATAGGATATGGGATACCTGGACGCGGCCAGGGGCGCGGCCAGGGAAGCCAAGGCCGCGGTCGGGGCCAGATGATCCGAGGGGGAAGAGGCAGAATCCGCCCAATTGGCACAATCGGCCAGTAAGGCGGCGGCCATGGGTAGGGACGCCACCAATCCCATGGCCGGCGAATCCAACGTGGCCACCATCGCCACCGGGGCTTTCGTGGAAAGAGGTCTATGATGCGGAAACGCATGTCCGCAGCGAAACTTAACCCCGCTGCCAGGGAAATCCCGGAACTTTGGAAGCCTTCCACCCACGGCATCTCCTCCAATTCCCGCGCGACTGTACTGTCCTCGTTCTCGAAGCGATCCGCCACGCGTTGCAACATTTGGCCCAGGCGTTCCAGTTCTTCGGCGAGCCGTCCGCTTTGTGGCCGTACCTGCTCCAACAGCGGTTCCGCATTCGCACGGCTGTGCCCTTCCCAGGCCCAGGTATCCAGGCTGTCTACGGCGTGGGCCAAAGCCTGTCCGATATCCGCGATTTCTGTGCTTTCGGTCAACAGGCGGCGGCCTGCGTCACGTACTTGCTCTGTGGTTAATCGAATTTGCGTCATCTTGCCTCCTTGAAAACTTTAAGCCAATGTGCGCAGATGTGTTTGTGCGAGGTTACGCACATCCGAGTCAGGATCTCCATTGGTCAACGCTTGCCGTTGCTTTTTCTCCTCAACGTTGGCTGCTGCCAGAATAGGCGAGACGTAAGCCGGGTCCCGCGTATCGGCCAGAATCCTGGCGATAGCAATGCGCACGCGGAGATCCTGATCTTGTAAAGCACGCAGGCACAACGAAACAGCGATCTGCTCCGTTTGCTGCGCCAGGGCAATCAGGCCTTCATAAGCCAGAATGCGCACCGACCAATCTGAATCTGCACGTAGGGCCTTCAGATTTTCAGCCACTGCGACATCCTCATTTTGCGCCAATGCCAGACCCAATACAGCACATTCTAATGGCTTTTTGCGCTTGCGCCATTCGTCCTGCAACACAGTGAGATGGCGCTGTCCCAGGTCAGATAGCGCGGTACTATAACAATGCAATGCGATCATCTGGCGCACCTGACCGGGTAATTTTTCAAGCCGCTCAGGGATCAGGTCGTCGGTTGAGACCATCCAGGCAGCGTTGTTTTTGCCCTGTTGTGCACTAATCACGCGCCCGATAACATTGTAGGCTACAGAAAGCGTCGTCGTAATCAGAAAGCCAATAGGATCAAACGTCATAATCAGATAGCCGATACCAGGGCGCCAACGGCGTTTCTCTTCCACAATGTAACCGCTCAATCGCGCAATGTCCTCGGCTTCCCCCAACTGGCCAAGTTGCACCACGTAACGTAGATTGCGCGCCGAGGCATCTTCGCGCTCTGGGGAACATAGAGAACGCAGCGACCTCAGTGCCTCCGCGCGCTTTCCCAGATGTGCCAGAGCTTCGTGACATTTCAGCGTAATCAGGAGAGAAGTGCGATTGTATCCAGAGGCTAGTTTTGTGGCGATTTTAACGGCAGACGAGTCGCCAATGTGAACCAGGGCTTCTAAGATAATGAGCAATTCTGGATGATCTTTTAAACCTTTTTCACAGCGTTTATACAACGCCAACAGTGCCGGGACAGCCGCCTGAGATTGGAGTTGCCCCAGCTTTTGCACCGCATCCAGCGGAAAATCTTGCCCTGATGACTCAAGGCGCTTAATCAGGTTTTGGAACTCTTGTGAAGTGACAGTGGCACGTACTACCGCGCGACCACAGCCGTGGCAGAATTGGGCCGTGGCGGGATTGTCATTGCCGCAAGCTGAACATGTGATTATATCAACTGTGAAATCCAAAATCTGGGTCAACGCTAGTTTCGCTTGCCACGCCTCCTGACCGCGCCGGTTACGGTCAAAATCAAGCAGCAGTGGGATTGCGTGGCGTGCCTTGAGTCGTCCTAAAATTTGTAGGGCCTCAACACGCCGATCTTTGTCCGTATCCGACTGCGCGGTCTCCATCAGATGGCGCACAGTCACCGGTGCTGACATCGTCACCGGTGTGTCACAACGTGGACAACGAGTCGCCATCATGGTGTGGCCCGCGCCGCATTGCATACAGAACATTTGCTCATCATGGCTATGCGGGACAGCGGTTGGCGGCGTTCCATGAGAGGGGATAGCTTGTACTGGCGCACCAGACGGAATCATGTCTGGACGAGGAACATTGTGTGCGGGTAAATTTCGCGATGACATACCGGCAAAAGGGGTGTTTTGTAGCAATGTGTTTTCCGAAGGCATCCTTTGAGCCGGTACAGGTGGAAGAGGTTGTGGCAATGCATGACCACATTGTTTACAAAATTTGGCGCCGGGGCGATTTTCGGTTCCACAGTCAGGACAATATATGAGCATTTTCCAAGCAGTTCCTATTATAATTTCTGCCGCATCATTCTGGTGGGATTCGTCAGCTAAAAAAGTTGTCTGACTTGCCTTAATCAAAAGATTCACTATAATTAATTATAGTGAAGTTTCCAATCATGTCCAGACGGAGGAAATAATATGGCCCAAATTGTTGTCGCACCAGAACGACTGGAAGCCGTTGCGCGTACCTTTGATGATAAGAAAGCAGAAACAGAGTCAATCATTAACACGTTGCGCAGTACTATGCAAGGTTTGGACGCCGAGTGGGACGGTGTAGCACAGAACAAGTTCTACGCCGAGTGGGACGCAATGCTCCCCAAGATGTCCCAGTTCACCGAGTTACTGGGGACAATTGGTTCAGAACTCCGCCGCATCGCGCAGGTCTTCCGTGAACTGGACGAGACGGTGATTTGAGTTGCAATCCACAAAAATTTAGTTTAAAACGTGAATCAGAATCTGGTTTCCGTTTTGCAGTTTGGTTCACTCTACTTTATTCCAATTCACATATAAAAGGAGCTTAGAGATGGTTGAGATTCGTGTATCACCGGAAAGGTTAAGAAGTACTGCGAGTGATTTGGACAGGCAGCGAGCAGAAATTGATTCCACTTTCGCTAATATGAGAGGTATGATCAGCAACCTGTCCGGCGAATGGGCCGGTATGGCGCAAATTGATTACACACAGATGTTCGAAGATGAAGTTCCACAGATGCAGACGCGCATCAATGAGATCCTCGAAAACCTGATGCAAGCGTTGCGCCGTATCGCGGATGAGTTCGAGCGTGTGGATCAGGACGTTATTTAACTCATACGTATTTAGGCGATAGTCGTTAGACAATGTTAAATGGCGGGGATAGGTTTCCCCGCCATTTGCATTGGATATACATTTCGACCGCTACTTTGCTTCCGTAGTTTGCGCCTCTAGCGCCTTTTCTGCCAGCTTCTGCAAAACTTCGGAAGGCCAGGCCGCTTGGACAGATTCCTCGGACCAATGGGTGCGTAGTTTTTCTACCCAAGCAGCGACTTGTTCTGGAGTTCCGGGCATACCAATCTGGAGAAACTCCTGAACGCCATTGCGCACGATATACCCGCGCCCTGCCGACATTTGTGCGATATCTGCCGGACGCAACTTGAGCATAAACGTGGATTCGTTCGTGTCCAGCAATCGCAGCACAAATCCCGAGCGCCCCAACCTCGTCTGTTTGACAATGGGATCGCGGCTAGCATCCATCGTGAGATTGGTCGGGCCGGCGATGACAGTGTGGATATTGATATCGCGGCCTTGCTTGATCAGTCTTTCCAGTTCTGGTACGATCTCTCTGTCTGGGCTGCCCCCACTAGCAGTCGTCCCAAACGTATTAGCAAAATCATCGTAATCATCTATCATTACCATAATATGCGATAGTTCAGCCAAAGTAACTTGTTGAGTATTCAACATCTGATCGCGCCGGTCTATTTCCGCACTCAAACGTTTGAACACTTCGTTAGTCTTGAAAACTTCGGGGCGATTGCAGTACTCCAGGATATGCGGCAGGTCTTTTAACGCATCGAGACTGTTACGGCGTCCGGAAACCAAAATGAATTGAAGCCATTCTGGGGTGTTATACTTGGCTAACGTCAATGCCCACGTCAACAACAAGGTCGTTTTGCCACTTTGTGCAGAACCGGTGATGATAAAATCTGGGCCATCGGCGTCCAGGCCCACCCATAAGGGGCGCATTCGTAGCCCCTCCACGCCGATAGGAACCGCTGTATGCGCGGGTGGTTGCGGAGGAAATACATAACCTACTTGCGCTAACACGCGCTCTTCGAGCGGCAACACATCCGGCAGAACTTCAATTGCTTTTGGACGCCGACCTTGCCAGGATTCTGCCATGGCCTGGATGATGCTTTGCAATTCTGCTTCTCCAGCCTCACGCCCTGGCATTGCTGTCTGGAATTGCAACGGTGGACGACCATACCATCCTCGACCGTACTCTAGCGTTTGGTTCTTAGCTACTCTGAGCGTGGTTCCCAAAACAACGCTGTAGTCATTTGGATCGGCCAGCGCCAGAGCGATCCGGCGCGCCACCAGGCTGTTTATTGCTGAAGGAATATCACCAGGACGGTCGCCTGTCAGAATCAGGTGAATGCCATGCCGTCCTCCCTCGCGTAACAAGCGCCCCAATTGCGCCGTCTCGTCGGGGAAATTGGCTCTGAATTCGGCGAATCCGGTCAAAACAACGACAATTGCCGGCGGCGCCAAATCCGGCGCTTTGTCGTGAAATTCAGTTAATGATTCGACACCTTCTTTATTCCAGCGTTGGGCGCGCTCTTCAAGCTCATCCAGCAAGAAGCGCAGAAGACGCTGTACACGTTCACTTTCCCCTCCTGGGCGGGATAAATTTCCCACATGTGGCAGCGACTCAAAAATCTGCAACCCACCACCAAATTCTAATAGATAGAAGTTGAGTCGGTCAGGTGTGTAGGTTAACGCCAGGCTGAAAATCAGTGTCCGCACTAGCATATCCACGCCAGAACCAGGCGCGCCAATCATCAGGAGATGCCCATCTTGTTCAGCTAAAGGGATTTCCAATGCACCCTGGCGTTGATGCGCAGGATCGTCGGCTAAGCCTAATAATGATGTCAGCCATAACTCCGTCACAGGTGTACCACACTTCAGACAAAACTTGGCATTCTCACGCAATATTTCATGACACTTGCGACACTTGGGTGGTTCGGGCATGATAGGGGATGGCGGTGGAGGCAATGGAACCCATGAAGCATAACGTTCCTGGATCATCAAATCCAACAATGATAGTTGGGTAGGCAGCGGATCCGGCCACGGGCTGGGTAGCCTCTTTATATCCAACTGTTGGGCAACAGCCTTTAACCTATCCACGACAACATCCATATCGGTTTGTTGTTTTGCGGGATCGGGTTTCTCTTCAAGGTCTTTAGAGTCAAAGAGCTTTTTTCTGACACCTAATCGAGATATGTCTGCGACAAACACGCGGCGTTGTTGTGACGCTGCCTCGATTGATTTTTTGTCATAGTAGGTCCCGGCGACGCGCGCGACTTGAAATAACTCAAAAACATCGTTATTGCCAACCTGAAGGTAGCCTCGCCCAGGCATACGCGGCAGATTAGCGGCTTCGGCGCGGTGCAACATATCCATACTTTCCTGGCGTGACTCTACCCGCAAACAGATGCGGAATTTCGCGTTGGCCCAAATCTGTTGGTTGACCACACCGCCGGGGCTTTGCGTTGCCAGAATGAGATGCAAGCCTAGCGAACGTCCAACACGAGCAATGCCAATCAGTCCACTCATAAATTCCGGGTAATCGCTGACCAGTTCTGCGAACTCGTCCACAATAATCACGAGATGGGGGAGTGGCTCGGTCACCGGAATTTTTACATAGTTTCCTTTTTGCGTGTCCCAATAAGCGCGCTGATAGGGTCCAATATCATTCACACCGGCCTGGTTAAACAAGGTCTTGCGCCGGTCGACTTCGGCTTCCAGCGCGACCAAAGCCCGCATCGCCAAAGCGCCGCTCAGGTCGGTCACCATACCCAGTGTGTGCGGTAAATGTTGCAGCACTTGAAAGGTGCCGCCGCCCTTAAAGTCCACCATCACAAACCCCAAATCGTGGGGGTGGTGTTTGATGGCTAGAGATACCACCAAGGTCTGCAATAACTCACTTTTCCCGGAACCGGTTGTGCCGGCCAACAATCCGTGAGGTCCATGTCCGGTGTGATTGAGGTCAAGAATCAGCGGTTGGTTGCCGCGCCGGTCACCAATGGGAACTTGTAAAAAGTCCTTACTCCCCTCATGCCGGTCCCAATCCTTAGTCCCAACATCCTCAATATCAAAGCTGTCCAACAACCGTACAGAAGTAGGCATCGTATCGTCGGAGAGGAATGCATACTCGCGCAAGGGCGCCAGGCAACGGGCAACGTTCTCCGCCATGTCGCGCGGGGCGAGATCACTGGCGCCACGTAACTGCATACTGCCCGGCGCAGTCCGCACCAGATCAAACGTATTGTCAGGATAACAATGCAAAATGGCCTGGCTGTTTTGTGGAACTTGGGCGTCTTTGTCGGCCAGAAAAATGGCCGTGATGTTCAGCGCGCGTCCTTCGGGAGAAAGTAACAGGTGGATCGCGGGAGCGTCACGCACCGTTGCAAGGTCTTCCACCAGAACCACGATCCAGGGTTCGGGAAAATCATTATCGCTAGTATGCTGTTGTTGTTGATTTTGACGCAGGTTTTGCCGTCGATGAAATTCTTCCAACAACAGATCGAGCGTTTCACTGGCCGAGTCGCTGTCATTGGCAATGGAGCAGGCCGAAGCGTTGTCTTTCGCATTGCGAGAAAGGAAAGGACTCTTCGAGTCCAGGACATACGTGTGCGGCAACCATCTCAACCAGTCCCACGCCGGATCATGCCCCGGTGTGTAAACAGCGGCCAAATAGACTTCACTGGGCGCGTGATGGGCAATCAAATGAAGAAGCAAAGCGCGCGCCGCCTTGCGCCGCGACGATCCTGCGCCCACAATGGTCAGGGGGCCGGCACACAAATCCACCGCTATTGGTACGCTCGGCACCCAACTGTATTCCTCTTTTATCGCCAATGCCTCTTTCAAAGTGGGATCCGGCATAGCTGGGTCAGGAGCGGAAACTATGACAGAGGAAGGCGCTGTACCAACGCCTACGCGTGCGTGCAAAAAATCAGCGTCGGTCGGTCGGCGTCCCCACAAGTGAGGGTCGCGTTGTTGCGCCCAAAGTGCAATAGCATTAAGATCGGGATACGCATTGTGACTGATGCGCTGTTGAGTGCGACGCAGGACTTCAAGTTGCTCGCGTTTGACCCGCAGCGCCTCGGTGTAAGCGGTTTGACTTTCCTCAAGCTTTTTCTGCTGTTCTTTGCGTTGAGTTTCACGCGCGACCAACGATCCGACGATAGAGAATCCCGACATAGCTACCATCGGAATCGCCAACATCCAATCGCCACGCGCACCACCATAGACGCCCACCATCACCAATATGCCGGCGATAGGGAGGAAGATCTGTAACCAGTTTACTTTTTGTGGGGGCTGCACGTTGGGCGGGCCAGGTATTTTCACCTCTTCATCGGGCAATGGTTCTTGGATGCGAGGCATACGATTGAACAGGATTGAACGTATCACAGCTTACCTCCTTCCGCAGTCAGCGTTACTGAGAGTGATCGGCAACTTGAATCCAAATTTCGTCAGATACAAGAATCTCAACACGCTTAGTGTCGGACCTCTCGAATTTAATACTGGCGCTCACCAAACCCTCACCAACTTGTTGTGCGTTAAAAGTGAAGGTTTCTGTCCAGGATGTAGTGGGGGCAATTACAATCGTGGGAGTGATGTCTTTTTGCGCCGTTGGCGTAAAAACGAGAGTGGGTTCCCAATGCCCCAAGATTTCCAGACGTTGGGGGTGAATTGTGGTGGTACTATCGTTGCGCAATGTCAACGTCAGAATTCCATTCTGACCGACGCGCCACGGCTCAGACGCAGTCATCAGTTGAATATGCAGCGGAAAAGCAACTTGCGCATCATCCGTCAAAATTGAGAGCGCAGTTGGAGTTGGCTGTGGTAACGCTATAGGTTGCGAGGTAGCTATAGGCAAGATCGTCGCTGTAGCACGGAGAGCACCTAATAGCTTTGGGCCGGACATCGCCAACAGCACAATGATTGTTATGACGGCAATCACCGCCAGAACTACGACCAACCAAACAATCCACCCCGGCAGTTGGCGTCCTTGAGCGCGGGGTGGACGGGGACTTTTTAGTGGAACAGAAACTACGTCGCCGGCAGAGGACGTTGGGTATTCACCGACAGTGGATTCCGGGGGCCAAGCTTGCGGCGGCGATGGTGTATAGACAGGTTGACTTGCTATATCAGATTGCACTGGTGACGGCTGTGCAGTTGGGTGTGATGGATTTTTTGCAGATGGTAGCTGCAATGAACTGACTGACGATGGTGAGAGGGTCTTACCACAGTGCGCGCAAAACCGTGCCCCAGATTTCACGGTCATTCCACAATGCGGGCAAGCAGGATGATCTTCTATGATTGCTTGCGCTTCAGAAAATGTTGTTGGCAAGACCGCGGTCCCGGATGATTCTAAGGAGTCTCTGTTAGAAGGTTGTGTAGGTGGAATTATAGGCGGCAATAGCCGCTGGCCGCAATTTCGGCAAAAATTCACCTCTGGGCGGTTTTCTGTACCACAGTTTTGACAGATCATAATCTCTTTTCCTGGATTAGAACCTATCCAAAAATTCGCCGTTGACGCACTCAAAACGCTCACAAGCATAATTTTCGGATAGAGACTTATGCTGATGATTTCAAGAGCGTCTTTTCGGATAAGAAAGCAATCCCTTCCATAATCAGACTGCTTAACACTGCGCCGGGAAGATATTCTACGAAATCTCCACCGACACCGACGCTAGCTTTGAGCACTGGTCCGCCGATCAAAATGACTAACGCGTTGGCTACGGCAGCGCGTCCTGTTCGACGGCCAACGGCAGCATATACCAGAGGTCCAACGAGTGCGTAAGATGGAACATAAATCCAGAACCACGTGACTTTATAAGCAAGCGGGCCTAAGAACCACGCGCCCATAGCCGCCGCCCCAACAATGACAACCAACAGGCCTATTTGTTGCCCAGGACTGAGCTTGCGCATCAACTTGCGAGTTGAGAGCACCAGCTTTTGTGTAGGGCGGTGTTGAGAGGATGCAGCCGGCGCATCAGGCGACTGCGTTATAGCCTGGTAAATAGTATCGCCAATAAACCAGCCCGCCGCGCCCATCGTCATAGCGCCAAGTCCTAATTTCACAAATTGAACGAGCGGCGTTTCGCCCCACAGCAGAATCTGTATAACCATCGCCTCGGCGACGGCCATCGCCATGGCTGTCCCCATCTCTAAGCACCACATCGTACCAGAAGAACGTCGGAAATTCTCTTGCGGTCTCTCCTGTTGCCCCGGCATCGTTTTCCCATAATCCATCTGCCAGCTCGGCTGAGGCAAACCTGCGCCTCGCGGGTCGCCCGCTCCTTGCGGATAGCCGGCGCCAAACAGCGCCATCCGCATCGTGTTGGCGTCGTGAAAACGTTGCTGTGGTTCAAGCGCCAGCGCCTGCAAAAGCGCCGATTCTACGTGGGCTTGCATCGGCACACCGAATTGGGTCGGCGGCGCGAGATACATTTGCTGAGTCAACCGTTCAATCGCCGAAGGTGGTTCGCGCCCTACCAATGCGTGATACAAAGTTGCCCCCAGGCTGTAGATGTCACTGCGCGGCTCTGTGTGCAAGTCCTTGCGCAGCCCAAACTGCTCCGGCGGCGAGTACTCCCGCGTGCCCATCTGTTGAATGATCTGCTGGGTTTGTGGTTTGTGGGGGTCCCACAGCTTCACCAAACCAAAATCCACCAAGACTGCGCGACCATCCGGACAGATAATGATATTCTGTGGTTTGATATCGCGATGCAGAATGTTGCGCTGGTGGCAGGCGTGCAAGGCATCCAGAAGCTGTCCCGCCCACGCCATCACCTGTTTTTCCGGTAAAGGACCGTGCTGCGCGAGGATATCCGCCAGGCTTTGGCCCTCAATAAAGTCCATCACCAAATAGTCGTTGCCATGCCATTCAAAGAAATCGGTCACGCGCGGCAGGTTGGGATGGGTCAACGTGGCCAACACCTGGGCTTCCCTGCGGAACTGTTCGCGCAACTGCGCCAATTGCACCGGTGGCATATATGGGTCGGGTAACATTTCTTTCAACGCCACGGGACGGTTAAACGTCAAGTCCCAGGCGCGATAAACGGCCCCCATTCCGCCTTGTCCTAGCAGTTTGACGATACGGTAACGCGTATGGATGACTTGACCGGTGGTAAATGGCATTAGTATCACCTTCGCATGTTTAGTGAGAATGTGTTGGCCCAGTTTTATGGACGGAAGAACCAACTTGTGCAAGCGTTGCCCGGCACTGCGCGCAAAACCGGGCGCCGGGACGGTTGACAGCCCCGCACTGTGGGCATGTCACACCAGGTTGTAAACTGTAACCGCAGTTGGGGCAAAAGCGCGCTGACGCGCGATAGGCCACGCCGCAGGATGGACAGGTTGTTGTCTTAGGGATGCCGATACCCGGCGCGGGTTTGGCTGCCTGGGCGCGGGCATTGAGAGGATGCGATCCCCGTGTGGGAATACCTTCCGTCGCAGCGCGTAGAGCCTGCAAGAGTTCACCGGCGTTTTGATACCGTTGCGACCTGCTCAAAGACAAAGCTTTGAAGACTACCGCTTCCAACGCTTTGGGGATGTGCGGGTCAAACTGGGTAAGGGGTTTCAAGCCGCGATTGTTGCTCGCACGCTCAAAACTGTCTGGCGGCGGGGTCAAGGTCAACAAGCAGTACGCAGTTGCGCCTAAAGCGTAAACATCAGAACGGGTATCCGTACGTCCAACGCCCTCGTACTGTTCCGGTGGTGAAAAGCCCCGGGAGATGGCCTGTGCCATAGATTGCGTCTTGGCCTTAGGGTCGATTTTCGCAATCCCAAAATCAACCAGAATGGCGCGCTCGTATTGATCCAAACGGATATTCGCAGGTTTGATGTCACGGTGAATGATCGGTGGATTCAAAGTGTGTAAATAAGCGACAGCGTCACAGGTCTGGAGCATCCAACGCGCGACTTGCGCTAAAGGCAAACGGGTACGCGATTCACTGGCCTCTACGGCCAGGTCGAGCAAATCCCGACCGGCAATGTAATCCATCACTAGATAATAACTGCGCCCTTCTGCAAAAAAGTCAGAAACCTTGACCAAAGAAGGATGGTCAAGCTGCGCCAAAACCGCCGCTTCCTGATGGAAGAGCGCTTGGGCGGTAGAAGAAGGATGCAGCAATTCTTTGACGGCGACAAGACGATTCAAGCGTGTGTCTTGCGCCAGATACACCGCGCCAAAACCGCCACCGCCTAACTTTTTGCGCAATTGATAGCGCTTTTGCAGGACTGTGCCAAAAGGAAGGGTGGGGAATTTGTGGACTCTAGCGTTCACGGACACTCCGATGGACAGGGCGGCATTATTAATTCTCTTTTCTTGAGCGTATCACTCAAACGTATGCCATTCTCACGAGCGACTTTTTCGGCATAATTCACTAGACTGGGCGGGAGTTCATTGTCCCCCCAACAGCCACTACAATAACGCCGACAAACTTGGTAAAGACCTTCCCCAAAGTTGACCGTCACAACAATTGGTCCTAATGGCGTAGGGGAAGACGTAGAGGTAGGGCGCGGCGTAGACGTGGACAGCGTTGGCGCTGGTGTGGAATCTGGTGACACAGTTTCCGGCAACGTTTTTGAGGGTGTTGGAGCAGGTTCGGTAGCTTGCGTCGCAACCGTCCCTGTTGGCAATGTGACCGTCGCTGTCGCCGTATCATTCGACAGCGCGTCCAGCACAAAATGAGCTCCCCAGCCCACGACAATCGCCAGGATGGCCAAGCCTCCCAATACAATACCGATTCGTTGCCAGTTAGGTTTTGTTGTATTCATCGCGTTCCTGTCCCCCAGCAATTTTACCGTGATTACTCTATTTTCACAACAATGACTGAAATATTGTCGTCGCCGCCGGCCCGGTTGGCAGCGCGGACCAGCTCATCGCAGGCCTGTTGGGGAGTAGATGATGCTTCAACGATGCGTTGAATTTCATCGTCCAACACCATTTCCCATAGCCCATCGCAGCACAAAATGAGCCAATCACCGCGTTGTAATGGCGCTGTAAAGGTATCGACTTCCACAACCTCATCATGTCCCAGGCTGCGATAAATCTCATTGCGCCGGGGATGCGTGCGGGCTTCATCCGGCGTGATTACGCGGGCCTCTACCAGGCGCGCCACCAGTGAATGATCTTGCGTCAGTTGTTGCAGATGCTTTTCGCGCAAGAGATAAGTCCTGCTATCGCCTACGTTGGCGACAGCGGCAACGTCGCCAATGATTAAGACCGCGGTGACGGTCGAACCTAAATCGCACTGACAAACCTGCGCATGCTGGCGCACAGCTTCGTGCGCACGCTGAATGGCCTGGGCCAAAACCATGGTCGGTGTGTTTTCATCGCTTAGTTTGCGGGTAATGCGTCTCAAGTCCGGCAAGACCTGGTTCTGCATCACCCATTCCGTCACCACCCGGTAGACAATCTGGCTGGCGACGTCGCCGGCCTCATGTCCTCCCATGCCGTCGGCGACCATATAGAAACCAACCGGGATAGGTTGCCCTTGTTGCGCTTTCTCATAGAGAAATGTTAAGACTATATCTTCATTGTGGGCGTGCTTCTGGCCCGGATGTGTAGCCTGACCATAGTGTTGTTTCAACGGGCGGACCGGCGTCTGCGACATTTGCGCCAAATCTTGTCGTAGCGCAGCCGTGGTTGCGTAGCGACCCTGATTCGTATGCTCAATAATGGTACGTATCTCTGAAAGATTTTGTCCCGACTCCTGGATGAGTTTTTGGTTCCCGGTGGTTAAACTGGAAAGCACCTGTCCTAAAAATTGCATCTCTTGCATCAGTTGATGCCGTCCTCCCTCACCGGAGAGCAATGGGCGACAATAGCTCAAATCGGCCAGATAAATCTCACCGCTTCCCAAATGGGTGATCCAACTCTCCATCAACGCCGTCCACTCTCCTACCTCCCCAACAAAAACAAAATTATGCTTGTGAAGCAAGGTTAAGGTCTGTCCTATTTGTACGACTACGCCGACAATTTCATCGAAAGTACGCCGGCCATGTACAATGACGCCCCAATGCCCAGGATGCTCAACCACCGTGTGGAACACTTGTGGGACAGGAGAGAACAAAGCGCGGTGGGGTAAAATGCCGGATAATCCCAACTGCCCAACGTGCAACAAGGCATTAGTCACATCTTGACTCGGCAACAAACCGGGCGGGGATTTGGTTTCATGAATCAGAACCGGATTTAGCGGCGCGCTGCAGCGTGTACACACTCCCCCCGCAGGTAAAGCCTTATGTGGGGTTTTGCATTGTGCGCAGACCAGGTCGACGGCTTCGCAGTAAGTTGTATAAGACAAACGATGTGCGGTTTGAACAGCATATCTTTGAGCAAAAACATGGCCCGACGTCGGGAGCACTGGTGCAGCCATCCCCCCATTTGAGGTAATTGGTTCAGGGACAGACGACTCAAGAATCAATCTTCGCGTCGGCGGCGTGCGGGAAGGCTGAAATGCTGTCTCTTGTTGAGGTGCGGGTGATATGTGTAATCCTAGCCAATCTACAAGACGTTCGATGAATTCGTTTCTCATGACCTCACCGTATCACGCTTAACAAGATAAGCAAGACGCCAAGAGGAATCACAACTTCAAGAACCAACAATCCTATGGTCAACACCCATCCGAAAATTGCTTCTAAATGACCGGGTTGTATGGTAACCGAAATGGGATAGCGTTCAATGGTATCGTCATCATAATGAACGACGACCAGGCCCTGATGTTCACACGCTATCGGCGCCAGCCGAGAAGTATGCCATCCCCACCAACGGCGAAGCCAATTCCCCTCTAACTGCAAGTGTCCGATACTGAGTTTGTGTGGCCTGATAGACACCTCTACTGGACCACCATTTTCTTCGATGGACTCTGGCTGCACATCAATCCACGGCGCGCTGGTTGACACTCGCGCCGCGTTGCCTGGGGGGATCACCAGGACGCGGCGAACAATTTCTGCCGCGCCTCGAGATATGCCCCCCAAAGGTAAAATCGGCATCGTTTCCACGTGGTCGGGAGCACTTTCCAGGTAAGGACTATCTTCAACTAACCTGGCCGCATCCACAGCAGGTGTGAAAATCTCTTCGGGGTCAAGGAGTTCTCCAGACAAAGCTTGCCAGAACTCAAGCATAGAGGCATGGCGGTTTTCGCGTAACGGCTCAACCGCCTTTTGGATCGCCGCTTCTACCCGAACGCTGATCGACGGGTTTAGTTTACGCAAGGGCGGAAATTCGAACAACTTGCTTTGTGGATCGCGCAGAGATAACAATTGATGCAACATAGCCCCGAGTGCATACACATCGGCGCGGATGTCCGTCTGCGTTGAGCCATATTGCTCCGGCGGCGCATACCCATCGGTGCCAAACTGTATTGTGTCCTTACGTTTCCCCGGTTTGTAAAACCGGGCGATGCCAAAATCAATGAGCTTGATTTGCTCTGAATCCGTCACGATCATAATATTGGAAGGTTTTATGTCACGGTAGATAATCGGCGGATCTTGATTGTGCAGATAAAACAAAACTTCGCAGAGTTGTTTTGCCCAGACCAACACTCTCGCTTCAGGTACAGGACGTTGACACGAATTAAGAATTTGCTCAAGCGTTTGCCCGATGACAAATTCCATGATCATATAGTGATATGTGCCCTCGTGAAGCAAGTCTGTAACGCGCACTAAATTGGGATGGCGCAAACGAGCCAGTAGTTCAGCCTCACGAGTAAAAGACGCAATAATATCCTCACGTTCCTCTTGCGCGATACTCAGCTCGGATATCTCTTTGAGGGCAACAACTTTGTTGTTAAGGCGGTGGTCTTGAGCTTTGTAAATGGCGCCCATACCCCCCTTAGCAACTCTCTCCAGAACCCAATACCGCTCTGCTATAACTTGTATAGGCGAAAGTCCATCCGCGCCAAAACTGTTTTTATCGCCAGTGAGAGAAGGAAAAGAAGAAATCGCATCGAATACCTGATCGTCCCGGCCATCTATCGGAGCGCCACAGATGCGACAGAAATGTGCGTCGGCAGGTAAATATCCACCACAGGAAGGGCATAGTCGGACAGCTTCTAACTCAAGCAGAGATTTGCCGCAGGACTTGCAGAAACACGCGTTGGAACGCAACACGGCACCACAATATGGGCATGATCGCGTCTGTAAGGGTGTTACCGGTGAAGCAGCGATAGGTTGTCCACAATAAGAACAAAAACGCGCCCCGGCGCGTAACTGTTTTCCACAGACCGGACAAGTCGTCGCTTCGCTCACTGGCACAATAAGAGTTGCGCCGCACACCTTGCAGAACTTTGCGGTATCATGATTGAGCGTTTCACAATTTGGACAAGGTATCATCTGTTCTTTCCCGATCACTTATCCAACCCCTGCGTCCAATACTGCAACGACTCCACCCTTTCCAAATCTGTAATTGAACTCACCTTTGGATTCTTAGGGACACAATAGATGGCAAGTCGTGGAGTATAGCATTAGGTTTGACCAGCACATTAACAATTACATAACTAGAGACTAGCCAGCCGCGGCGACCGAAATGCGCAGCGCCCGCCCATCCCGCCAGTGCAACCCCGCGGCGTTGAAACGCGCGCA
>Ga0129302_1000852_pt1 | contig 22622 bp, 19 predicted proteins | sample BlaSprsedimmetaG_FD_94476 | JGI IMG/M metagenome (GOLD analysis project Ga0129302, IMG submission 94476) | Hot spring sediment bacterial and archeal communities from California, USA to study Microbial Dark Matter (Phase II) - Blank Spring... | ecosystem: Environmental > Aquatic > Thermal springs...
TATTATGATAGTTGCCCTTTTTTGTTTTTCGGTCAACCTGTCTGCACAGGAACAACTCGCCGGTGAAAATAAAGATAACACTAGATTCGATAACAAGGAAGGCATACCCCTGTCTGCGATGACGCTGTCGGAGGATCAGAACAAGAAAATAGAAGAGATCGGAGCCAACTATGGGGATCAGATGCTTGAACTCAGAAGTCAGATGACGGTTAAACAGATCGAGCTTAAAAGCCTCCTGCGGGATCCGAATGCGAGCGAAGAAAACATTCTTTCCATTGCTCATGACATACAGGTTATTAATGTGCAGATTCAAAAAATGATGATTTATTATCAACTGGATATTAGAAAAGTGCTGACTCCCGAACAGATCAGAACCTGGTATACCCTTGAAAATCCTCCTGCCAAAAGAGGACGGAGACAATAGCAATGGGGCATGAAAAAGAAGGAGTGTGGCAATCCGCATCCCCTGAAAACAAACGACGCTTCCTCCAACCTCTTGCAGCTGTCATTGTCATTGTTATCTTTGTCGCGCTTGTACTCAGCCTGGGGATACTTTATCTGGGAAGACTTGATAATGCCCTCGTCGGGTTTATGGAAACAAGGGGGCTTGATATTGTCGGAACCATCGAAAAGGTGGCTGAGGAAAATCTTGACTATCTGTATCATTCACTTCGCCGTGAAAAAGGAAAAGAAACATTTGTTCCGCTTACTGATGCCGCCTTTTCCCCTCAGGACACACTGATACGAGGTTTGGTTGAATTAGCTCGTGAAGTCGACAGTAGCTGGAAGACGGAAGACCTCAGCGATGGCGAATTGAGGGGAATCGCCGAGCGGGAAAGCCTGTGGCTTATCGCAGTACTCGATAAAGAGGGCACCGTCATTTTTCAAAGCAGAGAATTTCCCAAGTCCACCAGCCACCGGGCACCGGCCGTTACGTCCCGCCATGAAGAGATAATCATTGACCTTTTCAATCGATTGGGTAAACCTGATGAAGTCGGTTATATCGCACTTCGTCGAAAGGACGGAAGCGGAACGATTGTTGTCGCACTCGATGACAGGGGATTACGGCATTGGAGCACGAAGATTGCAATCAAGAAGGCCATTGAGGAAGTCGGCTGGGGGGAAGGACTGGCCTATCTTGTCGTGACGGATCGGTATCAGAGGGTTCTCAGTCAATCAGGTACGGTGGTGAAAGCTTCCGACCGGGAGGACATTCACATCCAAAATATCCTCGCGGGTACTTTGAAGGCGGCAAGCCGAAAAATCAACGCCGAGAATGACAACATCCTCGAAATACTGGCACCAGTGCGTCTTGATGACAAAATTGTCGGACTGATTCGTATCGGGCTTGTCCGTGACAGGACCGATGCCATTCTGAAAGAAAATAAATATGCGGTTTTTGTTTCCACGGCGCTGATTGTCATCATCGGCGTCATGTCGATGTGGTTCCTGTACCGGAATCAGAACAGTCACCTTGCCCGTATGGAAGAAATGGGGAGAAAGTTGCAGCAGGCGGAGCGACTTTCTGCGCTGGGACAGCTTGCTGCCGGTGTGGCTCATGAAATCCGTAATCCCCTTAATGCGATCAGCATCGCCACACAGCGGGTACAGAAAGAGTATATTCCCCAGGACAAGACAAAGGAAGCGTCGTTTCGTCGAATTACCGGGGTTATTCGCGATGAGATACGGCGCTTGAATGAGATTATAGAGGAGTTTCTGACCTTCTCAAAAAGCCGGCGTCTTGAGTTTCATAATCATTCCATAACCGAAGTGTTGCTGAAGCTGACAAATCTGATTCGTGAAGAGGCTGAATTAAAAGGTATATCGATAATGACGACTTTCGCCGACAATAATGTCAGCGTTCCAATGGACGTCGATAAAATGAAACAGGCCCTTTACAATATTATGAAGAATGCCATGGAATCCATTTCGGATGAAGGAACGATTACCGTTTCTGCCGAACAGTCGCATGACAATACAATTCGCATCAAGGTAACGGATACGGGATCGGGTTTGACGAAAGAAGAGGTACATCGTATTTTCAATCCTGAGTACACAACGAAGGAAAAGGGCTTGGGGCTCGGTTTAGCCTTGGCCCATGAGATTGTCCGCGGTCATCGAGGGGAAATCCGAGTGGAAAGTGACATTGGAAAAGGTTCGACATTTGAAGTAATACTTCCAATGGAAAATACATAAAGGGATACCGGGACCGGAAACAATGGAACCGCTTAACATTCTTGTCGTTGAAGACGGACAGACACAACGCGAAATGCTGCAGGATTTTCTTGCAGCGGAAGGACATGTCGTCGAGGAAGCCGAAGATGGTTCCGTGGCCGTGGAAAAAGTTTTATCCGGTCAGGTCGATCTTCTCCTGCTCGATTATAAGATGCCGGGGATGGATGGCCTTGAGGTATTGAAGAAGGTTAAGGAGATCAATCCCCAGATTGATGTCATCATGATGACAGCCTATGGAACAATCGAGACTGCCGTCGATGCGATGAAGAGCGGAGCAGTGGATTATATTACCAAGCCGATTGAACTGGATGAACTGAGTATTCTGATTAACAGGATTTCCGAGCGTCGAACCCTCATCAGGGAAAATCAGATTCTCCGAGAGAAATTATGGAAGAAAGGAATTAAAACAGATCAGATCGTCTATAAGAATCGGAAAATAGAAGCTCTTATCAACATGGTGGCCAGAGTGGCCTCCAGTCGTGCCACGGTTCTGCTCCAGGGCGAAACCGGCACCGGCAAGGAACTTTTCGCCAGGTTGATTCACACGACAAGCCCCCGTTCGGAACAATCCATGATTGTCGTAAATTGCGGCGCTTTGCCGGAGACATTACTGGAGAGTGAATTGTTCGGACATGAGAGAGGGGCATTTACCGGGGCCGCGACGCGGAGGATCGGCCGGTTTGAAGAGGCGGACGGCGGGACGCTCTTTCTCGATGAAATCGGTGAATTGTCACCATCCGTCCAGGTTAAACTTCTCAGATTTCTTCAGGAACGGGAATTTCAGCGTCTGGGTGGCAACCTGACGCTCCGTTCGGATGTCCGTATTATAAGTGCCACCAATCGCGATCTGGAACATGATGTCCGGGAAGGCGCATTCCGGGAAGATCTCTATTATCGCCTCAATGTGGTCGTCATGAATGTTCCGCCGCTTCGGGAGCGAAAGGACGATATTCCCATATTAATAGACCATTTCATCAAACGATTTTCCGTAGAAAACGGGAAAACCATCAGCGGTCTCAGCTCCGAGGCCATGGATCTGCTGTTGAAGTATGATTACCCCGGCAATGTGAGGGAGTTGGAGAATATTATGGAGAGGGCGGTGGTCATTTCCCGTGACTCGGTTATATCCGTTAGGGATCTTCCATTTAAAGATCTTCCATCGCGGAGGTACGACACTACGTTGAGAAAAGCATCATTGCGGGAATCCATGGAATCTCTGGAACAGGGTTTCATTGAAGAAGCCATGGAAGAGGCGGGACACAACCAGTCGAGAGCGGCCGAAATCCTGGGAATCAGTGAGCGGATGCTTCGTTATAAGTTGAAAAAGTATGGGATGAAGGAGTGACAGGAGCTTTCAGCACTTAGCTGTCAGCAGTCAGGAGGCTGTTGAAAAACGTCCATCTGCTGCGTTACCCTCATTCTTCGTCACTGCGACGCACCCATAAGTACGACTCATTCCTCAGAATTTCGGGTGCCTTGCATCTGGACATTTTTGAACAGCCTCACCTTGGGACTTTTTCAACGGTTTGTCGCTGTCATTTTATGGCATCGGCATGTACCAATTCAATAACCGTCACCTCCGGTGGTGAGAGAAAACGTATTGGCGGTCCCCACGTTCCCGATCCTCTGCTGACATAGAGATGGGATCCGTTTTCCAACCGGTAATAACCCGCATTATATTGATATCGAAGACGCGTTATCAAGCCGAAGGGGAAAATCTGCCCTCGATGGGTATGTCCGGAGAGCTGGAGGTCGAAGAGACCGAGCGATTCTTTGTCAACGATGGGTTGGTGTTTGAGTAAAACGGTGAACGTATCGGACGGTGCCTGTGAAAGCACTGCCGTGTCAGAAACAGGGTTCTTGGTTTGGTATATTCGAACAGCCGGATCATCGACGCCCGCGAGCGTTATCAGGCCGGGTATCGTTACCGTTTCCCCCCTCAGGGTGGTAAATCCGGATTTTATTGTGCATTCGAGGGCCTGCTTCAACCCGGCATAAAATTCGTGGTTTCCTGTGACGGCGAATTTGCCGTAAGGCGCTTTCACGTCGTCCAGCATCTTGAGGATGCCGTCAAGCCGGCAGATCTGTCCGTCAACAAGATCGCCTGTCGAAACGAAGATGTCCGGCTGTTCACGCTTCACCACGTTGAGAATTTTGCCGAGACGATCTTCACGGACAACGAGTCCGAGATGAACATCTGAGATCTGCACGATTTTTAATGTACCGACTTCTTGTGGCAGTTTCGGTGTCTCTATCTTCAACCGCTCGGTGCGAATACTTCGGGCTTCGAAGAAGCCATAGGTGGAGAATGCGGCGGAGCAGATCATTGGTATGAGAAAGAGGTGCATGGCCGATGGGGTGACCGAGGAAAGGTCGTGGGAGAACATTGCGCCGCCTATATTCAATGACAGACGATAAATATCAAGGACGAGGGCAATAGAGAAAAACAGAAAAGCGATGCCGGTCCAGGTGTATCCTACATACGACAATATGCGGGCGGGTTCTTCGTAATTGATTCGCTCAAGCATGCGAATCGACAGGGGTGCAAACACCATGACTATCATGAATGTCATAAGAAACAGCCTGGCGAGCATTCCCAGCGGGAGGGCGTTTTTGATCTTTACGAAGATATAGACATGCAATCCTCCGTATATCAGGAAGAAAGTAAGGAGGAAGAGCGTCATGCCGACCTTGGGTTGATCTCCGCTCATGGTTCAGATTGTCCGTTCTCGTCGGTATATCATTATATGATTACGTTTCTTCTTCTGAAATTCGGGTTTTGTTACTCTGATTTATGGCTGTCCGCGTAATCCCAGGATTTTGCGAACCTCCTCAGGCGTTGCGATTTCCCGACCGTATGCCCGGCACATGCCCACAGCTTTTTCCACCAGCTCGGCATTGGTCTTTGCCAGGACCCCGCGGCTGAGATGAATATTATCTTCCATACCGACTCTGATATGTCCCCCCATGATAATCGCCATCATTGCCATGTCGAACTGTCGTCTCCCGATTCCGATGGTAGACCACGTAGCGTTACTCGGGATATGGTCGTAGAAATGGAGCAGCGACTTCGGTGTGGCCGGGGCTCCTGCCGGCGTTCCCAGAACGAACTGAAAGTGAAGAGGATCATCAAGTTTGCCTTCATTTCTCATTCTCAGGGCCGTTGTGATCATTCCGAGATCAAATACCTCGATTTCCGGCTTCACTCCGGCCTCTTTCATCATCTGTGCAGCTTCATCAAGGAATTCGTCGGTGTTAATGAAGGGTTTCCCACCAAGGTTGATCGAGCCCGCATCGAAGGATGCCAGCTCCGGCTTCAGGGAAAGAGGGGCCAGTCGCTCTTCCGTGGGGAGATTCAACCCGGGCACGCCGCTCGTTGTGAGGCATATAACCACATCTGTTTTGGCCCGAAGCGTTTCGACCACGCGCCGAAAGAGGTTTATGTCCTGAGATCCCATGAGCGTTTCGGGATCACGGACATGGATATGAACGGCTGCAGCTCCCGCCTCCCAGCTTTCGATCGCCGACCGGGCGATTTCTTCGGGCGTGATCGGTATGTACGGTGCGACATCCCGTTGCATTCGACTGCCGGTAATAGCCGCTGTTATAATGACTTTTTCCATATCGTTTTTCTCCGCTGAGTGTAATGTTAATGTCCGCGCTGATCCGATGGTTGCAGGTTATGTTCCTGTGTAATTTCACCGATTGATTCGTCGAGAATCGTAACAATCATGTCCGCCTGTTCCTCTGTAATAATGAAAGGTGGCGCCAGCAGAATATGGTCACCGCGAACCCCGTCGGCTCCACCGTTCCCCGGATAGCAGATAAGACCTTTTTCAAAGGCCCTGTTGCCGATGAGAACGTTGATTTTCTGTTTCGGATCAAACGGTTCCTTTGTTTTCTTCTGCTTTACCAGTTCAACTCCCGCAAACAGTCCCAGACCGCGCACATCTCCCACGATGGAGTGCTTCAGCAGGCCCTGAAGCTTGTTCACGAAATATTCTCCCATCACGGCGCTTCGCCTGACGAGATCGTGCTTCTCGATGTAGTCCAGAACGGCAAGGGCGACGGCGCAGGACAGAGGATTCTGGCTGTAAGTATGTCCATGCACAAATGCTCCGTTGCCGTTCATGATGGCTTTACGGATTTTGTCTTTCGTTATGACGCAGTAGATAGGGGTATATCCGCTGGCAAGTCCCTTGGCGCATACGATCATGTCCGGAACGACATCCCAGTGTTCGACGCAGAAATATTTTCCCGTTCGGCCGATACCCGTCATGACTTCGTCAACTATAAGCAGAATATCGTATTTGTCACAGATTTCCCGTATTCGCTGGAAATATCCTTCTTTGGGCACAAGAGCCCCCGCGGTGGCACCGACAATCGGTTCCACCAAAAAGGCGGAAACCGAGTCGGGACCTTCATAGAGAATCGCCTTTTCCAGATCGTCGGCACATTCCAGGTTACACGAATCGGGTTGTTGATTAAAAGGACAGCGATAGCAATATGCCGGGGCAATGTGGGGGGTGTGCTGTATCAGCGGCTGATAATATCGCCGGCGACCAGTATGACCGCTCAATGCAAGGGCACCGAGGGTGTTGCCGTGATAGCTGGTCCACCGCGAGATGACCTTGAATTTCGATGGTACCCCTCGGTCGACCTGATACTGGCGGGCCATCTTGACTGCTGTTTCAACGGCTTCCGATCCCCCTGAGAGATAATAAACACGATCCAGGCCGGAAGGTGCAATGCCGACAAGGCGTTCAGCCAGTCTTATTGCCGCTTCCGTTGTAAATTGAGAGCCGTGGGTGAACGATATCAGCCCCGCCTGTGAGGACAGTGCTTGCTGTATTTCAGGGACCCCGTGCCCGATGGAAACGACAACGGCACCGCCGGATCCATCGATATATCGTTTGCCATCGTTGTCGTAGATGTAAATACCTTTGCCCCATTGTGCCGTGGGATAATACTTGGTGGGATTTCGATAAAATACATGATCCGAATTCACTTTATTTTTCATGGAGATGCTTCCTTTGCCCCCATATCGGCGTGGATGCCCCATGGGGAGTACTTTCTTCTGAGCTATTGAAGTATATAAACGAGAACAAATAAGCGAAACCCGGTCACAATGACCCTGCCGCATTACGGCTTGATTTCCTGTGCTCTCCGATCAATTGTATTCTTTGTTTTTGAGAATATGTAAAGGTGACGTCCGCCGTATATGAAAAAATAGAAAAAATAAGCCGGTAACCATTCCCACGTCAGCCTGAGCTGCCTGCATAGTATTTTATTGTTTTTTTCTTTCTTCGAAGTCTTTGAGTGATTCCTGCCGTTCTTTCGTTGATACACAGGCCAGGCATGCTTCGATCTCATAATCCATGAGTGCCTCCAGGCTGACTTCACCCCGTGCCATGATGAGGCCCCGTTTAATCATCTTGATGGAAAAGGAAGAATTCTCTGCGATTTTCTGTGCCATCTTTATCACTTCTTCCATCAACCGGTCAAGGGGAACGGCTTTATTAACGAGGCCGATACGTTCGGCCTCTTTACCGTCGATATATTCCGCCGTGAAGAGAAGCTCCCTGGCCTTTCCCGGGCCGATCAGATCCTGGACGAGCCTCATAGCACCTCCCGTCACGGATGAAGTAACCCTCGCCTCAGGGGAGCCGATCCGTGCTTCCTCCGCTGCTATACGGATATCACAGGCCAGAGCCAGTTCGTAGCCTGAGCCGAGTGCATAACCGTTGATCGCTGCGATAATCGGTTTTTCAAATCTGATTATTTTCCTCGATGTTTCCTGGAGTTCGACCAGGTAATTTCTGTATTCTTCGATGGTTCTATCCTTTGAATCCTTGAGATCCGCTCCCGTTGAGAAAGCCCTTCCTTCTCCTGTGATGATCATGACTTTGGTACCGGGATCATTTTTCACATCATCCAGGGCGACCTGAAGATCTAGCCATGTCTGTTTGTTCATGGCATTGAGAACCTTGGGCCTGTTTAGCTTGATTGTGGCAATTCCCTCACCTTTCTCATAAATAATGCATTCAAAATCCATGTGTTCCCTCCTTATGTATGAAACGGAAGTGATTCAATCAATAAGAATCCTCGAATCTACAATTGATGCACCTCTTTCATGGACAATGATCGGGTTCAAATCAACTTCCTTAATTTCGGGGTTGTCAATGACAATGGCGGAGAGCTTTGCCAGAATGTCTTTGATGGCTTTGATGTCTTTCGGTTTTTTCCCTCGTATTCCTGTCAGGATCTTATACCCTTTTATCTCCTGAATCATGTCGTCAATATCCTCATCGGCCAGAGGAGCAACCCGAAAGGAAACATCTTTCAGGACTTCGACAAAGATACCGCCCAGACCGAACATGATCACGGGACCGAACTGTGCATCGCGAATCATCCCGATGATACATTCCTGTCCCGGAGCAGCCATAGGGGAAATGAGGGTTCCCACGATCCTTTCTCGTGTCGTTATTTTCTCAACATTATGAACGATTTCTTCGAAGGCTGTTTTTATTTCTTCTTCGCCTTTCAAACCGAGTGTGATGCCGCCCGCATCTGATTTATGAATAATATCGGGGCTGACGATCTTCATTGCCAGTGGGTATCCCATTCTGTTAGCTACCGTCACCGCATCTTGGGTGGTTGCTGCAAGTGCCGCATCCGGCAGGGATATTTCATATTGCTGCAGGAGTTCTCTTGACTCCGTTTCTAGCAGATTGGCTCTTCCCGCATTTTTGACCGTGTCGAAAAGTTTTTTTATGGCAGGGTGTTCCCTGGATTCTTTGTCCGCAATGGTCATCGTTCTGATTTTTTGCTGCTTCATTGCAAAGTGCATCAAAGCACTCATCGCCTGTGCAGCCCTCTCGGAGGATTCGATGACGGGAATGCCTCCTTCTTTTAAAATATCGAGAGATTTTATGGGATCTCGTGCGTAGCTGGTGTTGACAATAAGAGGTTTTTTATACTCATGTACAAGATCCACAAGTTCTCGCGACGTCTGTTCCTCCAGTTCGGCAATATGCGGTGAGATAATATCGTAGAATCCCCCGAAGAATCCGGTGATCAGAATGCCGTCAACCCGATCATCTTGCATGCACACCTTGACACACTCGGTGATCATGTGGGGATTTTCTTCTGCTGTTCCGCCGTAATCGATGGGATTGTGGGCCGGCATGCCTTCAAGGAGAAACGGCTTTATTTTTTCCTGTGTTTCCCTGCTGAGAATGGGAACTTCCATGCCGAATTTTTCGGCGTTATCCGCGGCAATAGAGTTGTCGCCACCACCCTCAGACAGTATGGCCAATCCGTTACCCCTCGGGATCGGGCAGGTGGCGAAGATATGTGCCATATCATAAAGCTCGTCCGCGTTGGAGACTCTGACGATACCGGCCTGTCTGAATGCGGCATCCAGAATTATGTCATCTCCTGCCAGTGACCCGGTATGGGAAGCTGCGGCCCTCATCCCCGCTCTCGATCTTCCGACTTTCAGCGCTATAATCGGCTTTTTCTTGACGGTTTCTCTGACGACGCTGACCAGTTCGTTTCCTCCTCTGATTCCTTCGAGATAAGCCATAATGGCCTTCGTGTCGGGATCATCTTTCAGATAATCGATGTACTCATGCAATTGGACCCCGATTGCATTGCCCACGTTGATGATTTTATTGAAACCACCGCCTTTTATTCTTGCAAAGTGTGTCAGAGAATCGATGACGTTACCGCTCTGTGCAAGAATTGATATCGAACCTTTGTTGATGGTGGGGATGCCTAACATATTGATATTTGACGAGGCGTTGAACATTCCACTGCAGTTGGGGCCAACGATGCAGGCACCTGTCTTTGCAGCTTCATTCAGGATTTCCGCTTCGATTTTCTTCCCTTCTTCACCTGTCTCTCCCAGTCCTGCAGTGATAACAATTATGCCCTTGGCTCCCATTTTTACGCTGTCGGCAACGGCGGAGGTGACGAATTTGGGTGCCACTACAATCATAACGAGGTCGACGTTCTTACCGATATCGGTTATCGTTGGATAAGCCTTCCGCCCGAAGATCTCGGATCTTTTGGGGTTAATCAGAAAGATGTCTCCCGCATACCCTCCCTGAATAAGGCTTCTTGTCCTTCGCTCGGCGGCCTTGCCCGGGACTTCGGAAGCTCCGATGACAGCGATTGATTGCGGGTTGAAAACCCTGTCTAATGATCTTTCCACAATGTAACCTCCTTGTCTGTGAATGGTCACGCTGCTTCAATAACTTGTTTTTTTTTGAACCATTGAAGTATGAAAACGACGGCAAACAAGCTGAATCCAGTCACATCAGTGACAATGCCCGGTTTTATCATGAGAAGGGCTACGATGAGAAGAATAATGGTTTCATACCACGTGGTCTTTACAAGAAGACACTTCTGGACTCCTGCGGCGAGACATATGATTCCAAAGGAAGCGGTGATGAATGCCAGGATGATCTTGAAAGTGCTCCCGATAATTAATAATTCCGGTGCATACACAAACATGAACGGAATGATGAACCCGGCGATCCCGAGCTGGAAAGCGCTGAGTCCTGTTTTCCAGGGATCGGACCGGGCGATTCCCGCGCCCGCATAGGCGGCAAGAGCAACCGGCGGTGTAATATCCGCTCTTGTTCCGAAGTAGAGAATAAACAGGTGGGCTGCAATCGGGATGACTCCCATTTGTGCCAATGCCGGCGCGACAAGCGATGAGATGATGACATATTGGGCGGTTGTGGGAACGCCCATTCCGAGAAAGATGCACGCGATCATAGTAAAAGGGAGAGCAAGATAGAGTTTTCCCATCGAGGCGTCGACGACAAGTGATGAGAACTGTATCCCCAGTCCCGTCATGGTAATGCATCCGATAATCATGCCCGCGGCGGCACATGCTGCGGCGACCTCAACGGCTCCGATAGCCCCTTCTTTTAAGCCTTCAAGGATCAGCTTTCCAAATTCCCGGGGCGATTCTTTTCTGATCAAACTCATAATGAAAGATGAAACTATCGTGGCGGTTATGGCCCAGAAAACGGCCCGTTCGGGGGAAAAGTTCCGCATGAGAAAATAGACGAGAAGAAAGATCGAGAAGATGTGGTGCCACCCTGTAGCGAAGGCGGCGCCGATTTTCGGTAGATCCGCCCGCGGGATCCCGCTCAATCCGAGGGATACCGCCCTGAAATGAACCTGCATGAATGTGGAAAAAAAGGCCAGTGAGGCCGGGATGGCTGCGGCGATACAGACTTTATAGTAGGGCATTGCAAGGAATTCCGCCATGATGAAAGCGGCGGCACCCATAATAGGGGGCATGATCTGTCCCATGGTGGATGCCGAGGCTTCGACACCTGCTGCAAAATGATCGGGATATCCCGTGCGTTTCATCAGGGGGATGGTGAACGATCCGGTGGTGACCGTGTTGGCGACGGAGCTTCCCGAAATCATGCCGAAAAAGGTGCTGGATGCGACGGCGGCCTTTGCCGGTCCTCCACGGGTCCAGCCTGTCATGGCAAAGGCGACATCGGTGAAAAACTGGCCCGCACCTGTTTTTCTCAACAGGGCTCCATAGAGGATGAAAAGAAGTATAAAATTTGACGAAACGCCCATGGGGACGCCGAAGATGCCGTCAGTCGACAGGGCAAGATATGTTGATATCCTCTTGATGCTGTAGCCCCGATGAGCCAGAGTGTCCGGTAGATACGGTCCGAACAAGGCATAGCATATAAAAATAAGCGCGATCAGGGGAACGGCCGGCCCCGTCGATCGTCTTGACGCCTCGAGGACAATCAATACGAGAATTGTCCCCATGGTCACGTCGATGGGTTGAAATGATCCCGCCCGATTCAGTATGGGGGTCGAAAAGGTAAATATCCAGAGACAGATCCCGGCGGAGCCGATAAGAAAGAGCCAGTCGAAGGCGGACATTCTCCTGCGAGGAGACCACTTTTTTGAAAACGGGTAGAGGGAGAAGACGAGAATCGACATAAAAAGCCAGTGGATTGCCCTGTGGTCGAGAGCAAAAAAGGGATGAAAGTAGGCATACAGAAGGTGATACAACGATGCTGTTATTGCGATGACGGCTATGAGAATGCCTGGGATTCCTGAATAGTCTCTTTTCCGCTCAAATTTTTCCAGGACTTCACGGGCGGATTGCGCAGTCTCGGCATCGATTTTCTGACGATCGAGCCGTGGTTCGTCCGTCATAGCAGTTTCTCTCATATACCCCGTCCCTTTCATCGCAGTTCATCGTTCAACGACTCGAATCAACACGAGATCGCCCCCTGCTGTCAGATTTTTCAGTGGTATTTTCCGGTCTCGACAGGTGACGATGTGGTTGGCCACTCTGCCCACCCTGAGTAAAAAATGGGGAAAACTGCGATGCAGCAGTACCCGCGTTTTTGTACCTTCAAAGGATAGCGTCGAATCAGATCCTGATTGGAACTCAAGTCCCGAGCCATACCACTCGTATGTTTCTTCAATCAGAACGATACAACCTTGTTCGTCGATCAGGAAGACATCATGGATGGGAGTATGGTCGGACGAATGGGTATAATCAATAAAAAAATGTTCTCCCGGGGCAACGTTACATTCCGCAAGGATGACGCCCTGCGGTTGTTTAACGATCTGTAAAAAGAGTTTACCGTTTCGCGGTGCCGAATATGAATAGTCACAGAAGCACGTCGGAACGAGTATGTAGATGAGTGCGAATACTATGTACCGTTTCTTCAGAGTCATCGGCAATAAAAGGTCCGGCCGGACATGCCGCCCGGCCGGACTGTAATCGTTATGTTACTTTACTTCTTTGAAATACTGCATTGCACCGGGATGGAGCGGTATGGGGCTGTTAACGGCGTTCGCCGTTGTAAACTGCGCAGCAATCGGGTGAATGTTCGTCAATGCATATGGTCCGGTCGAAACATTTTCGAAGATTGCCTTTGTCACTTGATAGGCAATTTTTTTATCCATGTTCCTGTGGGCTGCCAGGACATTCGAGTCGCCCAGACAGAGCACATCGTAGTCCACCTTGCTGTATGTTCCTGCCGGAATGACCAACCTGAGATAATAGGGGTATTTTTTTGTCAGTTTGGCAACAAGGGCTTCATCCAGGGGAACCATGACGATGTCTCGTGTGGCTGCCAGATCCATGACGGCCGACGCAGGATAGGCGAAATTGAAGAAACACGCATCAACAACGCCATCCTTCAGCGCCTGGACAGATTCCGTTTGTGAGAGGTTTGCCAGAGTAAGATCTTTTTCAAGGTCGTATCCGTATTCACTGAGAATTGCCCGTGCCTGTGTGGCACATCCGCTGCCGGGAACGTCAATGGATACCTTTTTCCCTTTGAGATCCGCAATTGATTTGATGCCCGATTGTTTCGTCGTCACAATGTGTTCAGGCGCCGAGTACATCTGGAAGAGCGCAACAAGGTCGTATTTTTTTTCGAAGGGTTCCTCCCCCTTTGTTGCCTTATAGGCAACGCTTCCCATGATCATCCCCATGTCGGTCTCTCTGAGACCGACAAGCCGGCTGTTTTCAACGGATGCTCCCGTCGATTCGGCGGCACATCGCAAGTTTTCCACGGCTTTCTCAATAATAACCGCCATACCGCCGCCGAGAGGATAATAGACTCCTCCGGGACTTCCCGACCCGAGAGTCAGGAATGTTTTCTTTTGTGCCAGCGCCTGTCCGGAGAAAACCAGAGATAACGCCAGGCAGATTGCCAGAAGTACGTATAATGACCGCTTCATACCAACCTCCTTTTTGTCATTTGTGATTTCGACGACTTCGCCTATGATCCATATGAAGCGATTCGATTCATCGTCGGCATCGCAAAATATACATCAGTCTTTCTCATTTCTTACAGTTCGCTCGCAGTGCCTCGGAGCTTCTGCGAAGTCGTGCTCTTCGGTACGGTTCTTAGAATTTTATGGCTTCCCAAAAAGAAAAACACTGTTAGCTGATTGTTCCGGTTCACCCCCTTTCTGTTCTTTGCACTTCAGTCGTTTGCGGTGATGCGGCGAATGTCCATAGAACCTCGCCCATTGAATTGTTGTGTAGAGATATATACATTTCATCCCGAACATGGGGGTGCGACAACTCGCTCAGTTAATGAAGAAAGCATTGCACCCGGTTCCGGATCGCCTTCTCCTTGATAAACCTCGTTATTTCCCATTATAATCTTCGATTTATATGTAGGCCGGCTTCCCGCTTGTCAGTTGTTCGGTTGAAAGGTAATTACCGGAGAATAAGCTATAATAAGACATAGGAACTATACTGAAAAGGCATTAACGGGTCAAGCCAAAATGAGTTTTCTCCCAATTTCGCATTTCCGATCGCAGGCCCGTTCAGCGGAAAAGTGACCTGATGTGCCGATGGGGTTCAGCCCGCCGTGATCTCCGGCTTGTCATATCAACCTATCGGCAACGCCATGCATGGGAACTTCGTTGAAATAAGATAACCATTACGTTGAACATTCTTTCGTAAAAATCATGGAAGCATAGGTTACGGCACTCTGTGTCGCCTGCTCGTCGTAAGTGTTGTGGGCCAGGAGCATTCCCGAATGATCGTTCAGCACGGATGAAAAAATCAGGATAGACGGCAGTCCGCATACCTGAAAGTGATCCTGGTTTTCCACGGCATTATGAAAGATGAGTTCCGGCTTGCCCGCCTCGAGCGCGACGATAATTTTTTGATCGTTTGCCCGGGCCGCCTGCAGCATTGAGGCTGCCGGTGTCCGATGTCCGAACTTCAGGCCGATATGGGAAAGGTCCACGCCGGCAATAAAGAGCACATGCTTGCGGCGTTTGTCGATCAGACTTCGGAGAGCTTCTCCCATTGCACGAAATCGTTCATCGTCGAAGATACTTTTTTTCTGAAAGATGAACTCATGAATCCCTCCGCAGAGTATCGGAATAATCGGTGGCGGTGAACTTCGAAGATAATAATGAAGGAATACCGTCTGGAATTCTATGGAATGTTCCCGTCGATGGCCGAAATCGTTTGTGGCGAGTGTCCCGGCAGGTACGCGTTTATTCAGCTCTGTGATGAAATCCCTGTCGGTTTCAAGCATGCCGAAAGGCGTTATGAAATTTTTCTCGGAGACGGAGTACAAACCATCCTGCCACTGATGATTGATACCTAAAATAATAACAAGGTCGTACATTTTCCCCCGTAAACGTCGATAGAGATCGATATATGTCTTCCCTGCAACGGAAATGTCGATATGGGGGGCAAGAAGTCCGGTAATTGTCGTGTCGGAGTAGTCCGGTATATCCGGTGAAAGTTCATTTTCCATGTTATCGATAAAACGACTGAGTCCGTCGGGATCAGTTTCATAACACTGTCCGGCATGAGACAGTGTACGATGCGGCTGTCGCTTGAATTCCTCGTAGACGGCAGCTGCCCGTTCACGAAAGTGATCGCTCTCAAGCAGAAATATCGCGTCAAGCTTATGAATAAATGCCTCGATTTCGGAAAGAGGGATCAATGTTCCCCCTTGACGCCGCATCAAGATTATCTGGATATCTCGGGCATCGTGATTTCCGTCGAGCATCTGCAACAGTGGAAGAATTCCCCGATCCATGGCCACTCCGCTTTCGGCGAGATTCAGCGGGTCCATGATCATGACCACCTGTTTTCCGTCAATTGTGGTCGGTATAAGCTGTATGTCTCTTCTCAAAAGAGGATTATTCACAATGTGCCTTTTATGATTTTAATAGGATGAATAGTAATACAGATGAGGAGAAGTTGCGATCATTAATTTCGGTATCGGCCTGTCAACTCCAGATACCGGCGATTGTCCGGCCGCAGTATGCACAGGCGCCGTCTTTGATTCTGGTGTCTTCAATCCGATATCCCGTGCGGTTGATGATCCGTTTTTTGCACGACGGGCAGTAGGTGTGGCTTGAGTCCGACGGCGGTATATTACCCACATAGACATAATGGAGTCCCATGTTCAGAGCCGTTTCCCGCGCTTTTTCGAGGAATGCGATTGGTGTCGGCGGGAGGTACGTCAATCGATACTGCGGGTGAAACCGGGAAAGGTGCAGGGGGTGATCAGGACCGAGATGGGTGAGAATCCAGCCGCACATTTCCCGGATCATGTCCATGTTGTCCGAATAGGTCGGGACAATCAGAGCGTTCATTTCAAACCACACATTTTTGTCCTTGAGGATCTTCAATGTTTCAAGAACCGGCTGCAGACGTCCCGCATTCAGACAGGAATAGGTCTTTTCTGAAAAACTCTTGATGTCCACATTTGCGGCATCCAGCGTTCTGCACAGTTCGATGAGAGGCTGCTTGTTGATGTATCCGTTGGTTACCCAGACGTTTTTGATCTGCCTTTCTCGGGCGATGCGGCAGGTGTCTGCCATGTACTCATAAAACGTCGTTGCCTCCGAATAGGTATAGGCGATTGACGTGCATGCCGTGGCGATGGCACGGTCGACCACGTCCCGTGGAAACAGAGTAGAAAATTTCACATCTTCCGGTCGAGCCTGGGATATTTCCCAGTTCTGGCAGTTCAGGCAGTTGAAACTGCACCCCGTCGTGGCGATGGAAAAGGTTCGTGACGTGGGGAGAAAATGATACAGCGGTTTTTTTTCAATAGGATCAACGTGAATTGCACAGGGATTGCCGTACACAAGGGTATATATAGTTCCTCCTTTATTGACGTGCGAACGGCAGCGGCTGCGGGCGTCCGGCGGCAGAACACATTCGTTGGGACAGGTCAGGCATTTACTATAGTTGTTACTCAGTTTTTCTGTGAAATAAACCTCTTTTGACCATTTCCAGAGGGTATCCGGTGCGTCGTTTCGGGTGATTTTCTTTTCGTTTCTGTTTGAAGAAAAAAGAGGGACGGCAAGGGCACCCACCGGCGTGAGGGCGAGAGACGCTCCGATGCCGGTCTGTATGAACTCCCGCCGGGTCATGGAGCAGATGTATTGGCCGTCAGTGTCGATTGTCATGGTTTTACCCCCAAGGGGCTGATAAACAAATGAATTTTTATTCAGGAACGAAATGTCAGGATCTGATTCTAACAAGTAATCCGGCGATGATCAAGAGCTTGAGAGCAATCATCAGCAAACAAGTAATGTACATCCCAACGGCGGGAATGAGATACAGGCTTACAGTAAAGGCGCCCACACTTCCTCCCAGCAGGTCGGCGGCATAGAGCGAACCGGCTGTTTTCCCCGGTGAAGAGAATTCAAGCCGACCGGCGACGGGAAATTCCGCTCCCGTTAAGATTCCTATTAACAATGCCATGATGCTGAAGACGGTGATTGAAAGCATCGATGATGCCGCACCAAGCATTGCCATGTATGTGACCAGGTAAAAAATGATACCGAGTTCGATGATGATCAGTGTCCGCCGTGAAACTGATATCAATTGATTCGACAGGAAACTTCCCGCGGCCAGTCCGAGCATGAATGCTGCAATGATGAGTCCGATCCCGGTGTATACGCTGCCGTGAACGATCTGATAGCACAGCAGAATAATAACTTCCATTGAAGATGCGGTAAATCCAGTGCTTAGGACCGTTCTGTTGATTGTGCCGATAGATGCAGCGTAGACGATGAAGAAAAGGGCGGCGGCACCAAGAGGAAGTCTGAAATGTTCGCGGAACATGGAGAGCCACAGACGCATGGAATAATAAAATGCCGTAGGGCGAAAATCATGATTAGCCGGAACATCCGCCTGTAGATGCCGATTGACGAACGATAATCGCTCGTCCGTAAGGCGGCCCTCAAGGAAGTTTCTGTTCACGTACACCGTCGCTATACCTCGGTGTGTCAAAAGAGATGCAATGTCGGCGGACAGGGGGGTGTCGGACACAATAAAAATATTCCGGTCCCCCGGAATAATCAGGACATGGGCAAATACCCGTTTCAGCGTATTGTAAAGTGTTGACAGAAAGCGGGCCTGGTCGTCGCTGATGAAATTTTCCGCGCCGCTTACAGCGAATGACACGATACCCCCGTCGGACAGGATTGACTTGACCTTCGTGAAAAACTCCAGAGTGTAGAATCGATTCAACTGCAGTGATGACGGATCGGGAAGGTCCAGAATGAGGGCGTCATAACGGTGAGTCGCCTTTTCTATAAAGGTTCTGCCGTCCTGCTCATGCACATGAACCGACGGGGGAAACCGTATCTTCAGATGGTCCGTTGCAGCCGTAATAATTGAAGGATCGAGCTCAACATAATCGATGCGGTGGACGCCATATTTTTCAATTTCGCCGATTATGCCGGAGACTCCCCCCGATACAAGAAGGACCGATTCGATTATCTCCCGTTGAGGAAGAGCATAATGGACAAGCTCTTCATTGGCAAAGATGTTCGGGGTGGAAAAGATGTGCTCGCCGTTTTCAAAAAACGATATCTGGTCATAGTGTTTCGTAACGACGATTCTTCCATAGGGTGATTCACGATGATCGACGATTGTCTGTCCCTGATACAGCCATTGAAGCGATGTTTTTTCAAGAGGAACCAATACCATGAAAATGAGACAGATTGTTCCCGCTATTGTCCATGGTGCACGACACCATTTTCTTCCGGTATTCCGGCGTTCAATCAGAAAGAGCCCTGAAAGGCAGAGAAATGCCGGGACATAGAGGATCGTGAGGTTGTTGAAAAAACGGATAAGGATGAACGTAAAGATGATACCTCCGAGAATATCGCCGATGTTATCGAAAAAATATACCTTTCCGATGGACAATCGCTCGGGTCCGGCTGACGGCAGTATGCTGCATGCAATGGTGAGTAATCCCCCGGTAATGAGGCAGTAAGGCGTGAGAAGCGCCGCCGCCCACATAATGAGCGATCCCAGACCGGGCAGTTCGCCTCTCGTGAAAAGAAAATCTCTCAAGAAGCGAATAAGGATAATGTGAATAATCGGAAGAAACGCGACGAAGAAAAGAGACAGCCTGAAAAAGAGGTGCTGCATTCGATATGATGATGCAAACCGCCCCAGCCATGCTCCGATTCCGGTCATCAGGAGCCACAGAGAGAATAGAAGGCCCACAACCGCTTCATTACCCGAGGCGACATTGATAAATTCACGGATAACCGTGATCTGGGTGATCACGTGAGATATGCCGAGAACGGTTATCGCATATGGAACGGCGAATACGTTCAGTCCTTTTGCCATAAATGGAAACTCCCTGGCTCACTAGCCATCACCGTAACCTGTTTGGGAGATAATTTCAAGGGACTGTTGGAGAGCGGTGTGGCGTGATTCGTCCTTGACTCCCACCGACTGCTTTCCTATACTCATTAAAATAAAGGGGAATATTTTATGTTTGATAATTCTTATATCATGATTGCCGGGGAGTCATTGCCGACAAAGGCTGCTTTTTCTTTCGGATGGTTGGCCCGGCTCGAATGCATGTGAAAATGGAAATTCGAAAAACAAGAATTGTAATTGGGAAGCAGCGGTTTGGACATCGTGGTTCGTTGTCCGTCGTTCGAGAACAGCGAGGAATCGGAAAAGAAAAGCAAGACGCATCTGCTGCTATTTCTTCCGCAACGGCCTGAATCGGAAAGACAGCTAAACGATGAAAAGAAAAGCAACCGTCAGCAGAGATATGATTCCGAGCGTAACATCCTCTACGTAAATCAGCGATTCAAGCTTCTCGATCAGGAATGATCCGGGATACACGGAATGTTGTCCATGGCCCTTGGATTTCAGAAAGGCTTCCAGATAAGTGAGAGGACATATGGTGTGGGTAATCTGCATGCCTATCGTAATGATCAAGGCGATGAGATGGAGTATCCTCCCTGCCGTTGAATTAAGGTAGAGAAAGAAGGGAAATCCTCCTATAATAAAGAGTATCCATATAAAGTGGATGACCACGACCATGTCGGCGGCGACGGCAAAAAGCATTGGTCCCTCAGTAATAACTTGTTTTCATTTTGTTAATACTAACATGGTTTCGGACTGCGATGGAACGTATTTGTGAGATCTTATCCGTTGGTGTTATAGTTGCAGTGATGCTGATGGCGTTATGCATTAATGTACATACGGTATGTTCGGCGTCGATTGACGAAGGAAGGTTTGCCATCATGAGAAAATCCATGGTGGAACAGCAGATTAAACGAAGAGGCATCACAAACGAGGATGTGCTTCGTGCGATGGAATCAGTTCCGCGACACTTCTTCGTGTCCGAAGAGATGAAATCCCGGGCGTATAACGACAATCCGCTGCCCATCGGGCATGGGCAGACAATCTCCCAGCCGTATATTGTTGCTTATATGACCGAGGTCCTGCATCTTGATCGAGAAAGCGTGGTACTTGAAATCGGCACAGGTTCAGGTTATCAGGCGGCAATTCTGTCAGTGCTCGTGAAAAAAGTTTATACCGTAGAAATAGTGGAAGAACTGGCTCAATCGGCGGGGAAGCGCCTCCAGCAATTGGGATATGATAATGTGGATGTGAAACATGGTGACGGTTATTATGGATGGCGGGAATATGCTCCCTTTGATGCCATTATAGTAACTGCAGCGGCGGGTCATGTCCCGCCGCCTCTGGTGGAGCAATTGAAGCCCGGCGGCAGGATGATTATTCCTGTCGGCGGAGCCTTTATGACACAGAGTCTGGTGCTGGTCCTCAAAGATGATCAGGGGATGATTACCACACGGAACATGATGCCGGTCATCTTTGTCCCTTTAACGGGAAGGCATTGATTATCCATGGATTCTTACCCATCTTTCAGGGGAATTCGGTGGTCCGTCTTCTTCATGTCCGCAGCTCTCATTGCATATGAAATTATCCTCGTGAGACTTTTTTCCATCCAGTACTGGCATCATTTCGCTTATCTTGTCATCAGTACTGCGCTGCTCGGCTTCGGGACCAGCGGGACATTCATTGTTCTCTTCAAGAATATTCTGAAGAAAAAAGCATTACTTGTTTTTGTCGGTCTGCCCCCGGTCATCACCGGATTATTCTGGGTAAATCTGTTTATCAGCCGAAAAATCACATTCAACCCGTTATTGCTCATGTGGCAGTCCGGTGAGATACTCAATCTCGTAGTTCTCATTGCGTCACTTTTTCTTCCCTTCTTTCTGGGGGCTGTGTGTATCGGTATGGGGTTTGTTCTGTTTCCGGAGAAGATACATGATCTGTATAGTGCGAATCTTATCGGTTCGGGTCTGGGGTCGCTGGTGGTTCTTTCGAGTGTTTTGCATGTCACGCCGGTAGGCATTATTCTGATGATCTCCATCATGATGATCGCCGCCTGTTTCTGTGCAGTAAAAACAAGGGGGCAACGGGTGCTTCCCCTGATCATTCTCACCCTGACGATTGCAGTTTATCTTTTTCTGAGCAGCCATGGTGTTGTTGTGATGAACCCCTACAAAGATCTTGCCCGTGTTCAGACAATGAGTGGCTCCGTAACGGAATTCCAGAAATTCGGCTCCTTCGGCGTACTTACCGTTATTGACAACCCCGCCTATCATTATATGCCCGATCTCAGTCTGCAATGTCCTTTTTCACTGTCCGATCAAAAAGGGTTGTTTCTCAACGGTAATACCGTCGATGCGATCACCGGATTCAGCGGTGATCCTGAAATGCTGAAGTTTATGGAATGTCGAACCGCCTCTCTTGCCTATCGACTCTTGAAAAACCCGCATGTTCTCATCATCGGTGCAGGGGGAGGAGCCGAAATTCTCAATGCATCATACCATCAGGCACGGAGGATCACCGTTGTCGAGATGAATAAAGAAATCGTTGGCTTGCTGCAGCATCAATACCGCGACTACAGTGGAGATATCTACAATCCGGAAAACTATACGGTTATAACGGAAGAAGGCCGGGGGTATCTGAAGCGGACGGATCAACAATTCGATCTGATTCAGATGAGCGTTTCAGGGTCTATGGAAACGGTGTCTTCCGGTGTCTACTCGCTGAATGAAAATTATCTCATGACAACGGAATCACTTGAGTCCTGTATTGATCATCTCAATGAGAACGGAATGATATCATTGACGCTGTGGGTCAGAAGCCCGCCGCGGGAGAGTCTCAAGCTGATGGCCATGGCCGTTGATGCCCTCGAATCGTGCGGGAGGGATGCAGCAAAATCCCTTATTATGATCAGAAGCTGGCAGGCCGCCACATTACTTCTGAAGAACGGTGATTTTACCAAGCATGAAATAGCTGATGTGAAAGAATTCTGCGGCGACCGGGGATTTGATCGGTGTTACCATTGGGGGATAAAAGAAGACGAAACAAATGTTATCAATCAGATGAACAGGAATTATTTCTTTGAAGCCGCCCAGAAGCTTCTCCATGGAAAGAAGGGAGAACTCTATGCAGGGTATGTCTTTGATATTCGACCGGCCACCGACAACAAACCCTTTTTTGCTCATTTTTTTAAAATAGA
>Ga0129302_1000856_pt1 | contig 22583 bp, 15 predicted proteins | sample BlaSprsedimmetaG_FD_94476 | JGI IMG/M metagenome (GOLD analysis project Ga0129302, IMG submission 94476) | Hot spring sediment bacterial and archeal communities from California, USA to study Microbial Dark Matter (Phase II) - Blank Spring... | ecosystem: Environmental > Aquatic > Thermal springs...
GCCTTGTAACAGCAAAAAAAGCTGCTTTATCTCAGAGCTTTGCCCCAGGTCATACTCGCGCAGCTTCCCGGAAGGTGTAAGGCGAGGGCTATTGCAACCTTCCGGGAAGCTCAGTCCGGCCTTGTAACAGCAAAAAAAGCTGCTTTATCTCAGGACTTTGCCCCAGGTCATACTCGTGCAGCTTCCCGGAAGGTGTAAGGCGAGGGCTTTTCAGTTTTCCAGATGTACGTATACTCTAGCTGACGCGGTTATCTTTTTCCTGGAGGCACGTACAATGACGAAATTGCGTTATCCGGCGACACACACCGTCGTCCAGGTGGACGACTATCACGGGACGCCCGTTTCCGATCCCTATCGCTGGCTGGAAGACCTCAACGCGCCGGAGACGCAGGCGTGGATCGAGGCGCAGAACGCCCTGACGTTCTCCTACTTGGAGCGGATCCCGGCCCGTGAGGCGATTCGTGCCCGGCTGACCGAGTTGTGGGACTTCCCCAAATTTGGCGCGCCGTTCAAACGTGGCGGGCGCACCTTCCAATTCCGCAACAGTGGCCTGCAGAACCAGGACGTGCTCTACGTGATGAAGACTGCCACCGATGAGGGGCGTGTGCTGCTCGATCCCAACACCTTGTCCGAGGATGGCACGGTCGCGCTGACCGGCGTCGACGTGAGTTGGGACGGGCAATGGCTGGCTTACGCCGTCAGCGCCGGCGGCTCGGATTGGAAGACGTGGCGCGTGCGTAACATCGAAACCGGTGAGGATCTGCCGGACGTCGTCGCATGGAGCAAGTTCTGCGAAGCGTCCTGGCTGCCCGACAGCAGCGGGTTCTTCTACGGGCGTTACGCCGCGCCGGAGGCGGGAATGGAGTACGCGGGAACGAACTATCACAAGAAGGTCTACCTGCACCGCCTCAACACGTCGCAGGCAGAGGATGTGCTGGTCTACGAGCGCCCCGACCACAAGGAATGGGGCTTCTATACCGAAGTCACCGACGATGGGCGTTACCTGGTCTTGCTCGTGTCGCAGGGCACGGACCGGCGCAACTGTGTCTTCTACAAAACGCTGCCCGACGGCGAATTCGTGGAGCTGATCCCCACGTTCGACGCCCGCTTTGCCTTCATCGGCAACACCGGTTCCGAATTCTACTTCCTCACCGACCTGAACGCCTCACGCGGGCAGGTGCTCGCCGTCGATGTCGAATGTCCGGAGCGGCAAAACTGGCGGACGCTGATCCCCGAAGCCGCCGACACGCTCGAAGACGTGACGCTGGCTCACGATGAGTTTGTGGCGCGCTATTTGCACGATGCGCACCACCGGCTGCTGCGCTTTGGATTGGACGGCGCGCCGCGCGGCGAGATCGCACTGCCGGCGTTGGGATCACTTCTCGAACTCCACGGTCGCCGCGAGGATGCGGAGTTGTTCTACACTTTCCACTCGTTCCTCTATCCGCCGGCGGTCTACCGCTACGACTTCGACCGCGCCGTGAGCGAGGTATTGGCTGCGCCGACCCTCGACTTCGACGCAACGGCTTACGAGACGGAGCAGGTCTTCGTCACCAGCGAGGATGGGACGCAGGTGCCGGTGTTCCTGGTGCACCGCCGCGACTGGCGCAAGGACGGCCAAAACCCGACGCTGCTCTACGGCTACGGCGGGTTCAACCTGGCGCAGCCGCCGGTCTTTATGGTGTGGCGGTTGGTGTGGCTGGAGATGGGTGGCGTGCTCGCCGTCGGCAATATCCGGGGCGGCGCCGAGTACGGCGAGGCGTGGCATGAAGCGGGGACAGTCCACAAGAAGCAGAACGTCTTCGACGATTTCATCGCCTGCGCTGAATACTTGATCGAGGAGCGCATCACGTCCGCGTCCAAACTGGTGATTGAGGGGCGCTCCAACGGTGGCCTGCTCGTGGGCGCGTGCCTCACGCAGCGGCCCGAACTCTTCGGCGCGGCGCTGCCCACGGTGGGGGTGATGGACATGCTGCGTTTCCACAAGTTCACCATCGGCTGGGCGTGGGTGAGCGACTACGGCTGCGCCGACGACGATTTAGAACAGTTCGAGACGCTTTACGTCTACTCGCCGCTGCATAACGTGAAACCGGCCTCCTACCCGCCCACGCTTATCCTTACCGGCGACCACGACGACCGGGTGATGCCCGCGCACTCGTACAAGTTTGCGGCGGCGCTCCAGGCCGCGCAGCAGGGCGACGCGCCGGTGCTTATCCGCATCCAGACGCGGGCCGGGCACGGGCCGGGGAAGCCCACCGCCGTCCTCATCGCCGAGCGCGCCGACATGTGGGCGTTCGTGGCGCACGCGTTAGGCATGGCGGGCGAATAAGATCTCTGTCAGCAGATTAAGCGGATGAAGCAGATTATTTACGGCTACCAAACAAAAATCTGCTAAATCTGCTAAATCTGCTGACAAAAAATTAGAAGGCATTGTGAAGAAACGGGTCTACATCGTTTACACAGGCGGGACGATTGGGATGCAGCCGACGGCGGATGGGTACGCGCCCGCGCCCGGTTATCTCGCGGCGCAACTGGCGGCGATGCCCGAACTGCGCGACGCCGCCATGCCCGATTACACCATCCACGAGTACGACCCGCTCCTGGATTCCGCTAACATGACGCCCGCGGACTGGCTCAAGATCGCGCAGGACATTGCCGCGCACTACGACGATTACGACGGCTTCATCGTCTTGCACGGGACGGATACGATGGCCTACACTGCGTCGGCGCTGCCCTTTATGCTGCATGGCCTGGCGAAGCCGGTGATCCTCACGGGATCGCAACTGCCGCTGTGGGAGGTCCGCAACGACGCGCGCGAGAACCTGATCACCGTGATGATGATCGCTGCCAATTACGCCATCCCCGAAGTCTGTCTCTATTTTGGCGACAAGCTGCTGCGTGGCTGTCGCGCCGTCAAGGTCAACGCGGTGGGCTTCGAGGCGTTCGACTCGCCCAACTACCCGCCGTTGGGGATGGTGGGCATCCACATCGACGTGCACTGGAGGCGCGTTCTACCGCCGCCCGCGCCAGGCTCGCTCACCGTCCAGCCGTTCGGCGCGGCCCACGTGGGGACGCTGCGTCTCTTTCCGGGGATCGATCCGGACATCCTCACCAACAGCCTGCGCCCGCCGCTGCAAGGGCTGATCCTGGAAACCTATGGGGTGGGGAACGGCCCGGTCAACAACCGCGCGTTCATGGCGGCGCTGGAAGATGCCGTCGCGCGCGGCGTCGTGATCGTGGACTGCACGCAATGCCTCAAGGGGACGGTAGACCTGGAAGGCTACGCGACCGGCTCGGCGCTGGCGAAAGCCGGCGTGGTCAGCGGCTTCGATATGACCGTGGAAGCGGCGCTGGCGAAGCTGTTCTACCTGTTCAGCCGGGAAGGCGATGTCGCTATGATTAAGCAGCAGATGCAGGTGAATTTACGCGGGGAACTGACGCGGTGGGACGAGTAACGAGTAACGGGTAATGGGTAACGAGTAACGAGTTATGGGTAACGAGAACGCAAATTCTGCACCACGGAGACACGGAGAGCACAGAGATTTAGCATTGGTGACAATGCCAGCATCTTCTCTGTGTCTTTGTGGTTATTCTCAGTGGAGCGTCGTTATCTTGCTGCTCGCCGCGTTTGCGCTGCGTGCGTGGAACCTCGGTGGGTCGAGCCTGTGGTACGATGAGGCGTATCTGTGGTGGGTCACCCGGCTGCCGTTGGACAAGATGCTGTCGCTGAGCATGCGCGAGCTGATCCCGCCGCTATCCTATTTCCTGTTGCGCGTGTGGCAGCCGCTCGCCGGAACGAGTGAGTTTGCCTTGCGCTTCCCCTCTGTGCTCTTCGGGCTGCTTGCCCTTGCCGCGATGGCCCGCATCGCCCGCCGCCTGACAGGACAGCGCGCCGCCGCGACCTGGGCACTTCTGCTCGGTGCGCTCGCCACGCCCCTGCTCTGGGCGGCGCGGGAGACGCGCATGTACGGCGCGTTCATCGCCTGGACGTTGCTCGCCGGCATGGCGCTGATCGAGACGCTATACGCCCGCACCCCGTCTGTTCGCCGGCGCTGGGCCTGGCTGTGGGGCGGCGCGCTGTTCGGCGCGCTCGCCACGTTGACGCTCTCCGCCTTCTGGCTTGCCGGGCAGGCACTCTTCACGCTCGTTGTGCTGCTGCGCCGATCCTGGCCAGCCGCGCGCGCCTGGCTACGGGATATGCTCTGGCCCACGCTCGCGGCGGGTGCGCTGTTCTTGCCCTGGGTCATCGGCGCATTGCATAATCTGGACGTGAATGCCACGTATTGGGCCGGACATCTGCCCGTCGCCGAGTTCGTGCGCATTACGATTGCCGGGATGACGGTGTCCGAGTATTGGCCCGCCGCATCGCACGTGACCGTCGGCGGCATCCTCTTGCTGGCGACGTTCCCGGTGTTGCTGCTTGCCCGCCGCCGTCCCTACGCGGGATTGTATCCCCTGCTGTATGTGCTCCCCGTGGGCGCGATGGCACTTATTTTTCGCAGCCTGCCGAAATGGGGCAGCCGCCACGCTTCGTTTTTGGCCCCGCTGCCGGTATTGGCGCTGGCGCTGGGGTGGGGGATGGCGCGGAAGCTACGCCGTCGGAACGCGCGCGTCCTCGCCCACGCCTGGCTCAGCGTGTGTAGCCTGCTCTTTGTCGTCGTTGCCTTTCGTGCCGACCTGAACCTGCTCACCGATCCGGCCTGCGCGCGCGAAGATTGGCGCGGTGTGGCTCGCTACGTTCAGGAACACCGTGCGCCCAACGACGTTATCATCGTCGAGACCGGCTCCGTCTTCCCGACCTGGGCCTACTATGCAAGCTCTGAGGGATTGCTGCCGCTGCCCGGTGACGAACTCCTGGACGTGAATCGCGTGCTGCATTACGGGGACGTCGCACCCGTGCTCAACGCCGCTTTGCAAGAGGCACCCGGCGTGTGGTTGGTCACGTGGCTGGAGCACATCACCGATCCGACCGGTATCGTACCTGCCCTGCTGGAAACGCTCGGCCCGGAGACACCGGTGCCGCAGTTCCACGGCCTGGGATTGCGCCATTTCACCCTCGAACGCCGGGCTAACTTCCCCGCCGAGCCATCGCTTACCGCGAAGCTGCTCCAGGCTACACTCCCCGGCTTGACGCTGTGGGGCTATCGCCTGCCTGAGATGCCACAACCCGCCGGAACACCGCTGGATGTGTGGGCCTTCTGGACTGTTGGCGCTGCCGTTCGTGAAGACCGCTTCTATCAGGTCGTTGTGCGCTTGCTGGATGCGCGCGGCGACGAGTGGGGACGCTTCAACAGTACGCCGGGCAGCGGCGACTATCGCCCCTCTCGCTGGCCCGCCGAGACGCCCATACTGGGCCGCTACGCACTGACGCCCGATGCCTGGACGCCGCCGGGCGTCTACACGCCTACGCTCACCGTCTACCTCGCCGGTGAAGATGAGGCCACGGTGACGTTGCCCCCGGTCACGATAGCGTCTGCCGCTGCACCGCCGGTTCTGCCGGAGAGGGCCGTAGCCGTCGAAGCGCCGGGTGGCACGGTTGGAGACCGGCCACAGCGAGAAGCAGCGCTGCGTTTGCTGGGCGTTTGGATTGGGCAGGATACAGTGCGAGCCTGCGGGGTTGTCGAAGGGTGGCTTTATTGGGAGGTCGCTGTTGAAACCGTGCCTGATCTGCGCGTTGTGACGGGGGTGGGGGACCACCGGTTGGAACTTCCCGTCGCGCCGGAACCGGCGGGCCAGGCCTGGCCTGCCGGGATGCGCTTCGCTACGCAGTTCCGCCTGCCGGTTGCTTGCCGTGCGTTGGAGATAGAGGCCCCGCTGGAGGTGCAGCTTGCAGATGCATCAAGAGTGTTTCTAACGACCTGGCGCGGGTCGATGGTTTCCATTATCGCTGATCGCACGTTCGCGCCGCCTGAGGGCATCATGGGCGCTTCGGGGGACTTCGGGCCAGGGTTTGCCGGACTGGTGGGGTATACGGTGGAGCCAGAACTGCGCGCGGGGATGCCGTTCACCGTCACGCTCTACTGGCGCGCGGGAGAGACCGGTGATGCGCCTTATACCGTTTTCGTCCACGTGACGCCGCCGGATGCGCCTGCGCCGATCGTCGCGCAGCACGATGGCTGGCCCGCGCTCGGCGCGAAGCCGACGTACACCTGGGTGCGCGGCGAAATCATCGCCGATCCGCATCTGCTGCCGGATGTCCCGGCGGGGATGTATCAGTTGCGCATCGGGTTCTATGACGCGGCGGGACGGTTAGCAGTGTATGGCGATGGGGCAGTGGGGGATGCGGTTGTTATTCATCTGCTTGTAGAGTAATATAGAGTTGCTGCTTGTTCTGTTTGACGAATGTACGTTGCTTTGACGAGGGTATCGAAGCCGGTATAATCAAGATATACAAACCACACAATATAGGAGGAGGGCGCTGATGGAAACGATCATTACGCTTCAGAAGCCTGAACTTGTGGAAAAGCTGCAACAATTCGCCCAAGCGCATAATTGTGAGGCGGCAGATTTTCTCGATACAGCTGTGGGGGAATACCTCGACAAAATGGCTCGCGAGAAGATCGCAGCGGAGCGTCAGGCGCTTGAGGCGCACTACACTGATATCCTCCCCATCTATTGCGGGCAATACGTAGCTGTGCATCAAGGGCGTGTGGTGGACTCTGATACCGATGCCCGCGCGCTTTATCTGCGTATCCGCGAACGTTATGGTTATATTCCCGTGTTGATCCGGCGCGTTACACCCCAAACGCACCGGCGCGAGTTGGTCTTTCGCAGTCCGCGACTGAGCCAGGGTGGTCTATGAAGTATCAATATGACTCGAATTACACGCCTCCGGCGCCGACCCTTGATCTGTACTTGAGTGTACCCGAACACGGCACAATGATAGGGCCTCTGTCGGGGATTATTGATACCGGAGCTGACGGGACGTTGATTCCCACACATTACTTGAAACAACTGAGTGCTACTCCCGTTGATGATGCGTGGGTGCGCGGACAATGGGGCGAATGGCAACCGGTCTTGATGTATATGGTAGATCTGCGCGTTGATGCGATAATTATGCCTGGACTGTACGTCGTTGGCGATGCGCTTGGTGATGAAATTGTGTTGGGACGCAATTATTTGAATCGTTTACGGCTACTGTTGGACGGACCGGCAGCTATATCTGAATTGCTTGGTTGAGTGTGGGAGCGGTGATTAGGCTGCCGCCTTCATTACCGCCCCCCGATACTGCATAGGCAGCAATTCCTGTTCCGCCAACAGCGCCTGGCGCATCCGGGCGCGGGCGCGATAGAGCCGTGATTTGACCGTGCCCATACGCATATTCATAACTTGCGCGACTTCTTCGTAAGTGTAGCCGAGCCGGTCCACCAGCACGAGCACCATGCGCTGATCCTGCGGCAGACCGGCGAGCGCGCGATCCAACAGCGCGCCGAGTTCACCGCGTTGCAGGTGATCCTCCGGAGATTCCCCGTGATCGACGAGGTAGGGATTGACGTCTTCGTCCAGGTCTTCGAACTCGTCCCACGAGACGGCGGGGCGGCGCTTGCGCAGGCGTAGCTCGTCATAGCAGGCGTTGGTGACGATGCGCATCAGCCACGCGCGGAACGAGCCGCCGCGAAAATCACCCAGCGCGCGGTAGGCGGCGATGAACGCCTCCTGTGTGGCGTCATCGGCGGCGGCGTCATCGTGCAGGATATAGCGCGCCAGGTTGTAGACCTGGCTTTGATAGGCCAGCACCAACGCGTTGAAGGCGTCCAGACTGCCTTTTTGCGCTTCAGCAATCAAAACGGTTGTATCTAAAGCTTCTGTTACCATAGTCGCCATCCCCAGATTCATAAAGTAAGTCGTCGTCGAGCGAAAAAGGTAACAGGGAAAAGGGAAAAGGTAGCCTCCCTTCCCGTGTGAGGGAAGGGGGGCGATGAGGAGGCGAAAACTCCCCTTAGCGGCTCGGCGCGTTTGTTACCGGTGGGGTGGTGGGTGTCGTAGGCGCAGAGCGATCCGGCGCTTCCGCGATGACGCTTGGAACGGTTGCCTCGTCCGGCAGTTCTTCACCCGTGGGGATCCAACTCTCTGTGTCGTGGCACTTCGAGCACTGCCCGCGCGGATGTCCGTCAGGCCGTGAGTGGCAGGATTTGCAGTTGTTGTAGCCGGTATGGTCGAACTTGTAAATGTTCCAATCCTCGATGCTGAGGTGACATTTGGAACACTCTCCTGGCCAGTGCCCGGTGATAGTGTGGCACGAACTACAAGTGCTGTCTAGTCCCTGGTGGACGAAGGCCCAACTGATGGTGGTGTGACATTCTGAACACTCGCCATCGTAGTGGGATGCCGGCGTGTCGGCCTCGTGGCAACTTGTGCAGTTGACGGCGTTGAAGTGGTTGAAGCTGATGTCGGTCCAGTTATTGACAGTGTGACAGAGCGTGCAATCGCCGGTGTAATGGTTGGGCGGCAGCACGTCGCTGTGACACTCCAGGCAAGCTCGCACGCCTTTGTGGTCATACGTTACGTCGTCCCACGCTCCGGTGGTGTGACAGGTCTCGCAACTGCCGGGGTAGTGTGCTGCCTGTACATCGTCTGCGTGACAGGCGGCGCAATCGGTCAGGCCGCCGTGGTCGAAGCGCACATCCCCCCAATTGTTGGTGTTGTGACAGTTCGAGCACTGCCCGCCGTAGTGGTCGCTCTTGCTGTGGCAGGAGAGGCAGTCAGTCAGCCCATTGTGGCTGAAATTTACATCATGCCAGTCGGTTGTGTTGTGGCAGTCCGTACACCCAGCTTGCCAGTGGATGGATGGTGTTTGATGGCACAGTAGACAGTCACCCGCGCCCGCGTGATTGAATACAATCGTCGCCCAGTCGTCGGTGGTGTGACAGTCTGAGCACTGCCCGGGATAGTGGACGGCAGGCATATCTGCGGCGTGGCAGTCGACACAATCCTCAGCGCCGTTGTGATTGAACGTGACCGGCTTCCATTTGGTCGTAGTGTGGCAGGTGGCGCATGCATAGCCGGGGTAGTGTGCGACGGGCGTTTCTGCTGTGTGACACGTCGCACAATTGGTGAAGCCGGCGTGATTGAACCACGCATCCGCCCAGGCGACCGTGTTGTGACAGTTGGAGCACTGCCCGGCGTAGTGGTCGGTGGGCGCATCTTTCTCCTGATGACAGGTGGCGCAGTCGTTGAACCCGAAGTGATCGAAGGTGACCTCGTTCCAGTCTGTGGTATCGGTGTGACAACGCATACAGGTGTCGGCATAGGCCTCGGTTTCATACGGGTTTGTGGGTGTGGGCATCTCTCTGAGGGATTGGACGCGCACCGCCGCCAGATATTTGATGCTCGCATCCGGCGGGTCGTAGTGGGCTACCGGGCGATCCTTCAGGTGACAGGATGCACATTCCGCGATGGCGAGGTGGTTGAATTGGTAGGGTTCCCAGCTTGCGGTGGTGTGACAGTCTACGCACTGACCAATGAAGTGCGTGGCGTAGAACCCGGAGGTCGATGGCCGGTGACAGTCATTGCACTCGCGGGGTGTGCCCTTGTATTTACCCCCGGTGTGGCAGGATTCGCAGGCTACGTCGGCGTGCGCGCCCTCGAGGGGATAGCTGCTGTGATCGACCTCTTTGCTGAGGAAGGGGATGATCTCTGCCGCAATGGTGGGGCGGGGCGGCGCTAACGCTACCAGTTCCTCACGGGTGTCGACTTTTTGCAACTCGGCCAGCCGTTCGCTCAACGCCAGCACTGCTACATAATCCTGGTTGGAGAGCAGTCCCTTGACGATGATATCGGCCTGGATGAGCAGTTGATCGAGACGCGCGAATAGCGCTTCTTGATCTTCCACCGGCGCAGCACCGATGGTGCGGATGGCCTCATCGAGGTTCCGCTGTACAGCAATCGCGGCCTTGTTGATGGTGGCTTCGTCCTGTGCGTGCGCCAGGTCGGCCAAACGGCGATCCACCAGCTTCAGCGCGAACTCTGCCCGGCGGGTTTCGTCGCGGCTGAGGCGCAGCCGCCACGTCTCCGCCTGCATCTGCACGCCGTAGAAGGGGCTGCTATGGTCGAACGGCCTCGTCTCGGCCAGGTAGAGCGTCCCAGCCAGCACCCCTATTGCCAGTGCGCCAATGATAACGTTGGCTGCTATGAATATAACTAGGAATTTTTTCATATATTTCCCTCCTTCCATCGCGGCTTCGAAGCCGTTTCTTTCGAAGCCCATTTACTTGGAGACGCCAGCCTGGATACGCGCAGCATCCGCTTCACCGGGCTTGCCGGTGGGATGGCACTCCCCGCACTGGCCACTGGCCAGGCTTTCGCTCGCCGTGATGACGTTTTCGGCGACGTGCGCCGTCTGTATCTCGTCCTCGGCGTGGCAGGCGTCACAGGCGTAGGTGGTGTAGTTCGTCACGTGACACGCTGTACACTCCAGTTGGTCCTCGTCGCCATGATCGAGCATAAACGTGTGTTGCGTCAATTGCGCCGGGAGCCAGGCGTTCGAGGTGTGACAACGCACACAGTCCGTGCCGAAATGCCCGGCGTGGACGTCCGGTTCAGCGTGGCAGCTCGCGCAGTCGCCGGTCATGCCGGCGAACACCTGCGCGACGTGACAGCTCTCACACGTGAGTTCGGCGTGCATACCCTCGCGGACGAAAACAGATGCGTGGTTGAAGTTGCGCATCCGGTCTACCCCGTCGTGGCAGAGCAGACATTCGCCGCCAAACTGCGCGCTATGGTCGGCAGCGAAGAGCGCATCGTACTCCAGGTGGCACGTGGCGCACGCCATATCCGTCGCGGAGAAGCGTTGCTCGTGCCCGTGGCAGCTAGCGCAGGTGAGTGGATCGCCCGTGAAGTCCGTTTGGTGGTGTTCCAGGCTAAAACCGGTGACGGCCAGGTGATCGAAGTTGAGTATCGGTACGTTGGTCAGCTCGGCGTCGCGTCCCTGGTGTTCCTGGTGACACGTCTGGCAGCGATCTGTGCCCGGCAGCAGACCGTGCAGCCCCTCGGTGTTCGCACGCTGTTGAGCCACTTCGAGGTGGCACTGCTGGCAACGGCTGGCCGAAAGGCAGTGGACCGGCTCGTGGCAGTGCAAACACTCTAGCTCGAACTCGGCGTGGGAGTGATAGCCCTCTATCCCTTTGCCGGTGCGCTGCATTGCCGAAACCGGTCCTGGACTAAGGTAGGGCGCTAGTTTCCCCGTGAATTTGAGGTAGAGCAGCGCGCCCATCACCAGCATGCCGGCGACAAAGCTGACGCGGAAAAACCGCGAGCGCAGGAATTCTTTCAGTATTTGCATAGGTATAACCTCCGTATGGCGGGTTTTACGGTTTCCGGTTAACCAGAACATCATCGGGAACCGGTGTGGCGTTGGCGCTCCAATAAGCGCCCTCGCCTGCTTCTCCGGTTGGATGACACGTCACGCAATTGGCGATCTCGAAAATGTCGAGTTCGGCATGGACCGTCTCCATCTGCGCCTGCGTGTGGTCGTGACAGCCATAGCAGGTGTGCTCGGAGTACGTCGTGATGTGACAGGTCTCGCAAGCTATCTTCCCCTCCCCGCCGTGATCGAGTGTAAAGGTATGGCGGGTCAACAACGCCGGCTTCCAGGCTTCGAGGCCGTGACAGCGCGCGCAGTTTAGACCGAAGCGATCGGCGTGGATGGCCGGTTCTTCGTGACAGGCCCGGCACTCGTGTGGATCGCCGGTCATCGTGTCCAACGCCGTGATGTCGGTTTTAGCGAGCGCCGGTTCCGCATAGGTCGTCGTTCGACCGGCGGCCATTGCATCAACGGTTTGCCAATCTGCCGCGCGGATCAGCGTGACCAGGCTTTCAACTTCATAAGTGGTCAGAATGCCGCCTTCGGCCATGTGCCAGGCCGCCATACTTGAGCCGTGGGATGCACCGGCGATGGCGTTGTACAGCTTGCCCGCTTCGGCTCTGGCGAAGGCGGGGTTGTTCAGCGCCGGCATCGCGCCGAGACCCTGTCCCAGCGTCCCGTGGCAGGAGGCGCAGTCCTCGAGATAGAGCACAGCCGCGTCGCGTACCCGCTGTTGGCTTAGGGCGACTTGCGCGGCCTTCATGCGTGCCGGTTCTCGCGTCGCGTAGAACGGTACCAGCACGACGATGCTCAGCAGTGCGATCAAGGCGAGAGCGTTATATACTTTCATCTGTGTCCTGCCTTTTACGCAAACACCAGTTGATCTGGGCTGAAGTTCTGACGTTGGCGCAGGTGCGCTGTATCGACTTTGACCATACCATCTTCGATGCTCACGGTAAACGTATCCAATGGACGCGGGACCGGCGGCCCCTCGAAGTTGCCGTGCGCGTCGAAGTGCGCGGCGTGGCATGGGCAGAGGAAGCGGTTGGCCTCCGGGACCCACATCACGGTGCAGCCCAGATGCGGGCAGCGGCTGTGGACGGCGAGGAAACCGCCGTCTGCCGAGCAAATCAGGTAGAAGCGCTCATCGGTGAACTCGGTCACGGTGCCGGGTTGGAAGCTACCCACCGTACCTGCCGTAACGACGCCGCCATATTGCCCATCATGGCTGCGCGATTGCAGGTAGAGCAGGCTGACCCCGCCGATTTCCAACAAAGCCAGCACCCCCAGAACATTGAGGCCCATGCCCAAAAAGTCGCGGCGCGTCATCGTCCCTTTGCCGGGGAGATGGCACGTGGGACCGGGCTGCTTGTGTTCCGCTTCGGGTTGTTCTAAGATTTCGGGATTTTGTGTGTCCATTGTATTCCCTCCGGTTAGAACGGCAGTACCAGCGCCATGTTGGGGCCACGGAAGAATGCGCACGTGACCGTGAGCACGATAAAACTCATCATCACAAATGCGAACAGGCCGGTGAGCGCCTCGCTGCGGTTGGCTTTGAGGACGAGCCGGATAAACGTGTAGATGACGAACAATCCGATAAGGACCAGGGCCAGCGGAAGCAGCCCGTTGGAGACGAACGGCGACCACGTGGGCAGCAGTGACGAAAAGCCGGCCCAGCCTTCATCGGCGATGATCAGCAACGGGACGAGGTCCAGGCTCAAGATCGTGCCGATGATGGCCGCGCGGCGTCCCACCTTCGAGCGGAAGTAGATGCCGACGTTGGCATCGTGCCGGTCGATGACGGGAATCAGCGCAATACCGGCGAACAAAATGGCGACCAGCAGCATGGCCGCGCGCGTCTCCATGTGCAGGAGCAGTTCCTGGATGCCGCCCAGATACCAGGCCGCCTTGGCCGGATTCGGTGAGTGCAGCGGATTGGCGATCTGGCCGAGCGGCGCGGGGACGAGCATCGCCCAGACGAGCATCCCGGCGAGCACGACCGCGCCGGCCGCGACTTCGCGGCGCACCAGGTGCGGGATCGTCGTCACGCGCACCGGCTTCTCGCCTTTGGGCAGCAGCGGCTGCGAAATGCCGCCGTCCTTGCGGACGCGCCAGAAGTGATAGGCCAGGAGGATGAGCGTGAGCGCCGGCAGCCCCGCGACGTGCAGTGCGTAGAAGTTGCTCAACGCTATCTGCCCCACTTCGCGCCCGCCGAGCGCGGCTGCGCTGAGCGGCGGCCCGATGAGCGGCACGTAGCTGAGCAGGCTTGTGCCGACGGTGATGGCCCAGTACGACAACTGATCCCAGGGCAGCAGGTAGCCGGTGAAGTTGAACACGAGCACCAGCACGAGCAGCACCAGGCCGATGACCCAGTTGCCCGCGCGCTTCTGCTTGAAGCCGCCGGTGAAGAAGACGCGGAACATGTGCAGGAAGACGGTGATGACGAGGAGGTTGGCGGACCAGTGGTGCAGCGCGCGGATGAGCGAACCGAAGGCGACCTGCGTTTCCAGCAGTTGGATGCTGATGTAGGCGCGGTCCACGGTCGGTTCGTAGCGGAACATCAGCAGCACGCCGGTGAATGCCAGCAGTACGAACAGCAAGGCGCTGATGCCGCCCAGCCCCCACGTGTAGGTGTAGCGTATGGCGGCGGCGGGCACGCGGACAGGGTGTAAGTGTAAAATCAAACTGTTGAGCACTTCGCGCATCCGGCGGCGGTCACTGACCGGATCGCCGGTATGCAACGTGTGCTCTGGTAAAGCATTGGCGGGTATTTGTGCTTTCATCGGTCTTCTCTTCTGTTAAACCCTTGCGAAGGTGTGGGCGAACTGAAGGTTCGCACACCTTCGCAAGGGTCCGATTGGAGGTATGACTGGCCTCGAAAAAAGGCCAGCCATACCCGGGTTCAAAGCTTTAAAGAACGGTTACTGGGTGCGCATCACCATAGGGAGCATGACGCGGTAGATCTTTTCCACCACTAAAACTTCGACGTTAGCGCCTCTCGCCCAGCGGCCTGTGGCATCCAGCGCGGTGAAGTGGAAAGTATGCTTTCCGCGGCTCAGATCGCCGGCTGCGATGGTGAGCGCCCGCTCGGCGCCTACCACGCCATCCAGGCTCGAGGTCCACTTGTAGGCCACGATGCCGCCTGCGTTGAAGTCGCGCGCGCTGCCGACGATGGTCAAGATGTCGCCGTCGAGCTGGCTGACCGTGCTGGCGCTGACGTAGAGGATGGAGGCGATGCTTTCCCCTTCATAGTCATCCGGGTAGTACATCACACGGCGGAAGATGGCGTCGCTGTTGGAGACGTTCTCATGTTCGTCCTCTTGCCATTGGTTCCAGATGACGTAGTAGAAGGTGCCGGCATTGTTGCAGGTGTTCGCTGCCTCGCCGGAGAGATCCTCGCGGTCGTGCTCGAGCCAGTCGAAGCCCCAGTACGTATCTGTGCTGCCGCTGCCATCGCCAGTGGGATATTCGACCAGGTCGTAGTCATCGCCCCAGTTGGTGGCCCGGCTGTAGAAGAGGTCGAGCGGGGTGGCTTCGCCTTCAACCACGGTGGTGTTGTCGCCCGTCTCGTAGACGATGAAGAACTTTGAGCGGTCGCGCACGTCATCGGGATAGGGCGGCATTTCATCATCATCTGGGTTGAAGCCGATCCCCTTCAGGTCGGTGATGGGCAGCATCTTGAGGCCGCCGGTGGGCGTGTAGCGTGGGTCGAGGATGGTCACTTTGTTGCCGGTGAGCTGCGAGAGGTTGCGGGATTGCTCGAACGCGCCTGCTTCGTACTCGAAGCAAACCGTGGTGTAGTCTGAACCTGCGCCGTAGTTCTCGCACGCAGTTGGGTCAGAGCCATCGCCAGTTTCACCCAAGCCGCCCAGTTCAGCCGGCGTCGTCGTCCAGGTCTGGCCACCGTCGAAGGAACGGCGGGCGTAGAGGTTGTAGTGGTCGTTGCCGACAGAGTTGGCCTTCCAGTTGGGCGACCAGGCGTACATGATCATGATGAAATCGCCGTCGATGAAGCCGCGGTGGCCCTTGGCGACATCGTAGGGGTTCTCCCAGACCTGATCATCCAGATCGTTGTCGTCGCAGGTAAAACCACCCACTTCCATTCCTTCGCCGCCACACTGCCGCCACTCGGTCACTTTGGGGAAGGGGGAAACGTCGCCGTCCCAGGGGAAATTCTCAGCACATTGTTCGGGCGTACCCGCATCACATGAGACGATGGTGGTGCCGGAGACGTTGACGGGCGTCGATAGGCACAAGCCTTGCAGGTAGCGCGGGTTGCTGCCATCCTGGAACTCCCAGTCTTCGCATACTAAGTTCTCATAGGCATAGGGATTGTAGCCAGTGGGCAAGCAGCGATTTTCGGTATCTTCAGTTACCTCTTCACCTGTATCACAGTCCAACCAGACATCATCCTCTACTTTGGTCATGCGCAGGAAGATATCCGCCGGGCCGCCTTGATTGAGGATGCCCTGTTTGACGATCAGGACCGAGGAGACACCGCTCTCGCCGATTTGATGGATCGGTTGGCTCATGTGGGAGAAGCGCCGGGTGATTTCGGTCTCGTAGAACTTGTTGTCTTCGTACATCGGGTCCTCTAATAGCATGAAATCACCCAAGATGCAACCCTTTTCCTGAACATCATACGGGTTACACTGCGCCGGCTGGTTGAGCATACCGCCCTGCATCACGAAGCTCGGTTTGAGCAGGTCGAAGGAATAGTACCACATGTTCTTACCGACGTCTTCCGGTTCCTCTTCGATGGGCTGACCGCCGCCGGGATCTTCGGGCGCGCCTCCTTCACCCAGCGCTTTGGATTCCTCCGCTCCCAGGATGACCCAGGCGCTGTCGTAAACCCCGACGGTTTTGGTGGCATAGGGCTGCACGTTGACGCGCGGACGTGACGCGCCCACGCGGCCTTGCATCACACGCCCGTCTTTCGCCACACAGAGCGTAAGCGTATTACCACTAGGGGTCGTCCACTCGACTGTGTCGGCGCAGAAGGTCGAAGCGCCGTCTGGCAGTGGAGCGGTGGGCAGTGGGTCCGGCAGAATCAGATTGCCGTCGCCATCCACATCCTCGAAATCGATGTAGCAGTAGGGAAGCCGGTCTTGACCATCAACCTTACACATCGCATTGTCGGTCAGGCGGATGGGCATGGCCATTGGAACGGCAACTTTGGGCATGGTTTCCTCGGTATAACTGTAGATAGAGGTGGGTATGATGCCATTGGTCGTGTCGCCATCCTCATCCACCAGCACGAAATTCTCGATTGAGATGTAGCTGTACCACAGGTCGGTTTGCCCGTTGACCACTGCGCCAGACCAGCCTTCGCCAGGGCCGAGACCTTGACCAGGGCGTAGCCCTTCGGGGTCTTCCTGCCAGACCATCATAAAGCCGGCCGCGCTATCGCCTGCCATCTCCAGGCGGTTGGCATCGCGCCGGCCGGAGGTCAGGCGTTCGGCCTTGGTCCAGGCAATGTCGTAGCCAGTCTCTCCGCTGTTCAACTCGACTTCTACCAATGTGCCCCGGGCTGACCAGACACAGGAGTAGGGAATCTCGCCCACTTCGGGAAAGCCCTGGAGAGTATAGTCCACCGACTTCTGGGAGCCGGCCACGCCAAAGAGGTCGGTCAGGTAGAGGGGATCAAGTCCAAAGGTGTCTGACAACAACGCCTTATCATCATCGGTTTTGGTATACATCGGGGAGCCGCCGTCGCAGTAGCGGCTAATCCAACCGACCAACACCTTGTCTCCCGCAATGGCGAAGGTCATGTTGTGCGCGTCACCCGGGAATGGGGTGCCATCGGCCAGCGTGAAAGAGGACAGATGGGCGCTGTTGGACAGGTTGCTACGCTTCCAGGTCGCACCATCATCCAGCGAGAGAGCTGCGTAGGCGTCGTGGTGCCCAAGACCAGCCCCGCCGCTCAGGATGCTGTAAATGCCCTCTTCCTCTTCGTGTTCCTCCGGTAGCTCGTCAATGTAGACCGCGACCAGGGGTTTGGCATACTCGCGAGTGAAGTCCGGATTTTCAGAGTCATTGTCTGCATAGAAGTAATCGATGGTGGTCAATTCTCCAGACGAGGTCTGCGCGGGCACGTAAAACGCCATGTGGTTGATGTTGGCGCGCTCGGTCTCCTGATCCGGCGTCTTCGAGATGTTGCGGCGGAACATCGCGCCATCATCCGCAAAAACCAATTGGCTGGTCAGTGTAAGCAAGACCAGCACGAGTAGAAAACTGCGTATTCGTCTTGAATTCATGGGTACTCCTCCTTAAATTAATAACAGATTTGAACTTTTTGGCCTAAAACGGCTTTGAAAGTGGATCGACGGGCTGCCCGGGCCGGGTCGTCGTCTGGATCTGGATGACGTTGACGAGGTCATGCGCCGACAGCGCCGCGTATTGTTGGCTGGAAAGGGCGATGGCTTCGCTACATTGTGCGTCCAGGCCGATAAAAGGGATGCCGGGTTGTTCGCGCAGCAGGGGTACGATTCGGGAGGAAAAAGGAAGGTCGAGGTCGAAGATGACGAGGTCCGGCGCAATGGTTTGTAAATGTTGACCGACATTGTTGATGGTAATATCTACCCGGATGACGTCCAGTTCCTGTTGATCTGAAAGGCTGGCTTCGACGCCATCCATCAGCAGGGAATCGCCGAAAAGTACGATCACTTGTCTGTCATCCATTCGAAAGCTCCATCGTGAAAGGTCAAACGCTTGTGGTGGGTTGGATGGGTCAAAGAAAAGCGCCGGTGCTGCGCCGCCCGCCAACGGTGCAGCACCGGCTCCCAAAAGGGCTATTTCGCTGCGTTGCCGGGGCCTGGCGCGGGGCCTGGAATGCCTGTGCCGCCATTGCCTGGGCAAACGCGCGACCAACCTGGAGGCCCCTTTATGGGGTCAGGGTTTTGCGCCCATCCCGGCGGCCGCTTTACGGGCTGACCGCCGCCACGTGCCGCGACTGGCGCGACCGAGATGATCAACATCATCACAACTAACAACAAAATCAACAGTTTCTTCATCACAATCACCTCCTATTCGAATGAGAAAGGAACCCATTGGCTGAACGCCACCACAAAACTGTCTATATCATACAAAAACGGCGGGTGTAGTACAATACTGATTTCCCTTGGAGGGGGGTGAAATGAAGAATGATCTTGGCGGGCTATAAAACGAAAAAGAATTAATTCTTCTGTTGTAAGAATTAATTCTTCGAATCAAAGAGGCCTGGCGATCATGGAAAACCAGCTAAGGCCAGGCGGGTGCGGTATTTTGCGCCTAAAGGCGCGGGTGAAAGGGTGTTTTTGCGCTTGCGGGCGCCGCCCGCAAGCGCAAAAACACTCTTAAGAAAAAGCGGCTTTAGCCGCCCATTCAGGCAACAGCGTGAAACCGCGATAATTTTCGGATAGGTTCTTTATCCGATGCGTTTGGGCGGAATGTCTTTGGGCGAAATCAGACCGTCACGGATGGCGGCCAGTGCCGCCTCGTGGCGGTTGTGACATTGTAGTTTGGCCAGGATGTTGCGCACGTGGGTTTTGACGGTGTTGATGGAGATGGGAAACCGTCCGGCGACCTCCTGGTCGGAAGCGTTTTCGTAGGCAATCAGCGCGAGAATCTCCCGTTGCCGTGGCGTCAGGGCAAACTCATCTTTGCCCAGGCCGAGGGGCTGCGGGCCGGGGAGTGGATGGCGCAATAGCTCCAGGACGTGACCGCTCACTTCAGGGCTGAAGATGGCTTCACCGTGCATCACGCCGCGTAGTCGCTCCAACAGTTCCTGCGAGCGGATGGTCTTCAAGAGGTAGCCCTGCGCGCCGTTGTTGAGCGCGTCGAAGAGCTGCGTGTCCTTGTCGGACATAGTGAGCATCACGATGGTGGTATCCGGCAGGTCGGCTTTGATGCGTTTGGTGGCTTCCACGCCGTTATACCCCGGCATCTGGATGTCCATCAGGATCAGGTCGGGTCTGAGGCCGCGCGCTTTGAGCACGACTTCGACGCCATCGCTGGCCTCGCCCACGACCTCGAAGTCAGCCTGTGTCTTGAGAATGTTCGAAACGCCCTCGCGGAACAATTGATGATCGTCGGCCAATAGGACGCGAATCTTTTTCATCGCCTAACCTCCCGGAAAGGATAGCGTTACCCGCGCGCCCTCGCCCGGCGCGGATTCCACCGTTACCTGACCATCGATGCGGGCGGCGCGGGCCTGCATGATGCTCATGCCGAAGTGTTGCCCGGCATTGTGTTGCACCGTGGCTGGATCGAAGCCACAGCCATCGTCGGCGATGGTGATGACGATCGCGTGGGTCTGTTTTTCCAGCGTCACATCGATGTGCTGTGCCTGCGCGTGCCGGTCGGCGTTGTTTAGCGCCTCCTGTACGATACGCGCAACCTGTTCGTTTTTGTCCGAAGACAAAAACAGCGGTTCGCCGTCGTGGTTCGCCAGATGCACCGGCGTCTGGCGTTCTGCCACAAAGGTTTGCACGATATCATCCAGCAGTTCGTGGAGCGCCTTGCGTGGCGGCTGCCGGGAGAGCAGGTGGTTGATCGCGGCGCGGAGTTCGCGCGTCGCCTGCTCCACCGCGCGCCTTATCCCCTCGAGTTGCGGTTCGCCTTGCGGGTGCTGCGCGATACCCGCAAGCTGCATCACTTGATCGACTTGCAAGCCCATATAACTGAGCGTCTGGCCTACGCCGTCGTGCAATTCCGCCGCGATGCGCTCGCGCTCGTGCATCGTCGCCGTTTTCTCGATTTCCAGGTTCAGATAGGCGTTTTCCAGCGCCATAGCCGCGCGATTAGCGAAGCTTTGCCCCAGGATAATCTCGTCGGCCCGCCATTGCCGGGGCGCACGCTGGTCGATCAGGAACAGAAAGCCGAGCGCCTTCCTCTTCGTCCACAAAGGTAAGCATAAAACTGCGCGCGCATCGAGCGCCTGCTGCCACTGTGCGGGCACGCGCGGGTCGGTTTGTGCATCCTCGACAGCGATAGAGAGACGGTGAGAGGTCAAGGCTTGCAGGCATGGCAAGGTATCGAGAGGGATTTCCAGCGCTTCTTGTTCGGCCTGATCGGTAGCGCACGTGGCAACGTTTTCCGCGATGCGCATCGTTTCATCCCACGTGTACAAACACGCAATCTGGCAGTCGAGGAGTTTGGTGGCGATGGAAGCAATCTGGTTGTAGAGTTGCGCCAGGTTGAGCGGGCCGCTCAGGGCGATGTTGGCCTGGTGGAGCATGGTCAATTGTTCGGCGAGGTCCTCGGTCTCCTCGTAGAGCCGGGCGTTTTCCACCGCCATGCCGATCTGCTGGCCGATGGCGGTCAGCAATTCCAGCCGGTGCGGCGGTATGGCGTCGGGCCGTTCTGCGCCCAGCATCAACACCCCTACGGCCTTGCCTCTGGAGATTAAAGGCGCGCAGATGAGGGCCTGTGGATGATCCTGTGCGATGGCGGGCGGCAGCCCCACGTGCCCGTAGGTTTCAGTTAGTTGTTCTACCGTGGCGACCAATGGGTGCATTTCGAGAATCGCTTGCCCGCACCAACATTCATCCAGACGCATCGAGGGCGTGGGCGGTGCGTAGTGCATCTCGGAGAGCGTTCCGCTGCGATAGACGTGGAGGGTCAGCAACCCTTTTAGCGCGTCGAGCAGGAAGATGCCGCCGCTTTCTACATTCAGGATCGAGAGCACCGTGTCCAATGCGGTGTTGAGGATGGCGTCCAGGTGCAGGGATTGGCTGAGCGTGGCGGCGATGATGTTCTGGGCCGCCAGTTCCATATTGCTGCGGGTGATCTCCTCCTCGAAGGTCTTGCGTTCGGTGATGTCTTGGAAGACGACCACCGCGCCTGCCAACGACTCGTCCTGATAGAAAGGGGTGCTGACATAGCGCGCGGGAAAGCTGCTCCCGTCTTTGCGCCAGAAAACTTCATCATCACCGCTCCGTTCTGAGCCGGTGCGATACCCGGCGTGTATCGGACATTCGATTTCAGGATAGGGGGTACCATCCGGGTAGGAATGGTGCCAGGTGCTATGGCTAGGGCGTCCGATCAATTCTTCGATGGTGTAGCCTAACATGTCCGCCGCCGCCGGGTTGACGAAAACGTGGTTGCCCTCCCGGTCGATACCGAAGATGCCCTCGCCGGCCGATCCCAGGATCAACTCGTTGCGCTGGCTGAGCTGTGCCAGGGCCGCTTGCGTGAGCCGGCGCTCGGCGATTTCTTGCTGTAATTGCACGTTGGTCTGGCTGAGCGCCGTCGTGCGCTCGGTGACCAGTTCTTCGAGGTGGTCACGGTACGCTCTGACCTGGGCATCTGCCGCTTCTTTTTCAAGGGTTTGTTCACGGAAATAGACGTAGCCCAGAATTGGGGTTGCCAGAATGTGGAAGCTATTGGCGATGCGACAGATCATATAGTCGTAGGCCTTGTTCGTGGCGAAGTTGAGGATCATGAGCGCCTCACCCAAAAAGAACAGCCCCAGCGCCAGGGAGACGATGTTGCGCAGCCATCCCCGACCGCGGTTGAGCGCGTAAATGGCCCAGGCAATCAGCAATGGGCTGGCGGTGTGAAAGAGCCACGAAAACCAGCTTTGGTGAAAATTGACCTCTGGATGCTGCATACTGTACTGGGGCCACCAGAGGAACGTCACGAGATAGCAAATCGCGGTGACGATTAGCCCGACGCGCAGATAACGTCGCGCCAGAGCGTCGTCGTCCAGGATATAGCGCAAAAACGCGGCAGCGATGACGACCACCGCCGCCATCGCCAGCGCGTGCTCGAGCGGTTCAACAATGCAGGTATCTTTTCCCGTTCCGGTGAGAATTTTCGAGGCGATGTGCAAAAACATAAAGGCTTCGCGCACAAATCCCAGGCCAAACCCCCACACCAGCAACTTCTCACGGGGGAGTTCCTGCCGCCTCTGCCGTGACCAGGCAACCCACAGCAGGACGGCCCACATCATGGCGGGTAACCCGAAGCGCATCAGGTTGTTTTCCCTGGGGCCTGGCCCGCCGGCAAATTGCCCCAATAGCAGCCATAGGAAGTCCCAGAATGCCATTATTGCCTCCCCGAAAAACGGCAAAGACTACAAAAGTCTCAGTACATGTTGTGCCCTGCAGAGTGCGCGTTCGGCGCAGATATTTGCTTGACCAGATGCCTGGTAAGACTTTTGTAGTCTGGCCTTGGCTCAATTGTGATCTACTGAGTCTAAAAGTTGCTGCGCAGTACAAACGGGAGGTAGACGGCGAAGTATCCACCGGTGTTCCCCGTACCGTGATAGACGAAGGCTCTGCCGCGCTTGTTCTCACCC
>Ga0129302_1000858_pt1 | contig 22561 bp, 39 predicted proteins | sample BlaSprsedimmetaG_FD_94476 | JGI IMG/M metagenome (GOLD analysis project Ga0129302, IMG submission 94476) | Hot spring sediment bacterial and archeal communities from California, USA to study Microbial Dark Matter (Phase II) - Blank Spring... | ecosystem: Environmental > Aquatic > Thermal springs...
ACCATAGAAGAAATCAGTCGTACGATCGTTGAGGGAGGAGAGGGTCAACTCGTGCAGGTTGTACTTTCCCCAGAACTCTTTGGTCTCCTCATACTCCTCCTCCAAATATCTCAAAATGGCATCATTGTGAATATATGGTTGGCCAAAGACATCGGCCTCGACAGCATCATGGTAGGTTACGCGGTAGTAATCAGGGGGTGCGGTCGTCGTCGGTGCGGAGGTGGTCGGTGGTGCGGTCGTCGTCGGAGGGGACGTCGTGGCCGGAGGAGGTGTCGTGGTGGGACATCCCTCATTGGCAGGGTCGCCAGGTATGTCGGGGCATGCATCGGAGGCATCCGGCACCCCGTCGCCATCACGGTCCGTGGCGGGTGGCTGCGTGGTAGTTGGGGCGGGCGTTGTTGTCGATTCCTCATCGCCACCAATGCATCCGCCGATAAGTGATATGAGCACGAGAAGTGCTACACACAAAGCAATGCGGCGTATATGATCATCTCCAAAATGATTAGCACCATTACTATGAATACCGAATCTTAATAACATTTCCACTAAGGGCGGACAATGGTATCAAAGAGCTAGAGACGCAAACAGCATCGCTGCCAGGATGAAACAGACGAGCGAGACCCGGACATGTGCTGCAAAGCGTAGCACGATGTCGATGGTGGCATAACCAACGATAAAAGAAACGCACATGGCAACGAGCATGCCCGCGCCCACTTCGATGCCGGATGTGAGCTCTATGCCGATGTTGGCGGCCAAGACCGCGGGGATGCTGAGAAGAAATGATAATCGAAACGCCTCGTGTGCATCAAATCGCCTGTAGAGGAGCCCGAAGACGGTCGATCCTGACCTTGAAATGCCTGGTATCACCGAAAGGCCCTGCAATATGCCGACGAAGACGGAATCGACGAGCGTTGCGTCATCGGCAAAACGTTCCCGTGCTGGCCCATATGTTCGAAGCGCCCCGGTAATGACGAGTGCGAGGCCCATGATGAACGTGAAGAGACGGGGCGATTCCGCAAGCATCCTGATGCCAAAAAGATAGAGCAACCCGCCTACAAGACCGGTGAACAACGTCGCCATGATGACAAATGAAAGAAGCGCGCTGTCCCTTTCACTGAATGGCCTAGAGCGGGGCAGGCATGAGATGTATGAAGGCACCTGGCGGACGAGTGAGGCAACGTCCTTGCGAAGATAGAGAATAGCTGCCAGCATGGTGCCAAGATGCAGCCATATGGCTATATGCACCGATGTCAACACATCCTCCCCAAAGAGTTGCGTCGAGACGATGGAGACGATGCCCTCGCTACTCACTGGAAGCCATTCGAATACGCCCTGAAGCGCGCCGATGAGGATGAGTTCGAATAGCTCCATGAGGGAAAGGCGTCATGCCAGTATAAAAAATATGTGCATGGGAACGATCCATGACCTGGTGGGAACACCTTTTCGTTCAATTGTTGCAAACACATGACACAACCCTATCCCTAATGTTATGTGTCGCCAAGGGATTGCACAACGATACGAGAGGCAAAAGATCAACGAAGGCGCAATGCAAAAGGTGCGGGGGGCGGGATTTGAACCCGCGGATTCCTGCGAAACTGGATTTCTTATCCAAAGACGCGCTCCCGACTACATGCGAACACCGCAGTGCACGCCTAGATCTTAAGTCCAGCGCCTTTGACCAAGCTCGGCAACCCCCGCGCGCACTCATACCATCGGACGCAGCTATAAAAATATTTCTTGATTAGTGCGTGTTTCGCACTGGCGACCAGGTCGCTAGAACATGAACTATGAAAAAAGTAGGTTATGTGAGGGGGCCTCATGCCACCTCACGCTAGAGGACCCGGACCGCCATAACGTACATGAGCGACCAGGTCGTGATGTTACAAAGCTTACGGTTGCTTGAAGTCCTCGAGTTCGAAATCGATGTCGCCGTCCTCTGGCAACGTGCCGTTGGCCCGAAGCATCTCGCGCGCAAGCAGGTAGTATATCAAGGAGAGCGCCTTGCGTCCCTTGTTGTTGGTCGGTATGGCAAGGTCGACGTTCGAGATCATGTTCTCTGAGTCACACAGTGCCACGATGGGTATGCCTATGCTTGCACCCTCCCTCAGCGCCTGATAGTCGGCACGGGGGTCGGTGATGATAAGGAGCTCGGGCTCCATGAACTGGCTGTTGCTTGGATTCGTCAACATCCCTGGTATGAATCGTCCCGCCACCGACTTGCAGTGGGTATGCTCGGAGAACTTCCGTACCGGTTTGTGACCATATACCCTTGTCGAGACGACAAGCACCTTCTGTGGATCGTACTTTGCCAAGAGCTTTCCGATCGAGCGGATGCGCTGGTCCGTCGCCTTGATGTCGAGCACATAGAGGCCATCCTGTCGCACGCGATAGATGTATCGCTCCATGTCCTTCGTTTTCTGTTGAGTACCGATGTGAATACCGGATGCAAGGTATTGGTCAAGAGGGATCAATAATTCATCAGTCATCTCTACACCTCCGTCATGTGTTCCTTTATTCTTAAGAGCTCGTTAATATCTTCTTTCTTGTATATCTCTACATAGCGGTATGAAAGGCCGCAAGCGACATGCCAGCTGCCCTCTTCGACGTATTGCAGGCCGCCGGTTGACGGCACCTGCGTGGAAAGCGAGCTCAGCGTTGCAAGCTCGCTGTAGTCGATGCGGGGCGCCGGCGCCACCACGTTGAACGCGGTATCCACCTCTGAGTCGCCATATACGATTGACGGTGTGCTCACGTTGAAGACGCCGCCAAGGTACTGGTAGAGGGGAAGCCCGATATAGGACGCTGCCGCCTTTGCACATGCCAGTGAGAACGCGAAGCGAGCATTGGGGTCCTCGGCTACCTCCTCGACGACATCGTCAAAGAGCCGCTGTTCCAAGACGTTGAGGCCGACGAGCTCAGGTGCCGCGACCGTCGTGAGGTCGTCGACATCGAGCGAGGCACGAACCTGCGAACGTCCGAACGAACTGGCGGTAAAGAGGTCTATCTCTACAAGATCCCTCGTGTCGCCATAGAGCGTTCGAATCGCAAAGTCCTCAATCACACTCACTCTATCACTGCCTCGTTTGTCTCGCTACGCATAGATGATCGGTATGGTGGGGCCGCCGAGATTTGAACTCGAGTGTCCACCACCCCAAGGTGAGAGGATGGTCCAAGCTACCCTACGGCCCCACGTTTGTCTTACACGCTAAACTCAAGTACCTCGTCTATCAGGTCCACATGCGTAAGGAACATGCGCCTACAGCAATAACGGGTGACCCCTAGGTCGTCCAAGACCTTGTCCCGGGGTTCCTCCTGTATGCGCTCGACATAGGGCTCATAAAGATGCCCTATTGGTTTCCCGCATGTGAAGCAGCGTATTGGAAATATCATTGCATCTACCTGTATGACTTCTGTCGCTTGGCGCGTGCACCCTGTGATGACTTGTTTGGTTTGTGTTGTTCGGCCCGTCGGGTGTCACCCTTGAGCATGGAGCGGTCATACTCCATGTAACGGTCCTTGAGCTCCATGTCGCCGGATATCTCGACGAGGCCCTGCGCGATGGCCATCCTGCATGCATCGGCCTGACCCATGATCCCTCCGCCATAGACCTTGATGTTGATGTCGTATGAGGAGGCGATGTCGCCTGCGATGTAGATGGGTTCCATCATCTTGAGCTTTGCCATCTCTGGTTCAACGAGTACAAGGGGCTTTCTGTTGACGCGGACACGGCCCTTGCCTTCTGTGACGACGGCGCGGGCAACGGCCCTCTTCCTCTTTCCGCTTGACTGCACTATCTTCATCTACTCACCCCGTAAATATCTGGAGAGTTCGTCTACCCTCATGATCTTGTGTGTGCCAAGCCTGGCACCGTCGGCATTCTCGATCTTCGTGAAATCCGTACCGTCCAACGTCTCGGGGACTCCCTCGAAGACGCGCAGTCGCCTGTATGCGGCTCGCCCGGAAGGCTTCCTCCAGGGGAGCATGCCGCGAATGGTCCTGCGAACGATGCGCGCGGGGGTCTTGGGAAAGAACGGTCCGTGGGTCGGATTCGCCCTGTCGGAGAGGTCAGTGCGGTGCTTGAATCGCTTGAAGATGTTCTCCTTGTTTCCGGTGATGATGACCTTCTCGGCGTTCACGATGGTAACGTTTTGACCTGCAAGCAGGTACTGTGCGACCTCGTTGGCCATCCGTCCAAGTATCATGTTGTCTCCGTCGATGTTCATGCCACTCATCCCCCTATAATCCTCACGTTGGACCCTGTGGGATTCTGCTCCATGAGCTCGTTTAACGTCAACGCTTTGCCGTTCTCCTCGATCTTGCGTCGGGCCGACTCGGTGAACTTGAACGCGGCGACCGTGACCTTGTGGTCAAGCTCGCCGGAGCCAAGCACCTTGCCAGGAACGACGGCGATCTCGTTCTCGCTCGCATACCTGTTAAGGGTCGATATGTTCACTTCACTCATGCGGCGTGATGGTTTTGACAATCTCTTCGAAAGGGCCACCCACAACGGCACGCCCTCCGAATATCCTTTTGACCGCATGGTCTCGATAAGCTGCAACAATGTTGCGTTCGTCTTTCTCAGTTTTTTCATCTCTAACACTCCCGAACTCGGTAGCGGACATCGCCCGCTCGCCCAGTGTGCGTACGTTTTAGTGCGGGGGATGGGATTTGAACCCACGAACTTCTACAAGACAGGGTCCTAAGCCCTGCGCCTTTGACCAATCTCGGCAACCCCCGCAATTAGCCGGTCAACTGACCTGAAAGTTCAGATGACTTGTTTTCCATCACCTTTAAGGCAGTTGTTAATAAATCTTTTGCAGACATATTGCCAAAGGACTCTAATGTAAATATAAACTTGTTACGGTCCAAAGAAACGGATATGAGCGTTTCTTCGTTCGATTTGGCGCACGCCTCCTCGCAAGAACGGCAAAACGTGCATTTCGTCACATCCGTGACGACGAGCACATCGCCTTCGATGGCAAGGATATCCACGGGGCATGCCTTAACGCAGCCTTCGCAGCGGTTGCACTGTTCCGTGTCGATCGTGATGACCGGATAGTTCTTGTAGGAAGCAAGCCCTGCCTGCCATCGAACGTGATCGCGTCCGTATCCCACGGTACATTCGGCGTTGAAGACGAGGCGCTGGCGCTCACCGAGCTTGACGATGGGAAATCCATCATCGATCGGCATGACCTCGGGGTCGTCCGAGACGAGGTCAGCTGAATAGACCATGCGTGGTCCCTCGGCTTCCATGCTGAGCGTGACCATGCGGCTGCCCTCGTCGGAGTCGGCCGGTGTCGTGAGCGGTATGAGGCCGACCCTGTGGGATATGGTCTCGTCGAAGAGCGGGCTCGAGTTGTCGTAGAATACGACCTCTTTACAGGCGTAGACGGGCAGTTCCGACAGTATGGCGCGCCGCAATGCATTCACGAACGGCGCAGTAACGCCCTCGATGACGATCGAGACGACGTTGTCGTGCGTGGAGGGAAGATAATCGACCTTCATGCCTATACCCTTCTCCCCCTTCTTCCTCCCTTCGGTCGGGTACCATCGTGAGGAATGGGAGTCACGTCCTCGATCCTGCCAATACGGAGCTTGGCGCGCGAGAGTGAACGGATGGCCGCCTGCGCACCAGGACCAGGATTCTTGGACTTGTTCCCGCCCGGGGCACGAACGAGGATGTGCACACCGGCGATGCCGCGCTCAAGCGCCTCCTCGGCAGCCTTGGCGGCAGCCTTCATGGCAGCATAGGGGGATGACTCCTCCCTGTCAGCCTTGACGATCATACCGCCGGACCAGCGCGTGATCGTCTCAGCGCCCGAAAGATCGGTGATGTGAATGATCGTATCGTTAAATGATGCGTAGATGTGGGCAACGCCCCACTTGGGTTCCTTACTCGCCATGCTGCTCCCCCTCCTTCACTGGGGCCTCTTCGGCCGGCGCCTCAGGCACCTCCATGGTACGCTGCTGGCGCAGTTCGCGACCAACGAAGGGCGATGACGGCGAGTATGCTACCGTCTCCTCCTCCAGCGCGCTGACCATGTAGCTAGGTATCGAGACCCTGCGGCTATCGACGACGACATGACCATGCGATATCATCTGCCGGGCCTGGCGCATGTTGAGTGCAAGCCCCTTCCTGACAACGACGGACTGGAGGCGTCGGTCGAGCACGTCCTGGATAGTAAGGGCCAACACGTCATCGAGCTCTGCCTCTTCCTTCAATATAGACAGCCGCTTCAATCGTCCAAGAAGGTCTTCTGTCTCCTTTTCCGCCTGTTGCGTGTGCGTGCCAAGGAGCGTTCGAGCCTGTCCCCGCATGTTACGGAGCAGTGACTGGGCCTTCCAGATCTCCTTTTTGTTCTTCAATCCATACTTGCGCTTGAGCTCCTTCTCGTCATCGATGCGGTCTTTCTGCCACGGATGAGTGGGAGTCATGTAACGCTTCTTCTTTTTCTTTGGATCACCCATGTCAATCACCTTACTTCTGCTCTGCCTTGCGCTTCCTTCTCACGCCAAGCGTGCCGCCGGTGCGGAACGAGGACTTTGTCCTCTGGCCGCGTACAGGCAATCCCGATTCGTGGCGGATGCCACGGTACGCCCGTATCTTTCTCAATCTGTTAACATCTTCTCGCAGTGATATGGCCAGTTTTGAACCGACCACGTGAACGTCCTTTCCAGAATCCATGTCCTTGCGCCTGTTGAGCATCCATGCAGGGATGCCGTGCGCAATGGGATCTTCAAGGATAGCCTCTATCTTTCCAACGTCTTCGTCTGAGATCTCGCCCATCTTATCGCTCGGATCGAGGTCGATAGCCAAGGCTATCGAACGGGCAAACATCTGCCCCACTCCTTTAAGACCGGTCAGGGCCAGCATCAATTGCCTGTCACCCTGAAGGTCGGTACCAGCGACACGAACGATGTGCCTAAATTCAGCCATGTATCTTCACCCCATGCTTGATGTTCATGTAATGAATTGTGTCATATGACAGTGAGCGCCGGGGCAGGGATTTGAACCCTGGTTCTGTGAATACAGAACAAGCTCTCCAGGCTTGCGCCTTACCAGGCTCGGCAACCCCGGCCATGAACTTATCTTTCTCGATTCATTTACCTTTTTAATTCTTTCTATCTTCATTTTCATGCCTATACTGACCCCTTCCAGTGAGAGGGATACGTCCCAGGGTCCATGAGCACGCGCGTCGTCGTAACGGCGATTCCTTCCGTCCCCCCACCTATGGCACGGGCGGACATCCGGGCCGTTCCGAGGGCCACGAGCTCTCCCTTGAGCGACATCACCGCGACACGCTGGCCTTTCCTTACGCTGTCCTCGAGACGCACGATGCCCGGTATCGCCACATCTGCACCATGGCATATGGCGTCGACCGCCGAGTCCTTTATCCATATGGTGGGAAGGTGGTCGACCGCCCGCTCCATGGGTATGAGCATGCGGCGAAGCGGCGCCTCGTCGTCGGAGGCAAGGTACGCATGCTGCGCGTCGGCAATGTCTTGGAGCGTGACGAGGTGGTCCTCGGTGAACTCGCCAACGCGGGTACGTCGAAGCTCTGCCATATTGGCCCCGCACCCAAGCGCGAGACCGATATCGTATACGAGCTTTCGCACATACGTTCCCGCCTGGCAACTCACGCGCACGAGGACGTAGCTTCCCTTGCGCTCGAGCATCTCCAGCTCGTCGATCTCCCGCGGGCGCACTTGGCGCTTCACGGCAGACTTGACCGGTGGTCGCTGAAGTATGACGCCCGTGAACTCCTTGAGCACCCGCGAGAGGGCCTCGTCATCGACGTCGCTATGGAGACGCATCAGACAGACATATTCCTTGCCGATGTCAAGGAGCTGTTTGACGATCTTTGTCGCATCCTCCAACGCCACGGGAAGGACGCCCGTCACCTTGGGGTCGAGCGTACCGCTGTGGCCCGCCCGGCCAACCGAAAGGATGTCCTTGACCCATGCCACCACCTCATGCGAGGTGGGGCCGCGCGTCTTGTCAACGATGATGATGCTGCGCCTGAACATGTCTTCGATCGACCTGTGCTCAGGGGCGCACCCGTATCGCGGGTTCGTCGTCGAGACGATGCGTTCTATGATGCGTGGCGCAGTCGTGCCCGCTGGATCTGTCTCGGCGTGCATCACTGTATCATCTTGGTCAGTTCGTTGATGAAGTCGTCGTCACTAGCCTCATCAGGCAGTTCGAGCTTTGTATCGTGCAGCTCGAGGTGCGTGATGTTGCATCTGCGCTTGCGTACGTTTGGACCAACGACCATTGCGAAGTTCTTGTCCACACGTTCCGTTATAGCACAGATGTTGCCAGCTTCTCTTCCCAAAAGCTTTGTACAAACTCTTCCGCGTTCTACTACCATTTTACATCACCTTTTTCTTATTCTTGGGTCGCCCTCGCAAGAGAGGTGATGGCAGACTTCACTATTGCAAAGACCCCATCTGAGTCCCATTTTCCGCTGTTGATGACGATGTCGTAGTGGGAGAGCGCATATATGTTGACGCCATAGTAGGCGCTGTAGCGCTGCTTCTCGCTCTCCTCACGTTCGAGCGTCATCTCGCGAATCTGTTGTTCAGTATACGGCTCCCGTTTGGCGATACGTGAGACACGCACGTCAAGGGGTGCATCGATCCATATGGTAAGATCCGGTGAACTTACCACGAATGCGGCCATGCGACCTTCCGTGATCGTGTCCTCCACGGCCATATCATGAAGCCGTTTGTCGACCTCACGGTCGAACTTGTCGTCACGTTCGGCCAGCGAACCAAAATCACCGAGGCTTATGCCCCGTTCGGCGGCCATGTCCCGAAAGATCTTTCCGGCATATATGTGCGTGAGACCGAACTCGGCAGCGACTTTCTGTGCCACCGTCGTGGTCCCGCTGCCGGGGGGGCCCCCGATTGTGATCCTCATTGCTGACCCATCTTTTCTCGAGTTTCCCGTATTAGCTTGCGCTTGAGACATGAAGGGCAGAGCTGCCCCCCGTATGCACGGGAGACGGTGCGCTCGGAGCGCGTGCACTTCTTCATCTCATGCGGCGTCCCCCTTGGAATGCCGCCCAACCTCGCGCCGCATTCGGCGCAGACGTGGGGCGAAGTCTTCTTCCTCTTGTAGTGGAGCGCGTTGCCTCCACCGGGGACACGGGTAAACTTCCTCTTTAGTGACCTTGATCTATACATTCCACGTACCATGTTTCTCACACTCTCCTTATTGTTCTCACGCCATGTTGAGCATCTTACGTATGCTGTTGCTCACGAATGACACGAATACGATATACCATCCGATGGCCCCCAGCTCGTTCGCTGCGATCGTCCCATCGTGAAGATAGGAGAGCACAGGGAGGTCGAAGAGGGAGAACGGAAGGTGTACAACCGCCGCCTCGGCCATGGGCGAGTAGGTATGACGCAACCACGAATAAAAGATTATCGCGGGGACCATGGTGACATAGAGCGGCTTGAAGTTCTGCTTCATCATCTGCTGATTGAGCTGGTCGATCTGCGGCTTCTGGAGCTGAAGCTTGCGCATCGCCTTCTTGTCGTTGGCACGCTGTGCCTTGAGCATCTTGCCCTGGAACGACGACACTTCCTTTCGTATCTTCTTCAACTCTTGCTGATCGACCATGAAATGCTGGATCAACGTCATGAACGTACCGACGATGATGGCCAGGACGATGACGACAAGGTACATCTGGCCCGGATCATCGATCGGAAGGAATCCGAAGACCTTGTCAAGCACTCCATATACACTATCCATAATGCCCATGAGTCATAACCTCCTACTCTTTGCCCAAGAACTGCCTGAGTGCTGGGAACAGCTCAGAGGCCTGTTCTTTGGCCAGTTGTTCGTACATCCTATATATTATACCTACGGTAAGCAGGATCCCGGTACCGGTACCAAGCGCGCCCGTGAAATCAGCGAATACCGCTATGAATCCCACGAACGCACCGCCCATGACGGTGACGTGCGGGATGTAGCGCGAGAGTATCTTCTCGAGGATGCGTATATCCTTCCTGAATCCCGGTATCTGCATGCCAGAGCTCTGCAACCGTTTTGCAACGGCCTTCGGGCCCATGTTGGTGAGCTCGATCCACAGCTTGGCGAACATGACACAGAACAACACGACGACCACGAGATAGACGAGTCCTCGCAACGGCTCTGCCGCCACTGCCGAGAGGGACCTCGGCGGCGTCAGATAGTAGAGCAGTCCACCAGTAATGGAATCACCCTGCCCGAAGGTGCCGAGTATGTTGAACCCCGTCACTTGCGCCAGGACGCGAACGTTTGCGAACAGCGCAACGGTAAGTATCATTGGGATGTTTGATGCATAGATGAATTTTATGGGGTATCGACCACGTATGCCCTTGTACTTTCCGTACGCAAGGGGGATCTCGATACGCATCGCCTCGAAGTAGACGACAATAAGGAACACCACTATCGTGAACATGAACGACGTGACATCGGGATAGGGGGCAGGTCGGGTGAAGATCCCTGCCGTCTCACCCCCTATGATCTTCGATATGAAGTCCGGTATCGCGCCGAGGAACTGTCCCGATTCATCGCGCAGTGGGCTAAATGCCTGCCAGAAGACCTGACCGGACACGCGAGCCGCGATGAAAAGCGATACGCCGCTCCCAAATCCCCATTTCGTGACGACCTCGTCCATCATGAGGAGGAACATCGCTCCGATGCCCATCTGTATGATGAGAAATGTCAGCATCGAGCCTGAGACCTGATAGCGCCATGCGAACGCGAACAGTATAGCCTGAAGGAAGCACAGGAAGACGGCAAGCAGCTTCTGGGTGCCCTGGAAGAGGGCCTTGCCGCGATGGGTCGACAGATCGAAGTTGATGATGTCGGACCCGGCCAGGAGCTGCATGACGATACCGGCCGTGACTATCGGGCCGATACCGAGATGAAGCAACGAGCCGCTGTTACCCGCAAGCACCGTCCTGAATCCCGCAAACATGTCCTCTATGGAGGCTGGAAGCCCATAGAGCGGTATCTCTGAGAGCACGAAGTAGACCACGAGTATGATCGCACTCCACGTGATGCGCTCCTTGAACGATATGTGTCGTTTGGGGCTTGTGACCTCCGGAAGGAAGCGAACGATTGGGGATAGTGCTTCGATAAACGACATGAGCTAACACCTATAGGGTAATGGCCTCGCCGCCAGCTTCCTCGATCTTTGCCTTTGCATTCTTGCTGAACATGGGAGCCTTGATGACCATGGGTTTCGACAATCGTCCGCTGCCAAGCACCTTTTGGATGCCGACCTGTGACACGTCGATGACCGGCGTCGTGCCGTCGTACTCGACGCATCCCTCTTCAGTGAGTGCCGCGAGGTGTTGTTCAATGGCGGAGACATTGATGCCCGTCTGGTCGGAGCGAAGGAACTCGCCCCTCTGGAATCCATGGCGGCCGATGTGTCCCAGCTTGTGTATCTGGAACCAGGTGCTCTTCTGTTTCTTCTCCTTTCCGGAGCCAGCATTTCCGCGGCCACCGCGGTGCCCAGCACCGCGCCGCTTCTTTGAGCATCCTCCGCCACAGGTCCGTGACCCCCTCAATTTCGTGATCTTTCTCGTCTTGCGTATCATCCACATCACCTACATCATGCGTTCCAAAAGGTGATTTACCGTATCACCGCGCGCTCCGAGGGACCCGCCCTGGGAGTATCCGCGCTTCGTGTCCTTATATCCGCCACGGGGCGGATGAAGCCGGAACGTATCCTTAATGCCTAACTCTGAGAGGTCATGCTCGAAGTTGAGCACACCCATGATGAACTCGTCGGCCGAAAGGCCCGTCTTCTCCTTGATAAACGACTCGTCGATGCGTTCGTCACCAGGGAGTCTTCCCCATTTGAGGACGAGTTGCTTGAGGGCGTCGTGGGAAATCTCGCCGTAGGTTATGTAATCCTTTGCCTTTTGCAGCATGCCGAGATATGACTCCCTGTCGTCAATGACCACACAGCTGGACACGCGGGGAAGCTTCAATAGATCAAGTGTATCCTTGATCGTCTTCCTGACGCCGACCGTGCCCCGTATTCTAATAGCGACCATTCGTTTCATTGCCCTCACTACTCCCTAGACTTGCCTGGCATGATGCCTATCCGTTCGACATGACGCTGCTGCACACTGATGTTGTTCGTCTGCTTGAGCGCATCGAAGATGGCAAGTGCCATGTTGAGTGTCGTCTGGGTCTGGCCGTATGAACGTGACCAGACGTCCTTGATGCCAGCGAGTCCCAGTATCTTCTTGCCGACGTCGCCCATGGTGATGCCAAGGCCGCGCGGGCCTGGAAGGAGCGTCACGGAGACGCTTGATGAACGACCGCGAACCTGGAAGGGGATGGTATGCGGCTTTCCGCAGCCACATTCCCATGACCCGCATCCGCGCTTGATCTGAATCAAATTGAGCTTTGCGTCGGTGATTGCCTTTCGGATGGCGGGGCCCACTTCCTGCGCCATGCCCTGTCCGAGGCCGACATATCCGTCCTTGTTGCCGATGACGACGATGCAGGAGAACTTGACCCTCCTGCCCGAGTCGGTCATGCGCTGCACCATGTTGACGGAAAGAACCTCCTGGAACTCTCGCTCCGAGAGTTCGGGGAGGAGATGATCGATGATCTCAGTTTCCAACAAGGGGAGATTGCGATCGAATATCTCGCTAATGTCCTTGATCTTGCCTGATTTGACGGCCTTTCCCAATTCCGTTTTGGGGACCCATGAATCATCAACGCGTGTTTGTTCCTTTTTGGACTTATCTTCTCTAGCCATGTGATCCCTCTTTACTCCTGCTTGTTTAATATCTGTTCCTTGGTCTTCTCGAAGAAGTCCGGGATTGCATTCACATCGACCTTGTTCTTGAGATAACCACCGAATCGCTTCTTCCGTTCTTCCTCGCTCAACGACTCGTAGTGGTTCACGATGTGTTGTCCGGTCAGGCGATCGTCGCTTGGAACGACCGATTCGTTGAATGGAATCGGAACGCCCGCATCCGCGAATCCCTTGAGACAGGCGAACACCGCAGAGCCCTTGACGACACTGCGAAGACCCATGTCGAGTATCGCATCCTCGATGCCTGCGTTGCGAGCCTTGACCCCGCAAAGGAGTCCTGTGAGGTATGCGGCAGGCGTGTTGGAGCATGAACAGTTCCACCCGTATGCGGGAAGCTCCTTTGAGTGCGATGATACAAGGACGCTATCGCCCTTCTCCCCGGGCATGATGATCTGCGCCCATATGTGCTTGAGCGACTTTCTCACCACCAGGCGCGGCTTGCCCGAGTAGAGCATGCTGCGTCGTGAACGGAAATCCGTCTTGCCCTCTCTGCGCCTTCTGAAATGAACTGAATAACGTGGTCCTTTCATCTGTTACGTCCTCCTTCATAGAGATTGTGGTCCTTCATGTACGTCTTCATGTACTCGATCGACCTGAACGCGCCACCAGTTGCCATGCGGTAGAGCTTGCGATACGAGGGTGTTGTGATCTCCTCGTCGCCATACATCCTCTTGAGCTCCCTGCGAAGAGGACGGATGGTGTTCATCCAGCGTTCCTTTCGCGAGTAGCGAGAGAACTTCGGACCCTTGAGCGTTCCGTGACCGCGGCGGCGTCCACGCTTGCGTTGGAGATGGTTCTTTCGTGCGCGATGGCGCGAGATGCCGTTCTCCTGCTTCTTCTTGATGACGCCGTTTGATACGAGTCGTCGGATGTCCTGGCGTGTAATGGCCATGCTCACTTCCTCGGCCTTGTCCGGATCGATCCAGATGCGGCCAAGACCGCATCCGAGCACATCAGACGCTATTCTCTTCTGTACCTTCAGATCCATCGTGCTCACGCTCCCTCCTCAAGTGGTACCTTGAGCTCATCGGCCCTGTCCCGTATCGACAGTTCTTCCTCTTCCCCGACCTTGGCCAGCTTGAACGTCGTGATCACGTCCTTGAGCGGCGCATATCGTTCCAGCGCCTCGACCGAATCGACATAGACGAACTTTACGCGGGGATTGACGACCCTGATGCCCCGCTCATGTGCCTTGGCCACGATGAGGACCTTCTTCTTGGTACCCACCGCGGAGGCTATGCGGGCCACAGTGCCCTCGGGCACCCTCTCCATCTCTGCCACGTTGGTGACATAGTGCTCAGGAGCACCGCTCGGATGGAAGTAACGGACCGCCTTCGGACCGCGGTAGCCGATGGAAACGAGGGCTGGATTGCCCTTGAGCTTGCGTCGCATCTTCGACGAATGTCCGCGCGGCTTCCTCCATATCGGGTTGTTCTTGAATCGCTTCAACTTCCATGTTTCCTGTCGGTTGAACGCGGGGCGTTTCCTTGACGCCTGTTTGCGAAGTCTCAATAATCGTTCACTCATCTGTCTCACCACCTCAGAGGTACGCCGTTGCGCTCAACAAGGTAGATGCCATCCTGGAACACGCGAGGATCACGCTTGATCACGCGCGTCGCGTGTTCGAGATTGGCAGTCGTTTGTCCAACGTGTTCCTTGTTGATGCCTTCGACCAGTATCTCGTCCCCTGAGATCTTCACCTTCGTATCGCCCACGATGCGGGCAATACGGGGATGTCGCTCCCCGAGGTAATTCTCTATGACGACCTTGTCGCCCTCAGCCTTGATGTTGAGCGGAAAGTGTGCATAGACCACACGAAGCTTATACGTGTATCCGCCCTCGACACCATGTATCATGTTTCGGATATGGGAAAGCAATGTGTAGAGCGCTGCCTTGTCGGGCTTGCGGGGATATGCCACGGAAAGCACGATCGACCCATTCTTCGAATGAAGGGAAATGGTAGGGTACTTGAACGTCCGCTCGAGCTTTCCTTTTGGACCCTCGAGGACGAGGGTGCGACCGGAAAGCGTCATCGTGACGTCCTCGGGCATCTCGATTTCCTCTTTTATCTCTTCTACCAACATTCGTCATCACCTAATATACATACGCAAGCAATCGACCGCCGTGTCCTACTTGGGCTGCCTCCTCGTGGCTCATTACGCCCTCGGGCGTCGAGACGACGAGGATGCCAAACCCACGTGCGGGCAGGTATCGTCGCTCAAACTTCTCATATCCATCCTTCTCAACCGCATACCGTGGTTTGATGACACCGCAACGGTTTACGTTACCGAGGAGCTCGATCTTGAACTGTCCCGCCTTTCCGTCATCGATGAACTCGAACGCTCCAACGAAGCTGTACTTCTGGAGGATGCGCAAGACGTTCCCGATAAGCTTGGAGGCCGGGATGGTACACGAAGGTTTCCTCACTTTCTCATGATTTGCAATGTTTGATAATGCATTGGCCAACGGATCATTTAACATCGGCATCACCTAACTATATTTCTTAAAGCCGATCTTCGGCGCTATTTCCCTAAAACATCTGCGGCAAATCATGAGCCCGTACCGTCGAATGACAGGCCCATGACTTCCACATCGCCTGCACTTGCGGCTGCCCCTTCCGAATGAATCACTGCTCATGCTATATCAACTCCATATTTCTCCTTGATGAAATCGATACCCTCTTGTTTAGAGAGACGCACACGAGACGTGAGCTTCTTCTTCTGGAGCTTCCTTCGCCCAACACGGTATCCAACACGTTCGAGCGTCACGCAGACGTCCATGCCGAAGATGCCTATCTTGGGTTCGTACCTGACCTTGGGCAGGTCGATGTGTTCCCTGATCCCAAAGGCGAAGTTTCCATGGTCATCGAAGTTCGACGAGGGTATCCTGTTCTCGACCGCCTCGAACGCGCGTTTGAGGAAGTCATCTGCCTTCTCACCGCGAAGGGTGGTCATGACAGCGATTGGTTCTCCCTTGCGAATGCCAAAGTCCCTGTTGGTCTTCTTGGCAGCCCGCATGACGGTCTTCTGGCCAGCGAGTTCCTCGAGGAGATTGGCCGCTTTCTGCAGCATGTCGCCAGACTCGCCAATTCCCATATGGACCGTGACCTTGTGAATGCGCGGTTGTGTGATAGCCATCCTTACTCACCTTCCGGTAGTGAAATCATTGGTTTTGAGCCCGTGCCGACCGCAATGACGTAGTCCTTGAGCGTCTGGAACGTCCCCTTGCTCGATTCCAACGTGACCGTGTCCGGATTCATGCCGAAGTTCTGGATCTCCACGATCTTGCCGATATTAGAGACGTTACGGCCGGAAACGATGAGAACAACGCTCCCCTCTTCGAGGGGCACGGTATCGACAATCTCGTTCTTGCCGAGGTCGAAGATGACACTCTCGTAGGTGTTGTACTTTCTGGTCGTGACGTAGTTATTCCCGTCGTGGAAGTTGAGCTGGTACTTTCCACCCTTCAGGGCGATGATATTGCTTATCTTGTACAGCTTTTTGTCCTTCTCGTCAGCACTGATCGGATGGAGCGTGAGCGAACCCTTGTAATCGGGCACCACACGGTAGTATTCCTCAGTGCGGGGTATCTCGATTATGTCCATGACGCCAACGGGAAAGCGATAGTCCTTATGCGCCTTACCATTGACGAGGACGAGACCCTCATTGAGTATCTTTTTCACCTCGCGCACGTTGCGGGCATAACCCAGATAGTCGCGGAGGATGAACGTTATAGGAATGGATAATTCCGAAGAGTGGGGACCCGCCATGTTGCGTATCGTCCACACGTTCTCTTTCCTGTGTATTTTCCATTGCCGAGGTGCGAATGACCTTTTCAAACTCTTACCGTCTCCTTTTCTTCCCACGTGCTCACCATCCCTTCTTCTCTATACTCTTCTTTCTCATTTCATCAGTAGTTCCCAACTGTGTGATCTCAACGTTGGATGGGTGAATCGAATAGGAACGTTCGGTTCCGTCGGTCTTCTCGATTGTCGCGCCTTCGACATTGATCTTCGTGGCCTTCCGGTCAATGTGCGTGATCTCTCCTTCATGGCCAACATAGTCGCCCCTCATGATGCGTACCTTGTCGCCCTTGCGAACAGGCATCGAGTGGGCCCCGTACTGGCCTCGAAGCTCGCTGTTAAGCGGTGCTTGAAGCACCTTGTGTCTTCGATGCTGTGGCATCTTGTACAACTTCTTTCTCTGTTTCCTGGGTGAGCGTGTAACCATAATATCACCTTCACACGATTATGCTGGAAATGCCAGATATCTTGAGCCAGCGCTCCACCGACTCCTTAGCGACAGGTCCGCGTGCCTCCGATCCCTTGGGCACCCCATCTAGGCCCGTGATGACGGCTGCGTTGTCCTCGAACTTCACACGTGTGCCATCGAGGCGCATGTACTCCTTCTTCTGTCGTACGATAACGGCGTTGACCACGGTCTTCCTGATATTTGGGCGCCCCTTCTTCACTGAGGCAAACACCATGTCGCCTATTCCCGCCTTGGGGTAACGACGCTTCTTGCCCTTGTAACCAAGGACCGCGATGATCTCGAGCTCCTTGGCGCCGGTATTGTCTGCGCATATTAGGCGTGATCCCGTCGTGAGCGCCCTTCCGGGACGCACGGGGGACCTTCCCCTCGTCGCTCCTGCACCCTTTGCCATATCATATCACCTCGACGATAACATAGCTCTTGGTCTTGGAGAGGGGCCTGCACTCAGCTACGCGTACCCGATCTCCTGCCTTTGCGTCGATGCACGGAGGGTTATGAGCGGTAAGGCGCGATGTCCTCTTCTCGTACCGTTCATACTTATCGACGAACTTCATGTGCTCTCGCTTGACAACGACCGATTTTCTCATCTTGTCGCTTACTACCTCCGCATCGAATACCCTCCCGTGCACTGACAAGGAGCCGTGAAACGGACAGTTCTTGTCGTCGCACGTGGTGGATAGTTCTTTGACATTAAGTCCGATCATATTATTATCTCCTTTTAAGTTTTATACGATTCTTGATTCTGTTCTCAGACCTTCCTAGTATCGTCATGCCATCAACATGGACTCCATCTATTTCCAAGATAACGTTCTTCTTTATTATGCGCCGTATGGTTCCGTTCTCATCTTCAATGTCCAGCATATGTGCAGTTTCATCGACGATCGTTCCCTTGATTCCAACATCGGAAGGATTGCTGCTGCCTATCACCTTAGCGTCGCTTCCTACCAGCACTTCGCGATTCATCGACATCGACCATCTCTGGTGAATACCCCATCTCAACGAGGATGGACTTCACCCGTTTTGCGTGATTCCCCTGCAGTTCGATCTTGTTGTCCTTCATGGTCCCGCCGCATGCGCAACGAGCCTTGAGGTCCTTGCCAAGTTCCTTGACATCGATGTCCTTATCGAATCCCTCGACAATCGTCATGAGCTTTCCAAACCGGCGACGTACCGTCGTTATTCGTATCTGCTGATCCTCGATTGCGATCTCTTCACAAACGCATAACTCCTTTGGAAGTCCACATTTTGGGCATACTTCAGCCATTCTCCACTCAACTCTCCTTATCTTTTTTGACTTGGTTGAGGATAGTATTAATCCTGGCGATGGTCCGCTTGAGCTCACGAATCCGTCCAGGATTCTCAGGCGCAGACCCTGTAGCAAGGAGCGCACGCTCTCGTGCCAGCTCGAAGAGTAGTTCATTTCGCTTGTTAACCATCTCTTCCTCGCTGAGCTCGCGTATGTCATCGCTTCTGAGTATTGCCATTATGAACCCTCCTCATTCTGCTTTTCTGGCTCCTCTGCTGGTGCTTCCTTTGGCTCCTCAGGTTCTGGTGCCTTTTCAGCTTTGGAAGGGGCCTTCTTTGCTTTCTTTTTTGCTGGAGCCTTAGCCTTTTTCTTTTCTGGCTCCTCTGCTGGTGCTTCCTTTGGCTCCTCGGGTTCTGGTGCCTTTTCAGCTTCAGGGAGAGGTACCTCTTCCTCAGTCCCAGATGTTTCCTCGGGTGCCTGTTCAGCCTGGGGGAGTGGCTCCTCCGTCTCTTCTTCGGTCATCTCCACCTCAGCCTCCTCAGGAGGGACTTCCTCCTCGCGGGGCACGGATATATCGATGTCCTTGATCGTTACCTCGTCAGGAAGTGATATTTCTTCAGGCATGATCTTCACGCGTACGCCTATCGTACCGAGTTTCCTGTTTGCAGTCGCATAGCCAGTCGATACGTTCTCTAACGCGGGATTGCCTGATTTCTTGATGTATCCCTGATAAAAACGGACCGAACGTGAACGCTCGCCCGTAATCTTACCAGAGATGAGTATCTCGACGCCCTTTGCTCCGGAGTTCATGATCTTTCGCAAGAGGAAGTACGCGGCCCTCCTGAAGTGAAGGCCCTTTTCCAGGTCTGATGCGAGGAGATTGGCCATGACGTTGGCGTTGAACTCCGGATTGGGTAAGTTCTCCACCTCTATCTGCGGCTTTTCAAGATGGAACTCCTGCTCAAGGTCTGTCGTGAGCTTTCGGATCGAGCGTCCCTTGCGGCCTATCACGGCCCCCGGCGTCTCGACACGAACGATGATGCGGGTGCCAAGCGGACTTCGCTTGATGTCCACACCGCCATACCCTGCTCGCTCCAAAGTCTTTGCCAGGTATTCGTCGATGCTGGCGTTCTTGATGTTCTCTTCGATGAATCGTCTCTCTATAGCCATTACCTCTCCTCCACAATCATCTCGATGTTGGTCAGCTCCTGATTGAACGGCGTTCCACGTCCGTAGGCTCGTGGGAGGAATCCGGGGATCTCTCGGCTCTTGTACGAGGAGGCGTGGATGATGCGGAGCTTGTCCGCCTCGAGCCCCTTGTACTCGGCGTTGGCCTGAAGCTGATGAAGCAACTTCAAGTATTCCTTGCTCGCCTTTACGGGGTATCGTCCAGCATCCCAACCGACCAACCCCCTCTTGTGCCCGACCTTCTTGTTATACTTGCGGAATGGCACCGCCCGCTTCTTAGCGATGACGTCCTCAAGGTACTGTCTGGCAGTGTCGAGTTTTTTCCCTTTGAGCTCTCGAGCCAGCTCAACAGCATGTTTCGGTGAGATCCTAAGGTCCTTTCCGTACACCTTCGCGGTGCGCGTCTCGTCAAGGTCCTTCGTGTATGAGTATGCAGCCATTGATATCATCTCCTCACTTCAGCGGCACGTACATCGACGACTTGGTCGCTCCGACACCCGGTGAACTGTGGCGCACCCTGCCTCGTGACAAGGCGAACTCGCCAAAGTAGTGACCGACCATCTCAGGGACAATCTCAACGAGTTTGAACTCCTTCCCGTTGTGTATGCCTATGGTAAGGCCGACCATCTCGGGAAGAACAATCATGTCCCTGCAGTGCGTCCTGATGACTACACGCTTTTCTTCATTCATTGCCTCCTTGGCTTTCCTCAGTCGAAGGAGGAGCTTCTTCTGCTTCTCAGAGAATCCCTTGCGTAAAGACCTGCGCTGCCGTGAAGGGATGAGAGAGATGAAGTCCTGCATTGGTAACTTCTGCAATTCTTCCAGCTCGTATCCCTTGTAAACAAACTTCTTTCTCGCCATTTACCTTCTCCTCCCAGTTCGCTTCGCTGCAATCTGTCCTACCTTCCTTCCTGGCGGGGTCGAACGTGACACGGTCGTTGGACGACCGGCATGGTCGTGGCCTCCGCCACCGAATGGGTGGTCGACAACGTTCATTGCCGTCGCGGAAACGCGAGGATATATGATTGGTCTGCCTTTGAGCTGGTGGTACTTCTTACCTGCCTTCAAGAACGGCTTCTCGTGACGCCCGCCACCTGCAACGACCCCGACCGTGGCCTTACACGATCCGTTGAACGTCTTCATGACTTTCGAGGGGAGCTGCACGACCGTCTTCTTCACATCGTGCGAGACGATGGTGGCAAACGTGCCTGCCGAACGTACCATCTTTCCGCCGTCTCCAGGCGCGTTCTCTATATTATATATGAACGTACCTTCGGGGATCTCGGCGAGTGGCAAGACATTTCCTACCTGCAGCAAGCCCTTCTCCCCAATGTGTATCACGTCGCCGACCTTGATGCCCTCGGGTGCGAGGAGGAGGTCATCCTTTCCATTTTCATAGCGCACCTTCATGATGGGCGAGGTACGGGAGCTGTCATGCCTGACATCGAGCACGGTAGCGCTCATGCCTTCAGAGCCGTGGGTGTAGCGGATGCGGGTCTTGTACTTCTTTGAGTTTGCACGGTACTTCGTGCTCGCTCTGCCCCTCTTCTGTGACCTTATTCTATGTCCCATTTAGAATACCCCCATCTTCGTTGCTACCTCGTCGGCAAGATACTCTTCCCTGAGTCGTACGAATGCTCGCTTCTTTCCGTCAGGTTGTATCATGACGGATATCTTCTCGATCTCTACCTCGTAGAGGTTCTCGATCGCTTCCTTGATCTCCTCTTTGTTGGCACGTCGTGAAACGATGAAGACAAGCTTGTTCTCGCGCTCCATCATCCCAACGGTCTTTTCAGAGATAAGGGGATAGTAAACGATATTGTAGGGATCCATTTAGTTGCCTCCTACAAATGTGTTCAATTTTTCAATCGCCGAGCGGGTCCAGACCACGAGGCGTCCTGCCTCACACCCGGGGGCGAGGTCGCTTGTCGAAAGCTTTTCAACTTCGACGACGTCTACGCCAGGGTGATTGCGGGCACCGAAGTAGATGCCCTGATTGCGTGATACGATCACGAGCGGACCCTTCTTCTTCTTGTACTTGCGACCGCGCGTCTTGCCCCTTCCTGCGCGGATCTTCTTCTCACGCGCACGAAGGATGTCGTCCCAGACGCCGATGATCTTGAATACTTCCCTTGTCTCCTTCGTCTTTCGTACTTTCTCGAAGTCGTCTTCTATGACGATGGGCAGGGATGATATGTTGTCGATACGGTGTCCGCGCCCCTTGACGCGTTCCGTGTCAGCGGTCGCTGCGATGGCGGACATGAGTGCGAGCCTGCGCTCCTTCTTGTTGATCTTTTCCCTTCGCACCTTGTCGACGAGTGGCGGATGCGCCCGTCGTCCACCGACGGCCTGCGGCACGAACGCAGCGCGTCGCGGACCCGATTTCATGCGCGGAAGACGCGCGATGCCCCTGTTCTTGCCAAGCGACTCTGCACTTGTCTTCTTGCCTGACAGGGTGTTTGGACCGTACGGTTGAATCCGGGCGGTAAACGACGACAATACTGAACGTTTGATCAAATCAGGGCGATACTCGGTGCTAAACACCGTCGGCACCTCGATCTCGCCTGTTACATTCCCCTCAAGCGAATACACGTTACACTTCATTTTCAATCACCCTGAGCCGATGCCATTGATACATGGGTAATCTGAGGCTTGCCTTTGGGTACGTGCATCGGCGTCCTCAGGGAGTCGCGCAATCGCACCACGCGTTTCGTCGGTCCCGGGACCGAGCCTCGCACCAATACATAATCAGAACGAAGGACGCCGTAATGGATGAATCCTCCCTTTGGCGTGATATCCTTCTCATTCAATGAGTACACCCTCAGGACACGCTTGTTGAACTCGGTGCGCTGATGGAATCCCATCTGACCGGCCATTGCCACGGTCCACATCGTACGCGAGGGGTTCCACGGACCGATACATCCCACGTGTCTACGGGCATCGTTGGTCTTCCTGCTCTGTATCTTTACACCCCAACGTTTCACGGGGCCCTGGAATCCCTTGCCCTTCGATAC
>Ga0129302_1000864_pt1 | contig 22465 bp, 15 predicted proteins | sample BlaSprsedimmetaG_FD_94476 | JGI IMG/M metagenome (GOLD analysis project Ga0129302, IMG submission 94476) | Hot spring sediment bacterial and archeal communities from California, USA to study Microbial Dark Matter (Phase II) - Blank Spring... | ecosystem: Environmental > Aquatic > Thermal springs...
GGACGAATATAGAGCTTATTTCCATTCAGCGGAAGAGAGCGGGATTTTTTCCCCTCTCTTTGCTGAAAAAATATTGATGTCATCCTCACCGAAAGTTGCATTTATTGGTTGAATTTAGGTTTAATTTATATGGACGATTTAGAAAGTAAGTTACAGTCGCTCGAAAATGCACTTGACTGCGAAATAAAATGGGATTTATCCACCCTAATCCAATACTCAACCGATGCATCGGCATACAAGGAGAAACCCCATGCTGTGGTTTGGCCACAGAATATAAATGATATTCAACAGGTTATTCGTTTTGCCAAAAAGTATAAAATGCCTGTTATTCCCCGAGCAGCAGGAACCTCGTTGGCGGGACAGGTAGTTGGTAAAGGCATTATTATTGATATCTCAAAGCATTTCCGCAAAATCATCAACCTTGATATTGATAACAGAAGGGTTACCGTTGAACCCGGTGTTATCCTCGATGAACTTAACCTCTTTCTTAAACCACATGGTTTATTTTTTGGCCCTGAAACCTCAACATCGAACCGGTGTACCCTTTCGGGAATGGTGGGTAATAACAGCTGCGGATCGCACTCGCTGGTGTACGGGAGCACCCGCGATCACCTTCACTCGGTAAAAATGATTCTCGACGACGGCAACGAATACTTTTTTGGAGAGGTAAACCAAAAAGAGTTTTCCAAAAAACTCCAGTTTCAAAACCGCGAGGGAGATATTTACAGGTTTATACAAAACCTCATAGGAAACCCGCAAAACCAAATACTGATAACCGAAAATTTCCCAGATTCCTCTGTAAAACGTCGGAATACGGGCTATGCACTCGACACACTTATTGGAACAGTTGCAGCCGGCGGTGAATTACCGCTTAACCTAGCCAAGTTAATAGCGGGTAGCGAAGGAACTTTTGGTATAATCACCGAAATCACATTAAACCTAGTCACTATTCCCCCTAAAGAAAAAGCCGTGATAGCCGTTCACTTGCATACTCGAGCCGATGCCTTTAAGGCAAACCTTATAGCCCTTAAGCATAAACCCTGGGCTGTAGAATTAATGGATAATATCATATTGGAATGCACAAAGGGCAATATTGAGCAGCAAAAAAACCGCTTTTTTGTACAAGGCGACCCGGGAGCCATTCTAATTGTTGAGTTCTTTGCCGATTGTAAAGATGAAATTGAAAACGCAGCCCGTGCAATGGAACGCGAAATGCGCGATGCAGGATATGGCTATCATTTCCCAATTATTTGGGGGATTGAAACCGCAAAGGTCTGGAACCTGCGTAAGGCAGGACTTGGTGTGCTATCGAATGTAGTGGGCGATGCAAAGCCAGTTTCGCTTATTGAAGATACAGCAGTTCCAGTTAATAGGCTGCCTGAGTACATGGTCGATTTTGAAAAAATCATGCAAAGGTACAGCCTTGAGTGCGTTTACCACGCTCACATAGGAACCGGTGAACTTCATTTACGGCCAGTACTTAACCTTAAGGATCCGAAGGATGTTGAGCTATTCCATACAATTGGTCATGAAGTAGCCAAACTCGTTAAAAGTTACAGGGGTTCATTGAGCGGAGAACATGGAGATGGAAGATTGCGAGGTGAGTTTATACCTTTTTTTTATAGTAATGAGGTTTACCAGCTCATGCGGGAACTGAAGCTCGCGTTTGACCCTGAAAACATATTTAACCCTGGGAAAATCATAGACACCCCATCCATGAACAGCTCATTAAGGTTTATTCCGGGTCAAAAGGAAAGGGTTATTGATACCATTTTCGATTTTTCGTCAACGCTTGGAATAATTCGAGCCGCAGAAAAATGCAATGGTTCCGGCGACTGCCGAAAAACACACCTGTCGGGTGGAACACTTTGCCCAAGCTACATGGCAACTCTCAACGAATCAAACACAACACGTGCTCGCGCCAATTTGCTTAGGGAGTTTTTAACCAATAGCCCCCAAAAAAATCCATTTAACCATAAAGAGCTATACGAAATATTGGATTTATGCCTATCGTGTAAGGGGTGTAAAAACGAGTGTCCCTCAAGCGTTGATATGACTAAACTGAAAGCCGAGTTCTTACAGCATTGGTACGATGCAAATGGCATTCCCATACGAAGTAGGATAGTAGCATACATTGCCCATATTTACCGTTTAGGCAGCCATTTTCCCCGATTAACCAATTGGATTTTAAGCAATAAGGTAACATCAAAAATTCTGATGCAGGCAATTGGATTTGAACCTAAGCGCCAAATGCCCCAAATAGGTAAATACACCTTTAAGAATTGGTTTAAGAGAAATACAAAGCGTTCAACTAAGCACAATGAGAAGGTATACCTCCTACCCGACGAGTTTACAAACTACAACGAAGTGCATATAGGTATTAAGGCTGTTGAATTGCTTAATCGGCTTGGTTATGAGGTGGAACTGGTTGATGTATTTGAAAGCGGACGAACCTATATTTCAAAGGGTTTGATAAGGACCGCCAAACGTATTACCAACAGAAATATTGAAAAGTTATCGAGTATCATAAACCAAGATACACCTCTTATTGGAATAGAACCTTCGGCGATACTCAGTTTTAGAGATGAATATCCCGATTTAGCAACCCCCGATAACAAGCAGAAGGCCATAAGATTAGCAGAGAACTCTCTACTATTTGAAGAATTTTTTGTAAGGGAAGCTGCTAAAGGCATAATTAAACCAGAAATGTTCACTACAAGAGCCCACCACATAAAACTTCACGGACACTGCCATCAAAAAGCAATTGCTTCAATAACACCTACTAAAGCAATGCTATCGTTTCCTGTAAACTACACGGTGGAGGAAATCCCAAGTGGTTGTTGCGGCATGGCAGGGGCATTTGGTTATGAAAAGGAGCATTACGATTTATCGATGAAAGTGGGTGAGTTAGTTCTGTTCCCCGAAATCCGCAAAACACCCAAAAAAACGATAATTGCAGCACCCGGAACTAGCTGTAGACATCAAATTAAAGATGGTACAGGGCGACAAGCACTGCACCCCATTGAGGTGATATGGGAGGCTTTGATTTAAAGGTTAAAGGTTAAAGGTTAAAGGATAAAGGTTAAAGGATAAAGGATAAAGGTTAAAGAGCCAGCTCCGCTCTGCGGGGTTAATGAGCCTGTGCCGCATTGGCGGGATTGAAGGATAAAAATGTGTTTAGTGTTTGGTGTTTGGAGTTTCGAAGATTTCAACCGCAACTATCAACTAGATAGATATCAAAGCGTTGCAAATGTTCTACACGGAGTTTCACAGTGTAAATTCGCTCAATTCATATCAATAGCGTTCCATTCCAATTACAAACAACGAACAACGAACAACGAAAAACAAAATCATCTGCGTCATCGGCGTTCCATTACTAAACACCAAACACATCGCAACATTCCGATTTGTTCCATTTGATTTCTGGTTTCTGACTATATTGTTCGGATTCTCCCCCTTCCTTGTTTTCACACGTTTGCGGTACATAATTAGTTGTAATATCACGAGTTTTGATACTTTTTAGCATTGTGCGTTTAAAAAAATTCATACCTTTGCGAACGTGGAAAAAATTTGACTTTTTTATAATTTGTAATTTGCCAAATTGTGAGGGAAATATGAATAACCAGTTTTAATCATTGAGGGGAAAAGATAAAATGATTACAATTTGTAACTTTTTATGCAATTTCGCTTCAATTTTTTAAACTACGACTTTTACTTAAAAAACTTAACAAAACGAAATTATAACCAATGAAAAGAGTTTTAGTTGCAACAGGCGGCGGCGATTGTCCTGGATTAAATGCGGTGATCCGGGCAATTGTGAAACGCGCCTCTCAGGAACCCGACTGGGAAGTTATTGGTAGCATTCAATCTTTCGATGGAATCCTACGTGAACCTACTGAAATTAAGGTGCTTGACGAACGCATAGTGGCAGGAATTCACGTTCAGGGTGGTACAATAATTGGGACAACAAATAAGGGCGGCCCCTTTGCGTGGCCAGTGAAGAACAAGGATGGCTCATGGGGTGCAGTTGACCGCTCCGATGAAATGATACGCAAACTACAATACCTTAATATTGATGCAGTTATAAGTATCGGTGGCGATGGCTCGCAGCGAATATCACAGCAGCTTTACGAGAAAGGGTTGAACATTATTGGTGTGCCCAAAACCATTGACAACGACCTATCAGCTACCGATTTTACTTTCGGTTTCCAAACCGCAGTGCAAATTGCAACTGAGGCCGTTGATAAACTGGTTACCACAGCCGCTAGCCACAACCGGGTTTTGATTTTAGAGGTAATGGGACGTTATGCCGGTTGGATTGCACTGCATGCTGCCATTGCCGGAGGCGCCGAAGTTTGCTTAATTCCTGAAATCCCATACGATATCCATAAAGTTGCTGAACGACTCCAAAGTCGTTACAATAAAGGGAAAGGACATGCCATTATAGTAGTAGCTGAGGGGGCACTTCCCAAGGGTGGCACACTAGTTTCGGCCGAAAGCGATGAGGTTGGCTACCATAACCTACGACTTGGCGGGATTGCCCACAAGATTACCCGCGACTTGAAGAGCATAGGATTTGAAGCTGATATCCGCGAAACCGTTCTGGGACACTTACAACGTGGAGGCATTCCCGTTGCTTACGACAGGGTTCTTGCAACTCAGTTTGGCGTAAAAGCTTTTGAAATGGTACTTGAGGGTAAATTTGGCGAAATGGTTGCTTACAGACACCCCGATATCATTTCCGTTCCGCTTATTGATACCATTAACCGCCCCAACTTTGTTGACCCCGATTGCGACCTGGTTCGGACTGCCCGTGGCGTTGGAATAAGTTTTGGAGAGTAATGAAGTGTTTTAGAATAACAGAAAAGGGGAAGATTGCGCTTCCCCTTATTTTATTTTTCAACATTCAGTACTGACTGACATCTAAATTGGATCGTTACACACCTCGCAAACCGAGGGAGTTTTAATTCCTGAATACTCAATTAACTCCCACCCTGACTCGGCCATATCCTCATCGCCAGGCTCATAGTTCCAAACAATTTGGATTGGTACCCCCATCTCATATATCTCCTGCATGTGCTGGAAAAGGGTAATCATATACTTATATGAAGCAGAATTAATATATTTGAAGAAAAGCCTGAAATTTATAGGTTTTACCGATTTAGCTCCATTTTTTTGAATTTCAAGTTTAAACTGGGTGAGCCACTTTATTACGGGTTCGTAAAAACTGGTTACATTTTCCGGATGACTAACCCCAACAATGCTGAAATTTCCACTTTGGGGATCTAAAACAATCTCAGGGGAATCCTTTTTGGATTTAATGTGTAATGGTTCCATTATGGTATGTTTTTACATTTCAGGTTTTGGTACTAGTTTAAATGGCACTGGAATCAACTCGGCAAGCTCCTCTCCTGCCTCCTCTAGTTCAGCATCGTGTTGAGGAAATTTCCAAACTATCTGAACCTCATACCCCTTTTTAGAAAGTTCCTTGATTCGGTTCATCATAATCAGTATCATTTTTGAGGAAGCCGTATTAAAATATTCAAAATCAAATTCAAAAAGTGTGGTTTTATTGGGATTTTTAGCGTATTTATCCAACCAAGCAATAAGGGGAGCGTAAAACGATTTAACATCCTCTGGAAGGGATTTACCTTGGATAGTAAACTCACCGCTATCCCGGTCAAATACAACCTTAGGTGTGGTAAGTGTGGGTTCAAGGTGAAGCCTTTCCATGGGAATAGGAAATTAATTTGAAATATGCTGGTAACTAATCATTTTAAATGGCAACTCTAGCATATCGGAATAGTCGTTTCCGGCATCGTGCATATCCTCATCATCCTCCATGTAATGCCATTCCACCTCAACGTTCTTACCAGCTAAATACATACCATCCAATAACTCTAGAACCTCAAGCAGCATTTTTGATGATGCGGTATTAAAATACTCCATCTTTACCTTAAGAATGGTTTTAGGGTTTGGATCATCTGCATAAGTTTTTAGCCACCGAAGCACAGGGTTATAAAACTCCTTAACATCCTCAGGTAAGGATTTTCCAGTAATTTCAAACTTATTGGCCTCCTTGTCGAATATAATATTTGGGGTTTCGCTAGTCCCCTTGATGATTAATGCGTCCATACTGCTAGGTTTAAAAAAATCGCGTTTCAAACTTAATAAAACAAATATAAACATTTTACCTAACATATCAATAGCAAAATGTTATTGTTTGAAAATAATTTTGACTAAATGCAGTGGATATTCCTTAAAATAACTAAAGGTTTAAATGCTTTGAAAAGGATTATGGGTATCAATGTTTGTGTAGTACTCGTAACGGTCAATTAATTCTCCAACCAGAAAGAGTATAACAAATGGAGTTATTAATGAAATTGTGCCAAATAGTATTACTACAAATGGTAAAAGCAGGGCAAGGAAACGTAGCAACGAAAGTAGAATATTTTTGAAGTCAATATTTTGTTCGTAAGCGTGCCTCGATAGGTAAAGTAGAAGTTTAACTACTGCGAATAGGATAAATTCCTTTGATATCAGAAATAGCGAAGCAAAAGTAACTGCAGTTAGCAGAGTGTTTGAACTATGAATGGGAGTTCGATAGTCTTTTCGGGTTACATGGTAAACCATTTCAACCGAAATGAGAAAAACTGCACCAACTACTAAGGCAAGCCAAAAAATTGCCACTGTACCAGTAAGCACAAAAATTGAACTCAACAGCGCAAATAATCCGAAAAGTGAAATTTCACGACTCAACCAGCTCGATTTAACATGAAACAAAGCTCTATACGCTCTTAATGGCTTGCCTAAATGGAATAAGCTAGCAAAACCAGCAAAAGCAAATAAAAAGATGAAGGCAATTCTATTAAATGATGATATTTTTTCAAAGCGATAAAAGGTGATAAACCAGCCTACTAACACTGCCGAAAGGTAAGTAAAAATAATTAATGGTATTTCTTTTGAAGCTCTAATTCGATGTGTATAGCGTTCGGTGTAATTTGATTGCTGATAGCCGATGGCATCAATATCCATTTCAGGAATTGCTCTTTCTACGATATCGTTGATAACATTAATGCGAGGAGATGTTTCAATTTCAGGAAAACCGGGTTTTGACAGTTTTGGTTCAATTTTGATATCGCCATAAGTCAGAGCTCCAGTAGGACAAGCGCTTGCGCAGGCAGGAATCCCTCCCTCCTTCAGCAAATCGTTGCAAAAATTGCACTTTTCAATCACACCCTTAACCGGATTAAATTTCGGGGTTTCGTAAGGGCACGCCCAAGTGCAATACTTGCAGCCAATACACTTTAAATGGTCGTGAACTATAGCTCCAGTTTCATCGTCCCTTGAATACGCAATGGCTGGGCAGATGACCATACAAGGTGCATCGACACAATGGTTGCAGGCAATGGAAAGGTTGATAAACCCTTTTAGGGGGATTTTGATAGGATTGCCATTAACCACCATACGCCATGTCATTGAGGGTTCGGTGTGGTTTTGGTTATAGCATGCCACTATACATGCGTGACAACCCACACATCGGGAATAATCGAAAATGAACCCCCTATCGCTCATTGCTTACGTTTTACAAGTTTAACCTCTACCCTATTGTTATGAAATGCTGAACCATGTCCCATATCGGTTTCCCTGCCTTCCGAAAGGATATTCACCGAAGCGCCCTGTGTGCGCCACCAGCCATTGGGGATTACAACGCAGCCTACCCTAACCTCGTAGGTTAGCTGTGCTTTAACCCTAAACGATCCCCTATCGTTAAAAATTTCAACCCAATCGCCATCGCCTATTCCCCTTTGGTTGGCATCTGCCGGGTTTATTTGTAATACCGGTGGGCCACTAACCATTGATATCACTTTTAAATTATTGAACTGGCTATGTATCCGGTTTTTGGTATTGGGCGACATCAGGAAAAGCGGGTAAGGTGTTTGATTATGGAAAAGCTCCTCGGCAGGCTTGTAAACCGGAAGCGGATTTTCGCCCCAAATTGATTGAACCTGATCCGAATAAAGTTCAATTTTACCCGAAGGTGTGGCAAAACGAAAATCGGAAAAGGCTACCTCCTGTAAACCGGGTGCGAGTATTGGCCCTTTTTTGAGGTCATCTAACGATAAGTTAAACTCCTTCAATCTACTTTCAAGAAAATTGTCAACCTGATCATCGCCCGGAGGTAATAGTACTTGCGATAAGTAAGCCTCGGTAAAGCCAAGTTTTTGGGCAAGCAACCAATAAATCTCGGTTTCAGGTTTTACCTCACCAGCAGGTTCAACCACCTTTTGCTTTAGTTGGAAGTATGGGTTCCAGTAGGAACCAATGATATCGGACTGTTCAAACATATTTTTTGCCGGTAGAATAATATCGGCTTCCAGAGCCGTATCGGTCATGAACTGCTCCACTACCACTCTGAAATCGAGTTTTCGGAAAGCCTCGAGGACTTTACCCGTATTTGGATTTTGGGTGAGCGGGTTACCGCGTTCAACCCAAATCATTTTAAGTTCTGGCTCCTTAGTCGCAAGCATATCCTCACCTATGCGAGCAGTAGATATTGACCGACGAATAACACCGTCAGGTTTATCGGGTGGGTAGTAGCATAGTGGTTCCAGAACATCGTCGAAAACGTAACTTTGTAGGTTTGCATAATGCCAGCATGCACCCGGTTTGCCTATGTTTCCAGTAATCACGCTAAGGGCAAGAATTGCCCTTACTGTTTGCCCACCATTGGTGTAGCGCTGCATGCCATAGCCAGGAATAAGGGTCATTGGTTTTACATTGCCAATGTACCATGCCAGTTTCTCTATCAGGTTAATCGGCACTCCCGATATATGGGATGCCCATCGGGCTGTAAAGGGTTTAACATGCTCTGCAAACCGTTCAAAGCCTAAAACATGCCTATCGATAAAATCGTTATCAATCCATTCCTTCTGAATGAGTATATTGGCAACTGCCAATGCTATGGCTGCATCGGTCGATGGGTATGGCTGTAACAACAACGAAGCTCTTTGGGTTGACTGGGTTCTTCGTGGATCGATAACTAAAAGTTCTGCTCCTTTATCCAGTGCGTTGTTTAGGGGAATCATTTCGTGAACATTGCTTTCTGCTGGGTTTTTCCCCCAGAGGACAATGAGCTTGGCATTCTCTAAATCCCATGGGACATTGTGCTTATTCTCGCCAAGGGTTAAACGGGTGGCCTCAAGTCCTGCAGGCCAGCAAAGATTTCCGTAAATGGTAGTAGCACCACCATACACATGGCGCCAGAACTTACCGCTAAAATCGTTTAATAAGCCGGCCATGCCACTGGCAGCGTAAAATAGTACCGATTGCTGACCGTAAACATCACGAAAATGTATTAGCTTTTCCACTATGGTTTCAAGAGCCTCGTTCCATGAAATACGTTTAAAAGAGCCATTTACCTTTTTGAGCGGGTAAATAATGCGGTCGGGTGAATTTGCTCGTTCCACATAGCTTAAACCTTTAAGGCATCCGCCAAATGGAGTTGCCCTGTTTAAGGGTAAAGGGTTGACACCTACAACTTTTCCCTTATCAACCTGCACAACAAGGCTGCATGTGCTGTAGCAGTTTCGTGGACAAGCAGTAATAAACTCCTTCACAACCTATTACTTTTGGGTTTCGGCAAGGTATTGCTCCTTGGAAATAGAGAAACCATCCTTTAGGTAGTAAACCGCACCATACTCATGGTCGATACGGGTATAAAACGTGATGGAATTATTTCGGTTGAACACCGTTCGTGTGAGAATAATACGTGGTAAACGAATCACCTCATCGGTGCGTTCACGGGTATATCGCTTGGCGATATCCTCGGCAGCAAGCAGGGTTACAACCTGATCGGCATCCTCCTTGCCAATTTGGGCGCTCATCTTCTCGGCCACAAGCTTAAGGCGTAACTCCGCATCGCGCTTACGCTGTTCCTCAAGTAGCAACTTTTTTTGTTCCTCAGCCTTACAGCGATCCTCCTCCTCGCGTTTTAGGCGCTCTGCTTCCTGGCGAGCCTTGTCCTGTTCAGCTTTTAGTCGCTCCTGGCGCAATTTAGCCTCAGCTAAAGCCCTTTCTTCGGCTTCTTTCTTTAATCTTTCAGCCTCCCTCAGTTTTGCCTCTTCCTCGGCCTTGCGTTTAGCTTCCTTAGCTAATCGTTGAGCCTCGGCCTCCTTGCGAATGCGCTCCTCTTCCTTTAAGCGAGCTTCCTCGGCCGCCTTGCGTTTAGCTTCCTCTTCCTGGCGGGTGCGTTCCTGCTCCTGCCTTAGCCTTTCCTCCTCTTGTTTTCTCAATTCTTCCTTCTTTCGGGCTTCTTCTTCGGCCTTAAGCCGGGTCTCTTCCTCAGCTTTTTTACGTTGATCTTCCAATCTTTTTTGCTCTTCGAGTTTTGCTTTTTCTTCAGCCAACCTTCGATCCTCGGCTTCCTTTCTCAGCCGTTCTTCTTCTTTTAGTCTTGCTTCCTCGGTTGCCTTGCGTTTAGCTTCCTCTTCCTGGCGGATGCGTTCCTGCTCCTGCCTGAGCCTTTCCTCCTCTTGCTTTCTCAGCTCCTCTTTCTTACGAATCTCTTCTTCTGCTTTCAGTCGGGCTTCCTCCTCAGCCTTTTTCTTTTGTTCCTCGAGCCGTTTTTGCTCTTCTAACTTTTTCTTTTCCTCAGCAATGCGTCGCTCTTCAGCCTCTTTCCTTAACTTTTCCTCCTCCTTTTTCCTTGCCTCCTCAGCAGCTTTTCGTTTAGCCTCTTCCTCCTCTTTGCGTTTTTGTGCCTCCGCAATAATACGCTGTTTTTCCTCCTCAGCCTTTCGGGCTTTTTCTTCGGCCTCCTTTCTCTTTTTCTCCTCGGCTAACTTCTTGTTTTCATTTTCAATCTCCTTAAGCACTTTAAGAGAATAATCGGTATCGTAGGTAAAGTCTCTTATATCCCATGCATACATTATCTTTGCAACAGGATTGGCATACTCCTTAATAACGTCCTCACTCTGTTTTTCAAGAACCACATCAAATCCGGTCATTTGCTGAATATCCTTACGAAATGTTTCAGGAACCCGGGTATCAATCAAAATCTTTTTAGTGATATAGCCAGGTTTCTCAAAAACTATGATGTACTCGGAGTTATACTCAAGAATAAAATCAAAAACCCCTTTATTGTTAACCGAAATGGTTCGAACTACATTTCCGTTTTGGGTTACCGTTACCTTTGAACCCTGTAAATCGCCCTTTTTAATTATTAGCCGAGCCGACACCTGTAATCCCTGCTGTGCAATGGCCGATAGGCTATATAAGGAAATAAATGATATTGTAAGAATTGCCTTTGATATTAGTGATTTCATGAGCGACATATTCAGCATTTTCAGTCAAAGCAATTGCAAAATAAAAAGTTCTAACAAATTAAGTAAAAATATTTGAAAGTGATACGTATAAATTGACTAATGGGTTCGACATTTTGTAATAATCCTTGTTTTCCGTTTTGTATCCGATGCTATTATATCGAAGAATTCATTAGTATACCAAATTAACTCATTTCTTTGTTTCTGGGGCAAATAGTAAAACGTAGTGATAGTATAGTTTATTGTATCTTTTAAGTTAAGGAAATAGTTGAAGGCATCAGCAAACTGCTGTTCCGGCTTACAATAGCCATTAAAGTGTCGCTCTTTAACCGATTTTATGGGTAGATGCTCAGCAGGAAGCGCATAGGGAGCATCAACAAAACCCGAAAAGTCGAAATCAAAAGGAACGGGAATGGATGGGGCATAGGGTTCGGGCTCAATTAGGGTGATATTATGCAATGCCTTTATTGACCAATCGATATGGCCAATCATGTACTGAAAAATGGCCATCCTATTGTAGTTGTAGCTATTGCATGCATTTGGGTGAGTGTTTTTAGCATCCCTTACCTCTCCTCCTAATCTTCTTGATAGTATTTCTACCGGTTCAATTACAAAGGCATACGACGTTGTCTGGTTGCCATAGTACTTATCTACCATTTTTAATCTTAAAAGCCTCACTCTATAGGAATAGAGCGAAATAATTTGATAAAGCTTGTAAACAAGGTATTCCTTAAGGACTAACTCCTTGTGCCTGCTAAAATTTTGGCATGGTACCACTAACTTTAACTTTTCAATGCCCTCAAAAATGGAATTGGATGTCTCTTTTGGTTCAAATTTTAAGAGTAATGAAGGTTAGGTACAGTTTGATGCTTTTCTTCGAAAATTCCTTTAGTTTTCATAGCTACCTCTAGGTCTCATCGCTACAGGAATATTAATTGTAACGCCACTTTGGTCCATGTAGTTTAAATATCCTATTTGGTACGATAGATTTTAGCCTCTGGTGGCAAATACTTGTTCAATACCAAATTCAAGTTTAACATCCAGCAATGCGCTCACGGAAATAGTAATGCAACTTGAATTTTTTTTGTATGTGGGTAATTATCTATTTTTGTGAATAACTAATAAAGGTTATTATGGATATTCACACGCCAATTGTAATTAACGGAATAAATATTAAAAACCGTGTTGCTTTGCCACCCATTGTTAACGTTGGATGGTCCAACCCCGATGGAATGGTAAGCAGCAAGCATATTGCACATTACGAACGTATTGCAAAGGGCGGCACTGGATTAATTATTGTTGAAGCTACCTGTGTCAATCCCACTGGTAGAATTTTCAAGTACCAGTTAGGCATTTGGGACGATAATCATATTGAAGGACTTGCTAGAATTGCTGAAGCTGTTCACAAGCACGACACCAAGGTTCTTATTCAGCTACACCATGCTGGACTTACCACACGGAAAGCGGTTGCCGAAAAAGCCTTCGGTCCATCCGTTGACCCTGAAAACAACCGCTCAGTAGAGCTTACGCAAGAACAAATAGATGGTCTGGTTAATAGTTTTGTGAGTGCAGCCCGGAGGGCCCACCTTGCCGGTTTCGATGGTGTTGAACTGCATGGTGCCCATGGCTATCTGCTAAACCAGTTTGCCTCATCGGCAATTAACCACCGCACCGACGAGTATGGAGGCAGCCATGAGAACAGGCTTCAATTTGCACATCAAATCATTAAGGGCATACGTGAGGTTGCACCACCTTCGTTCATTATTGGGTACCGCATGGCCGGTTGCTCTCCTACCCTTACCGATGGCATTGAAATTGCCAAGTTGCTCCAGGACTACGGTGTTCATTACCTGCATGTATCGCATGGTGGCGAAAAGGGAATAAACCCATCGGTTCCCAATGGCTTTGCATTCAACCATGTTGTTTACATGGGTACCGAGGTGAAAAAACATGTAACCGTTCCCGTAATGGTAGTTAACCAAATAAAATCGCCCGAAAGGGCAAATATGCTTCTAAGCAATGGTTTAGCCGATACGGTAGCCATTGGACGCGACATGCTCACCGACCCCGACTGGGTTGCCAAGGCAAAAACAGGCGAGGCAATAAACCTTTGTGTTGATTGCCAGCCTCGCTGCAAGCGCTACACCAAACCGGAATTGTGCCCACTGGCGGAGTAAGTAGAGGGAAGGATAAAGGGTAAAGGATAAAGGGTAAAAGTTAAAAGTTAAAAGTTAAAGCGTAAAGAGCCTGTTATGCGTTAATGATTAAAAGTAAAAGGTGTTTGGTGCTATGAAAAATCCTAATATTTGGTAATCAGTTATATATATAAACAATGCGTATTATTTTGTAATTAATATCAACCATCAACTGTCAACTTTCACTCATCAACCATTAACTTTCCATCTGCGCCATCCATGTTCCATTTCATTTAGCGAACAACGGACAGCGCTCTGTAGATATTTTCCCAGCCCTTTAAACTAATCTCTGTTCAAGTTAAATTCCCCTGCTTTAAGTCGCTTTAAATAGCCTTCGGCCTCGGCTTTCATTACTGGGAATAAAAGCAGTAGCGCTATCAGGTTTGGAATGCTCATAAAGGTGATAACCATATCCACAAAGTGCCAAACCAAATCGATACCCCAAACCGAACCAAAGAAAACAAATAGGGTAAAAACGTAGTAGTAAGGTTTTATTGCCTTGTCACCAAAAATATACTGGGCAGTTCTGGTTCCATAGTATGACCAACTTATGATGGTTGAAAAGGCAAAGAGCAACAAGCTTATAGCTACCATATGGTGTGCAAAAAAACCTAATCCGATTTCTCTTAAACCTTCCTGAAAAGCAGCCACTGTCATGCCAACTCCCTTTATTGCACCATCTGCACTCCAAACGTCAGTAAGTAAAATTACCAGGGATGTTATGGTGCAAATCACCAATGTGTCGATGAAAGGTTCAAGCGAAGCCACAAACCCCTCGCGCATGGGGTACGGTGTTTTAGCAGCAGCATGTGCCATAGGCGCTGAGCCCTGCCCGGCCTCATTGGAGAATAAACCCCGGCGAACACCCCAAACTATGGTCATAAAAAAGGTAGAGCCAACAAATCCTCCTGTTGCTGCATGTCCTGTAAAAGCACTTTTAACAATAAGAGCAAGCTGGGCAGGTACATCGGAAATATGAACACCAATTACAATTAATGCCGATGTTATGTAAACAACCGCCATAAAAGGTACCAACCTCGATGTTACATTTGCAATACGTTTTAGTCCACCAACCACAATAAGAAAAACTAAAGCCGATAGGGTTAGTCCTGTGTAAAGTACTGGAATATTGTAGCTTTTGTTTAGCACATCGGAAATGGAATTGGCTTGGGCCATGTTTCCAGTTCCAAATGAACAAAGAATTCCGGCAAAGGCAAAGACAACAGCTAGCCGTTTAGCCCACACACCAAGTTTTTCTTTCAAACCAAGTTCTATATAATACATCGGCCCTCCCGATACAGTGCCATCGGCATTGATTTTACGATACTTTTGGGCAAGTGTACACTCTACCATTTTTAGCATCATACCAAAGAATCCAGTAACCCAAAGCCAAAAAATGGCACCAGGTCCCCCATAGTATATGGCAAGAGTAACCCCAACTATATTACCCGTCCCAACAGTTCCCGATAGAGCAGTGGTTAACGCCTTGAAATGGCTAACATCGCCAGTATCGCTTTTTTTGCTATACCTTCCTCGAACCAGGTCGATGGCATGTTTAAAATGGCTAATTTGCAAAAATTTAAGGCGAATAGAGTAGTAAATTCCTGTAGGAACAAGTAGGGCTAATATCAGATAACCCCCAACATACTCGTTGTAAAGCTGAATAAAATAATCGAAATTTTCCAGAAAAGAGTTCATGGCTTTGGTTTAGTTTAGATTACCATGCAAAAATAGAAAAAACAAGAACCTGCCAAAGAAGAGACAGGTTTATTGTTAATTAGTTTAACCGAAATTAGTCACTAGAAACAAGGTGTGTAAATTTTCTTGTGTTTCTATTGACCAATCTCGATTTAAAATGATTTCCTGTTTACATATCATTGTTGTATGGCAAACTAAAAAAGTGGTATATGTTTGCACATAGCAATCTCATAATCAGATGGCATTTATTGTTTTCAAAAGCAAGCCTCCTGTATTGCGATGAAAATCGATTATCGGTTTTTTGGTTTGTTCTCTTGCTCGGCAAAGTCAATATTTCGCTAAGCAAGGTTAGTTAATTCACGCTGATTACTTTAGGTTAATCCATTAAACCATTTGCCATAATGGTCCAAAGCGCTTACCTTTGCATTAAATTTCGCTTACCATTGCATTAAATTTTAAGTTTTAATTTTTTAAAAGAACTTTTGGTACGTGCAGTTTTTACTGATATGTTACATGCTTAGAACCATGTTAGAGTTGTACAATACATGACATTTGATACCAAGCAAACCATAGTGGCCATTGCCACACCGCCCGGTATGGGTGCCATAGCGGTTATCAGGCTTAGCGGCAGCAGTGCCATTGAAATTACCGATAAGGTATTCAGCCCTGCCAGGCAGGGTAAAAGACTGCGTAACCAAAAAGCCTACACCATACACTACGGTTCAATTATGGATGGTGACCGCGAGGTGGACCAGGTGCTGGTAAGCCTTTTCAGGGCGCCACACAGCTACACGGGTGAGGATGTGATTGAAATTTCGTGCCACGGTTCCACTGTTATCCAACAGCAATTGCTTGAGTTGCTTGTGCGCCATGGCGCACGGCTTGCACAACCCGGAGAGTTTACCCTACGGGCATTTATGAATGGAAAGATTGACCTGTCGCAGGCCGAGGCCATTGCCGACCTAATTGCATCGACCAGCGAGACAGCCCGCCGAGTTGCGCTAAACCAGATGCGTGGGGGTATATCGAACAAGCTTACTGAGCTCCGTAATGAGCTGCTCAGGTTCACTGCCCTTGTTGAACTGGAACTCGATTTCAGCGAGGAGGATGTTGAATTTGCCAACCGCCATGAACTGGAAACGCTGGTAAACAATATCATTTCGGAAATCGATAAGCTATCGGCATCGTTTAGCCAGGGCAATGCTATTAAAACAGGCATTCCGGTTACCATTGCCGGAAAACCCAATGTGGGCAAATCGACACTGCTGAACCGTTTACTGAACGAGGAAAAGGCTATTGTATCGGAAATAGCAGGCACTACCCGCGATGCCATTGAGGATACAATCCACCTGGGCGGAATTAATTTCCGCTTTATCGATACTGCGGGGCTGCGCCAAACCAGCGATACCATTGAGAGCATAGGCATTGAGCGAGCTTTTGCCAAAATTGAAAAAGCACGCATAGTGCTTTACATTGCCGATGCCCAAAACGATACCCCTGAAATAGTTGATGAGGTTGACAGCTTTGTTGCAAAAATTACGCCCTCGCAAAGCTTGATCGTGCTGGTGAACAAGGAGGATCAATCGAGCCAAAGCCATGTTGATGAGATTTTAACGGCCTTAGCAAGTAAGGAATTTAATGCGCTTGCCATTTCGGCAAAAGCAGGACATAATATTGAGCAACTACAGCAACTACTAATAGCCATTGGTAAGGCCGATATGCCCGAAAACGAGGACGTGGTGGTAACCAATATCAGGCATTACAATGCCTTGCAATCGGCACGGACAAGCTTACAGCAGGTACTAAACGGTTTGCATGCAAACCTTAGTGGCGATTTGCTTGCCATTGATATTCACCAGGCCATCGATTATTTGAGCGAGATTACTGGGGAAATATCAAATGACGAGATTCTGGGCTTTATCTTCTCAAAGTTTTGCATCGGAAAATAACCGCCACAAAATAAGCAAATAAAAAACCAATATAAAACCCACGCTAATCCCTGTATAAAGGGCTTTTTTGTTGCTTTATTGTTAATAAATATTTTGCGATATTATTTGTTTGTAAGGTACAAATTTGTACCTTTATTGTACCTTAAACAAGCGAGGTACAAAAATGGAAGGTTTAGCCTTTTTTATTTTGCACTTATTTGCACTTAAGTAAACTTAATTGCATTAGGAAATTAATTCACTTTAACCGTAATTCCACTAAAACCGGCAAGTGGTCCGATGGGAACCTCTGCCTAAAGGCATCATCGATATGGGCATGTCTTAAAATATCAACTTTGCTGCTATCAACAAAACAATAGTCAATCCTATCGGTTAGCGGGCTGTTATAGTCGAAGCCGTTCCAGGTACCTACCGGGCCATAGTGTCCAATGGGCGATAAGTTGTAGGTATCGGCATATACCGAGGCAATTATGGAAATGGTACTATCGGTAGGGATCATGTTGAAATCGCCGGTTACCAATACCGGTATGCTATTGGCAATGGTTGCAATCCGATTTAACAGCAGTTTGGCTGAGTTTTGTCGAGCAACCTTGCCCACATGGTCGAAATGGGTGTTGAACATTGCAAAGGTTTTAGCACTGTTCCTATCCTTGAATATTGCCCACGAACAAACCCGTTTACAGGCTGCGTCCCAACCAAGCGATGGGGCGTCCGGAGTTTCTGACAACCAAAAGGTTCCGGTGAACTGCAACTGGAAACGTTGAGCCCGATAGATTATGACCGAGTACTCGCCCAGTGTATCGCCATCGTCGCGGCCAACGCCCACGTATTCGTAACCATCGAGCATGCTCATTATATCGCGTAGCTGATGATGTAGCGCCTCCTGCACGCCTAGCAGGTCAACTCCGTAAAACTTAACCATCTGTGCTACGTACTCCTTTCGGTTAGGCCAAGCATTCAGGCCATCGTCAGGATTATCGAACCTAATGTTATAGGATATCAACCTAATACTATCATTTTCATTGGGCTTGCAGCTAACCAAAAAAAACAAACCAACAATAAGGGTAGCAACGATTAACCTGAATAGTAGTTTATTTCTCATGTTGGATAGAATATTTCAATTTATTCTGATAAAAATACATCTATTTTATTCCATTTTTCCACAATAACTTGATTTTTTATTAGGTTCGTTTGTATATTGTGATGCTTATTGTGATTTCAAATGATAAGATTTATCCTTAACCAGAAACTGGTAAATACCGACTGTAATCCGGGAATGAGCCTGTTGGATTTTATTCGATATGAGGCTAACCTACCTGGAACAAAGATAGGCTGTCGCGAGGGCGATTGCGGAGCATGTACCGTGCTAATTGGTGAATTAGTCAACGGAAAGGTTAATTACCACAGCGTTACCTCATGCCTTTACCCGCTAATCAATGCCCATGGCAAGCATGTAGTCACCATTGAGGGCGTAAACCTTAGCAACACGTTAACCCCCGTTCAACAGGCCATGGCCGACCATGCTGCAACCCAATGCGGATTTTGCACCCCAGGCTTTGTGATGTCGTTTACTGCATTTTGCATGAACCCCACAGAGCCAACCACCGAAAGGGCAATTGAAGCAGTAGCAGGTAATATTTGCCGATGCACCGGATACAAATCCATTGAACGTGCAGCCAGCGATATAGCCCGCCTGATGAGCAATAAAAACGTTGCCGACCCCATTGGTTGGCTTGTAGGTAAAGGCTATCTACCCGAATACTTTCTGGAAATTCCCCAGAAACTTCAAAATATCGATGTATTTGAAGTAGATAATGGTAACCACACCCAGCTAATTGCCGGTGGAACCGACCTAATGGTTCAGCGTCCCGATGCCATTTACGACCAAAAAGTGAAATCGACCCTAAATGAACTACCCAGGGGAATCACCATAAAAGATTGTACCTGTACCATAGGTGGTGCAACCAGGGTGACCGACCTTTTGGCATCGGCTGAGCTTACATCGCGTTTCCCGCAATTAAAGGAATACCTGATGCTGGTTTCATCGGAGCCCATAAGAAATATGGCAACCATTGCCGGTAACATTGTAAATGCCTCGCCAATAGGCGACTTATGTGTGATGCTTTTGGCTTTAAACGCTCAGGTTACTTCCGTTATCGATGGCAAATCGCGCCAGCAACCCCTAAATGAGCTATTTGCCGGCTATAAGCAGCTAAATTTAAAACCCGGTGAGGTTATTCAGTATATCACCTTTGAGCTACCCAAAACCGCTACCCTATTCAGCTTTGAAAAGGTGAGCAAACGAAAATACCTTGATATTGCAAGCGTTAACAGCGCAATGCTTATTGAAATCGAGAATGGGAAGATAAAAAAATGCCGCCTTTCGGCGGGTGGCGTTGCCCCTATTCCTTTATACCTTCATAGAACATCAAATCACCTTACTGGGAATGAACTCAACGCCGATACTGTAACCCAGGTAGCAGCAATAATGCAGGAAGAAATATCACCCATCAGCGATATTCGTGGAGCAGCTGAATATAAACGACTGCTGCTAAGGCAGCTATTTTTGGCACATTTGCAAAAGTTCTTGGGTGATCGGTTTGATCAGGTTTTTAAAAAGTTATAGCGATGAAAAACATCGATACCATAGGTCACGTTACAGGAAAATCGGTTTACCTCGATGATATCCCAACCATAGCTGGTACCCTGCATGCTGCCATTGTTGGCTCAGCCATAGCGCATGGCAGAATAGTTAAGGTTGATTTGGAAGAAGCCCTGAAACTTGATGGTGTGGAAAAAATCATCATGTATAGCGATATTCCGGGCGAGAATCAGATTGGCGGGATAATTGAGGACGAAACCCTACTTGCTGAGCATGAGGTTCACTACCAGGGACAACCCATAGCGGTGGTTATTGCCCAAACCGAACGTATAGCCCGAAAAGCAGCGCTGCTGGTTCGGATTGATTACGAGGAACTGGAACCGGTTACCGACCCGCGCGTGGCAAAGGAAAAGGGTTTGCTTCTGATTCCGCCCCGAACATTCAGCATGGGAAATCCCGGAGAAGTTTGGAGCAAGTGCAAGTATGTAGTTGAGGATAGAGTAGAGATTGGCGGACAGGAACACCTTTACATCGAGACACAGGGAGCATATGCCTATCCGGTTGAAGGAGGTTATATCAAGGTTCACTCATCAACCCAAGGCCCTACGGCCGTTCAAAAAACCGTGGCACGTATTTTAGGGTTACCCATGAACCTCATTGAGGTTGATGTAGTTCGGCTTGGTGGTGGTTTTGGAGGCAAGGAAGACCAGGCCTCAGAGTTTGCCTCTATGGCCGCACTTGCCGCTCACATTACCGGTAAACCGGTAAAACTTGTTCTACCCCGCCACGATGATATGCGAATGACTGGCAAACGCCACCCTTATAGCGGCGATTTCAAAATTGGACTAACTGACGACCTCAAGATTTTAGCCTTTGAAACCACCCTTTACCAGAATGGTGGTGCCACAGCCGACCTTTCGCCAGCCATTATGGAACGAACGCTGTTCCATTCCACGGGATCGTATTTTATTCCCAACACCAGGGTTACTGTTTACAGCTGTAAAACCAATCTACCTCCCAATACTGCCTTCCGCGGTTTTGGTGGGCCACAGGGCATGTTTGTCATTGAAAGCGCCATAGCTAAGGCTGCCGAGACCATTGGCGTTAATGCTATTGAGATTCAAAGGGCCAACCTGCTCAACGAGAACGATGAGTTCCAGTACGGGCAAAAGGCCGAAAACGTAAACGCCCGTAAATGCTTTGCACTTGCATCGGAAAAGTTTGACCTTGAGAATCTTCGTAAATCCATTGTGAATTACAACCAAAACAACAAGTACAGCAAAAGGGGTCTGGCTGTTATGCCGCTCTGCTTTGGCATATCGTTTACCAACACAGCAATGAACCAGGCCCGCGCCCTGGTGCATATATACCAGGATGGAAGCGTTGCCGTGAGCACCGGAGCCATTGAGATGGGACAAGGGGTGAACACCAAAATGGCACAGGTAGCATCCATTCTGTTAGGGATTGATATTAGCCGGGTGAAGATTCATTCTACCAATACCACAAGGGTTGCAAACACCTCGCCAACGGCTGCCAGTAGCGGTGCCGACCTGAACGGCAATGCACTACGAATAGCCATTGCTGCCCTAAAAAAACGATTGTTTAAAGTAGCCGCTGAGCTACTGGATTGCAGCGATGATGAGCTAACCATTGAAAACGAAACGGTTATTCGTAACGGTGAACCCACAGCCCTGAAATGGAACGAGTTGGTTAAAAAGGCACACCTGAAAAGGGTTGCGCTAACTGAGAACGGTCACTATACCACTCCGGTTATCTACTTTGATAAAACCAAGGAAAAAGGCCACCCATTTGCCTACCACGTTTACGGCACAGGAATAGTTACCGTAACCCTTGACTGTATAAGGGGAACCTATACGGTTGATGACGTATATATAGTCCATGATTTTGGTAACAGCATAAACCCCCTTATTGACCTTGGGCAGGTTGAGGGTGCTGTAGTGCAAGGGATAGGATGGCTAACCCTTGAGGAGTTGGCCTATGACCCCAAAGGCCGATTACTATCGAACAGCCTATCAACCTACAAGGTACCCGATATACATTTTGCGCCTAAGAGTATTCAGTGCATACCGCTCCCCACTACCGGCCCCGAACTGGCAGTGCTACGGTCAAAAGCCATTGGCGAACCGCCATTTATGTACGGCATAGCGGCCTACTTCGCTATTCAAAACGCCATTAAGGCGTTTAATCCCATCCACCGCATTCAGTTCAGCTCACCCCTAACACCCGAAAAGGCGCTGATGCAGCTGTGTCAAGGGAGTAGTGTTTAGTGTTTCGATGATTTCAACCATCAGCTATCAACTAAATAACTATCTCAGTGCTGCACAGGGTTTACACGGTATTACACATTGAAAATCAAGATAATTTGCGTCATCAGCGTTCCATTAAAATCACTATCAACAAACAACGAACAACGAAAATTACACTCACAAGGAAATTGCTCAAATACAAGTCAAGCAAAACATTTTATATCCAAACGCTTACTGTTAATCAGTTTTTTACTTTCTATTGATGATTTATGGTTGGTTTTGTAAATTTACATTTGAAATAAAACACCACTTTTTTATATTGTCAATCACTACTGACCGATTAAAATTTCAGAAAAAATAGGGCTACCGCCACAAGGTTTCGCCCTAATGTTGTAAGTTTTTTTATTACTAAAAAAATTGCAATATGGGCAAA
>Ga0129302_1000865_pt1 | contig 22438 bp, 22 predicted proteins | sample BlaSprsedimmetaG_FD_94476 | JGI IMG/M metagenome (GOLD analysis project Ga0129302, IMG submission 94476) | Hot spring sediment bacterial and archeal communities from California, USA to study Microbial Dark Matter (Phase II) - Blank Spring... | ecosystem: Environmental > Aquatic > Thermal springs...
ATACACTCGGCTTTAAAGTGCCCGCCCGCAGTTTTCGCGCAAAGATTAAATTTTCAAGCTAACAAACTAATTTACCCGGGCAAATCTTTGAGACAACCTGTCTAAAAAATGGGTACTTGACATCATTTTTTCCATAGAGTAAGTTAATTATTGAGTTTGTATATTACAAAACATTTTAACCTACACGTCAACCCCACTTCCCAGACACCCTTGACAGCCTATTTGGGCCATGATATGATTCACCCTAACATATGCCCAAATTTTGGTGCAAAAAATTGTACCTTAACATATAAATTATTGTTAGCCAAGCAGCTTAGAGATAAAGAGGCTTTCAACAACACAAAACACAAGATTGAAAAATCTTGAGATAAAAGGGAGGGAGTTATTATGGGAACCAAGGAAGAAAGAAAAGAAACAATTATGCTTTATTTAAAAATCTTTTTAAATTTATGCATAATTCTCGCCGGACAGCTTTTTCTTTTTCTTTTCGCGGTCATATCTGCTATTTTGCCGCGCAAATGCCCAAAATGCAAAGTTTGGATGGTTGTAACCATTTCAAAACATGATTATCCAAGCACTAAGAAATGCCCTAATTGCGGAGTGAGAAATTTTGAGATGTAATTTTCCCTCTTAAATCTTATTCTGAACTTTTGTCTCAGAAGACAGATTTATTCATAAGGGTCAGGGTGTCTTTCTGAAAAACAAAAATAGCGATTTAAACTTTCCTATAAAGGGGGGATAAAATGACAGGTTTGGTTTTAAGCGAACAGGTAAAGGAACTTGGTAAAAAACAACTGGATTTCAGTAATGTTAGTTGTTTGCCGCCAAGAATTCAGGAATTACTTGGTGATCCTTTTACATTAAAAGACCCTAAAAAGTTTCAAGAAGTATTAAAGTATACTACATCTAAATCCGAGATCGCCAGAATTCTTCACGATAATCCAGCTAGCGATGCTATGTTGCGGATTGTTTATCCCGATTACAATGGACATCCGCTGACTGACGGATTGGATTATTTTTTGAGTCATTCACTCTCTGGACAGGCTCTTAGGGATCGACTCCAAATTTGTTCTTCCTGGCTGGCAAAGAATTTTTTACTCCCCCAAAAAAGAGTAATCGATTTGGGCGGTGGTTCAGGCTCTTATGCCTTTGAGTCTCTAAGAATTGCTGGCAGAGTCCCTAATGGATTCATTTGGGAATGCCTTGATTTGGACCCGATTGCTATCCAGATTGGAGAAGACAGAGCAAAGAGTTTGGGTATACAGAATTCTGTAATATTCAGGCATGGTAATTTTATGTCAGCTAAATCCATTCAGAAACTTGCCGATTTCGGAGTTTTAATTGGTGTCCTTTGTGGAATGGACAAAGAAACCTCAATTAATTGTTTGGAACGTTCAAAAGTACACCTTAAAAAATGTGGTGAAATTTTTGCCGCTACTTTATTAATTCAGAGTTTTAATGAGGATCCTTTAACTTTCCGAATACTCTGTAATATTGGTGGTTGGCAACTTCGCCCTAAGACGATAGAAGATGTTAAAGATATTTTTAAAACCGCAGGTTTTAAAATAATCAACATCTTCAGCGAACGACCGGAGGGAAATGGACAATATGCAATTGTTCACGCTCGTCGTGATTAATTGCTAGAATTTATTATATTAAAACAAAGGTAGTGTATTACGCACTACCTTTTTATATGCTGAAAATATGTTATAATATATATATTTAAAGTTAACTTATGACATTAGTATATAATTATTTTTTATATTCTTCTATATTTAATGCTGTAGTCGCTACAGTATTAGGTTTATTAATATTATTAAAAAATCCGAAAAATAAGGCAAATAAATTATTTACTCTTTTTTGTTTAGCTTTTTGTGCTTGGTCTTATCCATATATTGGTTGGCCAATTGCCATGACTAGAGAAGGAGCATTATTATCTTTTCAACTATTACATATTGGAGCAAGTTTTGTTTCGATTACATATTTACATTTCGTGATCGGATGGCTTAATCTTTATAATAGAAAAAATAAGATTATCTTGGGCCTGGGCTATCTTGCTTCTTTATTTTTTGCTATAAATACTTTTTCCCCTTTATTTATTAAAGGCATGGAGCCAATCTTTTCAATGAGGTATTGGGCAATTCCAGGCCCTTTATATCATTTTTATTTAATAATGTTTTTTGGATTATTTCTTTATGCGTCTTATTTATTATTATTTAATTTTAAAAGAACATCTGGGATATTAAAAAAACAAATACAATTTACATTAATAGGCATGGTGTTAGCTTTCTTGGGAGGATCAACAAATTATTTTTTATGGTATAACATAAATATCCCGCCATATGGTAATATATTTGCTGCTTCCTTTGTTATTTTTACTGCGTATGCCATCTTGAAATATCGTTTCATGGATATTCGTTTAATCATTAAGCGTTCTGCGGTATTTACTTTACTTGTTCTTATTATCACTGCTATTTATTCTGTTCTGGCATATTTAATCAGCATTTTATTTATCGGCTTAATTGGCGTTCAATCAGTATTTTTAAGCGGTATTTTAACTGCTGTTTTTGTGGCTTTGGGTTTTGAGCCTTTGAAAAAATCATTGTCAGTAGCCACTGATAAATATCTTTTTAAAGCCCCTTACAATCCCCAGGAAGTTTTGGCCGAATTTTCCGACAAGCTGACATCTACTTTGGACCTGAAGCAAATTTCAAATTTTATCACCAAAAGAACCAGCGAAGTTTTTAAGCCGTTTTTTGTTTCCTTGTTTTTGCTCAATGAAGAGAAAAAAGAGTATGAGAAAGAAATTGTCTGGGGCAAGACAAGCGATGATTTGCCCAAAATTGATTCCAAGATTTTTAATAAAGTTTTTAATTATCTCCAGAGCATTAATAAAGAAAAAGAAATTCTGGTCAAAGAAGAAATCAAAAAAATAAACGAACAGCTTGATAATCCGGTTTTGAAGCTTTTAATTGAAATGCTGGAGAAATACGGGGTTAATCTGATTGTGCCGCTTTATGTGAGGGATAAATTAACAGGCATTTTGTTTTTGGGCGATAAAAAATCAGGCGATATTTATTCCAGCGAAGATATCAGAATGCTGGAAATCATTAGCGGCCAGTCAGCCGTGGCCATCCAAAACGCAAAGCTTTTTGAAGAGCAAAAGAAATTTGCCAGCCGCTTGAAACGCGAAGTTGATAAGGCAACCAAAGAATTGAAAGAAGCCAATGTTCAGCTCAAAAAACTTGACCGCGCCAAATCAGAGTTTATTTCCATTGCTTCTCATCAGTTAAGAACGCCTTTGACTGTGATTAAAGGTTATATTTCCATGATTAATCAAGGCGATTTTGGCCAAGTGCCGGGAAAAGTCGCTGAACCTTTGGATAGAGTTTATAAAAGCACTTTGCGCATCATCGGCTTGGTGGAAGATTTGCTTAATATCTCCAGAATTGAAAGCGGTAGAATGAAATATTATTTTGAAAAAGCTGATTTGCTTGAAGTGATTGAAGATGTTTATGAAGAATTAAAACAGCACGCTGAAAACAAGGGGTTGAAATTTGTTTTGCAAAAACCTCGGGTAAAAATCCCGCTTATTATTTTTGATAAAGCCAAAGTGCGGGAAGTTGTTATGAACCTGATGGATAATGCCATTAAATATACGGATAAAGGTTTTGTTAATGTTGAATTGAAAAGATTAAATAATACTCTTGAGTTTTGCGTCAGCGATTCAGGCCGGGGCCTGGCGCCTGATGAAATGCCCATGCTTTTCCAGAAATTTTCCCGCGCCAAGGGCGTGCAGTTAGTGCATACCGAAGGCACGGGCCTGGGCCTTTATATTGCCAAAAATATTTTGCAAAAACACCAGGCCAAAATCTGGGCAGAATCAGAAGGCAGAAATAAAGGCTCTAAATTCTGCATTAGCTTTAAAATTGAGAATAAAAAAATAGAAAAGAAATTGGGGAAGAAATAATCTTCAGGCGATTACCATGGGCTTTTTTGTCCGCCGAAGCAGAGCAAAGGCGGAAGCCTCTGCACAGCTACAAAGTGGCTGAGAATGATAATTTCTAATTCGGCAGCTATGCTGCCGCGCGGATCCTGAAGGATCCGGTAAATATTAAGGAGGTACTTATCAGAACCTTTAGGTTCTGAACTGCCACAGAGTGGCAGAAAATAAAATAGACATAGTAAAGGCGGCTCCGTAATATAGAGCCGATCAGACCCTAAAGGGTCTGGTAAGTATTTTCTTGAAATTAAATGTTTTAGGGTTTATGGAATATTATTTGGATAATAATTATTTTTTTATAACCTGCCGGACAAATGATGGTAAAAATTATTTCTATAACGAAGAAGTACGGGGATTTATTTTAAATCTTTTTAAAAATATTGAAAATGATTTTAATATTAAATTTTCAGCATATAGTATTTTGTTAAATCATTATCATTTTTTGCTGCATTTGCAAATTGGCAAGGATATATCTAAGGTGATTAATAAAATAAATGGCAACATTTCTCATTTTTTAAAAGATGCGCCAAAACCCCTCTGGGATATATATCATAACAGCAATGCTTTTGACGAAGAATCATTTTATAAAATATTGGGCTATATTGCTGGGAATCCTTTTAAACATGATTTAGTAAAAAATATTGAGGATTTGAAAAAGTATAGATTTAGCAATTATAATGAATTGGCAGAAAAATATAGTTATGAGGGAATTAATGAAATTATTTGCAATGTGCAGAAATTGAATTGGGAATTAAAATTTTAACCATTATTAATTACCAGGGGCTTTTTTGTCCGCCGAAGCAGAGCAAAGGCGGAAGCCCCTGCACAGCCACGAAGTGGCTGAAATAAATAATAAAGAAGTTATTATTCCGCGGTTTTGCCGCAGTGCGGCTGCTGATCCGCCCCTAAAGGGACGGGTAATATTCCAGGGATGTTTTTGCTGTCATTGCACTTTGGCGGAGGCTAAAGCGTCCGGTAATTAAAATACTTGATAGCAGCTTTAGTTCGCCTTGGCTATACAGGTCGCTGATCCGCCCCTAAAGGGGCGGGTAAATGTTTTTTATTAATGCAAAATAATATGCTTAAAATAGGTTTAATTTTTGGCGGTTTAAGCAATGAACATGAGGTTTCAATAATTTCGGCCCAAAATATTGCGGCTAATTTTGATATAAAAAAATACGCTCCTGTTTTAATTTTTTGGAACAAAAATGGCGGTTTTTTCTGCGTTGAAAATTTTAAAGAAGTTAAAATTCCCAAAAAACAAAATTTGGTAAAAATCGAAGATTTTAAAAAATATTTTGATATAGCATTCCCGATAACGCATGGAAAGTATGGAGAAGACGGCGTTTTGCAGGCTATTTTAGAAAGCCAAAGAATAAAATATTGCGGCTGCAGGGTTTTAAGTTCTGCTCTGTGTATGGATAAAGCGGTATTTAAGCAATTTGTTGAGGGACAAAAAATAAAGCAGGTTAAATTTAAAATAATTATAGACAATAAATTATCTAAAAAAGAGTTGAAAGAAATTAAAAGAGAATTTATTTTGCCGATTTTTGTTAAGCCTGCCAATTCAGGTTCTTCGGTCGGGATCACTAAAGTTAAAAATTTGAAAAATTTGTATTCTGCGATTAAGATTGCCTTTCAACACGATAATAAAGTAATAATTGAACAAGGAATTGAAAAACCGCGTGAAATAGAAATAGCAATTTTAGGCAATAAAAATTTAATAGTTTCTGAACCGGGGGAGCTAAAACCCTTTAATGAATTTTATGATTATAATGACAAATATAAATTAAATAAAACAAAAGTGACAATACCAGCGAAATTGAATAAAAAACAAATTAAGGAAATAAAAGAAATAGCGGGAAGAGTTTATAGAATATGTTGCTGCACTGGTTTTGCCAGAGTAGATTTTTTGCTGAAAGATAATAAAATTTATTTAAATGAAATTAATACTTTGCCTGGCTTTACGCAGAATTCAATGTATCCGCTTTTGATGATGAATAAAGGTATGAGTTATAAGCAATTAATTAATAGAATTATTGAGTTGGCATCTTAAGGCGTGCCGATAAAAGCATCACATTTATTATAGAGTTTAAGATTTAAAAAGGGTTTCTAACAAAAAAAGAGCGAGATTAGTCGAACTCACTCTTAATTTAGGAGGCAAAATGTTACTAAAAGAATACGCGATGTGGATATGTGGGCCTATGCCCACCGACCTCCGTCGGCTATAGCCGACTTCGGTCGGCGTCGGCCGAAGCCCGACAGGAAAAATGAGAAGTGCCCTCCTTCGCATAAAGCAAAGCTAAGGAGGGCGTAGGTGGGTGCTAAGGGAGTCCTCTCCTACGCGCTATTTTTACTGGATAGGAAAACAACCGGTAATAATTTATTTTTTTTGCTTTAACATCAGTTCTGGCTTGCCAGCATTAAGCTCTTCATCTACATGTAATCCGAGTTCCTGAATAAATTGGCGAATTTCTTGTTTTGTTTTGGCAACCTTATTATCCGCTACTTTACGCAGTTTTTCAACTTCAAGAAAAAAACCAAGATTTTGAACATCTTCAAAAACAATTTCATATTCGGGCGTGCTAAAGGTGTATTTCTTATTATCAATGCGGACTAATTCACGAAAACCAAGATTTTTAAGAATATTCATAATGGTTTCAAAATCGCCCACGGAAGTTTCGTGTTCATCAGAATATGTCCATTGATCGTCATTATCAAAATAATCAATTTTATAGGCAAGATAAAATTTCCCCTCTTTTTTTCTAAGCCGTAAGCAGTTGCGCAGGCGCATATTAGTATCCGGTTGCAGTTCTGTTCTTAGAGGATCATAAAAATAAATATCTAATATGCTTTTTACTCCATGCGAGGTGAATTGTTTTAGCGCTTGGAGAGTTTTTTCTTTGGAATCTTTGAGCTTAACAAGAATTTCGATTTCTTTCATAAGGATTTAATTATTTGACTAAGATTTTTTTTAGTATTGCAAGTAATGCCTAAAGACATGCTCCATTCTACTTTACAATTATTGATAACATATTGCGCAGCGTCACGTCCAAAAAGATAGCCCATTACGTAAGAGGCTTCCTTTAAAGAAGAAAATTGCAAGGGTACTAAAATTCCTTTTTTAAACCATTTAAGTCTGCAATTGCGAGGACTGGAAATCATAGCTGAACGTTTTTGACGCCATTCCTCAAAATCAAACGCGGTTATTTTATCAGGTATGAATTTGAACCACATTTTATTTAAATCGTCATTAAATGTTTCATCCCAGCCAATAGTAAAGAATAATCCATCATCGTCTAGGAGATTATAGATAGTTTTTAACTCTTTGTGACATAAATTATCATTTGAAATTTTGCTAGGAAAACCAAAAGAGCTAATGATAAAATTGGATTTCTTTTTTATATGTAATTTCGCTTGTCTAATAGTAGTATTTACAACTTTTATTCTATCTGTAAATTTGCGCTCACGCTTTATTGCTTTTTTCAGAAAAGTGCACATTTGTTCGCTGGCGTCTAATGCATAAAGAGTGCCAGAGAAAGAAACTTTATCAATAATTTGCCACAACATCCTGCCAGTGCCAGTTGCGATATCAATAGGATTTCTTATTTTTAAATTTTTTATTTTATTTTGTACCAAGGAAAAACAGATATTTTCAGGATCTTCAGCTTCTGAGAAAGCGTAATAAATAGAAGGATCATGATACCATTTATCGCTTTCATCAGAAATCATGCCGTTTTCATTTCGGAATGATTTTTTTTCAATTATTAATCTCGTGCGGTTGGAAGGATTTTTTAAATAATAAATTGCCTTGCTTAACTCTCCAATTACTGATTCCTCGGTTTCTTTATAAAGTACTTTATCTAAAATAATAAGTGATTTTTCATTGCCTATGCTAATTAATCCACGGGTGGCCATTTTTCGTATTAGCGGATCGCTGTCTAATAACGATTTTTCTAAAATGGGTCGAAGGGCTTCTGTGGCATTATTTTGTAAAGCAAAAAAAGTATAATATTTAAGTTCGTAATTTTTATGTGAGATTAGCGTAAGCAATTTTTTATAAATTTCTTTATCAATAAGTTTTAGTCTGCCTATTAGCCAGCAGCAGTTTATTATTGATAAATCATCTTTAGCGTTTAAAAATTTTTCTTTAATACGAGGGTAAATATGTTTTTGAATATTGTCAACATTGCTGAGAATTAATATGCTAATAATTGATTTTTTATCCTTGATATTATTAAGATAAAAGTCTAAATTTTTAAAGGAGCTTGTTTTTAGAGACATTTTAAGCAAATTAACTGCTTCTTCGAGTCCTAAATTTTCAATTGAAAAAGCTGCTCGCCACCAGGCATCAGAGTTTGTGGCGTATTTTATAACATTATAAAGGAAATCGATTATTGCTCTGTCAGTATTTTTAAATTCACCTAACGACCAAGTCAGGCCTATAGAATTATAAAGATTTGGATTTTTTAGAGTATTTAGTGTTTTTATAATTACTTCTACATTTACGTGTTGTATAATACTGCCAACATTCCAATCAAAATTACGATTAAATTTTGGAAGTTCATTAATTAGATTTTTGACAATAGCATTTCGATTAGGATTTGAATTGATTAATTCTCCCAATATTTTAAGGTCAGTCTCTGAAAAGATATGAGAGGACAATGTTTTGTATTCCCTCGATTTAATTTGCCGAAAGATTTGCTTCATCATAGAGATATCGCTTTAGGGTGTTTTATTTGAGTGTATATTTCGGGAGGTTGTATTTTTTAAAAAAGATACCCAGGCTCTAGGGGAGTTCCTGCCTGCGCATTTCGTGCTTTGGCGTGGCAAGCGAACCCTGAGGCAACAATTCTTTAAGGGGTCTAGTAGACGACATTCGAACCTTTTTTGCTGATCCTTCGAGACATTTCCACATGCCTGTATTGAAAAAGTAACATTATTCACTAAACTTATAACAAGGGTAATATTCACCGCCAGAAGATTTAGACACTTGGCTCTGTTCCCAACCATGCCAAGTTCCACCTAGCTTTTTACATTGATCTTGATTATTAGTTTTGTAAACTGTAGCTTCTTGACATTTTACATCTTCCTCAACTAAACATACTTCTGTTTGTATAATTTGAGGAAATACATTGTAGTAAAAATTGATTAACCCTTGATAATTAGAAATAATTACGAGAACAATGACCAATATAATTGAGATGATAAGTAAAATGATTTTATTTTTTTTGTTCATATAATTTTATTTTAGGGGGTGAAGTGTTACTTAAAGAGTACGTCTTGTGGATAGGTGGGCGCTAAGGGAGTCGAACCCCTGACCTACTCGGTGTAAACGAGTCGCTCTAACCAGCTGAGCTAAGCGCCCTAGTATAATTTTTAATTTTTTAATTCACAATTATCAATTTTTAATTTAAATTTAGGTTTTGTGCTTCGCGAAGCTGGTTGCCTCATTAAAACGCATATTTTTCTGCTGCGGGTGCGCGGGAGGAGATTCGAACTCCTACAGCCTTGCGGCCGCTACCACCTCAAAGTAGTGCGTCTACCAATTCCGCCACCCGCGCAGAAATGTTTAAATTAAATAAAAAATCAAAAAATGTTATTTATAATATTACGACATTTTTTGATTTTAGTCAATGGTTATTCTTCAATGCTGATGCACTGGACAGGGCAGGCGCTGATGGCTTGGTCTATTTTTTCCTTAAACTGACTGTAATCATCCATGGCAATAACTTCACTTTTGCCGTCATTTAATTTAAAAACTTCAGGACAAATGCCTTCGCAGGCGCCGCAGCCAATGCAAGCTTCTTGATTGATGATAGGTTTCATGGTTTTTTATTTTTAATGCTAAATTATAAATTTTAAATCAATTTTAAATATTTTAATTTTAAAATTAAGCCTTTGTTTAAATATATCAAGATTCGGCTATTTAGACAAGGTTTTAAAATTTTGATATTATATAAATAGGTGTTTTTGATTATAGAGTTTTGATTTTGGATCTAGTTGTTTTATGGAAGATTTTATTTTCAAAAGATAAATTTAATTTAAAATATTTAAAATTTAAACCCCTATGCTTTTACAGAGAATTTTTGGAATTATTTTATTCATAATAGGTCCGATTTTGGTGATTAAATCAGAATGGTTTTTGGAAAATTTTGGCAAAATAGCCTGGGCAGAAGAAAAATTGGGAACAGAAGGAGGTACAAGGCTCCTTTATAAGATTATCGGGTTGCTTTTTATCTTTTTTGGCTTGGTTTTGATTTTTGGTTTTTTTGGCGGCATTGTGATGTGGGTTTTTTCGCCTTTATTGCCTAAATAATATTTAAAACATATAAAAGCTGATTTTTAATTATTCTGAAAAAAATTTAATTTTTTTTTTGGGAAGATAAAATTTAAATACTGAAATTTTTTATCATTTAATAATTAATAATTTTAAAAAATATGCCAGTCAGCGGAGGAACACAATTTTTAAAACCCCAAGAGGTTTTGGCCAGCCTCAATGTTATTGAAGGAATGAAAGTGGCTGATTTGGGTTGCGGCAACCTTGGTTATTTTATTATTCCTTTGGCTAAATTAGTCGGCAAAGAAGGCGTGGCTTATGCTCTTGATATTCAAAAATCGGTTTTAGACGGAGTCAAGAGCCGGGCTAAACTGGAAGGCATTACCAATTTGGAGACTGTTTGGGCCAATTTGGAAAAAGCTGGCTCAATTCAAATCCCGGCAGGAAGCCTGGATATTGCCCTGCTGATTAATGTTTTATTTCAAAACAAAGACCGCAAAGCAATAATAAAAGAAGCAGCCAGGCTTTTGAAAAAAGGCGGCAAGTTGCTGATTATTGACTGGAAAAAAACAGGTATCCCTTTCGGTCCGGCGGTCCAGTTAAGGGTTGATTCTTCTGAAATCAAAAAAATGTCGGCAGAATTTGGCTTGAACTTGATCGAAGAAAAGGAATTTGGCGACTATTTTTGGGGGCTGGTATTGCAAAAGAATTAGGTTATATTAGGTTTTATGACGTTTTATGATGTTGTATGATGTTAGATGAGGTTGCTTTGAATTTCAAGAGCAACCTAATACAACCTAATACAATTTATCTAATAACTAATTATTAAATATTTTTAGCAACTATGGCATTTTTAGGCATTGATTGGGGGAAAATTCTTTCCGTGCCGTTTTGGCTGGATGTCCGGCCAGGCGAACTATCGCCGCTTTTTGAAAAATATTTTTTAGCGGTATTGTTTTTTAGTTATTTTTTTTATTTTTTAAGCTGTTTTTTGAAAAAACGCTTTGTTTCCAGGCGGAATTTCATTAAAGCTAATTTTTGGCGCAAATTCAGCACTTTTTGCCTGACCATGGCAGTATCATTTACTTTTATTTTCTTTTTTCGCTATGAGGCTATTCCTTTTTTAGGCGGCAGGTTTTGGATTTTGATTTGGCTGATAGCTGGAATTATTTGGCTGGGGTTTTTATTGAAATATTATTTTATCAATTTGCCCCAAGAACTGAAAAAACTTGAAGAAAAGAAAAAATTCAGCCAATATTTAAGCAATGCCAGAAAAAAATAAAAATAAAGGCCGGCTTAAGGAAATAGGCGATTTTGGCCAGCAAATCGCCAAAAGATATTTACTGAATAAAAATTATAAAATTTTAGGCGAGAATTATTATTGCCGGGAGGGGGAAATAGATTTGATAGCCCAAAAAGGCAGCCAAATAGTTTTTTTAGAGGTAAAAACAAGGCTTTCCAGGAATTTTGGCTTGCCTGAAGAGGCTGTTGGCAAAGAAAAAAAAGAAAAAATGGAAAAGGCAGCTCTGGCTTATTTGGAAAAAGAAAAAGTTAAAAATGAAAATTACAGGTTTGATTTAATGGCCGTGGAAATAGATAAGCAAGATCAAAAAGCCCGCATTAGGCATCATAAGGCTATTTGAAATAGATTTTGAATAGCAAGAAATTAATTTTGGCTGCTGGCCAAGGCTAGATGATTTTTAATATAAAAAATTCAAGGCGTTTGTTTCTTTATATTTTGGGGTTAGAAAAGTTGACAAATAAAGATCCTCATTATATACTTAAATCAAGCTAGTTTATTTTTAAACTAGTTTTATTTTTTAAAAAATTGAGATTGGAGACTAGAGATTGGCGATTGGGTAATTGAAAATTGTTATAAAAAAACCCATCCCTAATCTCTAATCACTAATCACTAATCACATAATTTTATGGATTTACAAACAATCCAGCAGGCAATCAAACAGATTGCGGCTGAAAAAAACATAGCTGAAGAATCAATTATGGAAACAATTAATTCAGCGCTGGCAGCGGCTTACCGCAAGGATTTTGGCCATAAAAACCAGAATATTTTTTTTGAATTTGACGCTCAAACAGGCAAAATGAAAGTTTATGACAAAAAAATTGTGGTTGATTTCCCCCCGGATATTATTAAAGAAATTGATGAAAACGGCAGGGATAAAAAATTTGTCAAAGAAATAGAAGGCGCGGAAGAAGAGGCGGCCATAAAGTTTAATCCTAAAACAGAAATTTTGCTTGAGGACGCAAAAAAAATCAAAAAAAATACTAAGATCGGAGATGAAATAATAATTCCTTTGGAATTGCCGGCTGATTTTGGCAGGATGGCGGCTCAAACAGCCAAGCAGGTTATTATTCAGAAAATCAGGGAGGCTGAAAGAGAAAATATATTTAATGAATTTAAGGAGAAAGAAGGCCAGTTGGTTACCGGCGTTATCCAAAGGCGGGAAATGAGGGGTGTTTTAGTTGACTTGTCCAAAGCAACGGCGGTCATGCCTTATGAGGAACAGATTAAAAATGAAAGATACAATTCAGGCGATCGTATGAAATTTTATTTGGTTTCAGTTGCTAATACAATCAAAGGCCCTGAAATTATTGTTTCCCGCACTAATCCGGAAATGATCAGGAAATTATTTGAAACAGAAATTCCAGAAATCAATTCCAAGGCGATTGAGATAGCAGCTATTGCCCGCGAAGCAGGTTCGCGTTCAAAAGTGGCTGTCAAAAGCAACCAGGAAAACATTGATCCTATTGGTTCTTGCGTTGGCCAAAGAGGCGCCAGAATTCAGACCATTATAAATGAATTAGGCGGTGAAAAAATAGATATTATTGAATGGAACGAAGACCCCTCACATTTTATCAGCAATGCTTTGTCCCCGGCCAAAGTCGCTTCTATAGAAATAAATGAAAAAACAAAAACAGCCAGTGTAACTGTCAACGAGGATCAGCTTTCTTTAGCCATTGGCAAAGAAGGCCAGAATGTGCGTTTGGCCGCCAAATTAACAGGCTGGAAAATTAATATTCTGAAAGAAACAAGCGAAGGCAAAAAAGAAAAAGTAGAGCTTGAAGAAAAACAAATAGAAGCAGGAAATGGAAAGGCAGAGGTTGCGGAAAAAGAAGGGGAAATTGAGGTTCGGGAAGATGAAGAAGAGAAAAAAACTAAAAAAGCCCAAAAAGAGCCAGCAGCTGCCAAGGCCTCAGAAAAGGCAGAAAAGCCAACCAAGAAAAAAGAAAAAAAGAAAAATAATAAAAAAACTAAAAAATAACTTTTAGCTCATGATCTCATTTATAATTTATGTTTTCAATTCGATTTTCTACCAGCCGCTTTTAAATTTTCTGGTCTGGCTTTATAATATTCTTCCAGGCAATGACATTGGCTTGGCAATAATTATTCTGACCATAACAATCAGGGTTTTGCTTTTCCCCTTATTTTATCAGTCCATTAAATCGCAGAAAGCTTTGCAGGAGATTCAGCCCAAGGTTGAAGAATTAAAAAAGAAATATAAAGACGAAAAAGAAAAAATGGCCCAGGAATTAATGAATTTGTATAAGGAAGAAAAAGTTAATCCTTTTTCGTCTTGTTTGCCTCTTTTAATTCAATTGCCGTTTTTGATTGCTGTTTATCAGGTTTTTAGGCATGGCTTAAATTCCGAGAGTTTGGAACTTTTGTATCCTTTTGTGGCTAACCCGGGAACAATAAATTCTGTTTCCATGGGCTTTATTGATTTGGCAGTGCCCAGTATTTTATTGGCCTTTTTGGCTGGTGCGGCCCAGTATTGGCAGGCGAAAATGATGTTTATGAAAAAGCCGCCGCTTTTAAAGGGCAAAGAAATAAAAGGGTCTGGCGATGAAAAAATGCTAGCCATGATGAACAAACAAATGGTTTATTTTATGCCGATTTTTACAGTAATTATCGGCGTCAGCCTGCCAGCCGGCTTGACCCTTTATTGGTTTATAACCACATTGCTTATGGCTTTACAGCAGCTTTGGATGTTTAAAAAAAAGGAGGAAAAAGAGCAAAAGGAGCAAAAAGGGGAAGAAGTTCAGGCTTTTTCTCAAAACAAAGATGAATTGGTTGAAAATAGCCAAAAAGAAACTGGGCAGGAAAAAGAAATGATTAAGGATAATAATGATGATTCTAAAGACAATGGATCAAACCAATGATTTTATATGAAAATCAATAAGAAACAATTTAAAAAAGTGCGGGTGGAAACCCAAAGCGGACAATATCTGGGCAAGCTTTGCGATTTTGCAATAGAAACAGACACGGGTATTCTTGAAAAATATTATGTAAAAAGCAGCGTCCCCATCGCCAGCCTTTTTGAAAACAAATTATTGGTTGATAAAAGCCAGATTATCAGTTTTGACAGTGAAAAAATGGTTGTAGAAGACGGAGTTATTGAGAAAAAAGCAGGCGTAAAAGTTTTTAAAAAAGTTGAAAATGTTGAGGGAATAGAACCTGCGATCACAAGTGAAAGAACATAAAAGAATTAAGCTGGGTAAGTAAATTAAGGTGTCTAAGCTTATTTCTTAATTTACTTAGCTACCTTAGCCACCTATGTATAACTTAAATTATTTCGAACTCTTTATTTTGGACACCGTTGCTTATTTTGACCTTTTTGACTATCCTTTGACTTCAGCCGAAATCCATAAGTTTTTTTTCACTGGCGGCATGGAAGGCGGCCAGTATTCTATAGCAGAAATAGAACAAGAATTGGCTGAAAATGATAAATTAAAAAAAATTATAAGTTCCAAGAACGGTTTTTATTTTTTAGCCGGCCGGGAAAAAATAATAGAAAAAAGGCTGACTTATTATGTTTTGGCTGAAAAAAAATTAAAATTGGCGGCCAAAGCAATTAAAATTTTCCGTTTCTTGCCTTTTGTAAAATTGGTTGCGATTTGCAATAATCTGGCTTACCGCAATGCCGGGCCCAAAAGCGATATTGATTTTTTTGTTATTGTTAAAAAAGGCAGAATTTGGCAGGCGCGTTTTTGCCTGATTTTAATTATCGCGCTTTTAGGTTTGCGGCCGTCAAAGGCTAAAGTTAAAGATAAAATTTGCTTAAGCTTTTTTGCTACTGAAGAAAGCCTGGACATGTCTAAAATAAAAATTTCAGGCGAAGATATCTATTTGGTTTTTTGGCTGGCGACTTTGAGGCCGGTTTATGAGCGAGACGATTTTTTTGCCAGATTGCTTGAAGAGAATTTATGGTTGAAAAAATATTTGCCCAATTGGCAGCCGCCAAAAACAAGCTTTCGCTATCGCGTTGAAGACAATAAAATTAACAAGGTTTTTTATAATCTGGGCGAGTTTGTTTGGGGAGGGTTTTTAGGCAACTGGCGAGAAAAACTGGCTAAACATTTGCAGCTGAAATTAATGTCCCAGCGCAAAAAAGATTTGGCTGTGGCTGGAGATACAAGAGTGATAATTTCAGATTCAGTTTTAAAGTTTCATGAAAATGACAGGCGCATTGACTACCAGCGGAAATTTGAACAAAAAAGACAGGAATTGATCAATCAGATTTAAGAGCGCTCGCCCGCGCTTTTTTTGTATAAAAAAACGGCGATTTTTTAGGTCGCCGGTTTTAAATTTTCAGAGAATAATTTTCATTAATTTGCCTTCAAGGCTAAAGAAAGAATTTTCTTGGGTAGTATTGAGGCAAAACAAATAGCAATCCTTAGTGATTAAAGGAGTGACTAAGTGAATTATCTTAGCAAATTCATCAGGCTGAATAATATTGCGAAAATGAATAATTTCCTTTTCAGGAATTTTTTTGTTGCTAGGAGTTTTAAGCTCTTGTCTTAACTTTTCATTATCTGGCGTCCAAATAGGATAAGCCTGGCGCAATATATTGACCATGCTTTCGTTTTTAATGATTGTTTGTTCATCAATGGCGGCAATCAGCCTTTTATTCGGGCATTTTTCTGTTTTGCCGCGCCTGATTTTTTCCAAAGAGCCGTCATTAGTAACGACCAGATCAAAATAAAGATGCTCTTTTATGGCCTGGCGGATATTTTTGGGGCCCAGTTCTTTTGTGAGAACTTTTATGTTTAAACCAGCGCCATAATCGCGCATTTTCATGGTACAAGAGCCTATATTAAAGACAGTCAGCTGTTGATTCGAGGCTTTGGCATTGATCAGGTAATCAGTAAAGGCAAGGCGCAGGATTTGATTTGTTTTTAAGAGGTGCTTTATTTGATTTTCGCTTTGGGCGATTTTCTGGCTTTTTGCGGTTTTTTTGAGAAAATGCTGTTTAAATGTCTGATAACTTTCAGAATTTATTTGCCTGTCCAGCAATTCTCTGGCTTGGTTTATTGCCTGTGATTTTCTGACATTGCCCCCAGCTTTATCAGGATGAAAAATATTTTGTAAGGCTTTATAGGCAGCTTCTATCATGATTTCAATTTGTTCATCGTTTAACGAACTGATTAGATGAGGATCAAACCCCAGGACTTGGAAGGGATTTTTATTGTTTTTCATGATGCCTCCCCTCCTGTTGTTTCTTGAATAAAAGTATGATTTTCCTTTTCATCTTCTTCTTCTTCTTCATCTTCTTCCTCGCCATCTTTATTTGGAGGCTGGCGGTTAAGATCAGCAGGCTGACTTTCTTTGTTGCTTTGGTTTTCCGCGGCGCAAGAATTCAGCCAGTCAAGAACGCATTCCAGATAAATAGTTTTTATTTTATTAGCAATTTCCATTAGAATTTTTAGTTTAGTGTCTGGGAAATAATCCTCATAAATCGGGTTGCAATGAATTAAAGCCTGACAAGTGTTTAAAATTGATTCAGCTAAAAAATCCGCGTCCAATGTCAGGTCAGAAAAATTTTCATGGAAAGTTATTATCTGAATAAGAGAAAAATTATTATCAGCGTCTCTCAAAATCGCTCTTGTTTCAAAAAAAATCTCAATCTCTTTTAATGTCCAATTTTTTGCCTGTAAAGATAAGAGAGTTGTCAGATTAGTATGGTATGTTTTTTTTATTTCGAGTAAAGCTTGCAGCTCCCTCAAGGTAAGATTATTTTCGCGGCAGATTTTTAGCAGATATTTTTCAGTCTGCCCCGCTAAAATAGCGGTTTGCGGGTCAATGGATTGGGGAATTAAATCCAATCTTTCGGTGGCAGGTAAAGGTATAATTTTATGCAGAGGAGGTTTTTCAGGTTCAGCTGCGCTATCTTTGCTGGGCGTTTGATCTTCAACCAAATTGGCGCTGGAAATGCCATAAAGGATGCTTTTATAAGCATCTTCAAATTCTGTCAGAGTCAACCCCTGCAATGTTCGTGAGGCAATAGCTTGTTTGATTTGTTCGGGAACAAGGGGGTTTGTATAAACAGGGTCATTAGCCAGAATTTTTGGGTTGCAGTTTTGAAGCCGCATTTGATTATCATCCATGGCCATCAGTATTTTGAATTTGAAAAACATGGAGTCTATAATTTCGGTTTTTTGGGCTAGTTTAAGTGAAATAGCTGTGATGAATGCAATTGTTTTTTCCATTTTCTTCCTCCTTTTGCCTGTTTGGAATTTTAATTCTTTTCTAAATTGATTGATTTTTCAATGTTCAAAACTGATTGTTGAGGTTAACATTTTTTATTGTAAATGTCAATGGCATTTTTGCTTCTGAATTCTTTTTTTGTTTTATTTTGGTATATTGGTATAATTAAAGTATGCAAAAATTCGCTAAAATAATTGAATATCTGTTTTACATTTTTGTTTTTTTACTGCCCTGGCAAACACGCTGGATTTGGCATTATGGGAAATTAGGCGCTGAATCCAGCCAATACCTAATTTTTAGCTTATATGGCACGGAAATTATTTTGTTTTTGATTTTTATTTTGGTTTTGGTTTATAAACTTAAATTTAAAGATGAAGAGGCCGCAATTTTGAATTACAAAGTTTTGGATTTTTATATTATTTTTATTTTGCTTTTCCTGGTTGCGGCTTTAAGCCTGCTTTGGGCTCATAGCTTTCAAACTGCTTTTTATTATTTAATTAAGTTTTTGGCCGGGTTTGCTGTTTTGCTTTTTATTATTAATTTTAAATTCAGCCTTAAAAAAGCGGGTTGGGCGCTGGTTTTGGCTGGTTTGTTCCAGTCAATTTTAGCCAGTTATCAATTTTTGGCGCAGGAAGTTTTGGCCAGCAAATGGCTGGGCCTGGCCCAGCAATTGCCGCAAACTTTAGGCGTTTCAGTAATTGAATTTAATGGCTTAAGGTTAATGCGGGCTTATGGCGCTTTTTCTCATCCTAATATCTTAGGCGGATTTTTGGCGGTTTGTTTGGTCTTTTTGACTATTTTGCTTATCTTATCCCAAAGCAAAAAACAAAGTGTTTTTTTATGGTTTTGCCTGCCCATTATTTCAGCGGGTTTGTTTTTTGCTTTTTCCAAAAGCGCGTTTTTGGCTTTGGCAGCGGGCTTGTTTTTTTTAATTATTTTTGTCTTTTTAAGTTCAGATCAGCAGGCTAAAATAATTTTCAGCCAGATTGTTTTTGTGATTTTTACGGTTTTAGCGGTTTTGTTTTTGATTTACCAGCAGCCGGTTTTGGCGCGTTTGGCTGGTGAAGGGCGTTTGGAGCAAAAATCATTTACTGAACGAGCTTTATACCTTGATCAGGCCAAGGAATTAATCAAAAATAATTGGCTGCAAGGCGCGGGTTTGGGCAATTATGTCCTGGCTTTGTATGATCAGGATGAGAAAAAACAGCCGGCCTGGGCTTATCAGCCGGTGCATAATGTTTATTTGCTGTCTGCCGCTGAATTGGGAATTTTTGGCTTTTTGTTTTTTATTTTAATTATTATTGAAGCTTTTCGCCGGCTTTGGTCAGTTAAAATAGAAGAGCGGGCAGGTCTTTTAAAAGCTTTTGCCTTGTTTAAATTAACAGGGATTTTTGATTTTTACAGGCGGAATTATTTTTGGCATTTAGGCCTGACAGCGGTTTTTATTATGATTTTGGTTTTAATGGCTTTTGACCATTATTTTTGGACTCAATATTTTGGCATTATGTTTTGGTGGTTAATGTTGGGGTTGTGGTTGAAACAGGTGGCGTTGGTAAGATGAGATAAAAAGGATTTATAGGAAGAATATAAAAAAAATGATAAGAGGAAAATAGGAGAATAGGATAATAGGAATGGAAAATTTTTGTATATTTGTAAAAGATTTGTAATTTCGTATGGGATTTTGACTTTTTGGCTAAAATTTTATAAATTTATATAAGATTGCAGATTGCTGATTGCTGATTTCAGATTGCAGTAATCCGCAATCTGTCATCTGTCATCTTTAATCTATAAATTAATTCGCCCGCCCACTAAAGTGGGGTATAATGTAAAAAATTTATGTCAAAACTAATCATTGGCGTTTCCGGGGATAAAGGCTCTTTTTCCGAGGAAGCAGCTGAATATTATTGCTATAAAAACGCGATTTCTGAACATGAGCTTCAGTATTTGATTTCCGTGGAAAATGTGCTGACAGCCCTGGACAATGGCGAAATCAATTTGGGTATTTTTCCGATTGAAAATTCCAATGGCGGGATTGTGATTGAAGCTGTTTATGCCATGGCTAATCATATTTTTAATATTGCCAATATGTTTGAAATCGATATCCGCCATAATTTGATTGTTAACCCGGGAATTAAAAGGGAAGAAATTAAAAAAATAGCTTCTCATGATCAGGCTTTGAAACAATGCAAAATGTATTTGAAAAGAGTTTGGCCCCAGGCGGAAATTATTGCCTGGGAAGATACAGCCAAAGCTGTAAAAGATTTATCAGAAGGCAAGTTGACTCCGGATACTGCGACCATTGCGGCCAAAGGAGCGGCTAAACTTTATGGCATGGAAATAATGGAAGAAGGGATCCAGGACCTTAAATTCAATTTTACGACGTTCTTGGCAGTGATTAAGGCTGGAAATGACAAATAACAAAATTCAAAAGACAAAATAAATTAAAAATTAAAAATTTTAAATAACTAAACTTTAAATTTAGCGTTTGTGATTTGGGATTTGTTTTGTTTTTTGTCATTTGAATTTTGACTTTAAATTTATGACAATAGGCATCATCGGATTTTCCCGCTTTGGCCAATTATTGGCTAAGATTTTAAAGCCTTATGGACAGGTTCTGGTTTGGAATCGCTCGGATCAATCAGCAAAAGCAAGAGAATTGGGCGTGGAGTTTGTTGATTTAAAAGAAGTTTGCCAGGCTGACTGGATTTTTGTAGCTGTGGCAATTTCAGCAACTGAAAATATGATCAAAAGAATCGCGCCATTAGTCAATAAAAATTCCTTGGTTATGGATGTTTGTTCTGTTAAAGTCTTGCCAGCCAAATGGCTTCAGGCTTATTTGCCTCAAGATGTTGAAATTATGGCCACGCATCCTATGTTTGGGCCTGACAGCGCCAAACAAGGCACGGCAGGCTTGCAGTGGGTTTTATGCCCGTTGAAAATAAGCTCGGAAAATTTGAATAAATTCAAAGAAATTTTAAATAATCTCAAGGTTGAAATAATTGAAGTTTCTCCCGAAGAGCATGACCAGGAAACTGCTGTTTGTTTGGCTTTAGTCCATTTTATTGGACGGGGTTTGGAAAAATTCGGTTTTAAAGATCAAAAAATTAAAACTTTAGGTTTTGAAAGGCTTTTAAAGGTCAATGAAACAGTGACAAATGATTCGTTCCAGCTTTTTCTTGACATGCAGAATTATAATCCTTACACTAAAAAAGTGCGGAAAAATTTTATTAAAGCTTTAAAGCATGTTAACAGGAAAATCAAATAAGAACATTGAAAAGGAGGATCCGATGAAATTAGCAGACAGAGTGGAAAAAGTTAAGTCTTCGTTGACAGTTGTTTTTGACGGCATGGTCAAGGCTAAGATTTTTGAAGATCAAAAACAAGGCATTACGGATTTGCGCAAAAGAACTATTGCCTTGGCAGCTGGTGAACCTGATTTTGGGCCGCCACAGGCAGCAATTGACGCTTTGCATCAGAAAATTGACACCCCCAAAAATAATCGCTATTCGGCGGTTAAAGGCAAAGAGCTGTTGCTGGCAGCAATCAGCCAATGGCTAAAACAGACACGGAAACTTGAATATAGTTTAGAAGAAATAATTGCCTCATCAGGAGCTAAAATGGATATTTATCTCGGGTCGCTTACAAGCGTAAATCCGGGTGACAGAGTTTTAATTCCCAGTCCATATTGGACCAGTTATCCGGATATTATCAGAATGTGCGACGGCGAGCCGGTATGTAAAACTTGGGCTGAACTTGAAGACTTGGGTAATGTTTTGGATCAGGAAAATATCAGAGTAATGATTTTGAATTCTCCGAATAATCCAAGCGGCCAAGTAATAAGCCCTGAAAAACTTGCCCAAATGGCGGCGATTTTGGCTGACAAGGATGTTCTGGTAATTTCTGACGAAGTTTATTGGCCAATAACTTATGCGCCTAATGTCCATGTTAGTATTGCCCAGTTTCCGGGCATGAAAGACAAAACACTGGTTATTGACGGAGCATCTAAGGCTTTTGCCATGGCTGGCTATCGTCTGGGCTGGGCAGCAGGTCCAAAAGAATGGATTGCTGCTATGGCTAAATTTCAAGGCCAGACTACAAGCTGCCCGTCAACTCTTTCACAGGAAGCTGTTTTGGCTGCTTTGGAAAAGAGCGCCAAAGACGTTGAAATTATGAGGCAGGCTTATGAAATAAGGCTTAAAAAAATAGTCCTGCCGTTTGCCAAGGAATTGGGTTTAAAATACTTCGAGCCAGGCGGGGCATTTTACTTTTTCTTTAAGATACCCGGCCGTAACGATTGTTATGATTTTTGCCTGGAACTTTTAGAAAAAGAAAAAGTCGGCTTGACTCCAGGAGTGGCTTTTGGCTGTAAAGGCTGGGCCAGGATTAGTTACGCCGCAGCTTCTGAAGAGCTGACTGAAGCCTTTGCCAGAATTAAAAAATTTTTGGGAAAATAAACCAATTTACAAACGGTTCTGCCAAACGCAGGGCCGTTTTTTTAATTTAATTAAGGCTAACGGCCGTGATTTAATTGTATAGTTAACAGTCAAGGGTAACACTTTTAATAAATTTTTCATGTGGAGTTAATCCATTAATGGATAAATGAATCCTTTCATAGTTATAGAAATTTAACCATTCAATTGTATTTTTAAAA